>Ga0316187_10006016_pt1 | contig 10468 bp, 7 predicted proteins | sample CroRivburrow1_MG_FD_204927 | JGI IMG/M metagenome (GOLD analysis project Ga0316187, IMG submission 204927) | Coastal sediment microbial communities from Maine, United States - Cross River worm burrow 1 | ecosystem: Environmental > Aquatic > Marine > Coastal > Sediment | place: USA: Maine... | reverse complement strand
CACGATCTACATTCAAGACGGGCTTAGCGGCACCGGACAGGTTGACATTGGCAACTCTTGTCTCGCCGTCCCCGCCGTTTCCGTCACCACTGAAGGTTCTTCGACTGCCCCTCTGGCAGATGAAGTCCAGGTCATCGCCCAGTATGTGCGAGCACCATCTGGTGGCACGTACACCCTCTACTTTGAAGACGAGGACGGCAACTCGTTTACCACCGCTGCGATTGCTTACAATGCAGCCGCTGCTACCATTGAAGGTGCAATCGACACGGCAGCCGCTGCCTATCCTTCCTGGACGCCCGGCGACATTAGCGTGGCTGAGTCCGGTGCTGCTGGCCTCAGCGACGGCACGGTGACCGTCACGTTCGACGGCACGTCGGTGGACGACAAGAACTGGGACACCATCATCGTTGACGGTGCCGCTCTGACCGGAGCAACTGGTTCAGTCCGAACCGACGTTGGTCTGCAAACTCTCGTGCTGAACAGCACCAACACTGACCTCGTGCCGGTAGGTGCTCGGTTCACGGTTGCCGGTGAGACTGGTTCGCCAGTTCATACTGTCACTGCTCGTGACAACAGCCCAGCGGACGCAGCGACTCTTCGAGTCGCGTTCACCCCCACTCTGGCATCGGTTGTTTCCGAAGCAGACGTGATCACTTGGCTGCCTCAGCGGATTACGATTGCAATTGGCGATGGCGACTTGTCCTGGACCGAGAACCGTGACCTGATTTACGATCTTGATCGTGACACGCTCGATACGGTTCGCCTCGGCGAAGATCAACCGCTCGAAGTTGAGTTGGCGTTTACTTTCGAGTATGTCACCACGCAGAGTGGTCAGGCGATCACCCCAGTGGACGCCATCAAGAGAATTGGCGAAGCCACGGAGTGGGTTTCCAGTTCGAGCGACTTGTGTGAACCGTATGCTGTTGACATCTATGTTGTCCACTGCGTACCTTGCGGAACCGATCAGGACCAAGACTTCCTGTTCGAGGATTTCCGTTATGAATCCCTTGAGTATTCAATCCAGGATGCGAGCATCGCGGTTTCGGGACGGTGTAACGTCACTGACGTAACCACGACTCGATCTGACATCACTGGCTGCTAATAGCTACGTCGGCGACTAGCTTGAGACTCGCACTCTCAGGTCAAGTAAGACGGTCCTTCTTTGATACGTATCATCAACCTTTTTCAATAGGAGATTAGGATGGCAAGAATCCAACTCCGAGACACAACGATCTACATTCAAGATGGTCTGTCTGGTACAGCGGCGATTGACACCGATGTATCTCCCACCGACCTGTCTGGCGAAACCACCTTGGATATTGCGTCTGTTGTTCTCAATTCTACCGATCCCGACCTTGTTCCGGTCGGTGCTCGATTTACGGTCGCGGGAGAAACTGGCTCGCCAGTTCATACCGTGACTGCCCGGACTCCAACTGCTGCAAGCCCGACCACGAATATCGTGTTCACCCCGGCTCTGGCGTCTGATGTTGCTGACACTGCTGTGATCACCGTTCTGCCTCAGCGGATCACGATTGCAATCGGTGACGGCGACTTGTCCTGGACCGAGAACCGTGACCTGATTTACGATCTTGATCGTGACACTCTCGACACGGTTCGCCTCGGCGAAGATCAACCACTCGAAGTTGAGTTGGCGTTTACTTTCGAGTACGTCACCACGCAGAGTGGTCAGGCGATCACCCCCGTTGATGCAATCAAGCGGATCGGTGAGGCGACCGAATGGGTCTCCAGTTCCAGCGACCTTTGTGAGCCGTATGCGGTTGACATCTACGTCGTTCACTGCGTCCCTTGTGGTACTGACCAAGACCAAGACTTCCTCTTTGAGGATTTCCGATATGAGTCTCTTGAGTATTCCATTCAAGACGCCTCCATCGCGGTCTCCGGTCGTTGTAATGTCACTGACGTGACTACGACTCGTAGCGACATCACCGGGTGCTAATTTACTCCACACTGAGTGGGGGAGTCTCTCCCCCACTCTTTCTCTAACCTTTGAGAGGGTTATTTACAATGAAGATCAATGGTGCAGAAGTGAAAGGACCAGCCGAAGAGATTCTGGTTCTGCCACGACCGACCGCAGAGGACCTCGTGTTCCGAGCAGTTGCGGTCACAGACATGAGCGAGTTCGAGTCCAAGTGTCCAGAACCTAAGCCAAAAGCCATGTTGGTTGCTGGTGGATGGAAAAAGTCTCTGGACGATCCCTCCTACCTGGAAGCCATCACTCAGCATGGCATCCTTCGGTTCGGTTGGATTCTGCTCAAATCTCTTGAGCCGTCCAACATCGAGTGGGACACTGTGAGGATGGATCAGCCTTCCACATGGAATAACTGGGACGCCGACATGAAGGCTGCCGGTCTCAGCCAGACAGAGGTCAATCACGTAGTCAACTGCGTGGCTTCAGCGAACGCTCTCAATGAGCAGAAGCTGGAAGCGGCACGAGCAAATTTCTTGCGTGGTCTGGCGAGGGAGTCCGCAAAATCATCTTGCCCAAGTTCCGAACAGGAGAGTACGCCATCTGGCGAGCCTGTGAGCGAACAGGCGTCAGACCTCCAGGAGTAGAGAAAGGCTTCGATGATTGCACCTCATGGGTGCAGGCCAAACTCTTAGCGTATTCACAGATTCGGGATACTGAAGAGAATCCCGAACCAAAGAAGACCCCCTCTGTTCCGCCTCGTCGAGGAAGACGAAGATGAGTTTCAAGTTCACCACCAAACTTTACAAGATCGACTTTGATCTCAAAAGTTATGAGGCAGCACTTGATAAGAAGATGGAAGAGGTCACCAAGCAAGCCGCACGGTCGTGGCTTTCTACGGTGCTTACAATCATCCCGACTTGGTCCAAGGCTTCGAGGGCAACCTTTGAAGCCTTGGCCAACGAGGTTGGTTTCTCTGTGACATACGGTCCACTGGTTGCCCGCAAAGACAGGACCTCGCTCGGTCGCAGCACAGGAGGTGGAGGGATTGAACGAACTGCCGAAGGCTGGTTCTTCACTTATGAGACGAGCCTCGCCTACCTGGAATACAATGAGTTCAACAATGCTTCTCCAGGACCACCTCCACAACCATACGGCAAACTCAGAAACCAAACCCCGTACAACTTCCTTGAAGCAGGAAGAAACGACTTCAAAAGTTTCGCTAAAACAGTGAAGCTGCCCGACCCAACCCTCTTCATTTCTGGGAAACCAATATAGATGGCAATTACAGAAACCATTGGATTTGAAACCGCTTCGGCGATTGCCAACTTGAACGCCCTCAACACGGCGATCAAGGATGTCAATGCGTCCATCGGCCAACTCAATAGGACTGCTGGTAAGTCTGGTGGTGCAGCGGCTGGTTTCACGAACACCGCGACCGCAGCCGAAAAGGCAAGGAAGTCTGTCACCGGTGCTGGCAAAGCCATGGTTGACACTGGTAAGAAGGGCACGGCGGCAGGCAAAAGTCTGACCCTATCTTGGGAAACATTCGGTCGGATCATCGCCACCCAAACTATCATTCGTGGTCTTAGTGCCATCAATCAAGGTCTGCAAGACTCGGTTGAGCGTTCGTTCGCGTTCCAGAAAGAGACGGCTCGGATCGCGGCGATCTCCAATGAGGGTGCTGCCGGTATTGGCAACCTCCGTGATCGTCTGATCGAACTCTCCAACGCAACCGGCCAACCCATTGCCGAAGTCACTCGTGCGTCGTTGGAGGCGTTGCAGAATGATCTCGGTGATACTGCCACGACCTTGGACGCTCTCCAAGGGCCGATCAACAATCTGGCTCGTGTCACCGGTTCCAGTCTGACCACGGCAGTGAACGCTGTGTCGTCAGTGATCAAGGCGTACAACCTGGACGCCTCGGAAGCGGCACGCATCTCAGACATCTTGTTCGCCACGTACAATAAGGGTGTGATCGAACTCGAAGGATTGGAAGGTCGTCTCGGTACGGTCAACAACCAAGCCAACGCCTTGAACGTCAGCTTCGAGGAAGTCGCTGGTGCCTTGACTGCGTTGACGTTGTCTGGTAACAATACCAGCTTCTCGTTGACTCAGGTCAGAAACATCTTCAACAAGATGATCAAGCCGGGCGACGACCTTGCTGCGGTGATGGGGAAACTTGGCGTTGCTTCTGGTGGCGAGTTGATCGAGAAGTTCGGTGGACTCGAAGGTGCCTTGAAGGCTCTCCTCAAAGAAGTCGGCGGCAACGAGAAGGCACTGGCTGCTCTGTTCGGAACCATCCGTGGTCAGCTTGGTATCTTCGGTTTGTTGAACAACGATGCAAAGTTGTTCGACAGTTCGTTGAAAGCTGTGCGGGAATCAGCAGGCTCGTTAGACGTAGCCTTCAAGATTTTCAACGAGCAGACTGCTGCACAGTTCGATATTCAACTGGCCAACTTGACCAACTCCACTCTTGGCGTTGGCGAAGCACTTGGTGAACTGGCAGTCGATACTCTGACGTTCGTCAACAACTTCATCGACGGCTTCCAGCGTCTGCAACAAAGAGAAGACTTCCAAGCCTTGCAGAAGGCTGTCGTAAACTTTGGCAACGCCTTTATCTCAGTGGTGGATGACATCATCGCCTTAGCAGACAGGATGGCAGCAGGCATTGCCTCCGCTGTTGGTAGAGTGTTGCCTCTCATTCGATCAGTGAATGATGCCATCGAGCGTATTGTGAATCCTGTTGGTGCCGCCGAGAATACTCGTATCGCCAATATCGCACAGCAGATGGCACAACTACAGTCACAGGCCAGCACTGCTGCACAGCAGGTTGGAAGAATCTTCGACGCATCGAACTTGAACCTCGCCCCTCTTGGAGAAGCGGCAGGCAAGTTCCTGGAACTCCGCAACATCCAAGAGCAGGCAGTGCTGGCTGCGGTGAAATTCTCCAATCAGATGAAAGCCAACGTGGTTCGCATCAACGAGAACACCACGGCTGCTGAATCCTTTCGACGAACTCTTCAAGCAGCCACCTCTGGTTCCCGGCTGAGCGATCTGTTCGGTCAAGAGTTTGCCGCAGGTGCCCGCGAGCAATTGCGTGCCATCAGCGACGAGTTGCTGAGGATTCAAACTGCGTCAGCGACCGCCGAAGGCACGGCTGCCACTCAGCTAGAAAAACAACTAGAATTGCAGCAGCGGAAGATTGCTGCCGCAGCCCAGGAGTTTGGGCTAGAAAACGACGCAGTTCAGGCACTGGAAGGACAAGCACGAGCGACTGAGCAGGTTCTGAGAAACCAGCAAGGAAAAGCAGAGAATGAGCAGAAGGCAGCCGACGCTGCCCACATTGCCAATGCAGCATTGCGTGAGCAACAATCATTGGCTGCTGCGGCTGGAGTTTCCATGGAGGACCTTGGCGTCAAGGCAAATGCTGCTGGACGCGAGATCGAGAACATTCCCGATCCGAGTGTCAATGCTTCAGCAGCCATTGCTCAAATGAACGCTCTTGCTGCTGCCGCTCGTGCAGCCGCTGCCGCAGTTGCTGCGGCTGGTGCAGGCGGTGGAGGCGGGTTCTTCCATGGTGGCAAGGTTGCACACAGAGCCACGGGTGGTCCCACTCGCGGTCAAGATACAGTTCCGGCTATGTTGTCTCCAGGTGAGTTTGTGATGAACAGACGATCCTCTGGCCGGTTCTTCTCGCAGTTACAGGCTATGAACGCCGGTCAGTCACCATCATACCGCGAGACGGGTGGGTCTGTAACTAACATCGGAGACATCAACGTGAACGTGACGGGTGGATCGGGTAGCGAGAACCCGGAACAAGCGTCACGACAAATCGCTAGCGGATTGCGACGAGAGCTACGTCGCCAAACATCACGACTTTCCTAGGAGAAACCATGAACAAAATGAGCTTACAGGGTCGTTTTCGCGTCGAGCATTACGACCGAGACGGTCAACTGAAGGCGACGTACCGGGTGCCCAATGGCATCGTGGACGTTGGCTTGAACAAGATTCTGGACGATATGTTTTCCGGTGGCACTCAGAGTGCGACTTGGTACATTGGTCTGGTTGACAACTCTGGCTGGACTGCCTTTGCGAACGCCGACACGATGGCATCGCACGGTGGTTGGAGCGAGTCCACTGCATACACTGAAACTGCACGCCAAACGTGGACTGAGGGCGGTGCTTCTAGCCGCTCCATCACGAACGCGAGCACGGTCGATTTCTCAATCAACGCGACCGTAACGCTCAAGGGTATCTTCATTGTGGACAACGGAACGAAGTCCGGTACGTCCGGTACGTTGTGGAGCACTGCTGCGTTCGCCTCGACGGTCGCTGCCGTCTCTGGCGACACGCTGAAGATCACCTACACTGTCTCTGGGTAATCACCCTCTCGGCTGGGTTGCCCCTTCGGGGGCAGCCCGGTTTTTCTCTCTTGGAGGTCTTCCATGTCGATCATTTTCTTTGAAGGCTTCGAGACAGTCGGCACTCTTACGGGTCTCGCTAATCAAGCCACTACCCGCCCTCACGTACACAAGCGTTGGTCACTCACAGCCTCTGGCGGAGCACCCGCTACTGATTCATACTTCACCATAACTGATGCTTTCAGCGAAGGCTATGCCCTTCAGATGGGCAGTAACAGTTTTAGCAACGGCAACTATCTCAGACACACTTTTGCCTCTGGACAGCGTGGCGTGGGTGCCAGTGCGACGGAATTTCTTATGGGTGTCCGGGTTCACATCCCCGACCCCGCGAACACCTTCAGCATCATGCAGGTGTATAATAGCTACGGCTCTGGTGGCAGTGCCGACTTCTCCATCAACTGCGTCAGTTCTGCTGATGTTTCAGTATCTCGTTTCGTAGGCGGAACGATTGAGACCGCGACTGGCGTCTTCACTGCCGGTTCTTGGCATTACGTCGAGATGGCTTGGACCATCTCCAGCGGCTCAACGGCCAACGGCAAGTACGACGTGTATGTGGACGGAGTTCAAGTGATGGTGGACACTACTGCCAGAACAAACGGTAACTTCTTTACAAACACCGAGTACATGCGTTTCAACAACATTAGCGGTGCATCCACGGTTGGTGACGACTACGTTGCTTACGATGACATCTATCTTCTTGAAGTTGATGCCACGGCACCTAATGACTTCCTTGGTTCCAAGGTGCGAGTCCTCAGCCTTCCGCCTGATGCCGACGCTGGCACCAACCAGTGGACACTCTCTTCTGGGAGTGCGGCCCACTACACTTACATCGACGAGAATGGTGCAGACTCCGCTGACTATCTACAAGAGTCCACCAATGGTAATGCCGACATGTTCGACTTCACGGACACCGCAGCCAGTGGGGAGTTCATCGCAACCAAGGTTGAGGCAGAGGCAATCGCTATTACAACGACGAGCCATACTCTGGATGTGCGTCTCAACTCTAATGTAACCGTCACCGAGACCAATCATGCTGTGACTAGCACTACTGCTTACATAGTGGTAGCTCACTATGACGCTTTAGACCCTAATACAGGTTCTGCCTGGACTCAAGGCGGCATTGACGCCGCAGACGTTGGTATACAATTCAACACGTAAGGTGCAAACATGTCAATTGATTTCTTTGAAGGTTTTGAAACTGTAGGCACCGAATTGGGTCTCGTCAATCAGGCGACTACTCGCCCACGCATCGCTCTGCGTTGGGACGAGACTTCCGCTGGTGGCATCCCATCGAGTGACTCTTTCTTTCTGATTGACGACTTCGTCTCAGAAGGCTATGCTATCCAGATGGGCAGCAACAACTTCTCCAGCGGCAACAAGCTAGGGATGAATATCCCGGCAGCTAAGCATGAGGCACCCGGTGCTTCAGCGAGGACATGGATTCTGGGTGCCCGTGTGCATATCCCAATCACGTCTGTCTCCAACTGGAACATCTTTTTGGTTCAAGGTTTGTTTGGCGGGAGCAGCATCACAAGTGTTATCGGTCTTCAAGCACAAAACGGCACTGACCTTGTCTGCCTTCGTGCCGACCCTGGAGCGTTCACGATTGCGACTGCTGCCAGCGTATTGACTCCTGGTGCTTGGCACTATGTCGAGTTCAAGTTCAAGATCGCCGAGTCTGCTGATGGTGGATTCGTTCAAGTCTACTTGGATGGCAGCGAGGTCATTGCCAACACTGCGGCTGATACCAACAATGCTTTGACCACTGCGTTTTCAGAGTGGCAGATGGAGAACGTAGGCAACCCCACCACTGCTTCTGGCAACTATGTTGGGTATGATGACATCTATCTGGTTGATACCAGCGTGTCTCCACACACCGACTTCCTGACTCCTGTGAGAGTCAGGAGTCTGCCACCAAACTCCGATGTTCTGAACGCTTGGGATTCCTCACCATCGGGCGGCACCAACTATGAGCGGGTTGACGAGAATGGGGCAGACGCCTCTGACTTGGTCGAGACGGACGTAGATGGAGTACGTGATCGCTATGGTATCACTAACCTAGCAGACTCTGAGGCTGCTCTGGCTGTCAAGATGGAAGCAGAGGTCATCAACCAGACTGGTGGTTCTCCGTCTATCCACTTGGAGATTAGGTCTGGCACTTCTACTGATACCAGTGAACACGTTATTACTAGCACAACTGCTTATGAGGTTATCACTCTCTATGCTGATAACGATCCAGCAGGCGGTGCGTGGACCAACACCGCAGTTGATGCTGTTCAAGCCGGATACCTCTTCAAGAATAACGTAGTCTAATATGCCTATTCGCGTATCAAATGTAACGTCTCAGATTCTATTCAATCCGTCTGAAATTTTTCAGACGGTGAATGATCCGATTACGTTCACCGAAGAACCGTTCGCTCGAAAGCTGCGAGTCTCGAACACCACGTTCCAGGTTCTGCAATTGCAGGATGGGCAGTTCTCATTTGCCACCAACACGTTGGCATTGACCGACACAGTGTTGTTTCTGAATGATGCTGGCTCGCGTCAGGCTATCTTTGACACGCTAGCTCTCACTGATGAAGCCAACGCTCCGCAACATCCATTCATCACAGACGTGCTTGCCTTCACGCAGGTTGGTCGCCCAAGCATCTGGAACATCGACCTGCTTCAGGACATCTTCCTGCATGATCACGTCGGCACATGCTCTGGAGCACCGTGGTCTGCAATCTCAATAACCGACACGCTTGAGTTCGTGGATGTTGCTGGTCAGGCTTGGCCAGTCACAGTAACAGACCCGATCACTTTCTCCGACTTGGTCGAGACCTCGACTGCACCTGATGGTGGTGGTCACTTCATCGACTTCGCACAGTCGGTTAGTGCTGGCCTCGGCTACGAACTTACATCTGAACTGGTGTTCACTCACGTCATTCAGTCGTTCTCTGACTTCCTCAGATCGGCCACTGATGCTAATGTGGTTGAGCACGCTATGACCTACTACATCGACAGCGGCTGCAACAGAAAGCAGTACGCTAGGTTCGTGGGCGAAGGCACCGCAGAGGGTCTCAACGAGCAGAGGTTGGTGTTCGACGCCAGCTTCGTTCTGGAGTCCATTTCTGATGGCACCGTGCTGATTCTTCGCTCGCCGGAAACCGATGATGGCGACCGCCTTGGCTTCAATCGAATCAACCGCGAGTCTCGTGGCGGCGAACTGAATGTCTTCAGTGATCCTAACTGGGCTGAGGTCAACACGCTCCTATTCACGGTCACTGCTCTCCCAGGTGGCAAAGGCAACTGCCCGGACACCATCGAGAGCCTGCTCACATTCATGCAAGACAACCTTGGTAAGGAAATCTATCTGCATGACTGGACCGGCACGTCGTGGCGTGGTGTGATCACCGTTCCAGATGAAGCCGCTACCGAGGACGCCGATGGCTGGTGGACAGTCTCATTCGAGTTCGAGGGCATTGCCTCCGAGGGTGGCGTCCCGCAGAGCAGCCTATCCATCACGCAGACCATGACGATGAACGCCGATTGGAATCGGTCCCTGTCTGACACGCTCGTCATCGAAGACACTGCCCATGCTGGAGGCAGCATCTACCTATCTCTGGCAGACACGCTTTCAATTGCAGACACCATCACTGGCACTCAAGAGATCACGGTGCTTCACGACAACCACGGCAGCGGTGCGACCTCGGTCACACTGGATGGTCAGTCACCAGATACCGGCAGTGGCACATGGCGTGCTCACACCAACTACCTGGATGACGGCACCATGGCTGCCAACACAAACGCAGGTGCTTACTATGCGTTCACCCCGGTTGACGGAACTGTCTATGAGTTGACTTTCTCAGCGGCTAATGTGGTAACCTACAGCAGTGGCGAAAACTGCATCTTCGGATTCTTTGAAGGCATTGCAGCCAACAACTCCATCGTCGGTTCCACGGCAGACGGCACGTTCGATCCTACGGCTGCGAAGGCTGTGCATCTCATGCGTGAGACTGGCGTCAGCACTCGCAACAACGCCTACCGCCGTGGGGCAGACAGCGATGGAACGGCAGACACGGTTGCGTGGACCGATGCAACACTCAATGCCAGCCCGGACGCTGTCCTTGATCTG
>Ga0316187_10006015_pt1 | contig 10468 bp, 10 predicted proteins | sample CroRivburrow1_MG_FD_204927 | JGI IMG/M metagenome (GOLD analysis project Ga0316187, IMG submission 204927) | Coastal sediment microbial communities from Maine, United States - Cross River worm burrow 1 | ecosystem: Environmental > Aquatic > Marine > Coastal > Sediment | place: USA: Maine... | reverse complement strand
ATGCAACATCGCGTCCACCAGGGTCGTCTTGCCGTGGTCGACGTGGGCGATAATCGCCACATTTCGAATCATATTCTGCACGTCTTGAACCCCCACGCTTTCGCGAGAGCGCGCGTCTTGGCAGATCTGCAGGGTCGCCGCCACCCGCTCGCAGTGTGGCGACCGAATGGTGCAGTTTTTGCGTCGCCAGACGCCGATGCGCAGCTAGTGCGCCAGCGCGAGCTGAGAATTCCTCATCAGCAGGCGAATCACTACAGGTACGGCGTTTGCACGCAGGTATCGGTCGTTGGTGAAGGGCCGTGGAGTTGAGCTTCGATCGCCTGGCAGCGCTTCGGAGCAGAAAGAGAGGAAGGTTGTCATGTGGTATTCGATCGCTCGTTTTGCCTGTGTCTGCGCACTAGTGGCACTTCCTCTTTGGTCCGTCGGATGCGGTCCTGAAAGCCAGGGAGACCCTGGTGACGGCGGCGGCGGAGGAGGTATAGCAGGCGCGAGCGGTTCGAGCGGCGCGGGTGGAGCCGGGGGCATGGCAGGAACCGCTGGCGCAGGCGGCACAGCTGGCATCGGTGGCGCAGGCGGCACAGCTGGCATCGGTGGATCAGGCGGCACAGCTGGCATCGGTGGAGCAGGCGGCACAGCTGGCATCGGTGGATCAGGCGGCACAGCTGGCATCGGTGGAGCCGGGGGCATGGCGGGCATCGGTGGCACCGGAGGGAGCGGAGGTGGCGAGCTTCGTTGTATTGGAGACACCACGTCCGGGGACACCGACAACGATGGGGTTTGCGACTCCGATGACGTTTGCCCCGGAGAGGACGACCTGATCGACGTGGACACCAATCAGCTGGCAGATTGCCTAGAGAATCTCCTGCTGAACTCCGAGCTAGACAGCGATGTGACCCACTGGGAAGCCCGAACTCAGGCGACGATCGCGTGGGATAGCTCTGATGCAGACGGCAACCCGAATTCCGGTTCCGCAGCTGTCACCAACATCGCATCGAGAGAAGGATTCGTTCGCAGCGCGGGACAGTGCGTCGAGACGGGGGAGGGCGATTACGTAGCCGCCACACGATACTATATTCCAGAGGGTCAAGGGCCGGGCCGGGCTTTGGTGACCACGACGTTTCATGCGGGCACCGAGTGCGTCGGTGGAGCGGGGGGCTTTCTTGGCAGCGATGGCTCGCGCTATCAAACGGCGACGGGGACCTGGGGCACCATACTGCACCCATTTTCGACCGTCAGCGGTACGCAGAGTATCAACTTCGTCGTCTCAGCCCAGGTCCTGGATACCAGCCCTGCTTTCACAGTTCAGTACGACAATCCACTGTTGCGTTGCCAATCCGATCCAGTGACGATGGTTCGCGACTACACAGGTGGAGGAGGTTCCTGGTACGGCGGGGATGATCGTGAATTATTTACCCCCCGCCTAGTGGGCGACGGCATCCAGATTCCGGTTACAGAGAGCTTCCTGGCTCAGCGCTTCGCACTGTATGTCATCCGCCAGTTCGACTATTCGGAACCTCCCGAGGGAACCGGCCACGCGGTCACGCTTGTGGCGCAGCTCAGAGACGCGTCCGGTACGATTTTGGAATCCGACACCACAAATTTGGCGGCGACGTTTTCGGGGGGTTGGGTCTACTGGGATTTCACGACGGTGCTCCGCGCCGGGCAGACATACAATTTCACGACGTATCTTCAGGACGGGTTTGCCAGCGGTTTGAAATCATCCGTTGGCTACAACAATGCCGACCCCTATCCATCGGTCATGCGCCTCTCGTGCACCGTCGGTCATGATGCAATGGGTCAGCCCCTAGTCGATGTCGATGACTGGAGTTGCTGGGATGCAGATTCTCTGGCGATCTCGTTTGCTCTCGAGGGCGCAACTGTCTGCGACTAGCAGACGGACCGAGTCAGCTCCCTCAATGGTTCCCGATTGCCCCAGGGGACGCGAAGGCGCGACGCTTGTTTCGTTTGTTCGCACGCGCGCGCGGCTGCTGTAATGTAGTGACTCGCAGCGCATTTTTTTCGCGTGTCCGACCGAAATCTTGGGCGATTCACACCGCCAAGCCCCACAAGCGCTGTGAAGTTAGCCCTCGACGTCGCGGCACGCGGTTTGCAACGTGCGAGCCCAGTCATGATGAATTCCTTCGCGTGCTTCGCCTGTGTTTGCGCACTGACGCTTTTGGCCGCCTGCGGAGGCGAGTCTACTGTTAGCGGTGATGGTGGGGTTGGCCCCCTCGACGGTGGTTCATCAGATGATCTGAACGCACCGAAGGGTGCTTGCGCGATTCAGTGGGACAACGGCGCAGGCTATTCTGAGGATTTCTGCAGCGACGATATTTGGGACTGGCATTGCGACAGCTGGGCCGAGAGCCTCGGCGGAACGCACACCTTTAGCGAGGGGATGACCTGCAATTCGATGGGCTACATGCAGACCTGTGCTGGCTCCTCGTACCGATACAAGACCTGCCCTGACGGGGGCGGGGGTGGCGGCGACAGCTGTGGCTTCAACAATTGCACGGACAGCCCGTACACGGGCATGCGGTACATGTGCGTCGATGGCAGCTGTGTTTGCAAGTCGCACTGCCGACCGATCTACGGTGGCAGCGTGTGTTGCGGAGGCTCCTTGTGCGCCGGGGATTGCACCGGGAACCCCTGCTGTCCCTGAGTCCGCACGTCCCATCTACCCGCGCGGACACCGGCGCCATCGCTGAAACCGGGCAATGCTGAGCGCATTTTTTTCGCGGGGCGACGGAAATGCGCCACGGCTCCTCCGCCTCGACTTCGAGAAGCGGGAAAAGTAGGTGTTCCACGTTACGGTACGGCGATTGCATCTGATGTCTCGTCAGTGCGGTGCTGGACCGTGAAGCTGAGCCCGAATCACGCGACGGTCCTCTGAGCTGAACAGAGAGGATGGTTGTGATGAGGTGCTCCATTGTTGGTTTGGTGTCCGTCAGTCTCCCGCTGTGCCTGTTGTTCCTGGGCATCAGCGTTCCCGCGTGCGGTGATTCCACCACCTCCTCCTCCGGGGCAGCGGAGAGCGCCGGGAGCTGTGCCTGGCTTGGCAACTGTTCGACCAGGGCACCTGAGGGCGCCTACGACTGCAGTGGCGACACGCTAGTCCAGTGCCTCGACAGCACTTGGGAGGAAGTGGCGTTCTGCCCGGGATTTGTCCAGGGCCTTCGGACCTGCACCTGCAAGGGCGGGTGCGGAGTCAACACCACCGAATGCAGCTACGCTTTCGAGGTTTGCGGAGGGCAGAGATATGAGACCTGCGGGCCCAATGCCACCGCGGTGGTCACTGACAAGTGGCAGTGCGTGCCCGACCCGTGAGTAGAGTCGCCGCGGCACAGGTCCAATCGCGAGCTGGTTAGAGGAAGGAGCGTCGGACAATGAAAAGCCACTACCTGCTGCCACTGATTGCGCTGCTGTGGGTCGGTTTCGTGTACCCAACGGACAGCAGGCCCGCCGAGCCAGAGGGGCCGGCATCCTTCGTGGCGCCCGCCGACAAGGCGCTCGTGGTTTTCGCCCGGCCTGGGAAGCTCGGCAAGGCGGTCTATTTCTACGTCATCAACGGCAACAAGAAGCTCGTCACGCTGTTCAAGGGAAATGAACACGCCGCAATCACTGCCCCGCCGGGAAAGCACACCTTCTACGTCGTGTCCGAGAACGCTGGATTGGTGCGCGCAGAGCTGGGCGCCGGCCGCACGTACGTCATTCATACGCAACCAAAGATGGGGTTCGGCAAGGCTCGGGTGATCGTGAAGCCCGTCCTGCGCGCCTCCTCGATGTTCGCGGAATCTGCCAACTGGCTCCGAGAAACCAAGCCGGCCAGCCCTGATTTCGACAAGGGCAACAAGTGGGTCCGCAAACATCAGGATGCTCTGGACAAGAGAATCGGCGACGCAGAAGCCGAATGGTCCAGCAAAGACGAACAACACCGTGCGGCACTAACGATGAGAGTCGAAGATGGACGAACACAGGCTGAAGCGGGGGGCCTTTAGGGGCGCTACGACGATTGCTAAACTCGCGCCGGTGTTCGCAGTACTCATGCTGGGCTCGCTGACGACGACTGCGCAGGCTCAGGACTGCGTTCCTTCGTGTCGCGAAGGGTATCTCTGCCATCAAGGCCAATGCATCGCGGCCTGCAACCCGCCCTGCGCGGAGGGAGAGCAGTGCGTTGGCGAAGGGCAGTGTGTCGCCACGGCGGCTCCGCCAGCGACGTACACAGCCGTTGACACCAGCGGCGGATCTGCTGGGTCCGTCGACAGCGGTGGCAAACCCTCGACCGCGATTCCTGCGACGTTCATGGGGCTTGGTGGGTTCCTGCTGATCGTCGGCGGGGTTACCTTCGCGACGAGTGAATGGAGCGGATACTACGGGGAGTATTGGGGTGGGGGGCAGTACGCGGGTGTCACGCTCATGTCCTTCGGCGCGCTGTCGCTCGTGGTCGCAACTCCATTCCTGGTGAGGCAGGTCCAGGCCAAGAAACGTTGGGAGCGGGAGCACGCGAATGCGCTTGCTCGTCAGTTCGCGGTTGCGCCGATTCTGGCGCCAGCACCTCGGAGCCAAATTTACGGCGTGACGTTGCATGGGACATTCTGACGAGCGTGCTGAGCGCAGTGAAAGGAAGGCTGGAATGAAGAAATGGAGCTTAGTGGCGCTTGTTTGCGCTTCGCTGCTGGGGATTCCCAGCTGTGGCGGTTCAGATGAGGGATGTCCCGGCGTGACCTGTACCAACTGCGGCGCCTCTGGCGACTGCGACGCCAACTGCTCTGGCGACCAATTGGAAGTATGTATCGCACACCCGAACGACTCTTCCCTCAGGTGCACCTATTGCGAATGATCGGCTAGCGGCTCAAATGCTCTCACCGGGGCATGGACCACTAGACAGCACGTTGTTCCGATCTTCCGAGTAGATGCAGCAGGTCGCGGAGCAGGTGGTATCCGTGCCACTGAACTTGTCGCAGACGTCCGTGGGCGACCAGCCTTCCACGTAATCGTCGATGTTGAACTCGTAGTACTCGGTTTCCCAGGCGGTGTAGTCGCCACCGCCGCAAGCGGAGTACCGGGATTCGTAGGTGCAACAGTAGACGCCGCCACTCTCATCGCCACAGCCCAGGGCCATGAGAGACGTGCCCAGCGCTAGCAGTGTGAGTGCGTACTTCATGGGACCGCCTTTCGTTTTCTGAATGTGTGGCTATGGGCTCCGCAAGATTCGGGCCAGCTTCAACAGGGCTCGGTTTAGCGCGAGGATGGTGCCCACCGCCCGCATCGCAGGCGCAATCCATGCGTCCGGCGTGCACACATCGGCGTCCCGGTCTCGGTGATTTGAGCGCGGCGCGGATCTTGCAGCGAACCTCGCTCGATTCGGTGTGACACCCGCTCGCTAGGAGGTTGCCATGGTCGGAATGGCTTTGCGTTTGGTTTGCGTCGTTGGCTTAAGCGCATTCGCGGCCGGCGGGTTGAGCGGGTGCGGTGCTGAGGAAGCGGGTCCCCAGCCAATGGGCGGTGAAGGCGGCGATGGTGGTGTCGGGGGCAACGCTGGTGAAGGCGGCGATGGTGGTGTCGGGGGCAGCTCCGGTGAAGGCGGTAGCGGCGGCGACGGGGGTTCGACCGGGTATTCAGATGAAGGAACTCCGGAATCTCCACTCGATATCACCGGCGCGGTCCCCTACGACGGCCAAGTCTCGACGGACGGCGCCAGCTACTACCGCATTACCGGAGTGACACCCGACGAGGTCTACACCATCACCCTCACCCGCACCGATGGCCTTCCTTACCCGGCCGTCCCCAATGCCGTTAGCAACGGCACCGTTGCCTGCGGTTGGAACGACAGCATGCCCGGCGCCTCTATCGACTGTGCGATGCTCGCCTCCAATGAGGGCGTCCTAGATTTCGAGGCGAGCGGCGATGACACCGTTGGGGGGTCTTACGTGCTCAAGTTCGCTGAAGGGGGAGTGGTCAACGAGGGAAGCCCGAGTGACCCGGTCGTGGTGAGCTCATTCCCCTTCTCGGGAGGCGCTTTGCTGCAGAGCTACTACCTGTTGAACGGTCTGAAGCCGGGCGGCGCATACGCAATCGAGTTTACCGATGCGAGCGGGCCGGTAGGGCTCTTCATTTTCCCGGACGAAACCTATCAGCGTGAGCCACATATCTGCTCTTCACTCAATGACTCCGGAAGCCCCTGCCAGGTCACCGCAGACGGCTCCGGGCACATCTACTTGATGACCAACACCCAACAGGAGCAGTACGGGGTCACCTACACGATCTCGGTGATCACGGCTGATGTCGCGAACGAAGGTAGCCGGAATGCGCCGATCGACATCAGCAATCAACTGCCCTATTCGGGCATGGTTCACAAAGGGTCGAGTTGGTACCTCCTCGACGGGCTAACCGCAGACTCGCCTTATACGATCACCCTGTCGGATGCGACCGACAACGTGGTGCTGTCCGTATACGGCCCAGGCTGGATAGTCGCGGGGCAGCGCTCAGACTGTCGGGTCCTATGGGCAAACGGCGGCGGCAATCCGATCGCTTGCGTGTCCAAGGCAGATGGCAATGGTGAGATTCGCATCGAAGTGGGCGGCTTCGACACTGCAGACGGGGCCACGTTCACTCTAGACGCCGCAGCGGGCGGCATTCCGAATGAAGGTTATGTTGGCACCCCGGTCGACGTCACGGGCGCCACGCCGTGGTCCGGGACGATCTACAACGGCCCAAGCTACTACGAGATCACCGGCAGGGCCGCCGCGACCGACTACACCGTCACGATCAGCGGTCTGACGGCCAATCTGGATCTTCGCGTCTACGACGACGGGACTTTTCAGAACCAGCTCTGTGCGTCCACGCAGCTTGGCCTGGTCGACGAGACCTGCGTCGTGCAGACGGCGACCGGCGAGCTCCACATCCGCGTCCTAGCGACGTTCAACGTTTTCGGTGCCACGTTCTCGCTGGATGTGACCCCGTAGGAGGTTGGTTATGCTTTTCTCACTCGGTTGGACTTTGATGCTCACGTTGGCTGCGATCCTGGTCGATGAAATGGGAGAGATGGTGGGGCCTGCTGTGGTCTGGACCGGCTTCCATCCAAACCAGGACCCGCAGCTCGATCACTGCCTGGCCTGGACCAGCGAGTCGATAGACGAGTTCGGTTTCTCTGGGTTCACGCAGAACGCCGGGGTGCTTGCAACCAGCGGCACTCGCGGCCGCTGCAACACCGGGAGTCAACGCGTCTATTGTTTCGAGGACTGAGGGCATCCGGCGCGTATGAAGTCAGAACGGAGAATCCTAATGCTTGCTCGAGCTCGATCTATCATCCGTGGTCTGCAGCTGTGCCTGCTCGCCGGCATTCTTGGATGCCCACAGGGCGAGGAGGTCACCCAACCTCTAGACGATTCCTTCCGGGACGCGGCGATACAAAGTCTCGGCCAGCGTCGCTTCGTGTTTCCTGCAGGCTCGGGGCTCTACGACGACAACGACCCTCGGCGTGGCCAGTCGACCGTAGTTACGATCGGGCGTTTCAATCCGGCCACTCTGCTCGCAGCGTTCTCCGGGGTTGCGGACGACGGATCGATTGAGGGAGGGTACGTGCAGCTTGGTGAGGACTGCGTCTTTGCGACGACCTACCGAGCGCTCGCCGGCGACTCACCCATCACGCCCGAGACCGAGGGCGACGTGATCGAAGAAAGCTACTACGACGCCTGCGCGATCGACCCGGAGGGACGACTGGGTCTCTATTCCGAGTGGCAGGAGGCTCGCTTGATCTCTGAGCCGTCGGAGCGCGCGCCGTTGGATTTCTCGACTCGAGTCGCGCTCTCGAGCGCGAACGTGGGTGCTGAGCCGGACTCGAGCCAGGGCGCCTTCGAGCTCACCCTGAGTGCAAACGTGATGAGTTACGCGATGGCCGCTGAGGGCCCGGCGGCCACGACCTGGACGGCCGCACACGTCCATCGCGGCATGGCGGGTAGCAATGGAGACGTCTGGCTCTCGTTGTTCGACGTAAGCGAAGGCACGGTCTACGCGCCGGTACCGAACGCAGGCCATATCGTCGCGTCGGCGTTTGTCACTCCCGAGCAGGCGACCGCGCTCGAACTGGGGAACGAGCCGATCTACGTGGATGCGCACCTGAGCGCCCCTACGGCGTCGCTGGGCGGCCAGATCCAGCCGCCCATTCATCCGCTTCGCGGGATTGTCGCCTCCACCGAACCGAACCAGCGCGCGGGCATCCCCGTCACGGGCGAGGAATCCCGAGTGCGCACCGCAGACGGGGCGGGCGTCATCTACGCCCTTGCGTTGCCTGGAACGAGCTCACCACTTAGCCGCCCGGCGGTGCTCAGCATGACGCCGGCGGCCGCGGTGATCGGCGTTCCGGCCTCGGGCCCATCTGTGGCTGCGGTTGTCTTGAGTCCGGAGGGCAAGCGTTTTGTTGCTCCGGTCGAGCTGACCTTCACGCTTCCCGATAGCGTCGATCCGTCGTCACTGCTGGCCTTCCACTACTCACAGGATGGCTCGGACGTGCACTTCATTCCCCTCTTCCCGGGGGCAGCGACCGAGGACGGCGTCACGGTATCACTCACTCACTTCAGCACCGTTGGGCTCGTACAGGGAGATGCAGACGATCTGAGCGCGAGCTCCGTGGAGAGCCCCAGCACGTATGAGGACTTCCAGGGCTTGATGGCCGAAGAGCTCGGCCCTGCTGCCCTGGGGCAACTGCTTGGGTCCAACTCCGAGGGGCTTCCCCCGGAACTCGCCGCCAGGTTGCGGGGTCTGCTCGAGGACGCGGTGGATGCGGTGCTGCTCCCCAACCTCCGTGCTGCGGGCACGTTTGATAAGCTCACGGCGGCTCTGTCCGACATCGCCCAGTGGTTGAACGATGCACAGGACGCGCTCGGAAGTTTGGACGGATTCAACGCCGAGCTGAGCGCGTTTCGCGGCGAGTTGCAGGGGAAGCTCGACATCTTGCTCGGCGGCTTGGAGGCCGCGTGCCTCGCGTTGGAAGATGAGTGCGATCAGCGGGACCTCGCAGCCACACTGAGTGAATGGCACGGGAACATGGGACTGTTGGGCACGCTACTCGGCGACGCGGTTTCCCTGCCGCCCTTGGAGACCTTCTGTAACGGGATCATGACGTCCGTGGTCAACCACGTCGATGTCACTCCTTCGAAGCTGATGGTCCTGCACGGCGGGCGTTTCGAGCTCGAGGCAACGCCGAGAAACTGGCAGGGCAGTGCGATCGATACGCCGGTGCGATGGGCGAGCCCATCACAGAACGTCGCGGTCCTCGATTCCGAAGACGCGGGGCGGGGCAGCGCGCTAACTGTGGGAACGGCGGAGATCGTGGCGTCGACGCCCGAGAAGTGCGACGTGGAGGGCGTTGGGGTGATCAACGTTCGCAGTCTGTCGGGGACCTGGGAGGTCCGTACGCTCAGCAGCGACCACAACTGCGCTGGCGTGTCTACATCGCCGGCCCTCTCCATCGCTGCAGTGACGCAGTCGGCAGGCGGGAGCCTCTCGGCTCGCCATCCTGACTACGGCACGGTCACCGGGCGGGTCGACAACCTGCAAACGGTGCGCTCGGGCAGCTCCCCTGAACCTTACCGTTTCACGCTCGGTCCATTCTCGTCGGACGACACACCCGATTGCACGGACTTCATGAATAACATCGAGGAGTTCTTTTCGCGCGGCGAGATCGACATCTGTTCGGACACCGAATGCCGGCCGATCTCCTGCGTGGACACCGAGACGGTCAAAGGCACGGTTGGTGACGACGGCATCGAGCTCGAAGGCGACAACGACTGGACGACCGACGAAGTCTACGAAGCCCAGCTAGGAGACCCTCCACAGTGGGAGGAGCTGACGGGAATGTGCGGTGGGACGGATCGGATTCGTGCAGTGATTCGCTGACGGCCCAGAATGGATGAGTTTGTGGGGTTGCGCTGCGGTCGCTAAGGTGAAAACGGGGGAAACGAGAATGTCACGATTCAGCCGCTTCGGGTGCGCCGTTTGCCTGGTTGTCGCCCTTTTCGGCTGTGGCGACTCAGCGCCCAGCGATCCGCGAACCAATCCAAACGATGGGCCGCCCATCGGCAATGGCGACGGCACCTGCAACGTCCCAGCCGAGGCTCAGGAGGAAGATATCTCCAATCCCGACACCGTGATCGGGGATGGCACGCCGGAGAGCTGCACCTCGATTGCTTTCGTCGAGGCGGTTGCGCTCGGCGGGGTCATCACGTTCGACTGCGGGCCGGACCCGGTCGTCATCACGCTCGACCGAACCGCGAAGGTCTTCAACGACCAGAGGCCTGACATCGTCATCGATGGCGGTGGGAAGGTGACCTTGAGCGGCGGGGGGCGCGTGCGGATTCTGTATCAGAACGCCTGTGACGAGGCCCAGGTCTGGACGACCGATCACTGCAACGACCAGGACCACCCGCGCCTGACCGTGCAGAATCTAGCGTTCGTGGACGGCAACGCG
>Ga0316187_10006014_pt1 | contig 10468 bp, 8 predicted proteins | sample CroRivburrow1_MG_FD_204927 | JGI IMG/M metagenome (GOLD analysis project Ga0316187, IMG submission 204927) | Coastal sediment microbial communities from Maine, United States - Cross River worm burrow 1 | ecosystem: Environmental > Aquatic > Marine > Coastal > Sediment | place: USA: Maine... | reverse complement strand
CCATTGCAGCCCGTTGTAGTTGCCATTGTAGCACGTGTGTAGCCCTGGACATAAGGGCCATGATGACTTGACGTCGTCCCCACCTTCCTCCGGTTTGTCACCGGCAGTCTCGCTAGAGTGCCCAACTGAATGATGGCAACTAACGATAGGGGTTGCGCTCGTTGCGGGACTTAACCCAACATCTCACGACACGAGCTGACGACAGCCATGCAGCACCTGTCACTTGGCTCCCGAAGGCACTTCTCTATCTCTAGAGAATTCCAAGGATGTCAAACCCAGGTAAGGTTCTTCGCGTTGCGTCGAATTAAACCACATGCTCCACCGCTTGTGCGGGCCCCCGTCAATTCCTTTGAGTTTTAATCTTGCGACCGTACTCCCCAGGCGGTCAACTTATCGCGTTAGCTTCGCCACAGCAGGGGTCGATACCCGCTACGGCTAGTTGACATCGTTTAGGGCGTGGACTACCAGGGTATCTAATCCTGTTTGCTACCCACGCTTTCGAGTCTCAGTGTCAGTATCGGTCCAGAAAGCCGCCTTCGCCTCAGGTGTTCCTCCGTATATCTACGCATTTCACTGCTACACACGGAATTCCGCTTTCCCCTCCCGAACTCTAGCCTGCCAGTATCGAATGCAGTTCCGGGGTTGAGCCCCGGGATTTCACATCCGACTTAACAAACCACCTACACTCGCTTTACGCCCAGTAAATCCGAACAACGCTTGCACCTTTCGTATTACCGCGGCTGCTGGCACGAAATTAGCCGGTGCTTCTTCTGATGGTACCGTCAAGTCAGAGAGCTATTAACTCTCATCCCTTCTTCCCATCTGAAAGCGGTTTACAACCCTAAGGCCTTCTTCCCGCACGCGGCGTCGCTGCATCAGGCTTGCGCCCATTGTGCAATATTCCCCACTGCTGCCTCCCGTAGGAGTCTGGACCGTGTCTCAGTTCCAGTGTGACTGATCATCCTCTCAAACCAGTTACTGATCATCGCCTTGGTAAGCCATTACCTTACCAACTAGCTAATCAGACGCGGACTCATCTATCAGCGCAAGGCCCCGAAGGGTCCCCTGCTTTCCTCCGTAGAGATTATGCGGTATTAGCTTGGATTTCTCCAAGTTGTCCCCCACTAATAGGCAGATATCCACGCGTTACTCACCCGTGCGCCACTCGTCAGCGGACCGAAGTCCCTGTTACCGTTCGACTTGCATGTGTTAAGCACGCCGCCAGCGTTCGTTCTGAGCCAGGATCAAACTCTCCGTAGAAAGTTTAAAAATTTAATTTCTTGATCCCAACTTGATCACATAGATCAACTCAATTGTATAAACGTTTGCGTTCATTGCTGAACTGCTTACGCAATCAAGTCGATCCGATCAAAGATGGAAGAGACCCGATGCGTCCACAGTTCAAATAAAAACTACTAATTGTAAAGAACAATCCGCGGCCGTCTAAGCTTGCGCTCTCTGGCTGCGGGCGGCGAATCATATCCTCGCCGTTTGAGGTGTCAACCTCTAAATTCAAACAACTCTTCGCGGTCAGTTTTCAGTGCCTCTCGGCGCGTCTTCCTCTTGCGAAGGGCGGCGAACATTATCGCCACAAATCGGTGCGTCAACACCTTTGTTTAAACTTCCTTTCCAAGACCATTTTGATGCCTTTCGGCGTCGCCTCGTCTTGTCGAGGGCGGCGAACATTAGCGCCGCAAATCGGTGCGTCAACACCTTTGTTTAAACTCCCTTTCCAAGACTGGTTTGATGCCTTTCAGCGTCACCTCGTCTTGTCGAGGGCGGCGAACATTAGCGTCGCGATCCGGTGCGTCAACACCTTTTATGTTAAGGGATATTAAGCTTCGACAGAAAGGTTTATAAACCTATGTTTTCCTTTGCCTCTCCAGATAAGGCAGCCCAATGTTAACGAATCACCTGGGCGCTTGAGATACCAACACGTAGCGTGTTCAACTGCTCCTGAGCCAGGCTTCCTGTCAGGCCTAGATCAAACAACTGCTGACTTCCGGCAGCCACCTTGCCTCTCAATGAACGCTGCAGCTGTTGCGTCTGCCCCGCTACATCTTGAAACTGAACCACCAGCACCAACGCACCAACGTTTCTGGGCGTAGGATTACTAACCTGCGCGACAATCCTGCCCTGAGCATCATTTCCGGCCCTGACTTGAAGGTATTTAGAAGGGTTGTCTTTAAGGTCAAGGTCAACCAATGCGCCATACGCCTGTTTGCCGAGCTCACTCTGGCTTCCTGCTACTTTAGCATAATAAACCTTGGCATCATTTAAGCGCCCGGCTTTGCGGGCCAGGTTACCCAGCGAATTATAGGCATCAGCTGTAGGCAGAAGCTTAACACTGCGCTCCAGATCAGACTCTGCCTGACTAGCAAGGTTTAGCCGTTCATTTACCTTTCCGCGCTGTAGATAGTAGTAAAAGAAATTTGGATTCAGACTGGTCGCTTTACCGTATTGTTGCAGAGCTGACTTGAGACGGTTGCCTTTCTGCTCAACATCTCCCATCAATCCATAAAAATGCGCCTCTTTAGGCTCAACGGCAATCGCACGGCTGGCCAATCGCTTGGCGTTCACCGCATCACCTTTAGCCAGAGCTTCACGACCTTTATCATAATGATCATAGGCTGGCTTGGTTTTCATCAATCGTGCCATCTTAGTGCGATACCGTTCAACACCACGCTCTCCACCCTTTGGCAACGTCGCAAGCAGTTCGATATTGTTTTGTACCCGTTCTTGAGATGGTGGGTGACTGGCAAACAGACCACTCAGCCAATCCTGCCGTTTACCTTTGGAGAGTTTCAAGAAGGTCCGCTGCAGATCAACCGCACCCTGCGGGTCGTAACCGGCACGCACCATATACTGCATACCGTAGTAATCCGACTCACGTTCGGCATCACGGCCATACTTCTGGCTAATCAGTTGTGCACCAATACCGGCACCCATCTGTGCGAGGTTGGCATAATCTTTTCCCTGCGTAGCAATACTAGCCCCCATCACGCCCGCCTGAAGCAATACCCCTTTGGACATACTCTGCGCACCATGCCTTGCCGCAGCATGCACAATCTCATGCCCAAGCACGGCTGCAAGTTCGGATTCACTTTTCAGCGCAGTAAGCAAGCCGCGATTGATTGATATTTTGCCGCCGGGCATTGCCCATGCGTTGGGAACAGAGTTGTTTAATACTTTAAACTCATAGGGGAGTTTGCGATCACTGACAGCAGCAAGGCGTTGACCAACCTGACTAACATAAGCAGTCAACTCACGATCCACTGCGTAATCACCACCCTGAGCCTGGCGAGCTGGTGCATACTGCTTCGCACCAATGGCAAGCTCCTGCGCCTCGGAAACCAGACTAAACTCATTTTTTCCTGTGACTGGATTGGTTGCGCAGCCGGAAAGCATTCCAACAACAAGTATTAGTGGGATTAACCATCTCTTTAACACTGCACACTCCCTTCTTCGTAAAGCCATAGACAGATTGAAGACTATTATGCCATCGCCTTCAAGCAATCGACTGTGAACTATTCCACAGTCAGGTTTACAAACTTACGCTTCCCGAGCTTAATTAGATAAGGGCCACCAATTTTTAACTGGTGATCTTTGTCCGTAATTTTTTCGCCATCTATAGATAGTGCATTCTGTTTGATCATGCGCATCGCCTCACCATTGGAAGCGGTCAAACCAGAACCTGTCAGCGCGCGAACAATCCAGAGTGCACCATCTTCGGAAGGAAGCGTTGACTCAGGCACATCGTCAGGCACCTCTTTTTTGGCAAACTGATTCTCGAAACCTTCACGTGCGGCCTTACCTGAACCTTCACCATGAAATCGCTCCACGATCATGGCGGCCATCTGCTTCTTGGCCTCCATCGGGTGCATCGCTTTTCTCTCATCAAGATCAACATCGGTGAGCAGTTCATAGTATTTGAACATCAGCTCATCGGAGACACTCATCAACTTACCAAACTGCTCTTTGGCGGATTCCGCAACACCGACGTAGTTATTCAGTGACTTGGACATCTTATTGATACCATCAAGCCCTTCCAATAGCGGCATAGTCAGGATCACCTGCGGCGGCTTGCCGTAGGCCTCCTGCAGCTGGCGACCCATCAACAGATTGAACTTCTGATCATTTCCGCCCAGCTCCACGTCGGCATCAAGCGCTACCGAGTCGTAACCCTGTACCAGTGGGTAGAGGAACTCATGAATGGCGATCGACTGCCCACCTTTGTACCGCTTCTCGAAATCATCGCGCTCCAGCATGCGGGCCACTGTCGCCTTACCTGCAATACGAATCATATCCGCCGCAGTCAGGTTACCAAGCCACTCGGAGTTGAAACGAACTTCGGTCTGTTTGGGGTCGAGAATCTTGAATACCTGCTCTTTGTAGGTTTCGGCATTCACCAACACTTCATCGTGGGTCAACGGTGGTCGGGTCTCGTTTTTGCCAGTGGGGTCACCGATGGTGCCGGTAAAGTCACCAATCAGAAAAACCACCTGATGGCCGCAGTGCTGGAACTGGCGCAGCTTCTCAATCAATACGGTATGGCCCAGATGCAGATCGGGTGCAGTCGGATCAAAACCTGCCTTCACACGCAGTGGACGACCCTCTTTCTCAGCCAATTTTAATTTAGCCTCAAGGCTGCCTTTCGGAAGAATCTCCAACGTGCCGCGCGACAGTAGTTCCATCTGTTCCTGAATATTCATAACAACCCCAATTCAGATTTCATGACTGATCAAGTCATTAACGTGCCATGGAAGGCACGCAAATCAATGCTTTCATCGAATGCAGTGATTTGTAAGGAGAGTGAAAATGATACTTTTCGCTTTCCGTAAAAGTAAAAAACCATGAATGGCTTTTTACGGATCAAACAATTCCCCGAATGGTACGCAGTGAACCCGTCGATGCCAGCACGGAGTTTGAAACGCATATTAATAAAGAAGAACTCAGAGGGTATGACGTTCCACCCTTGAGCAGCTATGCTCTGCCAATGCAGCAACCGATCTATTTCATGGGCATCATGTCCGGCACCTCTGCGGACGGCATTGATGTCGCCATTGTCGAGCATTCGGATGAGCAACCAAAGCTGATTCATTTCTCTGAATACCCCATACCGGAGAAACTTCGCGAGCCGATCCTGCGACTGGCTGAACCCGGTATTGATGAGATCGACGTCATGGGCGCACTGGACCGTGCGCTTGGAAAAGCTTTTGCCGATGCAGCCAACCAGAGCGTTGAAGCGTCAGGCATTCCGGCAGAGCAGGTTATTGCGATCGGCTCTCACGGTCAGACGATCCGCCATCGTCCCAAAGGTATGCATGGATCTCACCCCTTCTCTCTACAGATCGGCTGTGCTGCAACCATTGCCGAGATGACCGGCATCACCACTGTCTCAGATTTTCGCCGCCGGGACATCGCGGCTGGCGGTGAAGGCGCACCACTGGTGCCCTTTGTGCACAGGGAGCTCTACGGTAGCTCAAAGAGTCCGGTGGCCATTCTTAATATCGGCGGCATCGCCAACGTTACCTATATATATAATAAGTCAGTGCTCGGTTTTGATACCGGCCCCGGCAACATGATCATGGATGCTCTCATGCTCTCACTCAGTGACGGGCGCAATGCATATGATGAGAATGGGGAGCTGGCTGCCAACGGCAATATCAATGAAGCGCTGTTGGTCGAACTACTCAACCACCCCTATCTCAAGCGCATACCACCAAAATCTACCGGCCGGGAAACATTTGGCAGTGATGTGGTGGACAAAATTCTGTCATGGCCGGATATGGCCGATGCAGATCGTCTGGCAACAGCAACCGAATTCACAGCCCGGTCGATTGCAGAGAGCCTCAGCTTTCTGCCTGAGCCGCCTGACAACTGGTATCTCTGTGGTGGTGGCGCACTTAATGGCCATCTTGCCAAACGTCTTGCCGAACTACTGGCTCCAGCTGAGGTGAGCTCCACCCATGCGATCAATATTCCGCCCGAAGCGATGGAAGCCGTCTGTTTTGCGCTGTTGGCCAGAAACACACTGGCAGGCCGTAGTAATACACTACCTGCTGTGACCGGAGCCACCCATGCCGTTGTAGGTGGCGAGATTACACCCGGCAACAACTGGCCAGGTGTTCTGGAGTTGGTTCTAAAGTGGACCCGTTCACGCACGGACTAAGCGGCGCCATTCTGGCGCGTAGCCTTCCAAAAACGCCCATTCCACATCGGTATGTATGGCTTCTGGTCTTCGTCGCCATGCTTCCCGACATCGACTATCTGCTAAAATTCATCTCCGACACCACCTACCTTCGCCACCACCGGGGCATCACCCACTCTTTTTTGATGTTGCCACTCTGGTCATGGCTGATCTACGCCCTGCTTCCCGGCCAGCGCGAAAAGCTTCCAGTTATGCCATGGCTGATCGGTGCCGCTCTTGCTGCACATATCTTCCTTGATCTGATCACCTCATTTGGAACCATGATTCTGGCTCCTTTCTCCGATATGCGAGCAAGCCTTGATCTGCTCTTTATTATTGACCCGATTTTCTCCGCCCTGCTTCTTCTACCTCTTGCACTGATGCCACTGTTAAAGAAACATGTCCGACTTCTCGGTATCACATCACTGCTATTGATAGGCGCTTATCTGACCACAACGCTGATCCTTCATGAAAAAGCGGTAACTCTGACTCGCCAACACCACCCTGCTGCTGAGCATGTGCATGCACTTCCGCAGCCATTCACACCATTTAGCTGGATGTTGGTTGCCAGCTATCCATTGAAAGAGAGTCGTACAGTTGTTGACTTTTTTCCGAAATTTTCAGGCACGGCACCTCTCTTTTCTCAATCACTGGTTGATCAGTTTGCCTATGAACAGGATCTTTCAAACATTCAGTGGCAGGAGCTCCCGGCCATGCGCGGTGTGAACGACATATCGCATCTTCCCGGCATCGCCTTCTACAGATGGTTTGCCCGATTTCCTGTGCTGATCAGCCGCAGTGATCAAACCGTTGAGTTTGCAGATCTCCGTTTTGAGACCATGAACATGCAACGAAAAGCATTCAGATTGCGCATCGAGCTGGGAGAAAATCCACGCGCTTGGCTAATCTGGCGTGAAGATAAAAAGATAGAGCTCACCAAAAGCGAGGCGCCCTCAACCAGCTGGTGATCTATCTATTATATAGTAAGAGAGAGTGGTGACTTACCAATCAGGCTTGTAGCGGACCATCCAGAAAAGAGAGCTCTTCCCAGATATTGGTAGGGTGACCTTCGGCATCACGGAAGCGGAGTGCCTCCTGCCTGGGAACCATACGATGCGCACGGCCGTAACTATCTTCCTGAAGATCTTCCTCAGTATCCGCAGAGAGCACAATCAGATCTTCATCCGGAACATAATCAGTGATTTCATACGGCTGCTCAAGATAGTTCACACGCCTGCCGATCAGCTTTCGCATCGCACACTCATCTTCAATCAAGCCTTGCAAAGGTGAATCACTCATTCCATGCTCCTGTTGTACTGTACTGTAGCATAAGAATCGCATCCATATCAGTCAATACAGTTAAATATGATGATTGGGAGAGGTGCCATGAGTGAAATTTGGGGATCACTACAACAGTGGACACTGTTGGATATAGCCGCGACCCGCTGGCTTCTGGCAGCAGTCGCTCTGTTTCTTACGGTCGTGATTCAACGCCTCGCCATCCGTGCATTTCATGTGCTGACCCAAAACATCGCAGCGCACACCCAGACAGAATTGGATGATGTCATGCTCGCAGCTGCTGAAAAGCCAGCAAGCTGGCTGATTATGGTGCTCGGTCTGTTGATAACCGTTCACATCCTGAATCCACCTATTGAAGTATTCCCATTGGTTCCATTTGCAGATCAGGCCGGAAAAGTTATATCGATCATGCTTGGTGCCTGGTTCCTCTGGAGGTTAATTGATGGTTTTACCGCCTACTTTTCAGCCCGCGCTGCACAGAGCCATACCTCTATGGATGATCAGCTGGTCCCCTTTATTGCCAAAACCCTGAAGGTTTTTCTCGTTCTGACCGGCGTGCTGGTTGTTGCCCAGAATATGGGTTACTCCATCTCGGGCCTGATCGCCTCTCTCGGCATTGGTGGTATCGCCGTAGCCATGGCAGCCAAAGACAGTATCGCCAATATCTTCGGCTCGGTGATGATCCTGGTTGATCGCCCCTTCTCCATCGGCGACTGGATCAAGACCAATGAGTTTGAAGGCGTGGTTGAAGAGATCGGCTTTCGATCCACTCGCATTCGCACCTTTGCCAAAACGGTTGTGAATGTGCCCAACTCCATGCTGGCAAATATGGTGATTGATAACATTGATGCCAGACCCAAGCGGCGTGTGAAGATGCGGATCGGCATCACCTATGACACCACACCTGACCAGATGCAGAAAGCCATCGCAGGCATCGAGACGATTCTTAAATACCATGTCGGTGTTGATCAGGACTTCTCACTGGTCAAGTTCGATGAGTTTGAAGACTCATCACTCTCCATCTTCCTCTACTATTTCACCAAAACCACCCACTGGGAGGAGTATCTCCAGGTTCGCCAGGAGGTGAATATGGAGATCATGGAACTGCTGGAGTCCCTGAAGCTTGAGTTCGCCTTCCCAAGTAGAACCGTCTACCTGCAAAACCAGGAAGAAGAGAAGCCAGCTCCCAGAGCAGAGAAAAAAGTCTGATTACATCGGCCTGTTTCAAAGCTAGCTTCGCCACATGACTCAGCTTTCAATAGACCTCCCCGAAGTTCACGCCTTTACCGATGGCGCCTGCTCCGGCAATCCCGGCCCCGGCGGCTGGGGTGTTTTGCTACGTATGGGCGGCCATGAGAAAGAGCTCTTTGGTGGCGAGGATGACACCACCAACCAGCAGATGGAGTTGCAAGCTGCCGTTGAAGCACTGAAAGCACTGAACAAACCCTGTAATATCACTATTCATTCCGATTCAAAGTATGTCGTGCAGGGCATGAGTGAATGGATCCACAACTGGAAAAAGAAGGGGTGGAAGACTGCTGGCAAAAAACCGGTCTCCAATCTTGAGCGATGGCAGGAGCTTGATGCGCTGGCGGCCAAACACCGGGTAGCCTGGCAGTGGATCAAGGGGCACTCCGGCCATCCGGAAAACGAACGTGCTGATGAGCTTGCCCGCCGTGGCGTTCCTCAGGCTGAATAAACTCCTTTTACAACACCAAACTATTGTGATGGGGTTCTCCACATGAAATTTCTTATCGACTTCTTCCCTGTTCTTATCTTTTTCATCGCCTACAAGATGTATGATATCTATGTAGCAACAGCCGTACTGATCATTGCCTGCTTTGTTCAGACCATGGGGCACTGGGCGATTCACAGAAAATTTGAGAAGTCGCATGTCATCACACTGCTGCTGGTATCACTGTTTGGTGGTGCAACACTTATTTTGCAGGATGAGATGTTCATTAAGTGGAAACCAAGTGTGATCAACTGGCTCTTTGGCGTTGCATTTATCGGAAGCCAGTTCATTGGTGAGAAGAGCTTTATCGAGCGGATGCTCGGCTCCCAGCTCGAACTCCCGAAAACTATCTGGCGCAACCTCAATAGCGCCTGGGCAATTTTCTTTATCTCACTAGGCTTCTTGAATCTCTATGTAGTATATCATTATGACACCGACACGTGGGTCGATTTCAAGATGTTTGGTCTGATGGGCCTCACCCTCGGCTTTATGCTACTGCAGGGGATCTATCTGGCACGCCACATCAAAGAGATTCCTGCCAAGCCTGACGCATAAGGGCATCCTTCATGTGACCATTTGTGTCACATCCCTTCCCAAGACCATTAAATAGCAACACTCCCTCTTGGCATCCGCCTTGCTCACTGGTTAGTACATTTTGAATTTCCCAACCATGGAACGGGCTTCAGAATAATTTGACATTACAACTAGGAGTAATTTTATAATGATGAATCTTATTAAAAAATCTGAAAAGGGCTTTACCCTGATCGAACTGATGATCGTAATTGCGATTATCGGTATTCTGGCTGCCATTGCGATCCCGCAGTTTTCCGCATACCGTACCAAAGCATTCAACTCAGCCTCTTTGTCTGATTTGCACAGCGCTCGTTTGGCTGAAGAAGCTGTATTCACAGACTATCAGGTATATGGCGGAAGCGTTGCAGGCTCTGGCACTACCACCATTGCTACCGCAATCAGTACGGCAGCAGCTGGTGTTGCACTCACTGCTGACGGCTTTATTGCGGGTGGCGTTGCCGGTCAGGCTTTTCCAATTGCTATCAGTACCAACGTAACGTTGCAAGCTGAAACAGATGCGGCCGTTGGTGCAGCTTTTGCAACGGTTACTGTCCAGCATTCCCAGGGCGACAAGGTTTACACAGTAGAAACAGATCAAGCTGGCATATACCAAACAACTGTTGTTCCAGGCGCCGCCTTTGCACCAGTAGGCGCTGCAACAGCAGGTCTTG
>Ga0316187_10006013_pt1 | contig 10468 bp, 9 predicted proteins | sample CroRivburrow1_MG_FD_204927 | JGI IMG/M metagenome (GOLD analysis project Ga0316187, IMG submission 204927) | Coastal sediment microbial communities from Maine, United States - Cross River worm burrow 1 | ecosystem: Environmental > Aquatic > Marine > Coastal > Sediment | place: USA: Maine... | reverse complement strand
CGGCGCGGCGAGTTTTGCGCCGATTGCATCCGGCAGGGCGCAACCCAGGGTGCCGAATCCGGCCGGATAAAACCAGGTGCGCGGTAACAGGGTTTCCATTGCCGCGGTGCCGGTGTAGACCAGCTGGGCTATATCGCCCATGATTACGGCGTCATCCCGAATTTCATCGCGTAACGCGTCGAGCAGGCGTATGTGCTGGCGCTCGACATCGGTATAGTCGGCGTTTTGTTTCGCACGCACCTGCTCAAGCTGGGCAATAACATCTACCCTGGCGCTGTTGATGTTGCGGCCTTCCAATACCGAAAGTAATTGTTCACAGGCGGAACGGGAGTCACCCTGAATGGCGATGCTGGCCGGAAACGCATCGCTGAAGCGCGCCGGATCGATATCGATGCGAATCACTTTGCCATTAACCGGCAGGTCGTAAATGAAACTGTCGGCTTCGCCAAGCTCGGTGCCGATCGCGAGCACCACTTCGGCCTGGGCCAGATAAGCCTGTACCGCGGGGCTGATGACCCCACCACCGAGGCTCAAAGGGTTGCTATCGGCCACAATGCCCTTGCCGGCGTTTGACGCAATGACGCCGACGTTGAGGCGTTCGGCGAGTCGGGTTACTTCGGCACTGGCGTGTTGTGCTCCACCACCGACCATGATCACGCTGTGTGTGGACTGCGCCAGTAGCGTCGCGGCCGCGGCGATCGCGGCGGCACCTGGAATCGGTAAATCTGGAATTTGGCAGGGTTGCCAGGCATCGGTTACCGACATTTCCATCACGTCGATCGGGATCGCGATATGTACCGGCCGCGGCCGCCGTGAACGAAACACGGTAAATGCCTGTGCGATCAGTTCGGGGACTTCGGCCGGGTTGTGAACCATGGCGCTGAACGCGGTGATCGGCCGCGTGATAGCGCACAGATCCGTGGTTTCGTGCAGTCGTCCCCAGCCCTTGCCGAGCGAAGGGCTGTCGTTGGCGCTCGAAATAACCAGCATCGGAATCGAATCTGCGTAAGCCTGCCCGATGCCGGTCGCCGCGTTGGTAACACCCGGACCGCTGATGAGGGTGCAAACGCCCGGATTCCCGCTCACCCGCGCGTAGCCGTCGGCCATAAAACTCGCGCCCTGTTCGTTACGTGGGGTTACCGCGCGAATATTGCTTTTCTCAATACCGCGATACAATTCCAGGGTGTGCTCGCCGGGTATGCCGAAAACAATCGTTACACCGTAGGCCTCGAGTAAGTGCATCAATGCTTCGCCGCAGGATTTACTCATTTTTAAGCATCCAATAATTGTTATGGTCCAGTGATGTGAGCCCAGGTCATAGTGATATAAATTGGCGAATCTAATCGCGATTACTCGGGCAGACGCGAAAAGTAGGCAATCTTTTCATGCAGTACACCTTCCTCACCAACCAGGACCCGTGCGCTACCCTGCAACTCGGTGCCGACCGCCTGCCACCAGCACCAGACCGTCGCCGGCAGTTCGTCGTCCTTGATGACGACGTCGCTGTAAAACAGGAATGGATTGGCATCTTCAGCGCCACCCATCGCTATCGCGGCACGTTTGAAATCTTCGACAAATTCGACAAACTCATCTCGTGGGATGCGCCCGGTATTCGGGTCATCGTAACAAAAACCGTCCGCGGTAACAGCGAGGCTCTGAGCACCGTCGCCGAGCTCCCAGCCCTTCAGATAGGTTGCGATGATTTGCTTTACATTCACTTCTCGTAGGGTGCTGGCATTTCATCGGCGTCGATGCCGGGCACGTGGGTTATGCCGGCACGCTGCTTCCAGTCGACCGGGTAGGCCGTGTAAAAAATGACACATTTATCATCGCATTCATATTTGACATGGTTGTCTTTGGGCACGAACATCAGGTCGCCCGGATTCAGTTCGTAACCGATTTCATCGACCACCAGACGAAAGGTACCCTGCAGGCAATAAATCATTTCGTCGCAGGTGAGATCCCAGGGTACTGAAATCTTGTTGAGGCAATTAATGCCGCCAGCCATGGATTCGCTGATCGCAGTGGTGACGAAAGGTTTGATGTAAGTGCCATTTTCCGGCAGGTTATCGATGCGATCCTGTATATCGGCGATTCTAAATACACTTGGTGCGGTCATGCTTTTCTCCAGGTTTTGGTAGTGGGCTTTAATTAACAAGCAATTCGGAAATTGACTGGTCGAGATAATGTTCAAATTCGGGGTCATTGCCCGGTGACGCAACACAGTGGCCCCATGGGGACGGGTAGATGCGCAGCTCGGCGCCAGGGATGCGTTCGATTTCGAGCTGGTTGTCTTCCGCGCGGAAGTATAAATCGTTGTCGCAGGCTATGACGATGGTTTTCGCGTTGATTGCTTTAAGGGCTGCCGTGAAATCGTGCTGGTACATTTCGTTGGCACTGATGTCGCTCCTCTGCCAGGTTTTCAGTTTGCAGAGCAGGTCGTTGGCATCCCAGTCGAGATGATCCTGTTCCCAGTCCTGCAGTAACGCTTCGGCGCTGTCAAAGCCCTTGAGGCGATACATTTGTTCGCGGTAAAAGGTTTGCGAAAAGGCCCAGCCGGCGTAAACGCGACCGAAGGCCTTCAATCCCCTGACGGGTGGCTGCGTGTAATTGCCGTCAGCGTAAACCGCATCTGCCTGCAGTGCTGCCTTAACGCCTTCGAGAAAGACTATATTATGTTCGGAAGTTTTCGCCGACGCGCAAAATGGCAGTATTGCTTTGACGAAGTCCGGGTACTGCGCGCCCCATTGGAAAGCCTGGCAACCCGCCATCGACCAACCCGTGACCAGTGCAATTTGTTTCACCTTCAGGGTTTCAGTGAGCAGCCGGTATTGCGCGCGGATATTGTCGTATAGTGTGACATCCGGGAAGTGAGCGGCATTAAATGGCGCTGGGGTGTTGCTCGGCGACGACGATATACCATTGCCGAACATATTGACCGATACGATGTAGTGGCGTGCCGGATCGATGGCCCGGCCAGGCCCGAAAAATCCCTCGTTACGCATATGACTGCCGGTATAAAAAGTCGGCAGCACCACCACGTTGTCCTTGCTTGCGCTTAATTCACCATAGGTTTTGTAGGCGAGTTGTGCGTCGGGCAATACTACTCCCGACTGTAACTCGAAATCACCTAGATCAAATGCTGAGTAGTCTTCACTCATGGGCTAGTAAAGGCGCAGGTATTCGCGTACCTCCCAGTCGGTGGTTTCCTGGTGGTAACGCTCCCATTCGTCGATCTTGTAGGCGAGGAAGGAGCGCATCATGGCTTCACCCATGACGTTCCTGGCGAGTTCACTCCTGCCCAGGTGCTCGGTCGCTTCCATCAGGTTGCGCGGCAGCGGCGTCAGGTCGCGTTTCGCCTTTTCTGCATCATCCATCACGTACAGGTCTTCATCCAGCGACGGGCCTGGATCGAGTTCATTCACCAGGCCTTCGACCTGTGCCGCCAGCATCATGCCGAGCGAGATATAGGGATTCATGCACATATCGGCGGCGCGATTCTCAATGGCAAAGCGACTTTGTGGCAAGCGTAGCATGGCGGAACGGTTATTAGAGCCATAAGCCATGTGCGTCGGCGCCCAGGTATAGGTGCCGCCTTCGAAGCCGCCCACCTTGGGTACCAGGCCGTTGTAGGAATTGACTGTGCTACAGGCGACCGCGGTAATCGCGGCGCCATGTTTCAAAATGCCACCTAGCGCGTGTTTAACTTGCGCGCTCCAGTTACCGTCGCCACCGTCGTAAATATTCACGCCCGGGTTATCGACTTTCTGCATCGATACATTCATGTGCGCGCCTGAACGCCAGTCGCCAGTGGTTGGCTTCGGCATGAAGGTGATAAACATGCCGTGCTTTTTAGCGATCTCCTTGAGCAGGATACGCAGGAACACGAGGCGATCGGCCATCTCCAGAACATTGGTGTAATGGAAGTCGAGCTCGAACTGCGAGTAGGCGCCTTCGGCGACGACATCGTGCAGGTTCCAGCCGAGTCCTTCGAGGATATCGATCATTTCACCGAGGAAACCCATCGAATCGAGCGAGTATTCGACGTCGTAACCGAAGGCCTGGCGGCGTGGACGGATGCCTTCTCCGGGCATCGGGTCGTCGTCGAAAGCTTTTACCGGCTGGCCATTGTCATCCCATTGCATGGCAATAAACTCCGGTTCGATACCGGCCATCATCGCGTAACCCTGTTCGGCGGCCTCGTGCATAACACGTTTTAATGCCTGGCGTGGGCACAGGTTGTAGGGCTTGTCTTCCCACCACAGGTCGGCGAACACCCAGGCGATGGTCGAATCCCAGGGGCAGATCTGAATGGTATCGATATCGGGCAATGGCACCTGGTCCGAATCCGCCGGGCCGAGTTCGGGTACGAATGAAATCGAGTGCACTGCAAACTGCGGGCCCTTACCCATGCACAGCGGTACAAAGTCACTGATAGGTACGGGTTTGGTTTTGGGCTGGCCGAACATGTCGATCCAGCAGGACAGGATATATTTTACGCCGGCGTCTTCGAGTTTTTTCTGTTCCTTTTCGAGTCGCGCAGGATCCGGTAACGCCTCTTTAAAATGTTCGTAATAAGTGCTGCTCATTGGCTAAGGTCCTCGATGGTGTTATTGCGCCTGTCGTTTCAACAGGAATTGATTCTTGAACATTTCAATGCCAGTCATGACTTCGATCTGATCGATGTCGTTGTGGCCGAAACAATGTTGTTCCAGGAAGGTCTGGAATGCGTTGCGGGTTTCACAGACGACTTCGATCAGCAGGTCGTAGCGGCCCGAAACCCAGAGTACGTAAACCACTTCGCCGCGTTCGCTGAGGCGATGCGCGACTTCACGAGGTGTCGCAGGGTGGGCAACCTTGATGCCGATCATCGCATCGGCCTTGTAGCGAATCGCCATCGGGTCGGCGAGGGCGACGATTTTCAGCGCGCCACTTTTTTTCATCGACTGCACACGATTGCGGATGGTACCTTCCGAGACCTCGAGCGCACGGGCGATATCCTTGTATGGCAGGCGCCCGTCCTGCTGCAGCATCTTGATAATCGCGCGGTTGAGATCGTCATCGGTCGAGGCGATACCGCGCGATTTCGACGATTCCAGGGGTACGGCAGCTTCGGATGGCATATTTTAGTTATCGTGATTATGAGCGCAGTATTATTGTGGAAAAAGTAAATTAAAGCAAAAAATATTGCTGAAAACGTAATTAACGTTCAAATTGAGCTTCGCCATTGACATAAATTATGATAGCTTAGCCTGCTCTCGCAGGGGTTTGGGATATGTCCGGTCGATCATTACTAGACGAATTCGATACTGACGGTTTGCCAGCGCATGGTTTGCCCGGGGAAGCCTATGTCAGCTCCGCATTCATGCAGATCGAACAGCAGTTCCTGTTCAACAATTGCTGGGTATTCGTTGGCTATGCACACCAACTCGCCCGAAGCGGCGATGTCAGGCCGATCCAGGTTGCGGGATTGCCGCTATTCCTGTTACGCGATCAGCAAAATGAAGTTGTCGCCTTCCACAATGTCTGTCGGCATCGCAATCTGAAGTTGATCGATGAGGCGGACAATTGTGGCAAGTTGATACGTTGTCCCTACCACAGCTGGAGCTATGACCTTTGCGGGGCACTTAAAAACGCGCCTTACTTCGGTGGCACGAAGCAGGGCCTGCCCGAAGGTTTCAGGCTCGAAGACAACGGCTTGATGCCGGTCAATTGTGAAGTATGGCATGACTGGATCTTTGTCAGCCTGTCGTCACAGCCCGGCTCGTTCGAAGATTTCCTGGCGCCGATCAAACGGCAGTTGGGGGCGAACGATGTAAGCGACTATGTGCCGCGGGCAACGCTCGACCTGGGTGAGGTGCCCTGTAACTGGAAACTGTTGATGGAAAACTTCATCGAGCCCTACCATGTGCAGTTCGTGCACAGGACAACTACCGAACAGCCGCTAAAAGATCACTATACCGTGGTCGACGAGCATTGCCTTGGCAGCGCGGTAGAGTTGAGCGCAGAGCAGGTCGCAAATGCCAGGGCAGGCACGCTCGGGGTAACTTCGCATTACCTGACCCTGTTCCCGAATTTTGTCATGGGTACCTATCAACCCGATCAGCTGGGCGTTCATTTAAATGAACCCATTGCTGCCGATGTGACCCGTCAGCACCGGGTTATTTACACCCACAGGGACGCGCACTATAGTGACGAGCAAATTCAGGGTTTAAGCGATTTATGGCATAGCGTGCATCTCGAAGACCATGCAATGTGCATTCGCCTGCAGGAGGGGAGGCATTCGCCGTTGGCGGCACAAGGCGGGCTGTTATCCCCGCATTGGGAAAACAGTGTCAGAAAATTTCAGGAGCTGGTCGCAGACGCGATCCGCCCCGGACTAACACGCAGAGGTTCAATATGAGCAAACCCGATTTCCGACTCGATCACACCATGATTAGAGTATTCGACCAGGAGAAAACGCTGGATTTCTATACCCGAATTCTGGGCATGAAAATCTTGCGCCAGAACGAGTACCCGGAAGGGCGTTTTACCAACACCTTCGTCGGCTACCAGGGCGAGGATGAAGGCACCACGATAGAGATGACTTACAACTGGGATCAGCAAGAACCCTATGATTTCGGCACTGCCTGGGGGCATTTGGCACTCAAGGTTGCAGATGTTTATGCAACCGCCGAGTATCTGAAATCGGAAGGCGTCGAATTCGTGCGTGAGCCCGGTCCGATGAATGCCGGCACGCGTATCATCGCCTTCTTCAGGGACCCTAACGGATACGTCTTTGAGCTTAACGAACCGCTGTCGAAAGACAATTAGCCGCCAGTTCCCCTTACAGTGGTTGGCAACCTCGGGGGTAATTCCGCAAAAGTGTAGCGAGGCATGGATGCCGAGCTCCAAGCGATTCCATGGATGGACCAAACGGCGTTTTTTGCCGTTTGGGAGTGTCTTTTGCGGAATTACCCCCGAGGTTGCCTTAGGACGCCAGAGAATCTGCGGTCATTTTTTTGTTCTGGGCAGCAGTGCGCTTGCGCCTGGATGGCGATGTAAATCGCCATCCAGGCTTCATAACGTTTATCGAGCTAGACCAGCTTCTGCAGGCACTTTTCGAGAATGTCCATGCCCTCGTTGACAAGTGCGTCGCTGATGTTCAGCGCGGGCAGGAAGCGAATCACGTTGCCGCGAGCACCACAGCTGAGCAGGGCCAGGCCATTTTCATAAGCTGCCCCGACTAACGCCCTGGTCAGGTCCGCATCGGGCTGCTCGGCATCACCGTTTTGAACCAGTTCCATCGCCATCATCGCGCCATGGCTGGTGCGCAGGTGACCGATGTTATTGGGGAATTTGGCCTGCAGGGCCTGCAGGCGGCTATTGAACAACTCGCCGACATGACCTGCCGCGTCGACCAGGTTTTCCTCTTCGATGACGTCGATCATCGCCAATCCGGCGACACAACCCAGCGGTGAACCGGCATAGGTACCGCCGAGGCCGCCGGGGAGGGGTGAGTCCATGATATCCGCTTTACCCACGACCGCGGCGATCGGGAAGCCATTGGCCATGCCCTTGGCCATGGTCATCAGGTCAGCTTCGATGCCCGCATATTCGCTACAGAACATCTTGCCGGTGCGCGCAAAGCCGGTCTGAATTTCGTCGACCACCAACAGGATGCCATGCTCATCGCAAAGCGCCCTGAGCTGCTGCAGGAATTCAACCGGTGCCGGGTAAAAGCCACCTTCGCCCTGAACCGGCTCGACGATGATCGCGGCAACATCGCTGGGTGCGATATCGGCCTTGAACAGGTTGTCCAGACCCTTTAGAGAGTCTTCAACCGAGATACCGTGATACTCGATCGGAAAGGGCGCGTGGTAAAGCTCTGCCGGGAACGGCCCGAACAGGTTCTTGTAGGGCGTAATCTTGCCGGTCAGTCCCATGGCGAGCATGGTGCGGCCGTGAAAACCACCGTTAAACGCGATGACGCCACGCCGTCCAGTGTGGGCGCGCGCGATTTTGACCGCATTTTCGATCGCTTCGGCACCGGTGGTGACGAAAATCGACTTTTTCTTGCTCGGCCCGGGGGCCAGTTCATTCAGTTTCTCGGCCAGCCGCACGGAACTGTCATATGGCGTTACCATTACGCAGGTATGGCTGAACTTGTCGAGCTGCTCGGCCACTGCTGCAGTAATTTTCGGGTGGCAATGGCCAGCTGAACAAACCGCGATACCGGTACCGAAGTCGATATAACGCTTGCCTTCCACGTCCCAGAGTTCGGAACCGGCGGCGCGTTCGACGTAAACCGGTGCAATATTACCCTGGCCACGGGCCACAGCATCTTCTTTACGCGCCTGCCAGTCCTGGTTGGAAAGCCCGGCGATGTCGGTTACTTTTAAATTTACGCTACTCACTTGTCGATACCTCCGATACACATGTATTTGATTTCGGTGTAATCGTCGAGGCCGTATTTCGAACCTTCACGACCCTGACCCGATTCTTTAACTCCACCAAAAGGCGCCATTTCATTTGAGATGATGCCCTCGTTGATGCCGACGATACCATATTCGAGGCCTTCGGCGACCCGCCAGATACGCCCGATATCGCGCGAGTAAAAGTAACAGGCAAGTCCGAATTCGGTGTCGTTGGCCATTTGAATCGCTTCGTCCTCGGTGCTGAATTTGAACAGCGGTGCAATCGGGCCGAAGATCTCTTCGCGAAAAACCCGCATCTCGCCGGTGACATTGGTCAGGATAGTCGGTTCAAAAAACTGGCTGCCGATAGCCGAGCGATTCCCGCCGACAACCGCTTTCGCACCCTTGCCCAGGGCATCCGCGACGAAGGCTTCCATATCGTTTGCGGCCTGCTCGGTGATCAGGGGTCCCACCGTAATGCCTTCCTGGGTACCGTCGCCCATCTTGAGGTCACCGACGGCCGCGGCCAGTTTTTCGGCAAAGGCGTCGTAGCAACCTTCCTGCACCAGGATGCGGTTGGCGCAGACACAGGTTTGGCCCGCGTTACGGTACTTGCTGACCATGGCGCCGGCAACCGCGGCATCGAGATCGGCATCGTCGAACACGATGAACGGTGCGTTGCCACCCAGTTCCATCGAAGTGCGTTTGACGGTTTGCGCGCATTCGGCCATCAATTGCTTGCCGACCGGGGTTGAGCCAGTGAAGGTCAATTTGCGTACGATCGGGTTTGATGTGAGTTCCTTGCCGATGGCGGCAGTCTCACCGGTCACCATATTGATGACTCCGGGCGGGATTCCAGCACGTTCGGCCAGTTCAACGAACGCATAGGCCGAAAGCGGTGTCGCGTTCGCCGGCTTGCATACCACGGTACAGCCGGACGCCAGGGCCGGGGCAATTTTGCGGGTCAGCATCGCGTTGGGGAAATTCCACGGCGTGATGCAAGCCACTACCCCGACCGGCTGCTTGATGCAGACGATGCGCTTGTCGTTCGATGGTTGTGGGATGGTGTCGCCATACATGCGCTTGCCTTCCTCGGCAAACCATTCGATATAGTTCGCGCCATAGGCGACTTCACCGCGTGCTTCCGCAAGCGGCTTACCCTGTTCCAGGGTTAAGATCATTGCCAGGTCTTCCTGGGCTTCCATCATCAGGTTAAACCACTTGCGTAGGCAGGCTGAGCGCTCCTTGGCAGTGCGCTTGCGCCACTCGACAAAAGCGTCTGCAGCGGCTTCGATCGCGCGTCGTGTTTCCGCGGTGCTGCATTTGGCGACTTCGGCGATGACTTCGCCATTGGCCGGGTTGGTAACCGCTACGGTTTCGCCACTGTCGGCGTCGACCCATTGGCCGTTGATATAAGCCTGTGTTTTGAGCAGGGCCTGGTCAGAAATTTGAATACTCATAAGTGAAATTCCGGGATTGTTGCGCAAAGGCGAGCAGCATAACGATTTAGGCTCATCGGAACAATGGATTAGAGGGCCATTCTTGAAAGATTAATCCGTGCGAGGGCATATCTGGTAAGATGATTTCCCAAGTGAAACCGACTGGGAATTGAGATGCCTGATACCGGAGCCCCCGCGGACCGTAAGTTGCGAACCAACCTGGATTTTTATCATAGCCCTACGCAGATGCGATTCGATACCTGGAATCGCCTCGATGAATACGCCAACCGTCTGAGCGCGAAACACATGCGTAAGGCCGATATCGCGAGCCTGACCAGGCAAACCAGAGACGCCCTTACCCTGTTGCATACTTTCGAAAACTACAGTGCATTTCCCTCCCAGGAAGATTTTACGATGCTCTGGCAACTGTTCAATGAAGAAGAATTCGAAGTGCTTTCGCGTATCGTTACCCGTATCGTACGCGCGCTTACCGGCGGTACCTATCGCTCGCGGCAGATTAATCTGCGTACGTCTGCAGAACTCGACGAAAGGGGCGAGTCGAGCCAGTATCACGATGAACTGTCGCACCAGCAACGACCCTATTTCGAGGTGCTGTTCGTCGACGAAAGTGGA
>Ga0316187_10006012_pt1 | contig 10469 bp, 11 predicted proteins | sample CroRivburrow1_MG_FD_204927 | JGI IMG/M metagenome (GOLD analysis project Ga0316187, IMG submission 204927) | Coastal sediment microbial communities from Maine, United States - Cross River worm burrow 1 | ecosystem: Environmental > Aquatic > Marine > Coastal > Sediment | place: USA: Maine... | reverse complement strand
AGTAAGCTGTAGTGTTTTATTTTTACTCTCGTTCCCACGCTCTGCGCACCAAAAAGCCTGCCTTTTAGCACTGTACTTTTGTTTCTAGCGCTATGGACCGGCCAATATCGTAATTTTGGTGCGTAAACGCACCCTACCGTCTCCGCTAATCGCCGGCACGGCCGGCTCCTACGGGTTATGTGCGAGAATCCAGCATCGTGTGCTGTAGGAGCTAGCCCTGCTGGTGATAAAATAAAGTGAAACCACCATACTTTGTATCAACCGCCAAAGCCAGATACTTTTAGCCGAGTGAAATATACCTGACCGGCGAAACTTATGTATAACGATGTGCGCTCTGCGTGGGAACGCATACCAAACTCGGTCAAATGTCTCAACGTAGGTGCCTTAACAAAGGTAGGTATACACTCCCACGCAGAGCGTGGGAGCGAGAAAAACTCCTGCATCGCTCGTAGCGTGCGCCGTGCGCACGGCGCACGCTACGGTTTTTCTATGCCGAATGATTTAGTATCACTAAGTTTTTACCGGACACTACTGATGTTTCTGAGTGGGAGCGAGAAAAATACATGTAGTGCGAATGCAGCAAAATATTACAACCTAGCCACTTGTGTTTAGTCCCAAAAACAAAAAGTAGCGGTCTGTACAGGTCAGGGAAGGCTTTGTCAAGATTTCCCTGACCACTAATTCAACAGCGGACTACCAATCATCGCTTAAAGGTGTCTAGACAAAGCCTTCCCTGACCTGTGCAGACCGCAGCCATCCCCCACGCCTTAATTCGTCAGAATTGATCCGATTAGTATCAGACTTCAGCCAGCCTGCTGCTATATTTCCGCGCTTTAATTAGTACCAGATTTAACAGAATATTAAGGATTAACTAGCGGAGAAAATGATTATGAAATTGAATGAAAAAAGAATGGTTGAATATGTTTTATTGGTCCTGTTTCCAGCGGCATTATTTGCAGGTTGTGCGGGCAACGGAAACGAAAAACCACAGACCTTAACCGAAGACCAAGCTAACGAAACACAGATAGAGCAAGTTTCGTATGCTGTTGAAACAATTGGTGAAAACGAACCTGTGCATAGTGTGGTTATAAACAGTAATGAAAATGAACGCGTTGACGTTACCATTACGCCCATGCCGAAAATATCTACAGAAGATACGCACAAAGAAAGTCTGGAACAAACTGTGTATTTTAAAACCGATCAATATACTCTTCAAATAGAGGACGAATCGTTGTTGACTCAATACGCAAGCAAATTAAAGAGCGATCCTAAGGCTTATTTAGTAATCAACGGACATGCCGATGAACGTGGCACGGAAGACTACAATCTGAAATTGAGCGAGCTGCGCGCCAGAGAAGTAGAAGGCAGGTTGTTATCCTTAGGTGTTGCAGACAGTCAATTACGTATTCAGAGTTACGGTGAATCCACACCGGTAGAGTTAGTCGGAAATTGGCAAGAGAATCGACGGGTTGAGTTGGAATACACAGGCGCGAAAGTTTCCCATAGAGTGAAACACCAGTACAGTATGGAAGATTTTCAACAGTTGGCAGGAGGGTTAGAGATAAGTTCAATTGATGCGCAGCTTGAGTGAGTAGGAGTATTTGATTTTTAATGCTACGGTTTGCCCAGGTCAGTGCCCCCCCTTTTCAAGACACCTTTAAGCGATGTTTGGTAGTCCGATGTTGAATTAGTGGTCAGGGAAATCTTGAAAAGGGGGGGCACCGACCTGGGCAAACCGTTACTTTTTATAGTAAGTACAGTTCGGTGGAATTGTTATGTACTACGTGACGCATAGGGATGTGCGAATGCCGCGAGAGGGCTGGACGCCCGTAGTGGCCAGCACCCCAACCCATGTCAGCCGTAGCCATAGCCTCATAATGCCTGGTTTCGGCACAATCCAAAACAAATATGTTTGAAGCTTGGAGGATCATTGGCTAGATTTGTTATATAATAGTTGGTCGTTCCCCATAGAAGTATGTAGGTATATGAGAAATATAGAATTATTGTTGCCGGCGGGTACTCTAAAGCATATGCGTTATGCGTATGCTTATGGCGCTGATGCGGTTTATGCGGGCCAGCCTCGCTATAGCTTGCGGGTACGTAACAATGAATTTTCTGTGGAAAATATCAAAAAAGGCATAGATGAAGCCCACGCGCTAGGTAAAATGTTTTACCTCGCGAGTAATATATTGCCGCATAATGCAAAAATTAAGACCTATATGGAAGACATGGGCCCACTTATTGAATTTGGGCCAGATGCCTTAATAATGGCTGATCCTGGTCTCATTAGTATGGTCAGAGAAAAATGGCCAGAGATGCCGGTGCATTTATCGGTGCAGGCAAATACAGTAAATTATGCAGCGGTTCGGTTTTGGCAGTCCCTGGGAGTGTCGCGGGTAATTTTGTCACGCGAGTTATCACTGGATGAAATCGAAGAAATTCGCCAACAGTGTCCGGATATGGAATTAGAAGTTTTTGTCCATGGGGCGTTGTGCGTCGCCTACTCCGGGCGCTGTCTATTATCGGGTTATTTTAACCATCGCGATCCCAATCAAGGTAGCTGCACCAATGCCTGTCGTTGGGAATATAAAGTACACGGTGCCAGTGAAAATAATACTGGCGATATCCAAAAAATTGAGTTCGATGCCATGTCGGCAATCAATGAGCCCCAATTGTTTCCAGATACAAATGAAATTAAGCGACATCCCTTAGCCGACGATGTGTATTTAATAGAGGAACAAAAACGACCTGGCGAATATATGCCTATAATGGAAGATGAGCATGGCACATATATAATGAATTCTCGTGACCTGCGTGCTGTGCAGCATGTTGAACGTTTATGCAAAATGGGAATTGATTCGTTAAAAATCGAGGGCAGGACAAAATCACATTATTACGTGGCACGTACGGCGCAAATTTATAAACAAGCCATAACCGACACTCTTAGCAGTAAGCCTTTTGATGCAAGCTTATATGGTAAGCTCGAAGGTTTGGCCAATCGCGGATACACGGATGGTTTTTACCAACGACATCCAAATCAAGAATATCAAAACTATCTACTCAATCATTCAGTAAGTCACCAACAAAAATTTGTTGGTGAAATTGTCAACTTCAATAATGATAATGGTATGGCCGAAATACTCGTTAAGAATAAATTTGCGGTGGGTGATAAACTTGAAATTATAGCACCACAAGGCAACCATATTATTACGTTGGATAGTATGGAGGATTTGAAAGGTAACAAAATGGATGAAGCGCCTGGAGGTGGTTACCAAGTACGTATTCCCCTACCGGCAATGTGTTATGAAAAAGGCATGCTTGCACGTTATCTGTAGTTCTGTATAAGTTAGCCTACCGATAATCATTATTGTGAGTCTTTGGAAGCAGGTAGTACATAGGTAATTTTCCGTAGTGAGTCCTTGTAGGTATGCTTGTATAGTGTCTTAAAAGAATTTAGCTGTGCTATAGTTGAAAAATACTCTTTCCCTTAGTTTTATACTAGGATTATATTAATTTGTTCGTTACGCTAAACCTTTTGTAGTTGGGAAAAATATTTGTGGAGAAACATTACGATTTAATCGCTATTGGCGGTGGTAGCGGCGGTTTATCTGTCGCTGAACGTGCTGCGGCTTACGGCGCCAAGTGTGCTGTGATCGAGAGCGGAAAAATTGGTGGAACCTGTGTAAATGTCGGTTGTGTGCCAAAAAAAGTCATGTGGTACGCCGCCGATATGGCGCATCATCTTGCAAATGCAGGAGACTACGGTTTTGATGTCGAAGTTGGTAGTTTTAGTTGGGTTAAACTTATTGGCGCACGAGAAAACTTTATCAATGGTATCAATGATTGGTACCACGGGTATTTAAAAGACAGCAATATTGATGAAATCGTCGGGGCTGCTCGCTTTATAGATGCTCATACCATAGAAGTTGACGGCCAAATTTTTAAGGCTGAACACATTGTTATTGCAACTGGTAGCACACCAAAAATACCCAATATTCCAGGCGCTAAGCTGGGTGTGGATTCCAACGGATTTTTTGCCTTGCAGAAGCAACCCAAAAAAGTGGCTCTGGTTGGCGGTGGTTTTATCGGCGTAGAATTGGGCGGAATGTTAAGGGCACTGGGTTGCGAGGTGCAATTGTTCGTTCGACATGAATCACTTCTACACCATTTTGATCCCATGCTGGGTGTAACTTTAATGGATGAGATGCAAAAACAGGGTATAGAGATAGTCACAGGTGTAAGCATTGAGGCGGTTGATCGTGGCGATAATGGAACCTGCATCTTAAAAGACCAACATAGCCGACATTATTTTGACATCGATTGCCTTATCTGGGCCATTGGCCGTCGGCCTAATATTGATAATCTCAATCTGGAAGCTGCCGGAGTTGAAACAAACAATAGGGATTATATTGTTACAGACGAATTTCAAAATACTAATATAGAAAAGATCTATGCTATTGGTGATGCGACAGGCCGTTTACCATTAACTCCCGTGGCCATTGCGGCAGGCAGACGCTTAGCGGATCGTTTGTTTAACGGGCAGGTGGATAGAAAACTGGATTATCATAATATTCCAAGTGTGATCTTTAGTCATCCACCCATTGGCACCGTGGGCTTAACTGAGCACGAGGCTAGACATCAATACGGTGATGATGTGAAAGTTTATGAAACCAAGTTTACACCTATGGCGCATTCATTTGTAAAACACCAGACAAGCACTCAGATGAAATTGGTCACGGTAGGAGAGACTGAAAGAGTGGTGGGCTGTCACCTGATCGGGCTCAATTGCGATGAAATGTTACAGGGATTTGCCGTCGCAATTAAAATGGGAGCGACGAAAGCCGATTTTGATAACACCGTTGCCATTCATCCTACCAGTGCTGAAGAACTGGTTACAATGCGTTAGTTTATAGGAATAGAATATGGCAATCAGGGCGTATCAAGATAAATTTCCACAAATTGGTGATGGCACCTTTGTGGACGATAGTGCACAGGTACTGGGCGACGTGACCTTGGGCTCTGATTGTTCAATTTGGCCCATGTCTGTCGCTAGAGGTGATGTAAATAAAATTACCATAGGTAATCGAAGTAACATCCAAGATGGTTCGGTATTACATGTTACTCATCCACACAGTACGATACCGGAAGGTTATGCCTTAAACGTAGGTGAAAACGTAACAGTGGGGCACAAAGTAATATTGCATGGGTGCACGGTAAGTGATAATTGCCTGATTGGAATGGGGGCAATTATTATGGACGGCGCATTAATACATCCCTATGTATTATTAGGAGCCGGAAGTTTGGTTTCGCCAGGGAAGGAACTGGAAGGTGGGTATTTGTGGTTAGGCAGCCCGGTTAAGAAAATACGTCTATTAACGGACGAAGAACTAAAATGGATTGATTATTCAGCAACGCATTATGTAGATCTCAAAAATAAACATCAGGAGTAATTTTGCAATTAATATCATTCAGTAATGAGGTGAGTGATTGTTATGCGGATTTTTATAGGGAATTTACCAGCAGAGTTTACATCCATTGATTTGCGGCGGCTTGCATGTAGTGTGCTCATGCCCGGTAACACAGCCAAATTTTTGGGCAATCTTTTTAAAAAAACTTACAAAATCAAACGAACAGCATTTGAGGTTATCGGTAGTGAACAAGGTTATTATGAAACGCCTTTTGGAGTGATATATATTGAGCCAGATAGTGTGGGTCATAAACTGGTCGAGCGATTGGATCAGTACTATTTTCGCGAGAAAATGCTAGTCGCAAGAGAATTTTATGTACGCGCATACAGTAATGATCGTAGGGCCATAAATTGGCGCAGCCAATCTTGGGACAACGACGAACGTCGTTGGAGCGATAGACGTCTGGGGATTATCATCCCTAAAGCTAAATCAATGCTGGACAATTAGGAGGCAGACCTTAGTTCACGCCTAATTTCGGCGATTACAGACTGTGTATCTGGCCGCACACCACGCCAAATGAAAAATGATTCCGCCGCCTGTTCCACCAACATTCCCAAGCCATCTACGCTCAGTTGAGCCTTATTTTTACTCCATGCCACAAATGAGGTGTCATCTGCGCTATACATCATGTCATAGCAAATACTTTTCGGTCCAACCACGTTTTCCGGTAGGGGGGGGAGGTCGCCCTTAAGACTTGCGGATGTAGCATTGATAATGATATCGAAGTCTTGTTGGTCTATAGCGTCATAACCACAACCTTCAATGGGGCCAAAACTAGAGAAAATATCAGCGAGTTCAACGGCTTTATCTGCAGTACGATTGACGATAAGAAGTTGGTGCGGGTGATGGTAAAGTAAGGGTTGTAGCACACCTCTGGCCGCACCCCCGGCGCCCAACAGCAAAATACGTTTGTTTTTGATGGTTATGTGATGGTTGTTGCTTAAATCGTTAACCAATCCAATGCCATCCGTATTTTCGGCACAAATTTCACCATCGGTATTCATTAGCAGTGTGTTTGCAGCGCCTGCCAACTCCGCTCTTTTGCTGCGTAAATCGGCAATGTTCCAGGCATCGCGTTTAAACGGAACCGTGATATTAAGACCGCAGCCCCCATTGGCAAAAAAGTTACCCACCGCCTGTTCGAAGCCGCCAGGATCCACCTGAATAGCCTGGTATTCAATTTTTTGTTTGGTTTGCTTAGCAAAAAGACTATGAATTTTTGGTGATTTACTGTGTGATATGGGATTGCCTATTACTGCATATTGATCAGGGTGGTGGTCAAAATCAAATAATGAAGACATAACAATTCACAAGTGTTCTAATTTATAAGAATATAGACTTTAAAATGAAATAAATTACGATCGACAATATAGCCCCAGCAGGTAGTGTAACTATCCAAGACATAAAAATGGTTCGTACAACATTGAGATCAAGTGCGGCGATTCCTCTGGCTAGCCCTACACCAAGAATGGCGCCAACTAAGGTATGTGTGGTTGATATGGGTAGACCGGTCCCCGAAGCAAGTACGACGGTTGTTGCTGCCGCCAAGGTAGCGGCAAAACCACGGCTGGGTGTGAGTTCGGTAATACTGGTGCCGACCGTTGCGATCACTTTATGCCCATAGGTGACCAAGCCAATAACGATTCCACCGCCACCTAACAACAGTATCCAAAAAGGTAAGCTCGATTTCTGCGTAATTTCACCGCCGTGTTGCACAATATTAACCACAGCCGCCAATGGACCAATCGCATTGGCGACATCGTTAGATCCGTGAGCAAAGGCCATAGCACAGGCCGTTACAATCATTAAAACACCAAATACCTTTTCAACGTTTGTAAAGTGGAAATCTTTGTCGGCTTGTGGGTCGAATTTGAGGTGGGTGATAAAAAACTTACCTACCAGAGCTAAAATAACACCAATAATTAAAGCAATGGTGTAATTGGTGAGGGTACTGGTCTCCAGGCCCACGTGTTTGAGTCCCTTTACCATTGTCACTAAAGAAACAATAAATCCTACCAGGAAAATGTACAACGGTACGTAACGTTTTGCCTTCTCAAGTGGATCGCTGGTATTCAAGATGAGTTTTTGCACACTGACAAACAATGCATAGGCAATACTACCTGCCAGTGCAGGAGACACAACCCAACTCATGACGATGGAACCAACCTTGCCCCACTGTACGGAGTCAATGCCGAGTCCGACCATGGCAAAACCCACTAAGGCACCCACTATAGAATGTGTAGTGGAAACGGGCCAACCTAAACGAGTGGCTACCATTAACCAAATTCCTGCAGCTAGTAATGAGGCCAGCATACCAAATATCAATAACTCCGGTGTACTGGTTGCAATACCGGGATCGATAATGCCTTTGCGTATGGTCGCTGTTACTTGTCCCCCTGCCAGAATAGCGCCGGCAAACTCAAAAACAATCGCTATAAATATTGCCTGTTTAATGGTTACGGCACGAGAACCAACAGAAGTACCCATGGCATTGGCAACATCGTTTGCACCCACTCCCCAAGCCATAAAGACGCCAAAAATACAAGCGAGAATAATATAGGTCGTTCCAAATTCCACTGAAAATTACCCTATTTTAATTATTATATTTGTTTGGCCGTCCCCTGATGCGGTACGGTCAAGTGTAATTCTTGTAATGTGCTGCTAAATGACCCTACCTTTGGGTTAACTATCGAGCGAGCATTAGTTCAAGTCGGCTGCCAACACGTTGCGCAATATCGGCTAAATCACCAATCCATTCAATTATTTTATACAAAAACATTACTTCGATGGGAGGTAATTCAGTTTCACGCTTGAAGATTTCCGCACGGATTTTAACTTGTATTCTGTCTGTGTCACTTTCGATCTTATCCAATTTTCTAATCATTTTTGCAACCAGATTGACTTCACGACCCTTAAATCCAGTTTCCACAAGTTCATCGAGTTCATTTATGGCTTGACAGGCTTGTGCTGATGCGTCGATCGATCGGTTTATAAATGTTTTGAATTGCGTGCCCAGTGGATCAGGGATATTCATTTTACGTCCGGTAATCAAACCGGCGATATCCTTGGCTTTATTGGCAATTTTGTCTTGCATGGTCAGCACTTCCAATAAATCGCGCCTGGAAACGGGCATAAACAAGCTGTTTGGCAGGTTAAGACGCAAGTCTTTTTTTAACTTGTCTGATTCCTGTTCCAATTCGGAGATCTTGAGTTGCACTTTTAATGCACTATCCCAGTCTTTTATTAGCACAGCATCCATAAACGGAATCAATTCTTCCACACAAGTTTGCACACTATTCATGTGACTTTGCAGTGGTTTTACTGGAGAGCTACCAAATAAACTTGAGATTGTTGTGCGAGCCATATTTAATCCAGAGAGATCCTAGTTAATTGCTTGTTATAACTGAGCAGGAAACAATTTTTGCTGTATCCGCGAAGTATAGCGCTAATTGAACCAAACTCAAAACCGGCAATCCTTAGCAGCAAAAGCAACCTATTCTGCTAACCATTTAGCGGCACGTTTGGCAAAATAAGTGAGTATGCCATCAGCGCCTGCCCGTTTAAAGCTTAATAATGCTTCCATAACAATGGCTTGTTCCGTTAACCAGCCATTTTGTGCAGCGGCCATTAACATTGCATATTCACCACTAACTTGATACGCGTAGGTAGGAACTCCAAACTGTTGTTTAACGCGATAAACAATATCCAAGTAGGGCATGCCAGGTTTAACCATTACCATATCTGCACCTTCTTCCAGGTCAATGGCAACCTCCCATAGCGCTTCATCACCATTAGCGGGATCCATTTGATAGGTATATTTGTTAGCACCCGCCAAATTTTCTGCAGAACCCACTGCATCTCGAAAGGGGCCGTAATAAGCCGATGCGTATTTAGCTGAATAGGCGAGTATACGTGTATGGATTAGATTATTATCTTCTAATGCAGTCCGAATGGCTCCGATTCTACCATCCATCATATCTGATGGTGCAACGATGTCTGCGCCAGCTTGTGCATGAGAAAGGGCTTGTTTTACCAAGACGTTGACGGTTTCGTCATTTAGAACATAACCACTATCATCTATAAGACCGTCCTGACCGTGAGTTGTGAACGGGTCTAATGCAACATCCGTAATGATTCCCAAATCGGGAAAAGCTTCTTTTAATGCTTTTACAGCACGTTGTGCCAGACCATCAGGATTAAAAGCCTCGCATGCATCCTCGGATTTTGCACTTTTTGGTGTAACAGGAAACAAAGCGATTGCTGGAATTCCTAAAGATACAATTTCACTCGCTTCTTTTAGTAAAAGATCAATACTAACGCGTTCAATTCCGGGCATAGAGGCCACAGACTCACGTTTGTTGATCCCTTCTATTACAAACATAGGGTAGATTAGGTCGTTGGTTGTTAGTACAGACTCCCGCATCAGGCGGCGACTGAAATTGTCGCGGCGCATGCGGCGCATGCGTGTAGAAGGAGCTGAACGCATTCCGGTTTCACTATTTGGCAAGAGAACCCCCTTATCTTAAAATTTTTTGACACAATTTACCTACTGGCATCACTTCACCATAACTACATTATATTCTGCAGAGGTCAAACAAATAAAGTTTATTGTTATTGCCTTGAAAGTGTAAAGTAAATCGACGTTTTTCTTGTGTAAGGTAAGAGCTTAGTCTTTAACTAGAACCCATTTTTAGAGGTGCCCACAAAAAAGGCGCACAAATGTGCGCCTTTTTTCGCAGAATTAACTTATTGGCACTCCAAACGCAACGGAGTGCTATATAAGTTCCTTTATCTGCGTTTCTTCTTAGCAGCTGCCTTTTTCTTCTTGGGTGCTGCCTTTTTCTTTTTAGCAACGGCCTTTTTCTTCTTAGGCGCTGCTTTTTTCTTTTTAGCAACGGCCTTTTTCTTTTTAACCACTGCCTTTTTCTTTTTAACTACTGCTTTTTTCTTTTTAACTACTGCTTTTTTCTTTTTAGCAGTAGTCTTTTTCTTTGCCGCTAC
>Ga0316187_10006011_pt1 | contig 10469 bp, 12 predicted proteins | sample CroRivburrow1_MG_FD_204927 | JGI IMG/M metagenome (GOLD analysis project Ga0316187, IMG submission 204927) | Coastal sediment microbial communities from Maine, United States - Cross River worm burrow 1 | ecosystem: Environmental > Aquatic > Marine > Coastal > Sediment | place: USA: Maine... | reverse complement strand
GATGACTTCAGGTTCACGCGCCGCATTTTCGAGCACGGTTTCGCCTTCAGCCAGCACGGCAGCCATCAGCAGGTTCTCGGTGCCGGTCACCGTGACTATGTCAAATACTATGTGCGCACCCCTCAGACGGTCGGCCCGGGCCTTGATGAAGCCGTCCTGCACGACCACATCTGCGCCCATGGCCTGCAAGCCGGCGACGTGCAGATTTACAGGGCGTGCGCCAATCGCACAGCCGCCCGGCAGGGAAACATCAGCTTCACCGAAGCGCGCAACCAGCGGGCCAAGTACGAGTATCGACGCCCGCATGGTCTTGACCAGCTCATAGGGAGCCTGCCGGCGATCGACTTTGCTCGCGTCGATTTCGACGCCCTGCTGATCATCGACCGTGACCTGCACACCCATCATCTGCAGCAACGACAGCATCGTCGTGACGTCTTTGAGATGTGGCACATTGCTCACGGTCACCGGCTCAGTAGCCAGCAGCGTGCCGGCCAGGATGGGCAGGGCCGCGTTCTTGGCTCCGGAAATCGTCACGGTTCCGGACAACCGGGCGCCGCCTGTTATCGATAGCTTATCCACGCCTCAGGCTCCGCCGCCCGCTTCGCGCCACTCGTCCGGCGTCAGGGCCTTGATTGACAGCGCATGTATCTCGTTGCCTACGAGTGATCCGAGGCACTTGTACACGAGTTGGTGACGCGCGAGAGAACGCAAGCCTGTGAATTCGGAGGCCACTACGAGGGCCTCGAAATGGGTATTATCGTTGCTCATGACCTTGACGATTGCCTCGCCAAATCCGGCCTCGATTAGTTGTGTGATTTCAGATGGATCCATGCCTGGCTGGGTACGCTTAAACTAGGGGCGCGCAGTGTAACCGCTATTTAACTCGCATCCTAACCAAGAACGCGCTTTTGTGTATGATTACCGACCGACTCGACAACGAATTTGTATGCTTGGCAATATTCTCCTGTTAATCGCAGGCCTCGTGCTCCTTATCTGGGGCGCTGACCGGTTTGTTCATGGCGCGGCAGCAGCAGCACGAAACCTCGGTATCGCGCCGCTGCTGATCGGCCTGACCGTCGTGGCATTTGCGACTTCTGCACCCGAGATTCTCGTCTCGGTGGTTGCCGCGCTGCAGCATGAGCCAGGACTCGCATTCGGCAACGCCATCGGCTCGAATATCGTCAATATCGGGCTCGTTCTTGGACTGACGGCATTGATCAGACCGATCAAGCTCGAATCCGCGACGCTGCGTCGCGAGATGCCTGCCCTGCTGGCTGTAACCCTGCTGACCGTCTCGCTGTTTCTCGACACTTTCCTGAGCCGAATCGACGGCATCGTTATGCTCACGGGCCTCGTCATCGTCATGGTCTGGCTGGCGCGCCTCGGAATGCGCTCAGCGGCTAATGATCCGATTGCGCAGGACTACGACGCTGAAATCCCGACCGACGTCAGGATGGTCATGGCTGTAGTCTGGCTGGTCGTGGGTCTGGGCACGCTCTTGGTCGGCGCCGACCTTCTGGTGGACGGGGCCATCGGTATCGCCAAGATGCTCGGCGTTTCAGAGGTCGTTATCGGCATCACAATCGTTGCCTTTGGCACGAGCCTCCCCGAACTGGCCGTATCGCTCGCAAGCGCGCTCAAGGGCGAATATGGCCTGGCAATCGGCAATATCGTAGGCTCCAACATCTTCAACCTGCTCGCGGTCATCGGGGTCGCGGCGACGATCGAGCCGTCGGCGCTGGCGCCCACGGTCCTCTCGCTGCATATCTTTGTCATGGTCGCGTTCACGCTCGTGCTGTTTGCCATGACCTACGACTACGATGGCAAGGCCCAGCTGTCGCGCCTCGAGGGTTTCGCGCTCCTGGTCGCCTTCATCGCTTATGATGGCTACGTCATCGCGCAAAACATTTAGCCCAAAACATATAGAATACGATGACTCGAAACTGCTGAGGGCGACCATTGCCTGACACGCTGACAAAGGACGAGCTGCTCGCGCTGGCCGCTAACGTTCTCGACATCGAAGCGCGCGCCGTCGATGCGCTCAAATCCCGCCTTAACGACGACTTTGTCACTGCGTGCCAGTTGTGCATGGATACGCCAGGGCGAGTCGTCGTCACGGGCATGGGCAAGTCGGGGCACGTCAGCAACAAGATTGCGGCCACACTCGCCTCGACCGGCACACCCGCATTTTTCATGCATCCGGCAGAGGCCAGCCACGGTGATCTGGGCATGATCACCAGCCAGGACCTGTTGCTCGCAATTTCCTACTCGGGCGAGACGGCCGAAGTCGTGACCATTCTCCCCCTGGTCAAGCGCATGGGCGCGAAACTCGTGTCGATGACCGGCAATCCCCGATCGACGATGGCGCAAGCCGCTGACGTGCATCTCGATATCAGTGTCGAGGAAGAGGCCTGCCCCCTGAATCTCGCGCCAACGGCCAGCACAACCGCAACACTCGCGATGGGCGACGCGCTGGCTGTAGCGCTGCTCAAGAAACGCGGCTTCACGGCCGAAGACTTTGCGCGGTCGCACCCGAGTGGCAGCCTGGGCAAGCGCCTTTTGCTGCGCATCTCTGATGTGATGCGCACCGGTGACCGCATACCGTCGGTAAGCGCTGATGTAACCTTGCGCGACGCCTTGCTGGAGATGACCGACAAAGGTCTCGGCATGACCGCTATTGTCGACGCCGACATGCAGGTTCTCGGCATCTACACGGATGGCGATCTGCGCCGCACGCTGGATACCGGCGCCGACATCCGCACAACATTGATTCGCGATGTAATGCATACGAGCTGTAAGACAACGTCCCCTGATGTTCTCGCAGCCGAGGCGCTGCATATGCTCGAAGAAAACAAGATTACGTCGCTGCTCGTTGCCGATGAAAACAACGTGTTGATCGGCGCTCTGAATATCCATGATCTGTTCCGCGAGGGCCTGATGTGAGCAGCGGTCTCGACAAGCTGGGCGACATCGGTCTCATCGCATTCGATGTTGATGGTGTTTTCACCGATGGCCGTTTCTATTTATCCGACGACGGCATCGAAACCAAGGCCTTCCACACACAGGACGGGTACGGCATTCGCCAGTTAATCAAGGCGGGCATCGCGGTCGCTGTCATCAGTGGACGCCAGTCAGGCGCGGTTGAGAAACGCATGGCCGAGCTCGACGTGCCGCATGTTGTGCTCGGCTGCAAGGACAAAGTTGCGGCCATGAACAAACTCGCCGCAGAGCTCGGCGTCGCAATCGCAAACTGCGCCTTCGTTGGCGACGACATGCCCGACCTGCCCTTGCTGGAACACGTCGGCTTTTCGGTTGCCGTTGCCAACGCGGTGGCGCCGCTGCAGGAAAAGTGTGACTACGTAACGCGCAAGCCGGGCGGTTTCGGCGCTGTGCGTGAAGTCTGTGACCTCGTGATCGCGGCACGAGACAGCACCGCCTGATGAGCCCTCGCCATGTCGTTCTGCTTATTGTTCTCAGCGCTTCGGCACTGGGGAGCTGGTACCTTGCTCGCGACAACCGGCCAGCCGAGATCGATGCAAGGCCCTACGATCCCGAGCACCGTGGTTACTATCTGAAGAATGCACGCATCCTGGGGACCGATGAGGACGGCAGCCTGCTGTACGAAATCGAGGCCGTACATGCGGAACAACAGGCACGGGACCGGATCGAATTCACGGAGGTTCGCATACGCTACTCTCCCGACGCCGACGTGCCGTGGGTCGTGCACGCAGACGAAGCAACACTACGCGAAGGCAACCCGCGGATTGAGCTGCGCGGCCATGTACGCGCAATCGGCACGGGCGGCAATGAAGACGAAGATACGGAAATCCGCACGCAGTACCTGGAATTCGACCCGGAACGCTTCGTCGCGGAGACCGATGAACGGGTCCAGATCCGCATCGGCGCTCGCAGCCTTACGGCGACGGGCATGCTAGCATCACTGAACGACAACAAGGTTGAACTGAAGTCCAACGTTCGCGGAAAGATTGCCCCCTAGTATGAGAGTTTCACGAAGTAACAAGTCACTCTGGCTGTCCAGCATCGCGCTGCTCATCGCGCCACTGCTGGCCGGTGCCCAGGTCAACGACCTCGATATGCGTCTGCCGATGAACATCGATGCGGACAATACGACGATCGATGGCAAGAATTCGATGATCATCTTCAATGGTCTGCGCCTGACGCAGGGCACGGTGAGCATTCAGGCAGACGAAGGCCGTGCCACCCGCATGGAACTCGAAGACAGCACCTGGTATTTCACGGGCAACGTCATAATCGACATCGGTGCGGGTCACATCGAATGCGACGGCGCCGAACTCTTGTTTGATGAATTCCGGCTGAAGCAAGCCATCGTGACCGGCTCACCTGCCAAATACGATTTGCAGCGACCCGGCACCGAGGAAATCACGCACGCGGAGGCGAGGCACCTGGTCTATGACGTCGATGCCGGCCTTATCGAATTTTCTGACGAGGCGACCATCATAGAAGGTGGCAACCAGATCTCATCGAACGTACTGGTGTACAACATCGTCGAGCAACGCATCAATGCTGACTCCTCGGGAGAGGAAGATGGCCGCGTCCGCATCACGTATACACCGGCGAATGGTATTGAGCCACCACCGAACGAGAATGACGCCGGCGATGAAGAGGATAGCGGGAATCAATGAGCATTCTCAGCGTCCACGACGTTTCCAAGAGCTTCAAGCTTCGCAAAGTCGTCAAAAGCATTTCCCTCGAAATCAAGAGCGGCGAGGTAGTTGGTCTGCTTGGGCCGAACGGTGCCGGCAAAACGACCGCGTTCTACATGATTGTCGGACTCATAGCGGCCGATAGCGGCAAGATACTGCTTGACGGAAAAGACCTCACGGCCCAGCCGATGCACCGGCGCGCCAAGCTCGGGCTCGGGTACCTGCCGCAGGAAGCCTCGATATTTCGCAAACTGACAGTGGAGCAGAACATCCTCGCTATCCTCGAGAACCGTGACGATCTTGACCGTGCCGGCCGGGAAGAGGAACTCGAAAACCTGCTCGACGAACTGCATGTCGGGCACGTCCGTTCCAGCCTCGGTATCAGTCTTTCCGGCGGCGAACGCCGTCGCGTGGAAATCGCGCGAGCGCTGGCCGCCGATCCGCTGTTCGTCCTGCTTGACGAACCATTCGCGGGTGTTGACCCGATCTCGGTGCTGGATATCCAGCGCATCATCCGACACCTTTGCGAACGTGGCATTGGCGTCCTGATTACTGACCATAATGTGCGCGAAACGCTCGGTATCTGCGGGTACGCCTATATACTGAGTGATGGCAGCCTGATTGCGGAAGGCTCTCCGGAAGAAATTCTCGAAAATCAGCATGTTCGAGAAGTGTATCTCGGACAGGAGTTCAAGCTCTGAGGCAAACTGATGGTACGAGGCCTTGACTGTGCCGCAACCGCCCATAGAGTAGTAGTTGTCCATGCTAAAACCTACGCTGCAGTTAAAACTCGGTCAGACGCTGACCATGACGCCGCAATTGCAGCAGGCGATTCGCTTATTGCAGCTTCCGATCCTCGACCTGAATGCGCAGATTCAGGAAGCGCTCGAAGAAAATATCATGCTCGAGATGGAGGACCTGCCGGACGTCCCGAGTACGAGTGCCGAATCGACCGCCGAAGTCGAGACCATCAAAGCCGACGAACTCTGGCAATCGCGCTCAACCGAGCGTATCCAGGATGGCGGCTGGAACGGTGAAGGCCGCCCGATCACTGAGTTTGCTGACGAGTCAGGTCAGACGCTGCGCGACCACCTTCTCTGGCAGATCGAGATGGAGCATTTCACGCCTCGCGAAGTCGTCATCGGTGAGTCCATTGTCGACTCGATCAATGACGATGGATACCTCAAGGCAGAGCTGGACGACATCTTCGCCAGTCTCGACGAGGAACCACCTGCCACCGAGAAAGAAATTGAAAGAACGCTGACCAAGATTCAGCGTCTTGACCCAATTGGTGTCGGCGCGCGCTCACTGTCGGAGTGCATAATCCTGCAACTGAGTCAGCTCGACTGGAAGACGCCAGGATTACAATTGGCAATCGAGATTGCGAGCGATCACCTCGACCTGGTGGCGACCCGCGACTACGGCGAGCTGAGGCGCAGCCTGAGAATCACCGAAGACGACCTGCACGATGCACTCTCACTGATACGCGGCTGCAATCCGAGACCCGGAACAGCTGTGAGTTCCAGCGCAGCCGAATACGTCATTCCCGATGTCTTCGTGCGCAAGGTAGATAATCGCTGGCAGGTCGAAATCAGTCCCACGGGCGTGCCACGGCTCTCGGTGAACCAGCAGTACGCTAAACTTCTGCGCGGTAGCGGCGAACACGCCGTGTTGAAGTCCCAGCTGCAGGAAGCACGCTGGCTAATTCGCAGCCTCGAGATCCGCAATGAGACGCTGCTGAAGGTCGCCACCAGCATTGTGGCGCGCCAGACCTCGTTTCTTGAGCATGGCGACGAAGCAATGAAACCCATGGTCCTGCGCGATGTCGCCGAAGAAATCGGTATGCACGAGTCAACGATTTCACGTGTAACCACCAACAAGTACATGCACACACCGCGTGGTGTATTTGAATTCAAGTACTTTTTCTCGTCCCACCTGTCGTCAGAAAGTGGCGAAGATCAATCCTCAACCTCGGTTCGCGCGAAAATTCGAAAACTCATCGGCGCCGAGAACCCGGCCAAACCCCTGAGTGACAGCAAGATCACTAACTTACTGAAAGACGAAGGCATTTCAGTTGCGAGACGGACCGTCGCGAAGTACCGTGAAGCCATGAACATCCCCTCGTCGAGCGACCGTAGGGTTCGCGAAACGAGGTAGTCAAATAAGTACGAAACACTACATGAAGGAGGACCCCCGGACTGTTATCCTGAACCCGCAGGCAAATCAAGAATATGGGAGACCATTATGCAATTGAATGTTTCAGGCCATCATGTCGAGGTAACTGAATCCCTTAGAGACTATGTCGGTGTAAAAGTAGAGAAAATTGCCCGACACTTTGACATCGTGTCTGACGTCCAATGTATCCTGACCGTCGAAAAGCTAAGGCATAAGGCCGAAGCAACTGCCAGCGTTAACGGTGGCACTATCTACTGCGATCACACAGAAGAAGATATGTACGCCGCTATCGATGGCCTTGTCGACAAACTCGAACGGCGAGTTCGCAAGTACAAGGAACGACTCGTCGATCATCACGCCAGAGACAACCAGAAATCCAAATACGCCTGATCAGGCAGTTCCGGCGCGGTCGTAGACCGCGCCGGCCATTTGAGCCAAGAACCCAATTCCTATGTCGCTTCAAGAAATCATCAAGCCAGACGGAGTCTTGTGTAATGCGTCTGCACGCAGCAAGAAACACTGTCTCGAAATACTGAGTGAGCTGCTGATTCGCAACAATCCGGATCTCGTAAGCGACGATATTTTCGAATGCCTGATCAGCCGCGAGCGACTGGGCTGTACAAGTCTGGACAAGGGTGCTGCTTTTCCGCATTGCCGCGTTGGCGGAATTGATAAAAGCGTCGCGGTGCTCATCAAGCTATCAGAGCCTGTCGAGTTCGATTCGCCGGACGGTGAGCCAGTCGACATCGTACTTGGCATGATGCTGCCCGAGAACATCGATGACAGCCACCGGGCGGATATAAAGCTCGTCACTGACGTTCTGGCGGACCAGGGGTTGCGTGCCCGCCTTCGCGAGATGAACAGTAGCAGTGACCTTTACGACGCATTGATCAGCGGTGCGGAGACGACATGTCAGGCAAACTGCGCCTGATCATCGTCAGCGGGCTTTCCGGTTCCGGAAAATCCGTTGCCCTGCACGTCCTCGAAGACCTTGGCTATTACTGCATAGATAACCTTCCCGCTGGCCTCTTGATCGCAGCCGTCGATGAAGTCCGACAAACCAGCGCCAACCTGGCGAATCTGCTCGCGGTAGGCGTCGATGCCCGTAATCAGGCCGGCGGCCTCAAGGTCTTGCCAGACCTGCTGCAGCAGTTGCGCGAGCAAGGCGTCAGCACCGATGTTATTTTCCTGCATGCGAACGACGAGATCCTGCTGCAGCGCTACAGCGAGTCTCGCCGGCGCCACCCGCTTGCCGAGCAGGGCAAGCAGCTTCGTGCGGCAATCGAGGCCGAGCGCGCGATTCTCGACGAAGTGCAGCTGAATGCAGACCTTGTTATCGATACGTCACAATCGAGTATTTACGAGCTCGCCGATGTCATTCGCTCACGTGTCGACCGGCGCGAGACCGACACCTTGTCCGTATTGATCGAGTCTTTTGGCTTCAAATTCGGCATCCCGACCGACGCGGATTTCGTGTTCGATCTGAGGAGCCTGCCGAATCCGTACTGGACCATTGAGCTGCGTGGCCTGACAGGACTCGACCAGGAGGTTCAGGATTTTCTCGACAGCCATGAAATGTTCACGGCTATGTACGAGGACATCGGCGCATTTCTCAATCGTTGGGTGCCGCATTACAGAGACGCCAACCGCGGCTACCTGACCGTGGCTATCGGCTGCACCGGCGGTCAGCACCGATCAGTTCACATGACCGAAAAACTCGCCACGGAGTTGCGAAAACACCACGACCCGGTTCTGACACGCCACAACGGCCTGTCCCGGCATCGTTTCCATCCGGACTAAGCTGCTAAACTCCGCCGGCATGGAAGCGAGAGAGCACACAAAAGCCAACCTCGAACTTCTCCGGGAGAAGCTCGGCAGTGGCCGCATGCGCTCAGCCCGCATCATGGTCAACAGCCTGCATCCGTCCGAGGTTGCGCGCCTGCTCGAGTCGTTGCCGCTCAAGGATCGCGCTGTACTGTGGGAACTCGTCGACCATGACCTTGAAGGTGACGTTCTCGTCGAAGTTGCCGAGGAAGTCCGCGACGGCCTGCTCGAGGGAATGGGCACCGATGAACTCATCGCTGCAACCGAGGGCATGGAGCTTGACGACCTCGCCGACCTGATCGCCGATCTTCCGGAGACCGTCACCAGGGAAGTCCTGCAGTCACTCGACAAACAGGATCATGAACGCCTCCAGCAGGTTCTCGCCTACGACGAGGAAAGCGCCGGCGGGTTGATGAATGTCGACGTCGTGACGGTGCGTCCTGACGTTACGCTTGAGGTTGTCGCACGCTATCTGCGCGTAGTCGGGGAAATTGCCGACGGCACGGATTCCATTTTCGTTGTCAGTCGCGACAACACCTACGTTGGCTCGCTGTTCCTGTCGCGGTTACTGACGAACGACCCCGAGGAAATGGTTGCCAATGTCATGTCCACGGATCTGATGCCGATTCCGGCACACACGCCATCGAACCAGGTTGTTTGGGAATTCGAGAACCGGGATCTGCTGTCCGCGCCCGTCGTCGACGACGACTATCGTGTACTGGGTCGAATCACGGTCGATGACGTTGTCGACGTTATTCGCGACGAGGCTGAGCACGCGCTGATGGGCGCGGTCGGCCTTGACGAGGAGGACGACATGTTTGCACCTGTCGTCAAGAGCGCCACGAGACGCGCTTTGTGGCTCGGTGTGAACCTGGGTACGGCATTCCTGGCAGCCGCGGTTGTCGACCAGTTCAAGACAACGCTCGATGCCATCGTACTCCTGGCGGTACTGATGCCCATTGTCCCCAGCATGGGTGGCGTTGCCGGCACCCAGTCACTCGTTATTATCACGCGCGCGATCGCTTTGGGTCAGATCAACCGCGCCAACGCGGCTGGCATTCTCAGGAAAGAAGTCCTCGTCGGCATATTCAACGGCTGTGGCTGGGCGCTCATCGTATCGCTATGTGCTTACCTGTGGTTTGGTGACTGGCGTATCGGCGGCATCATTGGCGCGGCCATGGTCATCAACCTGGTTATCGCTGCCGCCGCCGGGTTCTTCATTCCACTGACGCTGAAGCGCATGAAAGTTGACCCGGCGTTGGCCGGTGGTGTGGTTTTGACCACGGTCACAGACGTCGTTGGCTACGTCGCATTCCTCGGACTTGGCGCAATCTTCCTGATGTAATCGTCAGGTAACCTGACTCCTCTTTTTACTACGTGAAACCGCTCAGATCTTTTTTGATCCAGGTGGGTGCGAAGAGACGCGGAACGTCGGCGCCTGTAACAAAATCTACGAGCTCGTCCTTAACGTTCATCGCATCGTGGTAACCAAGCGCGATGAGTTCACGCGTGTAAGCCTGCTCGAATAAGAGGAAGCTCAGCAGCCGGTTTTCACCGGGATTGCCACCACCGACACCCCGCAACAACGCCCGAATGGCAAATGGCAGTTCTGCGCGGTGCTTGTGTGCAATCATGCGCAAGTCCTTACTGGGGACAATCAGCATCGTATCGATCGGGCGCATGGTCGTATCACCGACATTGGCTTCTTCATCGGGATACGAATCGAGCAGCTCGTTAATGCGCGTGATGCGCTCGAGATCCGAGTACAGGCCGTCCATGAACAGC
>Ga0316187_10006009_pt1 | contig 10470 bp, 13 predicted proteins | sample CroRivburrow1_MG_FD_204927 | JGI IMG/M metagenome (GOLD analysis project Ga0316187, IMG submission 204927) | Coastal sediment microbial communities from Maine, United States - Cross River worm burrow 1 | ecosystem: Environmental > Aquatic > Marine > Coastal > Sediment | place: USA: Maine... | reverse complement strand
GTAGAAACCCGCGCCGCCGCCGCAGAGGTCGCCACCCTCCGCGCCGACGTAGCGTTCAACCAGAAACTCGCACTAGGACTCAAGGACGAGTTGATCGAGACCCGCGACCGCTGCGAGCGGCTGACCGAGGCGTTGGAGGAGATCAGAACCCACAGCGATTGCGACGAGTTCTGTATGGATGGTCGCCACTACAAGGACTGTCCAAACGAAAGCGCCCGCCGCGCCCTGGAGGAGATCGGAGATGCCTAAGACGCCGGAAGAACTGCTGGAAGAGTTGGCGAAATGGTTTTGTATGCGTCAGCCGGTACGAGACGAACACCCTCTGCAGATGGCCGAGCGCCTCCGCGCCGCCGCCGCCGAGGTCGAGGCGCTCAGGGCCCTGGCCGACGACGACCCCGCCAGGAAGGACGGGGAGGGGTGATGCGTAGATTCTGGATGTGGGTCTCGTTCAACGTTCCGGTTCCTGGTTGGCTTGCCCCAAGGGTGCTTGGGTGGGCGCTGGGGTCCAAGGCTGTCCGCATGAAACCTAGACGAATCGTGCGAGATGTGCGCGGCGCTGAACACCCTCTCGCTTGGATGGACGAGACCCCGATGCGCGACTTCCACGACGACTGCGGAGACCGATGATGCTTACTTGCTCCGCGCCCCCGCAGGCGCAAACAGGAGGACTGACATGATGAGAATCGCGGTAGCTTTCAGTGTCTTGGGGCTGGTTCTCGGGGCGCTCGGGGTGGCGTTTTTTATCTCTGGTGAGCCGGCGGGAGCAGCTCCGGTTTTCTCGCCGGGCTTGGAGTTCGTGATCGACGCGGACCCGGCGGTGGAGAACGCCTGCCGGATGGAGTCCAAGTGCGTCGGCAAGCTCCTGGCTCGTCGGTGCGAGTGGTACGAACCGCCGTTCCTCGGAGTCGGCCCGCAGAATCGAGTTTGCAAGTGCAAGCTGGTCCGCTGGCCGTGTTGAGGAACAACTGGATTGTGATCTGGTGGGCCCGGTTCCGCCGATGGAGAGGAAAGGAGACAGTATGACCGAGCTCGTCGAGCGACAAGAAGGGGACGAGGTGGAGACCGACGACGGGACCGAGAAGCTCGAGCATAACTTCGCGGCCGGCTTACGAGCGGCGCAGAAGGTGGCGGAAGAGTCGACCGGCGGGAACGTGGTCCAAGTCGCGGTGATCCACGAGGGTCACTGCAACATGATCCGGAGCCGCGGCCGAGCCCGGTGCGATTGCGACTGCGAGGTCGCGTTGTCTCCGATCTTGCAGGTCCGGCATTCGGTGAAGGAGTCCTCGGTGATCGTGCCCGGCAGCGGTAGCGGGATCATCTCGTAATGGCCACCCTGCAGGTAGACGAGCGGTTCGTCGAGGCCGTCGGGGAGATGCGGGCGCTCCAGCGGCAATACTTCCGGGGTAATAAGTCGGTGATCGACCAGGCGAAAGCCATGGAGGCACTCGTCGATCGGTGGCTCTCTTCGATCCATAATCCGGACCTGTTCCCGCCCGATCGCGTCTGATGTAACTCACCCCCTCCGGTCCCCGCGCCGGGGGCTCTCGGGGTTTCGCCGCGGGGGAACAGATAACCACGATAGAAGGAAAAACCCCGGCAGGCGGCTAACGTCACTCTACCCGGTCTCGTGCGTTAGCAGGGGCCCCGCTGGTCGAGAGTCAGCGGGGCCTTTCTTCGTTCTACGTGGAACAGTGGTATGCTGGGGCCGGAGGTACACGCTATGGCCGAATCAGCGAAGCACGTCAAGACTGAGCGGTCCCCGGGCATCCCCCGAGCGAAGGTCTTGGCCGCACGGGAGCAGGCCGCGAAGGCGGCGAAGCCTGCGAAGCCTGCGAAGAAGAAGGGGGAATGAGGTGCAGTTCCCAGAGATCAAGACCATGGACGGCAAGATGACGCTGGGCTCCCGCCCGGATATGCCGGCCGGCGAGCAGCAGCCGATGGCGAAGCGGCTCGTCCAGCCCCAGCCGGACACCGAAAACCGGTTCGGGGCGACGACCAGAGGCAAGGTCCCCGGGGCCCAGAGCGACGTGGTCTCCTACGCCGACAACATCAAGGTCGGGGATAATCCGACAGGTCGGCACGGGACTCAGTCCACGGTTCAAGGGACCAAACAGAAGCCCTGGACCCCGCAGAAGCCCTGAGTCCGGCGCCATGGAGCGCCTGCAGAAGCTCGCCCGAAAGCAGCCGCGGGAGCTCACCGACCAGGAGCTCCTCGAGCTCCTTCACGCCGAAGAAGCCGGCGGGGTCTACGACGGCGAACTGCCGTTCGAGATCGAGATGCGCCGCGAGAAGGCGCTCGACTCCCCGTCCTACTTCGCCTCCCACGTCATCGACCCGTTCTACCAGGAGCATTTCGAGTACCAGCACCAGGTGCTGCTCGACGAGGTCCTGAAGCCCTGGGTCCTCGGGGAAGAGCTCAAGCTGGAGGGCGCCTGGATCGACCCGAAGGAGTGGGTCGGGCTGCTCGTCACCTGGCCGCGGTCAACCTACAAGTCGACCTGCCTGCGGCTGCTCCTGATCTGGGCCTACTGCTACTTCAAGCTGAAACTCGACGAGGACCTGACCTGCGCGTTCATGCACCAGGTGCTTCAGAAGTCGATCGACCACGGCGACGGGATCAAGGTCCTGGCGAAGGTCAACGCCGTCTTCCGGGAGACCTTCCCGGAGTTCGCCGTCGACCCGAACAAGGAGTGGGATACCAAGCCGGCGTGGCGGTGGCCGCATATGGATCCGATGATGATCCAGGCAGCCAACTGGAGCTGGACCTCATATGGGATGTCGAGCTCGAAGTTCGGCGGGCACTACAAACTGAGGCTCTGCGACGACTGGGAGACCGAGGACTCGGTGACGACGGCCGAGATGATCAACCAGTCCGAGCGGATGTTCCGCGGGCTCGACAACCTGAAAGTCCGCGGACGTCCGTACAACCCATGGCTCGCCATGGGGACGTACTACCACTACGACGGCTGCTACAAGCGACTGGAGAAGGGTGGAGGCTGGCTCAACTGGCGGCTGCCGGCGCACAAGGGCTCCGCGAAGGCGGTCTTCGACCTGGTCGCGCTGAATCCCCAGGTCGACGCCGATCGGAAGAAGATCCAGCGCGGACTCCACCGGCTCGAGCGCGACCGCGCCGGGGATCTCAACTTCCCGAAGCTCCTCTCCTGGCGCGAACTCTACCTGTCTGCCACCGGGCAGCGGTCCGAGGGCCAGGACGATTTCAAGGGCGGCCACTACGAGTACTCCTGCCAGCTCCAGCTCGACCCGGTCCCCGCCGGCGAGGAGCGGTTCGACCTCGACGCTCTGGAGTGCGCGTGGGTCGATGAGATCCCCAGCCCGGAGGAGGCCTGGTTCTACATCCGGGTCGACCCCGCGATCTCGAAAAGCCGGAGAAACGACGAGACCGCGATCATCGGCGGGCTCGTGAAGTGGAACGGCCACCGGTACTCCGGGGAGACCTGGATCGGACGCGAGAAGAGTCCGGGCAAAATCGTCCGGAGAATTTTCACGATGGCCGCGAAGTGGAAGGCCCGCGGCTACGTCGTACCGAACATCGGCATCGAGTCGGTCGCCTACCAGGAGGCCCTCGCCGAACTCTGCCGGGAGGGCGTCCCCGAGCGCGCCCCGATGTACCAGGGAGAGTCGGTCCCGATGATGCTTCCGCCGGCCGGGACCAAGATCGTCTCGATCACCCGATCGCCGAACGCCCGGAAGCAGGAGCGCATCCTGGAGATGGACGGCCCGGTGACCCGCCGCGAGGTCCACTTCTGGGCCGACGACCCGATGGGACACAAGTTGCACCACCAGTTCACCAAGTTCCCGCTCGATCGGTTCGATGGGCTCGATGGCTTCCACGACCTGTGGGTGAAGACCAAGACCCCGCCGCGCAAGGTCCTCGTCGCGGAGTCGCGATACACTGTCCACCCGGAGCTACGCCACCTCCTGGTCGACTACGACGACCCAACGGTCACGCTCCGCGGAGTGAACAACACCGTGAAACTATCCAACTGGGGATCGTGAAATGGCAACCAGTCCTCCGCTGAAAGCACCGCGCCCCATGATCGACATCTACGGGGATGGCAGCTCGGACCTCTTTTGGCCAAACGACGCAGAAGCCGCGCTGAACAATCACAATGTGATCCACGTTCACCAGCCCCGAAGGACATCCTATGGAGTGATCCAACGGGCGGTTGACCGCGTGAAGGCGGCGAATCCAACTCCCGAGGACCCGTGGACGATCGTGGTTCACCCCGGGTTCTACTGCGAGGCGATCATGCTGGACGCATCGAACGTCTCGCTGGTCGGGCTCGATCCGTTCAACACCTGTATCTACACCGACCCAAACCAGGGTGCAGCGAACGCCGATACCAACAGACGTGACCCTCTGACGATCCGCAACATGGACACGGCCCTCCCAACTGCAACGCTCGTGGAGAACGTCGGGATCCACAACCTGCGGTTCAGCAACAGGAACAACGGGAAGGGCGAGGGCGGCCCTCCAACTGCAGGCCTGTTCATCGGGCACCGACCAAACATCCTTGGCCACGCCCACACTCTCCCGTGGAATAACGTCACGGTCTCTGGGTGCGTGATCGACGGGGTGCACGACGCAATCCAGATGTTCGGGACAACGGCGGAGGGATTCCCGCAGACCAGCCGGCCGCCATTGCTCTTCCTGCAGAACAACCTCTTCCGCTGCTGCCACGACGCCTACACAGTGAAGGGCGATATGCGGGTGGTCTCGACCAGCAACCGGTCCTGGGTTAACGCCAACGGCCAGATCCCGTGGCTTGACGATTCCAGGATCTCTGGTTGGAAGGCGACCGGCTTTCACCTCAACGAGGGATCGCAGGGAATCGTCGCCCACAACCCGTTTGTATTCGTGGATTCCAATGGCGATAGCTTCTTTGTGGAAGCCTCGGACAACGTGGGAACAGGTCAGGGGAACGTCACCGGAGTGCTTATCTACGCCAACTTCTCCAACCCCGACGCCTACCGCACCAGGTGGATTGACACGGTGGTCCGCGTCGAGTGCGCGTACCCTGGTTCTGTGGTCCTGAATGGCTTTCAGCTCCTCGAGCAGCGGGACACGGGGGCCGTTTCAACGAGAGACGACCACGTCATCCGGGGCGCCATGATCGACGTCCACCAGAGAAGCACCGACCCGCTCGCAACAAGTGACGCCATCGGGATAGATATTGGCGGGAACGTCGGGTCCGAGGCCGAGGTCATGGACTGCATGATCAACGTAAGCAACGCCGGCGCGGGCGCCGCCTACGCCATGCGGGCCACGCGAACGGTCTACCGCGCCAACATATTCTCCAAACAATCGAACGCCGCCGGCGGCACCTATCTAGCAATGCCCACCGTCTGAAGGAGAACCCATGGCAATCGAAGCTCCAACCAAGTCCCCCCGGCCACCGGCAGACGCGGCCCGCGGATCCGATGCGTACCTCGAGCCTAACCGCGTCGAGGCTCTGCTCTCCAATAACAACGTGCTTCACGTTCACCAACCGAAGCGATCGACCGACGGGACGATCCAGAGGGCGGTCGACACGGCCCTCGCGCAGAACCCGAGCATCGAGGATCCCTGGACGATCGTCGTTCACCCGGGGTTCTACAACGAGGCGGTGGTCATCAACGGGCAGCACATCTCTCTCGTCGGGTACGATCCGAGCAACACGGTGATTTACACCGACCCGAAGCAGGGGGCCTACTCGGTGCACGGGACCCAGTATCCGGACGGGACCACCAAATGGATGGGCTACCCGCTGACGATCGAGGCCGAGGCGCTACCGGTGTTTCTGGGGGAGTACCCGATGGGGCACGTCAACGTCCATGGGCTGCGGTTCTCCAACCGTCACAACCCGGACGGGACGGGCGAGGGAGCTCCGAACCACGCGGCGATTCTCGTCAAGAGCGGAGGGTCCATCTATAACACGGTAGATCCCATCACCATCTCCAACTGCATCATTGACGGCACCGAGCACGCGGTGGAGATCCTCGGTACGCTGTATGACCCAATCGCGTACAAAGCTCCGCCTCTGATCCACTTCTACAACAACCTCGTCAGAACGGCGCATTTCGGTCTCGCGGCGTACGGCGACGTTCGGCTCCGCAGCCACGGAAACCAGTTCTGGATCAACTCCGACGGCGACATCCCGTGGCAAGACTCCGACCGCATAAAGGCCTGGAAGACCGGCGGGATCGTCCACGGCTCCCAATCCGCCGGTGTTCTAGACACACTCTCGTTCCTGGAATCCCACGGCGACTCCATCTTCATGGAAGGCTCCGACGCGAAGATCGGGACCATGTCCGGGGACTACGCGGCCGGAGTAGTCATCAACGAAGCGGCCTCGGGCAGCGCGATCGAGGTGGCCATCTCCGGACTGGTAGTGCGAGCCGTCATGGACATTGCAGACTCGTTCACCTTGGCCGGGTTCTACGTTCTCAACGGAACCAACGTCTGGGCCGCCGGCCGATGCAAGATCTTCAACTCGATGTTCGAGGTACACCAGGTGAACGCCGCAGGTCCGACCGACGTGGTCGGAATCAACATCGCTGCCGTAGGCGCCGGCGACGTGGTCGAGGTGGCCAACTGCTGGATCGACGGGACGAACGCGAACGGCACCGCGTACGCCATGGAGACCGGGGAGACGATCAACCGGGCCAACGTCTACTCCCGTCTGTCGAACGCCGCCGGCGGGACCTACGGAGCACTGGCCACGGTATGAAGCCGAACCCGAAAAGGGCTCCGGAGGGCTGGACCCCCTGGAGCCACGACGACATCCAGCACTGGGCCGGCGTCTGCCATGGCGCCGTGCTCGAGGTCGGGCTCGGAGTCGGGGAGCTCGCCGCGGAGATTGCCGCCAGGCCGGAGGTCACGCGGCACGTCATCATCGAGCGCGAGCAGTGGGTGCTCGACGAGTTCCCGGCGCCGGCAACCGCCGAGGTCCACCACCAGACCTTTCCGACGTGGATCCCGGAGGGCGAGTTTAACGTTGTCGCCCTGGACATCGGCAGGGACTGGGAATACATCAAGATCCTCGGGTATGCCGTACGGCTGCTGGTGGACGGCGGGATCGTCCTGACAAGGAGATAGGCAGATGGCCAGTACACCGACCGAGGAATACAAGAAGTGGAACGGGCGGGTTGAGCTCGCGAAGGTCTGGCGTAACAAGATCGCCAACCCGGACAACACGTGGGACACGTTCGTCAAGGCCGTAGCCGGCGACTTCAATACCAAACAGGAGCTCGGGCCCGAGGGTATCGACGTCAATTACATCCACGGGACCCTGGAGACCGCGCTCCCGCCGCTCTACACCTCGGAGCCGTACGTCACCGTCCAGCCCCAGGTGGCCCGCATCGAGGTCGGCGGGCAGAGCATCGACAACATCGAACGCGGCAGGTACACCGAGGCCGAGGTCAACTACTGGCTTCAGGAGCTCGAGGTGCGGACCGGGGTGATCAAGCCCTGCGTGATCGACCTGGAGACCACCAACCACGCTTACGCTTACGTCGGGTTCATCGAGGATGAGCCCCAGAAGGGCGCCCCGTCCGACGAGAACCCCGAGCTGGAGAACCGGCCGCTGGTGCGACCGATGCAGCCGTTCTGCATCCGGCTCTCACCGAAGCAGGTCATCGTCCCGCACGGCACCAGGAACAACCTGGAGGACGCGCCGTGGCTCGCGATCGGGTGGGTCCTCCCCGTGCAGAAGGTGCGCGACCGCTACGGCGACCAGGAGGTCGAGGGGATGCAGTCCCTGCGGTCCGACCTGAAGGATATGCCGGCCGCGAAGGACTCCTCGGTCATCCGGGACTACATCGACTCCAACGATCTCGAGCTCGTCCAGATCTGGCAGATCTGGGACAAGGAGGAGAAGAAGCTCTACACCATCGCCGAGGGGCACGACCGGTTCCTCGACAAGGGGGACTGGCCGTACGAGGTCGAGGGGTTCCCGGTGGTCCACGCCAGCTCTAACCTGGTCCCGGACGAGTACTGGGGATCCCCACCGATGAGCTTCTACTACCCGCAGCAGAAGGAGCTCAATGCCGCACGCACCGCGGCGCGCATCCGCTCGAACCGGACCAAGTCGACCGTCTTCGTCGAGAAGGACCTGGCCGAGGAGATCCAGACCGCCTACTCCCGGGGCAAGGATGGCGCGGTGATCCCCGTCGAGGTCGGCGACGAGGGCGACATCCGCCGGAAGGTCATGCACGACCCCGGGCTCCCCGAGCACGCCCAGGCCTACGGCTACGGCGCGATCCAGCAGCAGGACCTGCTGTTCATCACCGGACTCGGGACACGCGCTGGCGGGTCCGGCGACCCGAACGTCGACACGGCAACGGAGTCCGCGAACACAGAGAAGTGGGCCCTTGTCCGGGCGACGAACCGGGGCGACATCATCCGATCGCTCTACCTTGGAATCACCAAGAAGCTCTGGATGGTGCTCAAGCAGTTCCCCGACGTGGTCCGGGATCGGCTCGTGGTTGGCCCGGGCAAGGAGGGCTACTCGCGCCTGGTCTACTCCCTCGCCGAGCTCGAAGGGCAGTTCTCGTTCACGTTCGACCTCGGGACGCTGATCGCCGACAACCCGCAGGCGAGGCAGCAGCAGGCCCTGGCCAACTACAACCTGTTCCGAGCCGACCCGATGGCCGACCCCACTCAGCTTCTGCTCGACGTATTCCGGAGCCAGGGCAAGCGGAACGTCGAGGCCTATTTGGCGAAACTCCGCGGGCCCGACGAGGAACTCGAGCTCTGGCTCCAGGGGCTGCCCACCGAGGCCGACGAGGCTGACGACCACGCCCATCACCAGGAAGCCCACTCGACCCAGATCAAGGCGCTGGAACAGCAACTCGACCAAGTCGACCCGGAGAGCCAGGACGGCGAGAAGATCCGGATGGCCATGATGCTCGGCCTGACCCACCTGAATCACCACGGCAAGATCCTCATAGAGCAGCAGGGCGAGCAGGGCCTGGGGGCCGTGAACCCGAATATGGCCCGGTCCACAATCGCCCAGGCCGGCGGAGCGGAGACCGCGGCGGAGCTCTCCGGGCAACCCCAGACCTCGGAGGCCACGCCGCCCGGCGCCGTGCCTGCCGGGCCGCCGGCGGGGGGGATCTGATGCCGATCTACGAGTACGCGTGCGAGCCCTGCGACCGGGTGATCGAGGAGTACCGGGCAATCGACGACCGGGATAACGACCTGCGGTGCCGGTGCGGGAGGTCGACGACCAGGATCATCTCCGCCGCGGTCACGAACGCCTGGAAGAACGACCGGAAGTTCGACAACCTGGACTGGAGGGGCGACGGGACCAAGTCCTTCGAGACCAAGGCGGAGTACGAGGCCCACCTGAAAGCCAACAACTTCGCCGAGGACGACCCGATCCGCAGGAAGAAGCGGGGGGCCGTAACCAAGGTCCTGTCAGACGGCCGGGGCCAGGGCGGAGTTCGTCCCAGGCCTGGCTCGTGGTAGAGTGAAAGCGCAGACCAACCAAGCGGTTCGCCCCCGACATAGGGCGTAGGGAGGTCCGAGAATGACCGAGATAGGAGCGGAAGCGGTCGCCGCCGAGCAGCTCGAAGCCACCGAAGCCCCGCTGGAAGGCGGAAACGGTGAAGCCGAAGAGGTCCCTCAGATCCCCCTGGGACGCTTCCAGGAGGTCAACGAGGCCAGGAAAGCACTGGCAGGGCAGAACGAGGAGCTCCAGCGGATGAACGTTGAACTGACCGAGCGCCTGCAAGCAATCGAGGATAGGCTGCCCCAGGGCGGTCGACCGACCGAGTTGCAGGGCCAGGACGGCGAGATCCAGGCACTTCCGAAGGCCCCCGACAACCTCGACCAGATGGAGCAGATCTCCTGGTACGTCAGGGAAGGCATCCGCCAGAACCTGAAGTCCGAGATGGAACGCCTCTACCCCAACCTGGGGGACACGATCCAGGGCAGCCAGACCTTGCTACAGGGCGAGGCCGAGCGGCGCTGGAACGGTCTCTGCCAGGGAGTGGGACTCGACCCCGCGGACCCCGTGGTCCGATCGGCCGCGAAGGGCCTGGTCGAGGGCGGGATGGCAGTGGAGAAGGCTCTGGGCGAGGTGAAGGCTCGGATCAGTGGGACAGCGGGGGCTCCGCCAGCGGTGAGGGTGGCCAGAGCAGAAACCGGGCACGGGGCCGTGTCCGAATCTGTGGTCAGCGACTCAACTGTCCCGTTCACGCACGAGGCCGCGGTGAAAGCGGCCAAGGCAGGGAAGCGCGCCCCGGACCTCTCCATCGGAGAGATCTTCGAGGCCGCGGACCGGCGGAGGCAGGCGAGGCGCCAGTAACAGGAGCCTCCCAAAATGGCACTCACTTTTTCCGTACCGGATACCGAACTGTCTCTGACCCTGCACAACCGCAGGGCTCAGATCATCGACAACATTTTCACGGGCACCGCGTTCCTCAATATGCTCAGACTCCAGGGCGGAGTCGAGACGACCGGGG
>Ga0316187_10006007_pt1 | contig 10475 bp, 10 predicted proteins | sample CroRivburrow1_MG_FD_204927 | JGI IMG/M metagenome (GOLD analysis project Ga0316187, IMG submission 204927) | Coastal sediment microbial communities from Maine, United States - Cross River worm burrow 1 | ecosystem: Environmental > Aquatic > Marine > Coastal > Sediment | place: USA: Maine... | reverse complement strand
CGGGCACAGTTGGCCGCGAGCGAGGGTGATGTGCAAATGGCCGTGCGTCTGGCCAATGAGGCCAGAAACCTTGCCGATCAGGATTTACGGCTCGAAAAATAAATTATTCTTGATGGTTATTAGCAGCGCGATACAAGTTTCATGTCTTCTCGAATCTCATTAATTTTAAAGCTGGGTATTACTAATGAATAAAACGGAATCGCTGTTCGAGGGTTTTTTATGGAACAGTCGCTATGTGGTGCTGGTGGCTGTTGTCGCCAGTCTGTGTGTGTCGCTGGCCATGTTTTTTATGGCCACTGTTGATGCCTATTACACCGTTATCCATCTGGGTGAATATGCCTCCCCGGCACTGGATAACACAGCGCGCGCACAATTACGCGGTGAGACGGTAACCCATATCGTCGAGGTTATCGATGGCTATCTTCTGGCTACCGTTTTGTTGATCTTTGCCCTGGGCCTGTATGAATTGTTTATCAGCAAGATTGATGAAGCCGAGCACTCCGAAGCGGCTTCCGGTGTATTGCTGATCACCAGTCTTGATGACCTGAAGGCTCGCCTGGCCAAGGTTATCCTGATGATCCTGATCGTGCGATATTTCGAATATGTCGTCAGCATGAAATTCGCATCGCCTCTGGAAATACTCTATCTGGCATTAGGTATCAGTTTTATCGGTCTGGCCCTGTATCTGTCACACAAGGCGGATGAGAAACATTAAAATAGCGTTGAGTACCTTTTTATCCCTTATCGTCTTGAGTGAATACGCAGGTTAAGCGGGATACGGAAAGATTACGTTTGCCAGCGGATATATCCCGCTGCAGAGTAAACCCGACTGACATTTTTTGACGCAGCATAAGTTACAGAAAATCTGGTCTGCAGCCATTTTATGTTTAATTAAATACTATCAGCTAGCCTGTAAATATTAATAGCTCTGGCCCAGGAAGATATATAGTTAGTATTTTGAGAGATGGGTTGGCACGTATTGTGGTCTGTTCGCGATTGTTGTGCCAAATGTCGATGTCAGGTTTGCTGCTAACATGAGAGGAATGTGATGGATCAGTCTAATGAGATGAAGCCATCTTCTGGTTCGGAGCTTTTTCCGCCGCTGGATGTATTAAATCGCCTGGCAGTGAGTGAAAGTGGTTTTGTTTTCGATCCTGCAAGCGGCCATAATTTTACGGTGAATGAAACAGGGCTGGTGTTGTTACGCCTGCTTTTGAAAGGACAGCGTCTTGATCAAATGCTCGGGACTCTGTGTGACGAATTTGATGCTGACCCGCGAGAAATAGAGCGCGATGTTATCGAATTTGTCAGTGTGCTGAGAGAAAATGTGGGGGCCTGATGTCTGTCATCAATGCCACGGTTGCCATAACGGGTATGAATGCCAAGCCGGATAATCCCGGTCCCGGGCTGTCGGTAGCCCGGTGTCTGCGTGAGTCTGCCGATTTCCAGGGCCGTATCATCGGTCTCGGATATGATGCCCTGGATCCGGGCCTGTATCTGGATGATATTTGTGATGCCTCTTACCTGTTGCCTTATCCGTCGGCCGGTGATGAGGCGTTGCTGGATCAGTTGCAGCGGATCCAGCAACGAGAGCAGGTAGATATCCTGCTTCCCTGTCTGGATGCCGAGCTTCCAGGAATGATACGACTATTGCCGGCGCTGACCGATATGGGTTTCAAAACATTTTTGCCTACGTCTGAACAATTACGCTTGCGTAACAAGGATCGTCTTTCAGAGTTGGCAGAAATGGCCGGTATATTTTGTCCGGAGATCAAGGCCATTACACAGGCCGGTTTTTTTTATAAATGCCAGGAGGATGGCTGGTCTTATCCTCTGGTGGTGAAAGGGCTGTTTTATGGTGCTTATATTGTTCACAGCGCAGATGAAGCCTCTGATGCCTTTCACAAGATAGCCGCCGAGTGGGGATTTCCCGTATTGGTGCAGCAAATGATCAAGGGTGAAGAATATAATCTCACTGCCGTGGGTGATGGCGAAGGTAAGCTTCTTGGGCCGGTAATGATGAAAAAAATGGCGGTTACCGATAAAGGTAAGGCCTGGGCCGGTATCAGTATAGACGATCAGCCATTACTGGAGGCCAGTGTCGCGCTTGCAAAAGCCATTCGCTGGCGTGGGCCACTGGAGGTGGAGGTGATGCGCGATCAACAGGGTCATTACCAATTGATTGAAATCAATCCGCGCTTCCCCGCATGGATTTACCTGTCGGTGGGCGTAGGACGAAACCTTCCCTTGACCTTGCTACAACTGGCCAGTGATCAAAGCCCGGATGCCTTTGCTGATATTAAGGCAGGTGTATTGTTTATTCGTTATGCAGTGGAGAACATTGTGCCTATTGCTGAATTCGAATCTATTGTTATGCAGGGCGCTCGACATATGTCGAACAATAGCCCGGCTGGTAACTGAACGCCGCCAGGCGAGCAGTGGGCTGATGGTTATAGTAAGAAAATAATGAGCGTAAAAATGGTGGTGCCATGACAGAGGAAAATATTCAGGACGAGACCCAGGATAAAAGTCAGGAAGAAGTCATCAAAAAACCATGGGTCAAACCTACTATCACTGCATTGCATACCGGTAACATCAATAAGTTTGGCGCTATGCGGCATGAGCAGTGGCGAGACAACATTGATGGTGTGCTGATAAAGGATCTGCTGGAAAAATTCGGCTCACCGTTATTTGTGCTTTCAGAAAAACGCCTGCGAGACAATGCCCGTCGTTTTCAGCGCGCCTTTAAAGCGCGTTATCCGCAAGTACTTTTTGGATGGTCATATAAAACCAATTATCTGGGTGCCGTATGCAATGTTTTTCATCAGGAGGGCGCCTGCGCCGAGGTGGTTTCTGCATTTGAATATCAACGCGCACGTAGCCTTGGTGTGCCCGGCCACTGCATACTTTTTAACGGCCCGCATAAAACACGGGAAATACTGGAGCTGGCGGTAAAGGAAGGGGCTCATATCCACATTGATCACCTTGATGAACTGTATTTGCTGGAGGATGTTGCTCATGAGTCAGGCAGGAAAGTGCCAGTTACAATCCGTCTCAATTTTGATACTGGTTATACTGAGCCATGGAGTCGTTTTGGCTTTAATGTTGAATCTGGCCAGGCCATGGATGTGGCATGGCGTATATGTTCGAGTCGATTTCTGAAGCTCGCCGGCCTTCATAGTCACATTGGTACTTTTGTCCTGGAGCCGGAGGCCTATCGGGCTCAGGTACGCATAATGTGTGACTTCATGCAGGCGGTGGAGGCCAAGACTCAGTGTCAAATTGAATACCTTGATATTGGTGGTGGCTTCGCTTCCCTCAATTCCCTACAGGGGATTTATCTGCCGCCGGAGCAAGTGGTGCCCAGTATCGAACAATATGCAGAGGCAATTTGTGACACCTTACTGGAGTTAACTCATGAGCGAGCAGCTCAGGGCCGCAGCCGGCCAACACTGGTACTGGAGACAGGTCGGGCCATGGTTGATGATGCTGAGATGCTGATCAGCTCGGTAGTCGCAAACAAGCATTTGCCTGATGGCCGCCGTGGTGTAGTGATGGATGCCGGCGTGAACCTCCTGTTTACCGCCTTCTGGTACAACCACGATGTTACTCCCATTCGTCAGTTGAGTGGTAAACCGGAGAGTACGGTGTTGTATGGTCCTCTGTGTATGAATATTGATGTGCTCCGTCATGATATCAGCATAGCGCCACTCAACGTTGGCGATGCGCTGCTGATCAGCCCGGTGGGTGCGTACAACAACACACAGTGGTTGCAGTTTATCGAATATCGCCCAGCTGTTGTGATGATTGGCCTGGAGGCTGAGGTGTCTCTGGTGCGTGCCGCTGAAAACCTGGCTGTTGTCACAGCACAGGAAAAATTGCCTGTACATTTGCAAAGCGCTTACCCTGATGGTGCACCCGGTAATTTGTTTTCGAGAAAAGGTGACTGATTTCGCATGATGCTTGAACGGTTCATGTCATTGCCCCGTGCTTATGCCAATGTCCTGTTTATTGATCATTTGTGGCTGGGGCTGGCTATTATTGCCGCCACATTCTGGTATCCCAATATAGGCTTCGCTGGCCTGCTGGGCGCGCTAGTGGGTCTGTTAACCTCTCGACTATTCAAGTTCCCGGATGCCAATGGCGGCCTACAAACCTACAATAGTATGCTGGTCGGGTTGTCATTGGGTGCATTTTATGAAATTAATGCCTATGTCGTGGTGTTGATTGTCCTCGGCGCAGTATTTGCGGTATTGGTTAGCGTAGCGCTTGCTGACGGTCTGTGGCGTCTTGATCGCTTGCCTGCTTTGAGCCTTCCCTTTATTATCGTTGTGTTATTTACCACGCCTGTTGCCAGACGTTATTCATCGCTGAGTGATTTTCTGGGGCTGGCCGAGCCACAGTACCATTTGTTGACTCCCTGGTTCGACGGTTTTCTTAGCAGTCTGGGATCCATTTTCTTCTCGCCGCAACCGATTGTGGGCCTGATGTTATTTTTTCTCATTCTGTGGAAATCGCGTTATCTTGCTCTACTGGCGTTCGTTGGTTACGGCTTCGGTTATGTTATTTTTGATCTTTTAACCGAAAACCCGCATCCCAGCCTGGTAGTGTGGACCGGGTTTAATTTTTCACTGATTGCGATGGCGATTGCCGGTTTTTATACCGTGCCTGGTATTGCAGGTCTGGCCCTGGCTTTGCTGGCGGTTGCTGTTGGGGCGATGCTGGTGGTGGCGACACAGGATTTTCTAATGATCTATGGTTTACCCATTATGGCCATTCCTTTTGTTGTTACAACGCTGGTCATTTTGAGTGCCCTGAGAAAGCGCTATGGCTTGCCCCGGCCCTGGGTTGCACCACAACCTGGCTTGCCGGAGGTTAACTATGATCGCGTACGGCTGGCCCAGATTCGCAATGGCGAACTTAACAGCGTGCCCTTGCGGCCGCCTTTTTACGGCGCATGGGAGATTTATCAGGGTTTTGATGGCGAACATACCCATAAAGGCCAATGGCGGTATGCGCTGGACTTTTACATGACGGAGCAGGGTAAAAGCTTTAAGAACCAGGGTGGAAATCTGGATGATTATTACTGTTTTGCCCTGCCGGTCATTGCCCCTGTCCGGGGCCAGGTGGCGCGTGCCTTCGATAAACTACCCGACAACGCCCCGGGCGATGTTGACGTCAAAAATAACTGGGGAAATTTTATTCTTATACGCCTTGATACGGGTATGCATGTACTGTTGGCGCACTTGCATCAGCACAGTATTAAGGTGGCCGAAGGTGATTATGTGACAGCTGGCCAGCAACTTGCGTCCTGTGGGAACTCGGGGCGTTCCCCGCAGCCGCATTTGCATTTACAGGTACAGTGGGAGGCCGGCCTGGGCAGCCCGACACAGCCATTCCATCTGACCAGTGTGCTGGCCAGCGATGAAAGTAATCGGCTGGAGTATCAGTTGGTGTGCCGGCCGCAGGAAGGCCATAGTGTCGAGGCGGCAGAGCAGGATGAGCTGCTATCGTCGCAATTACATCTGCCGGTGGGGAGAACACTACGTTACAGGATTGTTTCTCCAGCAGAGAGCCGGGAAATGGAGCTGGAGCTACGTGTCAAGCTGACGCTGCTCGGCCAGTTTCGGCTTGTTAGCGATAGTGGTGCCAGCGCCGCATTTGAAGAAATTAATGGGGTGATTGCCTTCTATGACCGGCAAGGGCCCAGAGATATGTTGCTGGATAGCTGGATGCTGGCCAATGGTCTGACGCCGCTGACTGATCGCGCCCACCGTTGGCGTGATGGTCAGTCAGCCGGCCTGTTACCGCTGACCTGGTTTCAGCGTGTCTGGCTGTGGTTGTGGCGGCCACTGGGGTGTGGTCTGGATACGCGTTATCAACGGCAGTGGGATCAGGATAGCGACGCATGGATACAGAATGGCGTACACAAGTTACGACTAGGACGGCAACTGCTGGTTGCCACGACGGAATCGGTTCTGGATCCTGTTTATGGCTGGGTGCGGATCAAGCTACTGCTGGGGTCGCAGCAATGGCTGGCCACGCTGGTAGATACCGGACAGGTCGAGGATAGAGGTATGCCTGGCTGGAATCAGGGTATGCCGCCGCTGCCGGAATCCCGGCATGAGGTAGAGTTTTCCACGGAATATAAAAAAGGAAGAAGAATTATAAATGGATAAATAAAATGAAAATCATAAGGGTTATTCTCGTTTTATGTTTCTGGTTTATCACAGGACAGGCCTGGGCAGTAGAAGACTGGTATTGGAAGGGTGGCGTTGGGCTGCTGGCTAAAGGCTACAACGACAGCATGAAACTACATGATCTTACGGGTATTGGTGGTATGCTGTCTGGTGATTATATGGAGCGTGGTGGCTTTGTGGCCTCTTATAACGTCAATCACATTAACTATCAATCAGACATTAGTAGTGACCCGAAAGGTATTGATGAAACTATTCTTATGCTCAGTGGGCGGCTTAATTTTCATCCGGATGGACTTTCCGGAAAAGTGACGCTGCGTCTGGATAGTTATAGTGAGATTGATGACATGCATTATCGGGTCACTGGATCAGGCCCATCAAAAAAGATTTTCACTATAAGGGACAGTGTAGTGGGTGTGAATCCTATTGTCTCGTTTCTTAATTACGCCAAAACATTTTATGCCGATGTTGGTTATGCCTACACAAGCTATCGTTCTGATGACACTGCTGTTGATGATGTTAATGTCAGCCAATGGACGCCGACGCTGGGTTTTGGTCTAAATCGCAGTTATGACTGGTTGCAGCTGCGTGCGTATTTGATTAGCCTGTCTGCGAGCAATCGTGTCGCCGGTAACGATTTGACTTCTGCGCTGGAGGTCAAGTGGAGTCACTGGTTTACGGCTGATGTACCGCTAAATCTGCACAGTGCGAGACTGGCCGCTGTTGTCGGTAAGCGTATTTATGCCGTTGATAGTGATGCCGGTTCCATGTTCAGTATGCCCGATCTGCAAACTGGCGCAATTTCCATTGCTGCGGAATGGCGATTAGGCGATCAGGTCAGTGCAGTGCTGCAGGGTGGTTACGAATCCTATCAGGAATTGTTGAGTAATGATCGTTACAACAGCGTCTATATGTATGTTTCTGTATCACAAAGTTGGTGAGGCATTTTATTATGTTGACAAAAACCCTGTTTTTATTAGTTTTAGTTAGTGGTTTTTTGGTGCCGGTGTATGCATCCGGGGCTACGGATCCCTGGATAGAAAGTTATCGTCTTGAGGCGCTTGCCCAATACGACAGTGCTGCAAATTCGCTTGGGCAGATAATAAAGGAGCAGCCCCGGAATGAATTTGCCATTCTGCGTCGGGGCTGGCTGAGCTATCTTCGCGGTGCCCATAATGAGGCGATACGCGATTATCAAAGGGCGCTAGATATTAATCCACTATCGCTTGACGCCCGGCTAGGGTTGATGTTGCCCTTGATCGCCCAGCAGCGCTGGCGAGAGGTGACCGCCCATGCCAGCCAGGTACTGGAAGTATCGCCATGGAACTATTATGCCCATGTGCGCCTGATGATAAGCGAAGAGGGCGAGAGGCAATGGCAAACATTAGCGCGGCATGCCGAGAAAGTGCATCAAAGGTATCCAGCTGATGCCACGGTACTGATTTATCTGGCACGTGCTAATGACTGGATGAAAGAATATAAAAAGGCCCGAAAGGCTTATGCCCGGGTTCTGGAACGTGTTCCCGGTCATATAGAGGCCATGCAGTATCTGAGTCGATATTAAAAGCAGTCATGCAGACTGCCCTGAAGATTCGGGCTTATCCTCAAGGTTCGGATATTTGCGCTCGTAGCTGTTTGGTCAATGGCCGTTTCGTGTACAGCCAAATCATCCAGGATTTCGTTTTTCTAGTCTGGCTTGTATATTAATGTAATATATTTTTCAGTATCTCGGGTTTCTCTATCCATCAGCGCTGTAATCGGATGGCTATATGTTACTTGCAGAGTTTATGTCCCTGGGGCTGCTGACAAATCAGGCTTCACTCACTCCCTGTGCCGCCTTCAGCACCAGCGCATCAAACTCCTTGGCCGACATCAACTCCCGCTCGGCAACAATAACATTTACCGGCTTGCCGGTTTTTTCAGATTCCTTGGCGACTTCCGCGGCGGCGGCATAACCGATCTGGGTGTTCAGTAATGTGGCGAGGCCGACACTTTGGTGCAGGAAGCCCTTGCAGCGTTCACGGTCGACCTTTAGTCCTTTGAGGTTACGTTCGCTAGCGGCATTGATGGCGTTAGTGAGCCATTCCATAGCGTCGAACAGTGCGGAGCCCATGGCCGGCATCATGACATTTAGTTCCAGTTGGCCGGCCTGGGTCATGGCGCTGATGGCGGCGTCCTGGCCGAGGATTTGATAACAGACCTGATTCAACATTTCGAACATGACCGGGTTGACCTTGCCGGGCATGATGCTGGAGCCGGGTTGTACGGCGGGGAGAAGGATTTCGCCGAGGCCAGTGCGGGGCCCGGAGGCCAGCAGACGCATGTCGTTGGAGATGCGGATCAATTCCAGTGTGACATCGCGTATTGTCGAGGACAGGTGCTGAACATCATGCATAGACTGCATTTGAGCGGCCAGTTTGTCTGCCGGACGTATGGCCTCGCCGGTCAGACGAGCCAGTTCGGCGGCGACATTATCGACGTAGCCTGGCGAGGTGTTCAGCGCAGTTCCGGCGGCACTGCCACCGAGGCCAATTTGACACAGGGGGTCACGGGTTTCAGACAGACGTTGGGAGCAGCGACGCAGGGTCCAGGCGTAGCCATTGAATTCGCGGCCCAGGGTTGTTGGAACGGCATCCTGTAAATGTGTGCGGGCACTCTTGACAGTATTTTTTTCCTGTTCGGCGATGCGGGAAAACTCACCGGCCATGGTTTCAATGGCATTGAGCAGACGCGGTAGTTTGACCAGTGCCGCTAGCCGGATTGCCGTTGGAATGGTGTCGTTGGTGCTTTGCCCCATGTTGACATGGTCATTAGGATTGATGGGTTCATAGTTGCCGCATTCGCCGCCAAGGGCAACGTTGGCCAGGTTGGCGACGACTTCATTGCTGTTCATATTGTGACTGGTACCGGCCCCGGCCTGAAAGCGATCAACAACAAACTGATCAATGTGCTCGCCATTGAGTATTTGATCGCAGGCTTTGGTTATGGCATTGGCGAGATCGATGCTGAGCCATTCACCCTGCTGGTTGGCGACGGCGGCGGCCCGTTTGATACGGATATGGGAACGAACAAAATCGGCATCGGGGCGACGGCCGCTAATGGGAAAGTTATGAATGGCGCGGCAGGTCTGGATGCCATACCAGGCACCGGCTGGAACCTTCAGTGTGCCCAGGCTGTCTTTTTCTGTGCGTGTCGCTGGCGTGTTCATTTAATCTCCTGATTACGGATTAATTTATCGTGAGGGCTGGTTGGCCGCTGGTATCTGGTCATTATAGGTGTCTTTGCAGTTGCCCGCATCCTGGAGTATAAGGCGTATAGCTATGACGGGAGAAAATGACATGTTATGCCGACGATTTCTGGTATCCGGGCGGGTACAGGGGGTGTTTTACCGGGCCTCTACTGTGACAATGGCCAGACAGTTGCAACTGCGTGGTTTTGTCCGTAATCTGTCTGACGGTCGTGTCGAGCTTGTGGCCTGTGGCGAAGAGTCTGCGCTTATCAAATTATATGAGTGGTTGTGGCAGGGGCCGTCCCGGGCAGAAGTTGACAAGGTATTTTCTGAGCAGGCCGATAGCCCTGTGAGCTATTCAACGTTTGAGGTGTTGTAGGTTTTAATAAAGATTTCTGATAGATTGAGGGTACCGATTTTTTGTAAAATGTATTGAAGGAGAACAGGATGAAAAAAATGAGTATGTTGGCCATTTTGATGGCAACGATGTTTTTGAGCGGTGCTGCATGGGCAGGAGAAGATGGTCAGAAGATGGATGAGTGGGCTGATTTTCGTACCATGATGACCGAACGTCACAAGATGGTTCGTGGCATGATGGAGATGAACCGTGAGCTCATGGTGATTATTAAAAACCTTAATCATAAGCTTTCAGGTGAAGATAAGGAAAAACTGGGTAACATGATTAAGGATATTGATACTATGATTGCCCATGATGTCGAGATCGGCAAGAAGATGATGAAGAAATGGAACAAGAAAGACTGGGGTGATAAAGGCCATCACGGTAATATGTGATCGTTTTTTTTTCTCAAAAAAGGGCGTCTTAGGGCGCCCTTTTTTATGTTATATATATTTTTGGTGTACATTGCCTGTCTGTTATTGTTTTTTTAAATTTCAGGTGTGAATAGTAATATTGGACAGCTGTTAAGTTGGAAAAAGTGCTGTTTTCATAGGGTATGGTATTATTAATAAAGAAATAAACGTGACAAACCGTTATAAATGAGGTATTAAAGCGGATAACGTAAAAAAACTGGAGGGAATTATGGCTAAAG
>Ga0316187_10006005_pt1 | contig 10475 bp, 9 predicted proteins | sample CroRivburrow1_MG_FD_204927 | JGI IMG/M metagenome (GOLD analysis project Ga0316187, IMG submission 204927) | Coastal sediment microbial communities from Maine, United States - Cross River worm burrow 1 | ecosystem: Environmental > Aquatic > Marine > Coastal > Sediment | place: USA: Maine... | reverse complement strand
ATTTGGGCAACTCGCAAGCAAAGACTAAGCAACCTTTCCATGCGCCTCAATCTACCACTCAGTCGCCTGGATACCCAAGATGACGTGATCGAAAGAATGGTCACCTTGCTGAGAGAACCAAAATGGGCGACATAAAATCAGACTGGTTGACGCAACTTGCTCCTGCCCACGCTCCGCCTCCGGCAAGCTGGTGGCCACTCGCACCGGGATGGTGGGTGTTGTTGATCTTGTCAGTAATTATTATCGGCGCATTGATTTATAGACAGCGTCATCCTGCCACACGCTTGCGCCGTATTGCCCTGCATGAACTTAAAAATCTGTTAACAATGATTAGCGACGATGTCACTTTGGCACGTGAGCTTGAACACCTGTTGCGACGGTTTGCCATCGTCCGCTTCGGCCGCGATCGAGTAGCAAACTTGAGTGGCGAGCGCTGGATAACTTTCATCGTTGAGCATGGGGGTGCGGCATTGGATGGCGATGCCGGAAATAATCTGCTTCGTGCAGCCTATGGCGGTGGTCTAACTTACTCAGACCGCACCAACTGGATGACAGGTGCGCGCACATTCATCAAGGGGCGGGCATGATCCATATCGTCTGGCCATGGATGGCAGCACTCCTTCCCCTGCCCTGGTTAATGCGCCAATTGTTACCAGCAGCAAAACAGCAGGGTGGCGCATTGTTCATCCCGTTTGCGGCTTCCGGACCATCAGACTGGGCTGATACTGCTCCCTCTCATTCGCGAATAAGCAGCTCGTTGTTGATGTTGGTCTGGTTGTTGCTGGTTGCAGCAGCCATGCGTCCACAATGGTTGGATGAACCTCTGCCTATACCAACAACTGGACGGCAAATATTACTTGCCATAGATGTCTCCGGCTCCATGTCAGCGAAAGACATGGAGAATAATCGCACACGCCTTAATGTTGTACAAAAAGTAGCCGGAGAGTTCATACGTCAACGTCAGGGAGATCAGGTTGGATTGATTCTGTTCGGTACGCAACCTTATTTACAAGCGCCATTAACAGCCGATCTCGACACAGTCAGTCAATTTTTACGTGATGCTGTAGTCGGCGTGGCAGGAACATTGACCGCAATAGGCGATGCCATAGGATTAGCGATCAAGCCTCTGCACAGCAATCAAAACTCATCAGGAAAACAGGGTGAGATGGTGTTGATTTTACTTACTGACGGCGGTAACAACGCAGGACTGATGGATCCTGTGGCAGCGGCGAAAATGGCAGCAAGTGCTGGTCTGCGTATTTATACAATTGGTGTGGGTGCACTCACACAGCCAAGCATTTTTGGCACGAGCGGGAATATAGCTCTGGACGAAAAAACGCTTAAGTCTATTGCCAACATTACCAATGGCGAATATTTCCGTGCATCTGATGCAACAACATTAAAAAAAGTTTATGCGCAGATAGATAAACTCGAACCGAGCACTGGAAAAGAACAATGGTATCGCCCACACAGTGAATGGTTCATCTGGCCACTTGCTTTATCGCTGCTGCTCAGCGTGTTTGCGCTATTGATGCGAGTACGAATATGAATATCAGCGAAATTTTGCAAACCTTTCATTTTCTGCGCCCGCTGTGGCTCATCGCACTACCTCTGCTGTCGCTGGCTGCATTTTGGCTTGCACGGCGCAACAACCGTGAGGGCGATTGGTCGCAGATCATTGATGCACAACTGTTACCTGCTTTACAACTTGATACAAAAGGAAGCTCAGGTATGCGTCCATGGCCATGGCTGGCACTAGCATGGAGTCTCGCTGTGCTGGCTCTGGCCGGACCAAGCTGGCAGCATATACAGACTACCGCCTATCGCACCCCAAACGATTGGATATTCGTACTTGATCTTTCACCTTCGATGCTTGCAACTGACACTGCACCGAGCCGTGTCATACGTGCACGATTTGCACTGAATGATTTGCTGGATACAGCCCGCGACTCACGAGTAGGCTTGGTCGTATTCAGTGATGAACCTTACACCGTAACTCCTCTCACTCAGGACGTATCCACTGTAAAGGCATTATTGCCCGTACTTACTCCCGACATCATGCCCAGTGCGGGCAACCAACTCGCACCTGCACTGAAACAAGCTGAGAAACTACTAATGCGAGCAAATAACAATCATCAGCAAATTGTGATCCTCACGGACGGCTTTGATGATGCAGGAGCCGCTCTCTCATCTGCCGCCGCGCTAAAGTCACGCGGGGTGACCTTGAGTGTCGTGGGAGTTGGCACACAGGTAGGCGCACCACTACGCAATGCAAACGGACGACATACTACGAATTCAAGTGGACAACCCAAGCTCGCCCGCCTTGATATCGAACAATTGAAGCTACTTGGCAAAACTGGCGGTGGAAAATTTGTCGATATTGAGCAGTTACCCGAACTGATAACCGATCTACAGAATGCATCTCAATCCTCCGGCGATTCGATTACGGGGCCCGGAATTGAGGTCATTCATTGGCGTGACGATGGTATCTGGCTATTACCTTTGTTGTTGCTACTGGCAGGCCTGTTAGCTCGCAGAGGTTGGTTATGACCCGCTCCTTTCTTACGTTGTCTATGTTCTTGCTGGTTATTGATGCCAACGCGAGTGATACGAACTTTTGGCGTAACGCTGATCAACAAGGCGAAATATTGTTACAGCAAGGTGATGCAAGCACTGCAGCTAAGGTGTTCGCAGATCCCCGTCGCAAAGCTTATGCCAAGATACAGGCGGGTGATTATCAAGGAGCAGTGGCTGACCTTACGAACTACCAGGATAGTGAATCTAACTACAACCGCGGCAATGCGCTGGCTCACGAGGGTGACTTGCAAGGTGCCATAGATGCCTATGACGTTGCATTGAAGGACGACCCAAATCACACTGATGCTCGCCATAATCGCGAGCTAGTGGCCAAGGCGCTTGAACAGCAATCACCTCAACAATCAGATTCCACCGATAAACACCAAGAAAATGAACAGCGTGACAAGCAGCAAAATAATAATGACCAGAATCAACAGGGCCAGAACAAACAAACTCAAGAGTCATCCGGTTCAGGCCAGGATAACCAGAACGGACAGAGTAATCAGGACAAGCAAGATCCAAATGAAAAAGGAGAATACAGCAAGGACGAACATCAGGATTCTGCTGACGAAAAACAGAAACAGGGAACACAAGGCAAGCAACCTGATTCAGACAAGTCTGAATCTGAACAAACTGACTCTGGGAAAATTGATTCCGAACAGTACAAACCCTCGCAAGGTCAGGAAAAGCAATCGAATCAATCTGAACTTGATAGGCAAAAGGATAGCACCGGGCAGCATGAACAAAAATCTACTGCCAGCGAACAAGCACATACAGGACAAGTACCTGACCAGACAGGCAAGCGCCAACAAACCACCGCTGTCGATGATGCTGAACAAGCTCGACGCGATGCCGAGACGAGTCTCGCCTTATCCAACAAGCAGAATAATACTGGCAACAAAAATGTCGCCCAAGATGATGCACCAGTCAGTGAACAGCAGCTCGCACTCGATCAGTGGTTACGCAGCATTCCAGATGACCCGGGTGGTCTGCTACGGCGTAAATTTTTGGTCGAACACATGATGAGAAAACAGAATCTGCGACCATGAAAAATCTATTCCTTCTATTAATAACCTTGATTTTATGCAGCTTCAGCCTGTCTGCAACTGCGGCAGTAACATCCTCGCTGAGCAACAGCAACATCAGCTCGGGTGAGACTGTAAGATTGATTCTGAAACACGACGGCAGAACGGATAATCAACCCGATTTACAACCGCTGAACAAGGATTTTGAGATACTAGGTAGAAGCAGCAGCACCAACTTGCAAATCATCAATGGCAGGGTAACTTCTCAGTCCCAGTTCAGCGTGCTCCTCATGCCTAAACACGATGGAATATTGCAGGTGCCTGGCCTGCTATGGGACGGGGAAATGTCTACGCCGCTTAAATTAACCGTTGGCGGGAATGGAAGCTCCAGCCAATCTGGCAGTTCTACAGCTACCGACACATCACACATATTTTTCACCACCACGCTGGATCAGAAAAAACCCTATGTACAGGCTGCTGTTGTAGTGCTGGTGAGGCTTTATACAGACCAGCCGTTGTATCAGGCCAGTCTGGATTTTCCAGCAAGTAGCGATGTACTGGTAAAACAGATAGGCCAAGACAGGGAAATAAATGAAACCCGAAATGGTCGCAATTATCAAATCATTGAACGTAAATATCTGCTATTCCCTCAGCGTAGCGGAAAAATCAGTTTAAAGGGTCCGGTACTTGATGCCGAAGTACCAGACACTAACAGCTACGACCCCTTCGGCAATGATCCTTTCTTCGGCAGTCTGCTCCAGCGCATGCCACTCAGCGGCATGATGAACGTGACACGCCCCATACACGTAAAATCAAAGGCCATTAATTTAGAAGTGCAACCACGTCCTGCTCTCGCAACGGGAAAAAAATGGCTACCTGCACGCAATCTGAAGCTGGAAGAATCCTGGCAGCCGGATACTACAACGATACGTGTGGGTGAACCTTTTACCCGTCACCTGCATATTGAAGCCACAGGCCTTACTGGCGCTCAACTACCGGATATCGGCAAACTGGCATCAGTGGCAGACGGGATTAAAGCTTATCCTGATCAACCCAAAATTAAAGATACTACGCAGGGAAGCACCCTACTCGGCAGCCAGAATCAGGATGTCACGTTGATCGCTTCACTTCCCGGTCAATATGAAATACCGGCTATACAGCTATCTTGGTGGGACACAGCAAAAGATCAACCCCGCGTCGCCATACTTCCGGCTCGTCAGTTAAAAGTGCTACCTGCAACTGGTAACACGGGTGGGGCAATTCCGTCAGGGACAAATGCCAATGCATTAAATTCTAGTCCGGCAGATAATGCACTTAGTGATGAACCAGCTATCCTGCCGCAAATATTTTCTGCTGCATTCAAGGGTACGCTATGGTTGTGGGTCAGCATTGTGCTATTTGTGCTCTGGCTAACTACTGTCTTTATCTGGTGGTATTCACGCAAGCGAGCACCTGCCAAGCAATCTGAAAAAGTTAATGATGTAAGCCTGCCTGTCGATATTGACGGCACTAAAGCATTTAAAGCGTTCAAGTTAGCGTGTCAGAACAACGATCCAAATCTCGCTCGCCAGCACTTGATTTCATGGGCAAAGACCGCATGGCCGGATCACCCTCCACTCGGACTCAACGAACTAGCACAACGCTTAGGTGATGAAAAACTCACACCTGCATTACAAGAACTGGATCGAGCTTGCTTTCAGGGCGGCGAATGGAATGGAGACGCTTTATTGAAAGCCTTATCGGCACCCCCCACTCAAGCGGCTACATCCAAGAAAAATCCAGGCCTCCCAGAGCTTTATACATAGCATCAACCACCTTTCACTGGACAAAGTACAATGTTTGTCAGGAGATTCAAGTAACGCTACTATCTGATAGTGTCTTAATCGAATCCCTAGTAGGGTAAAAACGATCAATATCAAACTTATTGGCCTCATTAATTTCCTTAATAGTCTCAAAGGATGAAGTATGGACAGTATGACTTTAATGGTCTGCCCGCATGACACCGCAGGAGATCCAATAAAATGGTTTCAGTTCGCACAATATTTAACTAAGCACTGCAACAACAGCATTAAATATTACAAATGCCTGGATTTTGTTGAATTTCATCAAAAAATGTCTGAGGCTGATATTGTTTATGCCAACCCGCAGGATTCATTAGTACTACTGGAAAAATACAATTTTATTCCATTGGCTCACTCTACAAACCTATACGATGAAATAGTTTTCATTGCGAATAAGGATACAAAACGTGATTCATTGGATGACTTGAATTCAAGCGAATGTGTCAGCTGCAATGGCATGATGGTCACGCGTGTCGGAATTAAGTGTCTTTTTGACAGAAATATCACGCCGAAGAAAATATACTCCAAAGATAATTGGATGTCGGTTGTTAAATCTGTAAGTCAGGGGGAGAAGCCCTATGGATTTGTATATAAAGATTTTTACGATGGATTGAATCAGTTAAGCCAAGGCTTGATTACCAAGCTTGATGAAACCAATGAAAGAAGTATTTTCCACTCTATTTTTATCAAGCCTGGGCATTTTAATAAAGGAGAGGCAATTACCAATGTATTGACCTCGGCCCACGAAGACGAGAAAGGTCTTGATGCACTAAAAGCAATTAATATTGAAAAATTTATTCCAGTGTCTACAGATGAAGTGATGGAATTTAAATCACATTTATCTCTGGGGTCAGAGTTGTTGGAATAGTACTCATGTAACAACTTCTCACTATATCTGCTGCAGGTTGGGCTGTATCTACCCACCCTGCCGGGCTGAAATATCAGGAGTGAACACCACAAGTAATGTGATGCTGATCTCCTTTAGACTTTTCGTTTAATTTCGAAATTTCCTTGCACACTAATGGTCCTGCAGAATACTAATATTGAGTAGCTTTCAGAGCTTCATCCACTAGCGTTTTCAACTGTTCATAACCAAAACTCGGTAATGGTTTACCGTTCACGAAAAATTCCGGTGTCTTGGTTACATTGAGCGTCTGTGCATCTTCAATATCCTGTGCAATTACTTGTGAAATTTCTGGCGCTGCCATATCGACCCGCAACTGATCGAGATCCAAACCAAGCCCTTCAAGGTGTTTCCATGCCAGGGATGGATTTGCCGTATGGTGCTGTACCCAATCTGCCTGCGAGGTCAGCAACGCTGTCAAGGCCGGCCAGAATTTATGTTGCTTTCTGGAAGCTTCCAGCATCGCGACGATCTGATCTGATCCCCCATGGAATGGCGTGTAGCGCAGCACAAGACGAATCTTGCCTGGATGCTGTGCCATCATTTGCTTGACCAGAGGATAAAATCTCCGGCAGGTCTCACATGCAGGATCAAAAAACTCGACGATGACAACTGGTGCACTAGCTTTACCAAGTTTCGGTGAATGCATGCGAACCAATGATGCACGATTCGCTTCAGCTGCTTGCACAGCCTGCTTCTCTTTTTGCGCTGTATAAAATAGCGTACCGGCAATAAAAACCAGTAACAAACCAACTAAACCTGTGATGAATAATGTCTTGTGATTCATTTAGAACTCCGAAAATACGCCGTGATTAACAACAATAAAATACCTAAAAAAGCCAGTACAGACAGCAAGGGAATCGTCACAAATCCAAACCACTCAATCACCGTCTCCGAGCAAGGTACACCTTGCGCGCAAGGTTTAATATTTTCCGGAATCAAGCCAGCAATTAGAAGCATGTGAAAAACAGCGATCAGGAAACCGATGCCCGCCAGTGGCATTGCATACCGCAGCACATTCCTGTCAAAAGGGAATAACCCTATCGGCAAAATTAGCACCAGCGGAAACATAAAGATTCGTTGATACCAACAAAGAACGCAGGTTGGCAGATGCATGACTTCACCAAAGAACAGCGCACCAAGTGTCGATGCGCTAGCGACCAGCCAGGCACTAAAAATCAATGTCCACGCCTTCGTATTTTCGCGTATAGGTACATAAGTTTTCGTCGTATTCATTAATACTAAGCAGTTTCCGGCAATCTCGATAGCGCATTCTGCGTGGGGCTACATACACCTGTCAATTTTCCTTAGTTCTAATGGGAATCTAATAAATCAATGGTGTCAAACCCAGCACGACTGTGTACTCTCATTATTTTTCTTCTAAGATTATTGCGATGCTCTCCCTTTAATCTCTTCCAATTATAATGGCTCATATCGAATTAAGTTTTCGCATTTATCTTTTCCAATGCGTCCACTTGCTTCTCCAGCTTGGTAATCTGTGCTTGTTGATTGCCATAGACTTGGACGAGTTGTTTGGCTGTGTCTGCCAGAGCTTTTATGGCGAAGGTGAGTTCGTCTTTTTTGGCGTTGACATTATCGATGCGCATCATGACGAGTTGTGCGACCTCGTTGGGATCTGAAATCACCCGGGTGGCTTGAGTATTTTCCTGGCCTTTAGCTTGACCGTTGACTTGAGCTTGGTCATTGGATGGTGTGTCAGTTGCTGTACTTGTTGGTGCGCCGGTTTCGTTAACTGTGGGTTGTGTCATTGTTACCTCCTTTGTTAAATTTTGTAATATTTACCTGTTACTTTGGTACTGCTGTTGAGGACAGATTGTACTGCTGGATGTTGGGTTTGTATGTCAGGCATTGGAAAATCTCTTATCGGGATTTTCCCTACAAACCTGAAACATCTGAATTAGCATTCCGTGCATTCATTTTTAGTCAGTGCGAATTTGATATTCCCTCTGTCTCCACAAGGTTTTAAATTTGTTTTCATCCCAAGCAGGATAGCGTAGTCTTGCGCGATGGCTATGGGAGCAACTTAACAATACTCATCACCAAAATTTTTTTCTTAAAGGAGTTAGGGAGACAGCATGACATCAAACACATGGACAACCCGCTATGGATGGTGGATAGTTAAACATCCCTGGCGGGTTTTATTAATTTCCATGCTGCTTATCATGGCAGCTGCCAGCGGTGGTCGCCTGCTTTCGTTTTCCACTTCTTATCGAGTTTTTTTTAGCGAGAATAATCCGCAGTTGACAGCTTTTGAAGAATTGGAGAATACCTACACTAAAAATGACAATGTGATGTTCATCCTTAGCCCGAAGGATGGCAATGTATTTACCGAAGATAATTTAAGGGTGGTGCAAACACTAACCCAGCGGGCATGGCAAGTTCCCTATTCTATCCGCGTTGATTCCGTCAGCAATTTCCAGCATACCGAAGCAATAGAGGATGACCTGACCGTGATGGATCTGGTACCTGAGGATGCCACTCTGGATGAAGCTGCGCTGGATAAAATTCGTCAAGTCGCTACCCAGGAGCCCTTCCTGATACACCGCATAATTTCTGAAAAAGGGCATGTAACCGGGGTCAACGTCACCATTCAATTGCCGGGTATAAACCCCGTGGTCGAGGTGCCAGAGGTGGTTGCTTACGTGCGTGAGATGGCTGAAGAAATTCGTAGCGAGTATCCCAACATGGAGGTCAGATTGGGGGGGATGATACTGATGAATAATGCCTTTTCTGAGGCATCCCAGTCAGATATGAAAAAGTTGATCCCGATCAGCTTCTTGCTAATGGTGATTACCCTCGGGTTGATGATACGCGGCTTCTCCGGCACTGTTGCTACGGTGGTGGTGATATTCGGCTCTATCCTGGTGGCAATGGGTTCAGGTGGTTATATCGGCTACCCGATCACGCCTCCATCCGCCTCAGCGCCGACGATCATTCTTACGGTAGCTATTGCCAATTGTGTGCATATTCTTGTCAGTTTCATGCATCAGATGCGCACCGGTATGGAAAAATGCGCTTCAATGGTTGAGAGCCTGCGCGTCAATATGCAACCGGTATTCCTCGCCAGCGCGACTACCGCAATAGGTTTTTTAAGTATGAACTTTTCTGATGTCCCACCCTTCAACCATCTGGGAAATATGGCCTCAATCGGTGTGTTCACCTCGTTCCTGTTAGCGGTGACTTTATTACCTGCATTGATCGCAATCCTACCGGTGCGGGTAAAAGTTTCTAGCACAGAAAAAGGTAGTGCCATGATGGCCCGCTTCGGCGATTTTGTGGTGCGCCAACGTCGTCGTCTGATTTGGATCATGACCTTGCTGGTGTTAATTCTGATAGCCAGTGTGCCCCGTAATGAATTGAATGATGTCTTCGTTCATTATTTTGATAAGAGCGTACAGTTCCGTGCCGATTCCGATTACATGGAACAAAATCTCAGTGGTCTGTACAACATTGATTATTCCTTGGAAGCATCGGAAAGCGGTGGAGTCAATGAACCCCGTTTCCTCCAGCAACTATCGGACTTTACCGCATGGTTGCGAGCACAACCTGAAGTGGTTCACGTTAATACCATCAGTGACACCATGGCTAGACTCAACAGGAATATGCATGGTGATGATCCCGAATATTACCGGCAACCCAGAGAACGCGATCTGGCGGCACAATATCTATTGCTCTATGAGATGTCCTTGCCCTACGGACTGGATTTGAATAACCAGCTCAACGTAGATAAATCTGCCACCCGCCTGTCGGTGACTATGAAGACCATGTCCACCAATGAGTTGCTGGCCTTTGAGACTCGCACCCGACAATGGTTAACCGGGCATGCTCCACAATTATCTACTCCGGGCGGTAGCGGACCTACCATGATGTTTGCAAACATCGGCAAGCGCAATATTCAAAGTATGTTGGTAGGCACTACTCTGGCGTTGATTATGATTTCAATTATTCTAATCTTTGCTTTACGCTCATTTAAAATCGGTCTTATCAGCATGATCCCTAATTTGGTTCCGGCCGCTATGGGTTTTGGATTGTGGGGATTGCTGGTAGGCGAAGTAGGCTTGAGCCTTTCGATCGTAGCCGGCATGACCTTGGGTATTGTAGTGGATG
>Ga0316187_10006003_pt1 | contig 10479 bp, 7 predicted proteins | sample CroRivburrow1_MG_FD_204927 | JGI IMG/M metagenome (GOLD analysis project Ga0316187, IMG submission 204927) | Coastal sediment microbial communities from Maine, United States - Cross River worm burrow 1 | ecosystem: Environmental > Aquatic > Marine > Coastal > Sediment | place: USA: Maine... | reverse complement strand
AGCATCCGCCTGGAATTCGATGAATCCAGCTTCGACGGTGAGACGCCGGTGGATTTCGTCCGGCGCATGGCACACGAAAAAGTCATTCTGGCCGCCGGGCACATTGAGCAGGAGGGTTTGCCGGAGCTGCCGGTGTTGGCAGCGGACACGTGCGTCACTATCGATGGCCGCATCCTGGGCAAGCCACGGGACATCGGTCACGCGCGCTCCATGTTGCGCACTCTGTCCGGGCGTACCCACCAGGTGCTTACCGCCGTTGCGTTGAAGGACGGTGGTTCGACCTGGGAGGAACTGTGCAGCAGTCGGGTGACGTTCGGTGAGATTCTGCCGCAGGAACTGGAGGCGTACTGTAGCAGTGGAGAACCCGACGACAAGGCCGGTGCGTACGGCATCCAGGGGCAGGGCGCCGCTTTTGTTAAACGGTTGGAAGGCAGTTACACTGGCGTGGTGGGGCTGCCCCTGTACGAGACGCGCTGTCTGCTCAAAAAAATCAATATAGACTGGTTGTGAGTGAAGAAGTCCTGATCAACGTAACACCCCAGGAAACCCGCGTCGCCGTGGTCGAGAACGGGGTGTTGCAGGAAGTCCACGTAGAGCGTGCCCGCTTCCGGGGGATCGTTGGAAACATCTATAAAGGTAAAGTGGTAAGAATCCTGCCCGGCATGCAGGCCGCGTTCATCGACATCGGTCTGGAGCGGACCGCATTCCTGCACGCCGCCGACATCGGGCGCCGTGACGACAACGGCTTCAACGGATTCGACGGGACCGAAAATGCGCAGACACCGATCGGTGAGCTGCTGAGAAATGGTCAGGAACTGCTGGTGCAGGTGCTGAAGGATCCGCTTGGAGGGAAAGGTGCGCGGCTGACCACCCAGGCTACCATTCCCTCACGTTACCTGGTCTACCTGCCGGACAGCGATCATATCGCCGTCTCACAAAAGATCGAAAAGCCAGAGGACAGGGAACGTCTGAAGCAAATGGTTTCCCGACTGGTCGAAACCGAGGGTGCGGAGGGTGGCTTCATTATCCGTACCGCAGCCGACCTGTCCACCGAGGAGGAGATGCGACTGGATGTCATATTCCTGAACAAGGTATGGCAAAAGGTCTGTGACAAGGCAAAATCGGCACCGGCCCCGGCACTTATACACGCGGACATCCCGCTTGCGATGCGCACCATGCGCGACCTGGTGAGCGAGAACATCGAGAAAGTCCGGATCGATTCGAGCGAGACCTACGAAAAAGCCGTCAATTTCGCCAGGGACCTCATCCCGGAGGTGGTCGATCGTATCGAGTACTACCCCGGCGAGCGGCCTATATTCGATCTCTACTCCGTCGAGGATGAAATTGAGCGGGCCCTGTCCAACAAGGTGCCCCTGAAGTCCGGCGGCCACCTGATCATAGATCAGACCGAAGCGATGACTACCGTCGACGTCAACACAGGTGGATTCATCGGCCGCAAGACGCTTGAAGAGACTCTGTTCAAGACCAACCTCGAAGCGGCACAGGCCATTGCGAGACAGTTGCGCCTGCGTAATATCGGCGGCATCATCATTATCGACTTTATCGATATGGAAGATCCCGAGCACCGCAGACAGGTCATGCGTGCTCTCGACAAGGCGCTCGCCCGGGACAGGATCAAAACGTTCGTTACCGAAATGTCGACACTGGGCCTGGTGGAAATCACGCGTAAGCGTACGAGGGAAAGTCTGGAACGGGTGCTGTGTGAACCCTGTCCCGTTTGCAGTGGGCGCGGGGTCCAGAAGATGCCGCTGACGGTCTGCTACGACATTTTCAGGGAGATACTGCGGGAGGCGCGGCTGTTCGACGCCGACGGGTACCTGGTGCTGGCGTCGCAGGTTGTCATCGACCTGCTGCTGGACGAAGAAGCAACCGGACTCGCTGATTTACAGGAATTCGTTGGCAGGCCGATCCGTCTGCAAGTGGAGTCGATGTATCATCAGGAAGAACACGACGTGGTCCTTCTTTGACCCGTAAGCGGGGGGCTTCGGGCCGGGTGTCGGCCGGGTCGCCGCCATCGCGTCGGATGGAAAGGGCAACCGGGGGCACGGATTATTACAAATGAAACTCGCCCGGAAAACGCTCAAATACTCAGTTTTAGCCGCCGGGTTTCTGATTACGCTCGGTACTTTCGTGGTGATCGCTGCCGGCCTCGCCTACCTGTCATCGGGAGTGGACGCCGAGACCGTCGAAAAGTACCTGGGGGGGCAGATAAAAAGACCGGTCCGGATAGATTCGATCGAGACCCGCTGGCGGGGTTTTTATATAGAGGTCGAGGCAAACGGCATCCGGATCATGCGCCAGGATGGGTCGCGGCTCGCACTGCGCCTGCGCAAACTCGAAATTTCTTTCGATCCCCTGACCCTGTTGCGCCCGAATCCCGGTCTGGAGCGAATCGTCGTCTACGGGCTGGCGCTGCGGGTGGTCAGACAGGAAGACGGGACCATTCGGATCGGTGACCTCGTGGCGGATCCCAGACGGTCCCCGAATCCGGCCCTGGAGTGGTTTCTGAATCAGCCCAGTTCCGAGATCAGGGAGGGCTCCCTTGTCTGGGCGGACCAGTTCGAGGAAAACCGCAGTTTGTCGTTCCGGAATATCGACATCGCGGTCGAGAACACGGGTGGAACCATGCGCTTCAGCGGGCGGGCCGTGCCGCCCGGAAATCTTGGCGAAGGTGCAGGAATCCGGGGCGAAATCCAGGGCCAGCCCCTGCGTAGCGGGTTGTGGGACGGTCGGATCGAGGTCGATGTCGTTGGCCTTCAGCTGGACGAACTTCCTCTGGTCCTGAGGCAAACACTTCCATGGCAGACCTCGGGGCGGGTCACTGCCCGGATCGGGTCCGAGTGGCTCGACGGCCACATTATCGAGGCGGGCGGAGAGCTAAGCCTGAACGATTTCAAAATCCCGTTCGATGATGGCAGGAAAATCATACCGGTCAGGAGCTTTTCCAGTTCGATTTCGTGGCGCCAGAATCTCAAGGACTGGAGACTTCAGTTCGACAACCCGGCGATCAATGTCAATGGCAGCAGTTTGGGGAGTCGTCGCCTGCTTGTGGGGAGGACGAACAATACCCGGACCTATCACCTTGAAGCACTGGAGCTTGCTCAACTGATCGCGGTCCGGGATCAGCTTGAGTTCGAGTTGCCCTGGCATGAGGTCGCTGCCCACATCAAACCGACCGGTCGGCTCGATAGCGTCTCCGTGGCGACCCGTGGTCCGTTTCTGTCTCCGGATCACTGGCGAGTGGAAGCGGGATTTGAAGGGATCGGCTGGCGGCCGTTCGCGGGCATCCCCGGTGTGACGGGTGCGAGGGGCAGAATGACGATAGAGCCGTCGGCAGGGGTGGTGGACCTTGACGCGAACGGTGTCAAGCTCGATATGCCCGATATTCTGGCCGAATCGATATATTTCAACGAGTTCGGCGGCAAGGTGAAATGGGCCCGCGAACCGGCCCACTGGGACATCGAGGTCAGCGAGCTCGAAATAAGCAATTCCGATCTGCAGTCAATGCGAGGGCGCGCAAAGCTTCAGGTTCCCATCGGCGACGGATCGAGGTCTCCTCACATCGACAGCGCGTTCACCATCTCGGAGCTCGAAGTGGACAAACTCAGGCGATACCTGCCGACTGCAAAGATCTCCCCGCGGGTTGTGGAATGGCTGGACGCGGGGCTGCTCCAGGGCAGCTTTCACAATGCGAGGATCGATCTTGTCGGTGACCTCCGGAGATTCCCGTTTCGACACGGGGGCGGTTCGTTTTACGTTTCCTCCAAGGTCCTGGATGCCACGCTGCACTACGCGGACCGGTGGCCGGACGTTGACAGGATATTCGGTTATTTCAGTTTGAACAACGCGGCCATGCATGCGGATATCGCATCCGCGGAGATCGGCGGCTCTCGCATCATCAACGCGGTTGTGGAAAGCGGTGATCTGTTCGCAACGGGTGCCGAGATAGACATCAGGGCACGGCTTGCTTCACCCGCGGATGACGTGGTCGCTTTCCTGACCCGCGGTCCGCTATCCGGAAACAAGGAACCGCCGAAGCTCACGGCCGCTGGCGACGGCAGCCTGGATCTGGACATTCACCTGCCGCTCGGGGAGCTGAGTACCGGTGTCGAGGTGTCCGGCCGCTACGAGGTCGACAATGCGGAACTGACGGTTGTGGATCGGTTCAGATTCCAGCACCTGAACGGGGTCATCGATTTCACAGAATCAACCGTCGCGGGGACGGGTATATCGGGATCGCTCCTCGGCGGCCCCGTGTCCCTGGACATCGAAACCGTAACGGCCGGCAAACCGCCCGTTTGGCGGCTGCGCGCGCGCGGGCAGCTGGAATCCGCGCTACTCACACCGCTTCTGGAGAGTCGGATGGTCAGCTCGCACGTGTCCGGGCCGGCAGACTGGACGGGCGCGCTTATCGTGGACAGCGACGCCGCAACACTTGAGATCGAGAGCGACCTGAGAGGTGTCGGCATCACGCTGCCCGAGCCAATGGCCAAACCACCCGATGACGGGCGGCAAACCACGTTCAGGGCCCGTTTCGACATTGGATCACAGGAATACCGATTCGATTCCGGTCCGCTCAGCGGGCTCATTCACTATGACAATGACGGCACCGGACCGGTGATTCGCAGCGGTGCCCTGGCCGTTGGAAAATCGGGGCCCGGGGAACCGCCCGCACAGGGGATAAGGATCGACGTTCAGCAGAAGTTTTTGAACCTGGACAAGTGGATGGCGGCACTGGATACGGGTGAATCCGATGATTCCTCGTCAGAAGGATCGTTTCAGTCGGCCCTGCGCAGCGTGGAACTGGAGTTCGAGGAGGTGCGATTCCTGTCGCGCAACCTGGGCGCGACCAATGCAAGGGCAACTTCCACCGATGGCCTTGAGTGGAGGGCCTGGCTGTCCGGCGACCACATACGGGGGCAGGTGGAAGCGTCGCTGCAGCGAGGTGGGCCGGCGGACTACCGGATGGACTTCGATCGGCTTTATCTGCCGAAACCCCGCGGAAAGGCCCGCATCATCGAACCGGACGCGAGGCGCAGGTATCCAAACGTAGAGATTCACGCGGACCATTTTATTTTCGGTGAGTGGGATCTCGGCAGCCTTGACCTGAGGGCCGCCAGCTCCGAAGGCCGCTGGAGCGTGGACAAACTGGTGCTGGATCAGCCGGGCTTGAAGATCGACGCGAGCGGACACTGGGATTACGGTGAATCCGGATCGACCACGCAGTTCAAGGCCAGCATGCAGAGCGATGATATTGCCGTGGCGCTGGACAAGCTGAGCCTCCCGCCGCACATGGTCGAATCCAAAGTGAATCTCGAATTTGTGCTGGAATGGCCGGGGGAACCCCAGGGCTTCCTGCTGCAGAAGCTGGAGGGCACCTATTCCGCAAAAGCAGAGACAGGCCGTTTTTTGAATGTGGATCCCGGGTCTGGTAGGCTCCTCGGTTTGTTCAACGTCGATGCGATCAGCCGGCGTCTGAGCCTCGACTTTTCCGACATTTTCGAGAAGGGTCTGGCCATCGATCAAATCAAGGCAAAAGGGAAGATCGCCGGCGGGAATATTTACAGCGACGGTATACTCATCTTCAGCCCGTCGGCGCTGGTCGAGATCACCGGCAGGACCGGACTGGTGAAAGAGGACTACGATCTCAGGGTCGTGGTGGCGCCCCATGTGGGTTCACAGATCAGCATGATCAGCGCCCTGGCCAACCCGGTGGCTGGTGCGATGGTGTTCATCGCACAAAAAGTATTCGAGAAGCAGCTTTCAAAAATGATCCAGTATCAGTATGACATTACCGGTTCCTGGGACGCGCCGGAATTCACAACCGTGAAGTGGGAGCCCGAGTTGCTGGAAGAACCGACCCGATGACCACCTCGCGCCCTAAGGCCCCGGCTGTTTGCGTGACGCTGGCTCTGGCACTTTGCCTCTCGCCCCCCTATTCGGGTGCAGACGACTTCATTCGGCATCAGGACTGGGAAAAAGTATCGAGCGCAATGTCCGTTCTGCAAATCCCGCCGCTGCAAAGCGTTATCGGCAGCTATCAGTCCGGTGCGGACATGATCGTGGTGATCAGATATCCCGGTGGCGACGAGGGAAGCAAATGGGGGGTCGAACTGCGGGATTGGCTGGTTGCCTTCGGTATCCCCCTTGGGGACATCGAACTGCTGCCCGGTTCAGGTATGCCCGGTGCCATCGCGATCAATGCGGAACCCCGCAACACGTACTGAACTGCCAAACTCCCCTCGCCCGCCAGGCGAAAGGCCCGGAGCGAGGGGTGAAAGTCGATGATTGTGGCGCCGGGTTATGGAAAAGGAGAAATTAATGTGAGCCGCGTGGCCGCCATTCAGATGAATTCATCTTCCCGGGTGCAGTCCAACCTGGACAGCGCAGCCCGGCTGATCGAGCAGGCCGCGGAATCCGGAGCCGGACTGATCGTGCTTCCGGAAAATTTTGCTCTGATGCCGCGCAGGGAAAACGACCGGCGCCAGGTTGCCGAGCGGTTGGGCGCCGGCCCGATCCAGGAGTTTCTGTCAGGGCAGGCCGCTGCCAGCGGGGTCCATCTGGTGGGAGGGACCATTCCGCTGGTCGCGGGTGACGGGGACAGACTCAACGCGTCCTGTCTGGTGTTCGGCCCGGACGGGCGGCGGCTGGCACGCTATGACAAGATCCATCTTTTCGACGTTGCCGTCAACGAATCGGAGGCCTACAAGGAATCGGACTACTTTCAACCCGGTGAACCAGGCAGTGAAAATAATGTCTGCATAGATGTGCCGGCCGGTACGGTGGGCCTGACCATCTGTTATGATGTGCGATTCCCGGAGCTGTACCGCCGATTGTCTTCTCTGGGGGCGACCGTGTTCACGGTCCCGTCTGCGTTTACCGCCACGACCGGTCAGGCCCACTGGGAAGTCCTGTTACGTGCCCGCGCCATAGAAAACCAGGCGTATGAGATCGCCCCGGGCCAGTGCGGCATCCATGACAACGGGCGGGAAACTTACGGGCATTCCATGCTCATCGATCCGTGGGGACGGGTCCTGGCTGGACTGAATGACGAGCCGGAAGGTGTGGTGATTGCCGACATCGAGCAGAACATGCTGGATTCGGTGAGGCGGCACTTTCCCAGTTTGAAACACCGCCGGTTATAGGAAAACATTATCGATATGTCACAGATACTCGAATTTGCACAATCAAGAATTTTAGAGCCGACCGGGCTCGGTCAACCGGACCTGGACAAATTGTTCTCGAAGCTTTCGGGCCGGGACGTGGACTATGCCGACGTTTACTTCCAGTATGCGCGCCAGGAAGCCTGGGCACTGGAGGAGGGCAAGGTGAAGTCGGGCAGCCACAGCATCGAGCAAGGTGTGGGTATACGAGCGGTGTCCGGAGAAAAAACGGGTTTTGCCTACTCCGACGAGCTCGGGCTTCCGGCGCTGGTTCAGGCCGCCGGCGCGGCCCGGGCGATCGCCGCGCAGGGGCAGGACAAGTCGGTGAATCTGTCGCCGCGCGTGGGGCGGGAATATCCAATGCTCTACAGTACGACCGATCCCCTGTCGACCCTGGGCGACGAGGACAAGGTCCGTCTTCTGGAGCGCGTGGAACAGGAAGCGCGGCAGCGCGATCCCCGCGTCGCGGAAGTGATGGCCAGCCTTGTCTCGGTCCACGACGTGGTTCTGGTGGCCGGTCATGACGGCCGCCTCGTTGCCGATATCAGGCCTCTGGTGCGGCTCAATGTCTCGGTCATCGTCACCGAGGGTGACCGGCGCGAACAGGGCAGTGCGGGGGGCGGTGGCAGGTACGGTCTTGATTACTTCACCGGGGACCTGGTCCGTGAATACGCCCACGAAGCGGTGCGTCAGGCGCTGGTCAACCTGGATGCCAAGGATGCGCCTGCGGGTTCGATGACCGTAGTGCTGGGACCGGGATGGCCGGGGGTGCTGCTGCACGAGGCCATCGGCCACGGCCTGGAGGGCGACTTCAACCGCAAAGGCACGTCCGCGTTCTCGGGCCGAATCGGCGAGAAAGTCGCGACGGAACAGTGCACGGTGGTCGATGACGGGACCCTGCCGAACCGGCGCGGATCGCTCAGCGTTGACGACGAGGGCACGCAGACACAGCAGACGGTCCTGATCGAGAACGGCATACTTAAAGGCTACATGCAGGATACGCACAACGCCCGCCTGATGGGGGTCGAATCAACGGGCAACGGGCGCCGGGAGTCCTATGCGCACCTTCCCATGCCCCGCATGACCAACACCTACATGCTGGCCGGGAGCCACGATCCCGGCGAGATTCTTGGTTCCGTGGACAAGGGTATCTACGCGGTCAACTTTTCCGGCGGTCAGGTCGATATCACGTCCGGAAAGTTCGTATTCTCCGCGAGCGAGGCCTATATGGTGGAGAGGGGGCAGGTCACCCACCCCGTTCGCGGTGCGATGCTGATCGGCAACGGTCCCGATGTGCTCACGCGGGTCAGCATGGTAGGCAACGATCTCGAACTCGATACCGGCGTCGGTACCTGTGGCAAGGAGGGCCAACAGGTCCCTGTCGGAGTGGGACAGCCCACGATGCGGATCGATGGTCTGACCGTCGGGGGGGTGGACGTATGAGCGAAATCGTGGCAACCGGGGAGCATGCCGTGGGTGATAGCGACCGGGAGGCCGACGAGAGGCTTGCCGTACTGGCGGAACAGGTGCTGGAAACTGCATCCAGGCTGGGGGCCAGTTCCGCTGAGACCGCCGTTAGCCGCAGCCAGGGATTCTCGGCCACGGTGCGTCTGGGCGAGGTCGAGACGATCGAACACAATCGCGATAAAAGCCTGGTGGTCACTGTCTATTTCGGGCAGAAGACCGGATCTGCCAGCACTTCGGATTTTGACGCCGCAGCAATCGAGGACACAGTTCGAGCCGCGTGCACCATCGCGAAGTTCACTGCCGAAGACGATTGTGCGGGTCTTGCCGACGCAGACCGCCTGGCGACTGAGATCATTGATCTGGACCTCGAACACCCCTGGGACATTTCGGTCGAACAAGCCATAGAGATGGCGAAGGAGTGCGAGGATACAGCGCGGGGCTACGACGCCCGCATCTCGAACTCGGAAGGAGCTACGGTCAATACCCATCGGGGATCCGAGGTCTACGCCAATACGAACGGGTTTGTCGGTGTCGCGTCAGGCACCCGCCACAGCGCCAGTTGCGCGGTGGTGGGTGAACTGCAAGGGAACATGCAACGCGATTACTGGTATACCTCGGCCCGCGACTACCACGACCTGGAGTCGATGGCATCGGTGGGCCGCACCGCCGCGCAGCGAACGGTCGGTCGACTGGGCGCCCGCAAGGTCAAGACCACGCAGTGCCCGGTCCTATACGAGGCGCCGGTCGCGGCCAGCCTGCTGTCTCATTTCATCGGTGCGGTCCGGGGCGGCGCGCTCTATCGCAAGGCGTCCTTTTTGCTGGACCATATCGGCAAGCCGGTGTTCGCGGAGGACATCACCGTGAGCGAGTATCCGCACCTGCCAAAGGCGGTCGGCAGCGCTAGTTTTGACGGCGAGGGCGTCGCCACGCGGACCAGGGATATCGTGAAAGCCGGTGTCCTCAAAAGCTACGTTCTGGACAGCTACTCGGCGCGCAAGCTGGGCATGGACACCACCGGAAACGCGGGCGGGGTCCGCAACCTGTGCATCAAGCCGGGCGATCTCCAATTCGAGGAACTCATCCGAACCATGGGCACCGGGCTGCTCGTTACAGAACTCATCGGCGCCGGTGTGAACAACGTGACCGGCGACTATTCCCGGGGCGTCGCGGGTTACTGGGTCGAAGGCGGCGAGATCAGGCATCCCGTGGAGGAAGTAACTATCGCCGGCAACCTCAAGGATCTGTTCAGACATATCGTCGAAGTGGGGGCCGACGTCGATACCCGGGGCAACTACCGAAGCGGTTCGATTCTGATCGATCGGGTCACCGTGGCGGGGGAGTAATGCGTATAATACCCGGTTGTTTTCGGCCGGTGTGACCCCAGAATAAGGAACTGCTGGCGGCAAGCCAGCCAGGCGTTGAACCGAGTTGGAGTGAATTGATGCCGATCTATCCCTATAAATGTGAGAGTTGCAACTACGAATTCGACAGGTTGCAGAAAATCAGTGATGCCCCCCTGAAGATCTGTCCTGAATGTGGCGCCGAGTCATTGCGCAAAAAGCTTACCGCGGCAGCCTTTCACCTCAAGGGTACCGGATGGTACGAGACGGACTTCAAGGACAAAAAGGACGCCAAAAAAGGTGAAAAAGACGCTGACGGCAAGGACGCAAAGAAATCCACTGACGACAAGAAAGCCGACGCCAAACCGAGTGAGGCGAAATCTTCCGGTACTGCAGCGAGTACCGATACGGCCAAGAGCAGCAGCACGCCCAAGCCGGCCCCGACCGTTTCAGATTAGGGTGGGATAATTGCGGATCCGGTACATCAA
>Ga0316187_10006002_pt1 | contig 10480 bp, 7 predicted proteins | sample CroRivburrow1_MG_FD_204927 | JGI IMG/M metagenome (GOLD analysis project Ga0316187, IMG submission 204927) | Coastal sediment microbial communities from Maine, United States - Cross River worm burrow 1 | ecosystem: Environmental > Aquatic > Marine > Coastal > Sediment | place: USA: Maine... | reverse complement strand
TAAGGATCGCTTTCCAATGTTTTTTCTATTTATTTCGTTAAAATGGAAGATCGTCTGTTTCAAGCGGTTCATTAGCATTCTGCGTGCTTGATTCTTCTTTAGTTGGAGCTGTTGTTGGAGCTGCATCACTTCCGCCAGGTTTTGAACCTAACATTTGCATCTGCTCAGCAACAATATCAGTTACATATCTTTTAATACCTTCTTTGTCGTCGTAAGAACGTGAACGTATTTTCCCTTCAATATAAAGTGGATTTCCCTTTTTGACATATTTTTCAGCTATTTCAGCTAAACCTCTCCACAAAACAATGTTGTGCCATTCTGTTCTGCTTTGCTTGTTGCCTTCTTTGTCCTTGTAGTTTTCACTTGTAGCAAGTGAAAATTGAGCAACAGCAGTACCATTATCCAAGTACCTTACTTCAGGGTCTTTTCCTACATTGCCTACTAAAATTACTTTGTTAATCATTGTATAAATTTTTATGGGTTATTTGTTTGTAAAAATACAAACTTTAATAACAATGTCAAATATAACTAATTCAAATTTGAATTAATAAAATTTGATATAAGTACTGGGAAAGCATAGTTCTTAAGCGATTTTAAGCTGGTTTTTGTATTTGTGTCATTTTTAATTTTTTCAGTGTGTATTGTAATAAACGTGCTCATTATTTTCTGATGACTTAATATGTGGGGTTTCACTTTTGTCACCTTTAATTCTAGTATTTTTTCATTTACGATTAGTTCTCTAAAATGGGTGTTTTGTTTTAGTTCTTCCATTGTTAATTCATCATCAGATTCAATTAAAGGAAACTCGTAAAGCTCCTTCCAAATGTCATTTTTTGAGCGTTTGCAAATGATAGTATCATTATTGTCGTAAAGTACCAAATAAGTAAAATATCTATCCTTTTGTTTTGTCCGGATCGATTTTACTGGTCTATGCAGGAAAGTGTTATTCTTTTTTGACAAACATTTTGCTGACAATATACAGTCGCTACATTTTGGTGATTTAGGAGTGCAAATTGTAGCTCCAAAATCCATTATGGCCTGATTGAATTCGTCGGGTTTATCTGCTGGGATTAATTCATTACAAATATCAACTACTTCTTTTTTCCCTATGCTTTTATCAATAGGCTTATTAATGTCAAATAACCTTGTAATTACACGAAATACATTACCATCTATAGCTGCAACCTTCTCTTTAAAGCAAAAAGAAGCAATAGCTGCAGCAGTGTATTCTCCTATTCCTTTTAGTTTTATTATATCGTTATAATTGTTTGGAAAATCTCCATTTAATTCATTATAAATATACCTTGCAGTAAAATGTAAATTTCTAGCTCTTGAATAGTATCCTAAACCTTGCCATAAATGCAACACTTTATCTTCTTTTGCATTAGCTAATGCACTTATATTAGGAAAGGTTTTTATGAATTTAATAAAATATGGTGTGCCTTGATCTATCCTTGTTTGTTGAAGGATAATTTCTGAAATCCAAATCGTATATGGGTCTTTTGTATCCCTCCAGGGAAGTGATCTTTTATTTTTGTTGTACCATTTTGTTAAAGTTTCGTCCATACTCATTGAAAATCTGATTAATACGTTTTATAATTTTTTATACAAATTTAGTTGAATTGTTTTCATATTCAGAATAAATCGTTTATATTTGCGACACTTTTTGAAAAAATAATGAATTGATTATAAAAGGTTTTAAAAATGACTAAAGCAGATATTGTTAATGAAATCTCAAAAAACACCGGAATTGAAAAGGTGACTGTTCAAAAAACGGTAGAATCGTTTATGGATAGTATTAAAACGTCTTTAGAAGGTGGTAGTAATGTTTATTTGAGAGGATTTGGAAGTTTTATTGTGAAAAAAAGAGCTGAAAAAACAGCAAGGAACATCTCTAAGAATACTACTATTATTATTCCTGAGCACTTTATTCCTTCGTTTAAACCAGCTAAGACTTTCATTAATAAAGTAAAAGATAAAGTAAAAAAATAATTTAATTAAATATTGCGAATTATGCCAAGCGGAAAGAAAAGGAAGAGACATAAGATGGCAACGCACAAGCGTAAAAAACGTCTTCGTAAAAACAGACACAAGAAGAAGTAATCTTCTTTCTGTTAATGTATTAAAATAAACCTAATTGGCAGCATTGCTCTTTAGGTTTATTGTTTTATATACTTTGTATTTAGAGATGTTCTGTCTCTAATTGGGTATATCTTCATTTGAAAAGATAGAATAGTGAGTAAGGAGTTAGTAATTAACTCAACTTCATCGGAAGTTGTTATAGCACTAATAGAAGATAAAAGTATTGTTGAACTCAATCGTGAGAAAACTAATACTAGCTTTTCTGTAGGTGATATTTATCTAGGTAGAATCAAAAAAATAATGCCTGGTCTTAACGCTGCATTTATTGATGTAGGGTATGAGAAGGATGCTTTTTTGCATTACCTTGATTTAGGTCATCAGTTTAGGTCACTTGACAAATTCGTGAAAATTGCCCTCGATCCAAAACTAAAAACGGTTCCGATTGCAAAAATGCAACTTGAACCCGATATCGATAAAAATGGAAAAATACAACAAGTATTAAAAGAAGGTCAATCAATTTTAGTTCAAGTGGCAAAAGAACCCATTTCAACTAAGGGACCTCGTTTAGCTTCTGAAATTTCAATTGCCGGTAGAAATTTGGTGCTTTTACCATTTAGTGATAAGGTCTCTATCTCACAAAAAATTGCTGAACATGGCGAACGAGATCGTCTGAGAAAACTAATACAAAGTATAAAACCAAAAAACTACGGTGTTATTGTTCGTACCGTAGCTGAAAATAAACGTGTTGCTGACTTGGATTCTGAACTGCGAGAGTTGGTTCAAAAATGGGAAGGTGCATTCTTTAGTATAAAAAATAAACCTCCAAAATTAGTAATAGGAGAACTTAATAGAACAAGTGCAATTCTTCGTGATATGCTAAACTCTCAGTTTAACCATATCTTTATTAATGATAAAGCTTTGTTTATTCAAACACGCGATTACATTAAAGACATTGCACCTGACAAAGAAAAAATTGTTAAGTTTTACAATAGGAATCAACCAATTTTCGAATACTTTGGTATAGAAAAACAAATTAAAGCCCTTTTTGGTAAAACCGTTGCGGTTCATAAAGGAGCTTATTTGGTAATTGAACATACCGAAGCATTGCATGTAATCGATGTGAATTCTGGAAACAGATCACAGTCGGAGAGCAATCAGGAAGAAAATGCAATTGATGTAAATTTAGCTGCAGCTAAAGAAATAGCTCGACAATTGCGCTTGCGTGATATGGGTGGTATTATAGTTATCGATTTTATTGACATGCATAGCAATGAAAATAAGCAAAAACTCTTCGAGCATATGAGAGAGTTCATGTTAATTGATCGTGCAAAGCATCATATTTTACCCCTAAGTAAATTTGGTTTAATGCAAATTACTCGACAACGAGTAAGACCCGAAATGACTATTCAAACACTTGAACGTTGCCCATCATGTAATGGTACAGGTGAAGTTAACCCTAGTGTATTGTTTGTTGATGAATTAGAAAATCATATTCGCTGGAGTTTGACTAAATATAAAAACAAGAAAATTACCTTAATGCTACATCCTTACGTTGTAAGCTTCCTAACAAAAGGTATTTTTTCTATTCTATTCAGGTGGAGATTACGCTACCTACGTCAATTAAAAATTAAGCCTTCAAGTTCATTGGCTTTTCTTGAGTATCATTTTTATGATACAAAAGGAGATAAGATTCTTTTTTAGGAATTTATCTTTAGTTTCTCTGCAATGGTTTATTGCAACCTAAAACATCAATACATCTACATGCATCTATATGTTATTTATGATAATTTTGTTATCGATAAGTTAATAGTTTAAATTTGGTAAACTTTTAAAAAGAAAATACGTAATTTACATAAAAAATAATATTAGAATAATGAAATCGATAAAAAGCATTTTAGGAATTTTAGCACTATTATTTATCTTTAATAGTACATTCTCGCAAATTTTAGATCCAGTAAAATGGTCGTTTGATCAGAAACAACTTTCGGACAATGAATATGAGCTAACTTTTAAAGCAAGTATTGACGATCATTGGCATTTATATGCACAATATTTACCACCTGAGAATTTTTCGCTACCAACAACTTTTATTTTTGATAGTATTGTGGGAGTGGAATTGGTTGATACAGTACTGGAACACTCAAAAGTTCATGAGGCATATGAAGAATTAGCAGGAGCCATAAGTAGGTGGTTTGAACATGAAGCTGTTTTTACTCAAAAAATTAAAGTTACTGGCGATAATCCTTATGTTGGTGGATTAATAGATTATATGTCTTGTGATGATACGCAATGCATAAAATTGGATAAAGAATTTACATTTAATTTTGGTAGTGAATCTAGCAGTATTATTAAAACAGAAACAGATGGAGAAGAAGGAAAGAAATCCTTACTTACTTTTTTTATACTAGCTTTTTTGGGTGGTTTGGTTGCTATTTTAACACCTTGTGTTTTTCCAATGATACCAATGACAGTTAGTTTTTTTATGCATAGTGGTGGTGGTAATAAAGCTAAAGCAAAGGTAAATGCTTTAGTTTATGGGTTTTCAATTATTGCCATTTATACAGCCATAGGTTCTATTGTTTCGGTAACCTTAGGGCCCGAGTTTTCCAATTGGTTAAGTACACATTGGATACCAAATATTTTCTTTTTCTTAATATTTATAGTATTTGCTGCTTCTTTTTTCGGAATGTTCGAAATGGTTTTGCCCAGTTGGATGGTAAACAGTGCTGACAAGCAGGTTGATAAAGGAGGGTTTTTAGGTTCATTCTTTATGGCTTTTACTTTGGTATTAGTTTCATTTTCGTGCACTGCACCAATAGTAGGTAGTATTTTGGTTTTATCTGCCGATGGTGAAGTTATTCGTCCAATAATTGGAATGATCGGTTTTTCTCTTGCTTTTGCTATACCATTTACGTTTTTTGCATTTTTCCCATCTAAGCTTGGTAATTTACCAAAATCGGGGGGATGGTTAAATTCTGTAAAAGTCGTTCTTGGTTTTATTGAAGTAGCCCTAGGATTTAAATTTTTAAGTGTAGCAGATCAAACTTACCATTGGGGATTATTAGACAGAGAAGTTTATTTAGCCATATGGATTGTTACTTTTGCGTTATTGGGATTTTACTTGCTTGGTAAACTGAAATTTGCACATGACAGTGAAGTTAAATTTGTTTCAGTACCTCGATTAGGTTTTGCGATTATTGTTTTCTCGTTTGTTGTTTATCTAATTCCAGGCATGTTTGGAGCTCCACTTAAGGCATTGTCAGGATACTTGCCTCCACAAGCAACACATGATTTCGATATGGAAAAAATTGTTAGAGATAATGTTGCAGAAATATCCTATTCTGGCGCAGTGAAAGTAAATAATGAAAATATTGAAGGTTGTGAAAAACCAATGTATGGCGATTTTTTACATTTACCTCATGGGTTAAAAGGTTATTATGATTATGACCAAGCAATGGCTTGCGCAAAGGCTCAGAATAAACCTTTATTTATTGATTTTACTGGTCATGGTTGTGTGAATTGTCGTGAAATGGAAGCTCGTGTTTGGGCCAATCCAGAGGTGTTGAAACGTTTGAAAAATGATTTTGTTGTTGTAGCACTATATGTAGACGATAAAACAAAATTGCCTGAGAGTGAATGGGTAAAATCAACCTATGATGGAAAACTAAAAAAATCAATTGGAAAAAAATATGCTGATTTTCAGATTACAAGATTTAATATAAATGCTCAACCCTATTATTGTTTGTTAGATAACCAAGGTGAATTATTGGTTGACCCCAAAGCATATGACTTAAATGTTGATTCTTTTGTTGAATTTTTAGATAAAGGAATTAAAGAATTTAAAAGTAGATAATAGACTGTCTTGCAGTATAGTGTAATAGTATTTAAAGGGGTGCGTCATTTTTTGTTTCATGCATCTCATTTTATTATAGATGAATTCTTTGGTATTCCTTAGTCTTTCTTTGAAAAATGTTTCTATTTTTATATTATAATTCAATAGGTTGTTCCTAATTCATCCAAATGGTCCGATATTTTTTATTTATATTCTCATTTTTTATAGTCTCAGTAGTTTTTGCTGAAGGTAAAATTGTTATAAGCAATTCTCAGGAAAATGCTGAATATGAATTAAAGGGAAATCTATTTTACTTAATTGACGAATATTCTGAATTTGAATTCGATCAGGTTTTAAGTAAAGAATTCGAAAATAAATTCACTCAAGCAGTTAAATCTGAATTCTATTTTTCAAGAAATTCAAAAACACAATGGTACAAACTTGAAATAGTAAATCGAACTGACGATATTCAAGAATTAATTTTAGGAATAAACAATCCCTTAGTTCAGAAGATCACCTTATTTTCTTCTGTTGACTCTGTTTTTTACACTACAGGAGCTTTATTCCCTTATCATCAGCGCCAAATAGAAAGCAATAAGTTTCTATATAAAGTGAACCTTAAACCTGGTAACACCGGTGTATATTGTGTCCGGATTGAAGGTCAGGCTGAAGCTTTGTTTGTTCCTTTTTCCTTAACCAATAGAGAAGAGTCTGATAATGGAATTAAGAAAAATCAGTTTTTTAATGGCCTGTTTTATACCATTGTATTAATCATGCTGTTTTTACTATTCTTGCTTTGGAATACTGAAAAAGAAAAGGTTTATGTATATTTTTTGCTACTAATTATTGTAATAGTTGCATATGAATTATGGCGCAGTAATATTTTATTCTACGTGCTTTGGCCTAATTATCCATGGTTTAATTGGATAATTGGTAGGAGTGTAATTTCTATATTACTATTATCGATTCTTCTTTTTGGTAACCAATTGTTAAATTTAATTAGGATTAATAATGTACTAAAAAAATCGGTTTTAACCATTGTTTACCTTACTATAGCTTTTATTTTCGGTCAGTACTTTATAGTTTCTGTAAATGTATTTAGTATAATTTTTAAGCTAATTTCTATATTGATAATTGGGACTCTTAGTATCGGTATTTTAGTAAGTATTCGTCAGCAAATGCAATATTATAAACGCTTTGCTTTTATAATAACACTGCTTATAATTTATATTTTTGCTATATCATTCATGGGATATGACATTAAAGCAATAGGGAATTCTGATTTTCATATCTCAAGATTAATATTGACCTTATTTTTTATTATTATAGGCAGTTTATTTGTTGATAAATTTAAAAGTTCACGTGTCGAAGTAATTGATTTAAGCAAGAATTTAGAGCATCTGGTCGACAAAAGAACTGTACAGTTGAATTCTCAAAAAGAAGAGCTAAAATCGCAACATGAAGAGCTGTTGTTGCAAAAGGAAACGTTACAAATGCAGCGTGAAGAATTGAGGGCACAAAAGGAATTGCTTGAAATTAAAAACCAGGAGTTGGAGAAACTATCATTGGTTGCCAGTAAAACTGATAATTTGATTTATATTTTTAAACCTAATGGAGAACTCGATTGGTTTAACTCTTCATTTAGTTTAATTTTTGGAATGTCTTATGAGGAATACAAACTCAATGAACCAAAGAGCATGGTTGATTTAAGTTTAAATAAAAATATACGACACGTATTTAACACCTGTTTACGCGAAAAAACTGTAGTTTCATATGAGAATAAATTAAATGGTGAAAATGATGAAACTTTATGGTATCATACTACTCTGACACCTATTTTAGATAAAAATGAAGATGTACGACTGTTAATAGCTATTGATACTAATATTACAAAGTTAAAACAGTATGAAATAGAAATTAATAGGCAACGAAACGATGCTGAGGAACAAAAGAATTTAGCTGTACAGCGTAAAGAAGAGTTGGAAGAAAGGCAAATTGAAATTACTGATAGTATACGTTATGCAAAACGTATTCAAACTGCAATTATGCCAAAAATTAAGCAGATTCAGCGAGATTTTCCAGCTAGTTTTGTATTGTTTCTGCCAAAAGATATTGTTAGCGGGGACTTTTATTGGTACCATAGGATAGGGGACAAGTATTTCATTGCAGCGGTTGATTGTACAGGACACGGCGTGCCTGGAGCATTTATGTCAATTATTGGCAACTATTTATTAAATTCAATTATAATTCATAATGGAATAATTGATCCTGCTGAAATATTGAAACAATTGAACCGAAAAATTAAAATTGCCATGAAAACTGATGGTAGAGCACAAACTACCGATGGTATGGATATTTCAGTAGCAGTAATTGATAAAAATGAACAAATGATTGAATATGCAGGTGCGTTAAGGCCAATGTATTTATTTAATCAAGGCGATTTTATTGAGATTAAAGGTGATAAAATTCCAATTACTAGTAGTATTGCCGGAATAACAATTTCAACATTTAAAACCAAAACTTTTGAGTTTAAAGAGGGGGATATTTTCTACTTATTTTCCGATGGCATTATTGATCAGTTTGGTGGAACTAAAGGTAAAAAATTTCTTACTAAACGATTTAAGCAATTGTTGTTTGAGATAAATGAACTGCCATTACCAGAGCAAAAGGAACTCATTAAAAAAGCCTTTGATGATTGGAAAGGAACCAATGAGCAGGTGGATGATATTCTTGTTATGGGAGTTAAATGCTAAAAACTAGTCTTCAAATACCTTAATCTTACCCTCTTCGTATTCTTTAAATTTTTTCGATAATGCTCCTAGCAAATTTGAGAATTTTCCAATTGATTGAATGGTTTCAGTTGATACTTCAGTCTTTTTTAGTTTTAATAGATAAAAAGCATATATAGCATTCGTCATTAAATCTACAACATTGTTATTTTGAGTTTTTTGTTTTGTGGCAAAGGCTTTTAAATCTTGTTCGGTTTTTGAGTAAATGTCTTTGTAATCGGTATGGCTGTTGTTTTGCAGGAGAAAGAGGTGGAATTCGTGTAGTTCATTTATCTTATTGTTTAGCATTGTTAAATGACCAGCTTTGCTGATTTTTTCTTCTTCCATTAATTCCGCCAAGCCTAAATACCAATCTTTAATTTCTTTTTTTTGTTCATTGTCAACCTGGTATTTGCTCACTAAATTAGAGATGATTAATTCCGGATCAAACTTACAGGCTCGAATCAAATCTTCTACTTGGAACATATAAATTAGGTATTCTCCTACGTTATTTTTTGCTTTTTCTCTTGCTACTAGCATTCCTATTTGTTATTAGTATTTATATGTATTAAGGTTCAAAAATATTGCCTTTGGTATAAGTATAAGTTAAGTTGTTGCTTAACAACTAATCTTTATTAGGGACCGAATTTTGTTACAGACAGTATTTATATCAAATTTGATACAAATTATATGAAAATGCTATAAAAAAAGAAAAGGCTGCCATGTTGGCAGCCTTTTCAATATATCTTTTGTTTTTATTTGTTATTTAGCTACTCTTTCTAGCCACTTTATCATACCAATCATTGTAGTCATTGATATTAAACAAACTACAACAAAAATGCTCCATGTTGCCGAAATTGAGATACTTTGGTAAAAGAAAGCACCAATAACTAATGCAAGATTCCCTATCGCCGTAGCACCAAGCCATCCGCCTTGCATTAAACCTTGTAAGTGTGGTGGTGCAACTTTTGAAACAAAAGAAATACCCATTGGACTTATAAATAACTCAGCTACCGTCAATATAAAATAAGTTCCCAACAATAACATTGGGCTAACTCGTTCTGCATCAGCTAATGGAATTCCTCCTTCGCTGGAACTAATAGATTCAAACAAAGGTAATCCTAAAGAGCCTAGCATCATAACTACAAATGCTAAAGCAGTTATCCCCATACCAATAGCTATTTTTTTAGGCGTTGACGGCTCTATCCCTTTCGTTCTTAACCATCCAAATAAGCCTACAATAACTGGGGTTAAAAATATTATAAAAAATGGGTTCATAGATTGAAACACCTCAGCTCCTTCAAATGTAATCCCTAATACTTTAAAAGATATTACACTCAAGTCGGTATAGTCACGAGCAAAGTATGTTAAAGTTAATCCATTTTGATGGAAAGAGAACCAAAAGAAAATAACAACACCAAATACAGCAAATAAAGCATACATTCTCCGCTTAATTTCTGCTGCTTCCATTTTTATTTCCTCTTTTGTATAATTATTTTCAGATGATTTAACTTTATTCTTAGGATCTGGGTATGTTCTTTTATTTATTAAAAATACAACCAACGAAGCAATCATTGCTAAAACAGCAATACCAAATGCATAATGAAATCCAGTATTGAAAACATCTAAATACTTAGTAGAGAAAGCTGTTAAATTGCTAACTGCTGTTCCACTGGCTTTATCTGCAAATTCTTGAAATTTAATAAGCGAATCAGAATTTATAGAACCTTCTATATAACTATGACAATACTCGGGCAAAATACCGTTATACAGAAAATTATGCTTACCTAACCACCAG
>Ga0316187_10005999_pt1 | contig 10483 bp, 8 predicted proteins | sample CroRivburrow1_MG_FD_204927 | JGI IMG/M metagenome (GOLD analysis project Ga0316187, IMG submission 204927) | Coastal sediment microbial communities from Maine, United States - Cross River worm burrow 1 | ecosystem: Environmental > Aquatic > Marine > Coastal > Sediment | place: USA: Maine... | reverse complement strand
TACCCTGGGTACCGTAGTGGGTATTTTTGATGGAGCTTATGCCTTGATGGCCTTCCCCACCATGATATCGGCCTTACTCCTGTCGCCCAGGGTGGTCAGGGCTTCCAAAGATTATTTTCAAAGACTGAAGAAAAATCGCGCACATGGATCGAATTAAATCCTGGATCCTTGATTACCGGATCGTCCTGCTTTTTGCACTTACCAAACTGGTGGTTCACATGTTTACAGCCACTAACTATGGTTTTCAGCGCGATGCCTACCTTTATCTGGCCCAATCACGTCACCTGGATTGGGGATACTTTAGTACGCCTCCCCTCTTGGCCTTTGTTACCCGCATCCAGACCCTGATTTGGGGAGACTCCCTGCTGGCGGTCAGGTTACTTCCGGCATTGATAGGTATCACCAGCCTCTTCCTGGTGGGCTGGCTGATCAAACAACTGAAAGGTGGCACCATGGCCCAGGTCATCGGGCTGACCGCTGTGCTGCTTTCACCGGCCTACCTGAGAACTTCTGCCCTGCTCCAGCCCACGGTTTTTAACCACCTGTTCTGGCTGCTGGCTGCCGTGGTGGTGTTTCAGCTGGTGCGCAAGCAAGAGCCCAAACAACTCCTCTGGCTTATACCCGTACTGGGTCTGGGATGGCTGGCCAAGTATTCCATCATCTTCTACGCATCGGCCCTGCTGGCAGCCCTGGTGCTTAGTCCACACAGAAAGTTGCTCTGGACCAAATACCTCCCCTGGACCCTGATTGGGGGCTTGCTCATCATCCTGCCCAATCTGATCTGGCAACATATGCACAACTGGCCGGTGATCTCGCACATGTCAGAATTGCAGGATACCCAACTGGGGAATGTGGTCCTGAAGGATTTTTTATTCTCGCAGCTCCTTATGCACCTGCCTGCAGTGCCTGTATGGATCGGGGGACTCATTTTCCTGTTCTTTTCAAAAAAACACAGGCAATACCGGCTTTTTGCCCTGGCCTTCGTCTTTACTCTGCTGTTAATTATCCTGCTTAAAGGTAAATTCTATTATACCATCGCCGCCTATACCATGCTAATGGTGTTTGGAGGCATAGCCTGGGAGCGTTGGTCTGCCCGACCGCACCGGTGGATTGCCTGGCTGGTCCTGGCACTGATCATCGGCAACGGGATTTTTGCCCTGCCCTTCAGTCTGCCCATTTACAAACCCGATCGCATGGCAGAATATGGGAAAAAAATGGAGAAAATAGGATTGGGGGTCATGTTGATGTGGGAGGACGGGGAGATACATGACCTGCCTCAGGATTATGCAGATATGGTTGGCTGGGATGAACTGGGCAATAAAGTATGGCAGTTCTATGATTCCCTGGATGACAATGTGAAAGCTGGCACCCTGATCTACGGAGAATTTTACGGCTGTGCCGGAGCCATGGACTATTTTCGTCCTGATGACTCCTATCCGGAGGTATACAGTTTCAACGACGCTTATACTGAGTGGATTCCTCGATCGCCTGAATTAAGCCATATGATCTATGTGGGCTACTCAGACAGGGTAAGTGATTATTTCCAGGAGATCCACCTGGTAGGAAGTGTGGAACACCCCCGATTCAGGGAGCGGGGACTACCCATCTGGTTCGGATCTCATCCCACTGCAAAACTCATGGCCGACTGGGAAGAAACCTGGCAGGAGAATGTGGCACCCTTTATTCGGAAGCAGGGGCAGTAAGGGGAAGCAGTTTTTTTACGCTCCGTAAAAACTGTCTGAATGAAGTGGGTCTGGCCACAATCTTTCGCTGCCGGTCAAGCAAGAAAAGTGAGGGTGTGCCATATACATAATAGTCCGAAGCTACCTTTCCATGCCATCCCAAAGGATCGTGCGCCGTAATCCATTCGGGGGACAAAAACTCATACATGTAGTTAAAATTGGCAAGGGAAGTGTCCATGGAGATAGCAACTACTTCCATATCCAGGGTGTTTTCCGTGAGGTACCATTGATGTAAATCAGGCATCAGCCTGCGGCAACCTTCACAGGTGCTTGACCAGAACATGACCAGGACCCATGGACTTTCCATGCGTGAGAGCTGGTAGGATTTACCCTCCACATCGCGCAAAATAAAATCAGGTGCCTGCTCTCCCTCTGACATAAGCTTGTATCCTTCCATCCTGCTTAGCACCATTTCTACGAGGTCCGATTGGCAGGTTTCATCCAGGTAGTGATCGGCCAGGTGCATCTGCACCTTTTCCATATCAAGCAAAGCAAATCCCTCCAGAAGGAACTCCACCACAAAGCTCCGTAGTTCCGGGTCTCCGCTAACGTTCGCCATGATCAGATCAACAGCTTCCAGAAATTGCTCTTCCTGCTCTTCCCTGTCCAGACTAACATCCTTGTAGAGTGAAAGGTATTCGATCAGTTTATAGGTATAAACTGGTGCAGCCAGCAGAGCAGGATCATCGATGGCCGCATGGTCGAAGAAGCACTGTTTCAGGGTATCGATGCGTTGCAAATGACTCATCTCACCTGGAACGACGGGGGACCTGAATGCGTTCATTATCTTTATGGCATACAGATCCGGGTAGAGGTAGCTCAATGAATCCATGAACCGGGTGCGCTCCTGCTGAAGTTCGTAGTAGCGTCGCACCACCAAATCATGATTCTCCAATTCTGCAGACTCAGGGTAGAGCTGTCCGTAAAGAGTCATCAGTTCTGCTTCGTAGCTAAGCTCAAACTCCAAGAATTCCTTGTATACCGTGTTCTCCCTGGAGTTTTCAAAGTAAGGCATCGGTCCCCGCTCGCTGGAGGCCACAAAGATCTCCATATTCTCTCCATGGAAGATAAATTCCACAAAGCGGTTCTGATTCCTCACCTCTCCTATCCGGTCGGCATAGATAATCCTGTAAATTCCCGGCATGGCCTCCCCGGGCAGCACGAAATAAAAGAATCCGGAACTGGTCTCCATGCTATCCACCACCAGGAACCGGTCCCCATGAAAGGAAGCCAGCAGAACAGGCCCTTCTTCCGCATTTTCAATGGTCCCCTGGATAAGCCATGACTGTCCCTGCAAGGGGTGTAGGCCTATCCATAGCATTACTATTAGCCAGGTTGCACTTTTCATTTTATCCCAAATAGCCATGAATTATCCCTATTAGGCTTGAATTTAAGCAAAAAGGCCGGTAGTTTTTGTTATAACTATATATAGAACCGATGAATATCCTAACTTGTCTTATTGTTATGGAAGAACAAAAGAAGAGAAACAGCACCTGGTTGGAGATAGTAAGCAGGTATAACAAGCCAAACTTACGACTTAGCATCTGGCAGATAGTAAACTCCCTGGGGCCCTATCTGCTCCTCTGGGTGGCCATGTATTACAGCCTCCAGATAAGCTACTTCCTGACCCTGGGTCTCGCCATTCTGGCGGCAGGCTTCCTGGTCAGAGTATTCATTATATTTCATGATTGCGGACACGGCTCTTTTTTCCGCAGCAAAAGAACCAACAAGATCGTAGGAACTATTCTGGGCAGCCTTGTATTTACCCCCTATGACCGCTGGCACCTTGACCATGCCATCCATCACAAAACCGTCGGCAACCTGGATAAACGAGGCAAGGGTGATGTGATGACCCTCACGGTAGAGGAATACGAAAAGTCTTCCCGAAAAAAGAAGATATTCTATCATCTCTACAGGAATCCGGTGATCCTGTTTGCTATAGCGCCCTTCATCCTATTTGTGATATGGTTCCGTTTTACACGAAAAGGCATGGAAAAAGGCGAACGAAGAAGCGTGTATATAACCGATCTGATTGTCCTGGCCTTTTGTACCGCTGGAATCCTTCTGATGGGCTGGAAGGCCTTTCTGATGATCCAGTTGCCGGTGATCTATGTGGCCACCGTAACCGGAGTCTGGCTTTTTTATGTTCAGCACCAGTTTGAGGATGTGATCTGGACCCGGCAAGAGGATTGGGATTATCAGAAAATGGCACTGGAAGGGAGTTCTTTTCTGAAATTTCCAAGGGTGCTGCAGTGGTTTTCCGGAAACATCGGCTATCACCACATTCACCACCTGAGTCCGAAGATCCCTAACTACAATCTGGAACGCTGTCACAAAGAAAATCAGATGTTTGCGGAGATTAAGCCGGTGACCTTCATACCCAGCCTCCGAACCATGGCTCTCCGTCTGTGGAATGAACAATCGGGCAAGCTGATCAGTTTTAGACAGTACCGGAAAGCAATGGTTTATGGCAAAAACTAAAAATGAAAAGAAGCCTACCTCCTCTGGCTGGCTTAGACTTTCACTTGAACTTATTGTTGTATTTGTAGGGGTTACCGGCGGCTTCCTCTTCGACTCATACAGAGAAGACCGGTCGGACCGTAAGCTGGAGCAAAAATACCTGCAGAGCCTCCATCAAAACCTGGTGGCCGATTCAGCCCTCATTAACAGGCACATTGCAGAAGACCAGAATAACCTGGATATCTCAAAAATGGCCGCTTATACAATGACCCAGAGAGAATTACCGAAGGATTCAGCCCTGAAGGTGCTGTCGGTCATAGCTACCTTCAACAACCTGAATATGCAGAATGCCACCTATGAATCTATTGTCAATAGTGGCAGTCTGGGCTTGATCAGCGACTGGACCCTCAGGGAAGAGCTGGTTAATTATTACCGCTATCAGCAAAGCATCCGGGATGTGGAGGAGGTGTATAACGCATACATAAACAGCTATGTTATGCCCTTCCTTTTCAATAGTTTGGACTTAATTTCCGGTGAGTTGGCAGCTGATTTCCGAACAGATAGTAAAGAATTTAAGAATTTAACCGCCGGCTACTATTCACTTGCATTGCAAAAAATGGAGGCTTTACTGGAGATAGATTCTGCCAACAATGCATTGCTTTCCACATATTTTGTTGGGAATGATGGCTTACAGAACATACCTGATTCCGCTATGCAGGAGAATTGAAACAGGCACCGGCTACCAGCCCCAACGACCTGAACTGTGCATTGGCCAGTGAAATACACAACAATCCGATTACTACAATCCACAAGTTATGTAGTTGTTGGAGGCTAATCAAGCCTCACAAATTACCAAGCTTTTTGTATATTGCGTGCAAGCATCCATATGCATCAAAAAACCACATTCCCCATGAAAAAACTTTATTTGCTCCCCCTCTTGCTGCTTCTGATACTCTCCTGCGGCATAGGACCGAAACATGAACAAGCTGCTGAAAACGAAGAGTGGATCCAGCTATTTAATGGCAAGGACCTTGAGGGATGGACCATTAAAATGGCCAAGCACCAGATCGACGAAAACTTCAACAATACCTTCAGGGTGGAGAACGGCCTGATGGTCACCCGCTATGACCAGTATGAAAAGTTTGATGGTGAGTATGGCCACATCTTTTACAATACCCCTTTCTCTCACTACAAGCTCCGGGTGGAGTACAGGGTAGTAGGCGAGCAAGTCACCGGGGGAGCAGGATGGGCCAGCGGTGTGATGTTCCATGCCCAATCGCCCCAATCCATGTTGCTCAACCAGGATTTCCCGGTGTGCATTGAAGCGCAGTTCCTGGGCGGACTGGGTGAGGGAGAACGTCCCACCGGCAACCTCTGCACCCCGAGCACCCATGTGGTCATGAACGGAGAACTGCTCACCCGCCACTGCACCAATTCCACTTCTCCTACCTTTCATGGAGAAGAATGGGTAACTTTCGAACTTGAGGTTCGCGGCGACAGCATCATCCACCACCTGATCAACGGCGATACGGTCTTGACCTACTCAAAACCACAGGTTGGAGGCGGTTCGCCTGAAGGATATCCAATTCCTGAAGGCACCCCCATCACCTCGGGTTACATTGCCCTGCAGGCCGAAAGTCATCCATACGAATTCCGCAAAGTGGAGCTTCTCGATCTGTCTAAATAATTTTTTTGATGAGTTCTGAACAGGGTGTTGGAATGAGTGGATAGATTTCCTATCTTTTCGGCTTACAAAAAAAATTCTCACTATGGACAAGAATGAAATCCTAACACGGGTTAAGGGTGTGGTCAGCTCTGTGCTGAAAACCGACAGCTCGGAAATCACCGATGATGCTAATTTTGTTTTCGACCTGGGGGCCGACTCCATGCAGAGCGTGGAACTGGTGGCCGGATTTGAAGAAGAATTCGACATCGAAATGGACCAGGACAGGGCACTTGAGGTTCAGAACATCGACGATGCGGTGAATTTCATTGCAGAATACGTATAAGCGCTCCGGGATCTCATTTAGAAACATATGGAAGCCTTATATCACCTTCGCCAGAAGAACCTGGAGACGATTTTTCATCCAAAATCGGTCGCTATTGTAGGTACCAACAAAGTAAAAGGTACCGTTCCCCACGATATACTTGACGGAATCCTGAAAGCAGATTTCACCGGTATTGTCTACCCTGTTAGCCCAAGAGAAAAGAGCATCAAAGGTATTAAAGCCTATAAGTACGTACTGGATATCCCCGACGAAGTGGACCTTGCCATTCTGGTTTTTCCCAGTTCGGTCAACCATATGGCCCTGGAACAGTGTGGTCAGAAAGGCATAAAATCGGTCATCATCATCTCCGCCGGATACAAAGAGGTAGGTGAAGCTGGACTCCAAAAGGAGAAACAACTTATTGAAATTGCCAGGAAGTACGACATGTCCTTCATCGGGCCCAATTGCCTTGGAGTAATTAATACGGCTCCAGGCACCCTTTTGAATGCATCTTTTGCCCGGGAAATGCCAGAGAAAGGAAACATTGGCTTCCTCTCACAGAGTGGCGCCCTTTGTACCGCGGTTCTTGATTACGCGCGTGCCAAACACATCGGTTTCTCCAAGTTCATCTCTTTTGGAAACAAGGCCGACATCAGTGAGATTGACCTCTTGTACTATCTGATGAAGGATGAGGAAACCAAGGTCATTCTGATGTATCTGGAAGAGGTATCTGACGGGACGGGTCTGATGAAAGCTGCCCGCGACGTAATTGAGCAAAGTGGAAAACCCATCCTGATCATCAAGTCGGGACGAACCAATGAAGGAGCCTCAGCCGCTGCTTCCCATACAGGTTCTCTGACCGGGAAAGATGAGATCTGTGATGCAGCCTTTGAACAGGCCGGGATTCTGCGCTGTGATAATATCGAGGAGATGTTTAATAAGGCCATCGCCTTTGCTTACCAGCCAGCTCCCGCATCAGAAAAAGTGGCCATCATCACCAATGCCGGAGGACCGGGCGTACTGACCACCGATGCAGCCATATCCCGGGGATTGAAACTGGCCAAATTTTCAGAAGAGACCACGCAAATCCTGAAGAAAGCTCTTCCGGCCACCGCCAATATCAACAATCCGGTGGATGTGATAGGTGATGCCCGATCTGATCGCTATCTGGCGGCCATTCAGGCTGCTTTTGATGATCCGGACGTGGCCGGGGTCTTTGTGATCCTGACGCCCCAGTCCATGACCGATATTGAGACCATTGCCCGGGATGTTACAGAGATAGCCAAGGGACAAACCAAGCCCATCTATGCCTCTTTTATGGGCGAAAAGGATGTGGCTGTGGGCGTCGACCTGCTTCAGCAACACAGGATCCCCCACTACATTCTTCCCGAATCGATGTGCTCAGCTTATCATGCAGTCTATCATTTCAATAAGACCCTTAAAAAAAGGGTTCACAGTATGCCCGACATAGATGGCATTGACAAGCAGGAAGCTAAGAAGCTGATGGACAATGCACTCTCCAACGGAAGGAGCTATATCCCCGAAGTGGAGACCATCGAAATTCTTCAAAGCTATGGTTTACCGGTCCCCCAGGGAAGGCTGGCCACCTCTGCCGATGATGCAGTAGCCGTGGCTGAGGAAATTGGATACCCAGTGGTTCTCAAAGTGGTTTCGGACGACATCATTCACAAATCGGAAGTGAAGGGTGTGGAACTGAACCTGGACAGTGCCGGTGCGGTAAAAGATGCCTGGAATAGAATCCATGAGAATGTAAAAGCAAGCATGCCGGAGGCTACCATTTCAGGTTTGTATGTGATCAGGATGATCAAAGGAAGCGAAGAAATCATCCTGGGAATCAAGCGCGATCCTTCCTTTGGTCCTGTATTACTGTTTGGTCTTGGTGGGATTTTTGTGGAGGTATTCAAGGATGTCAGCTTTGGAGTGGCACCCCTCAGCCGTGAAGTAGCCGTGGGCATGATTGAACAAACCCGTGCCTTTGAAATATTGAAAGGACTGAGAGGACGAAACCCAAGAGACATGGATTCCATTGTGAATGCCCTGCTGAGACTGGGCCGCCTTGCTGAAGACTTCCCTGAAATTGAGGAATTGGATATCAATCCTCTTTTTGTCCTGGACCAGGGCCAGGGGAGTGTGATTGGAGATGCAAGAATGATCGTAACTACTACTAAATAACTAACACTAATAAAACTACTACAACATGAGAATTGTAATCAAAGACACCAAGAAAGAAACAGGGAAATGGACCGCCGATTATATCTGGAACAAAATTGAAAAGTTCGGACCCACTCCTGAAAGGCCATTTGTAATGGGCTTGCCCACTGGATCGTCTCCATTGCCCATCTATAAGGAATGGGTCAGAAGGCATAAGGCAGGTGAGATCTCCTTTAAGAATATAGTGACCTTCAACATGGATGAGTACGTGAAAATTCCGGAAGATCACCCTGAGAGTTATCACTCCTTCATGTATGAAAACCTGTTCAACCACGTAGATATCCCTAAAGAAAACATCAATATTCTGGATGGGAATGCTCCGGACCTGGAAAAGGTGTGCCGCGACTATGAGGCAAAAATCAAGGCGCTCGGCGGAATTGAACTCTTCCTCGGCGGAATCGGACCTGATGGGCACATCGCCTTCAACGAGCCGGGTTCTTCACTGGTTTCCCGGACACGGGTAAAAACCCTCTCTTACGATACCATCCTGGCCAACTCCAGGTTTTTCAACGACGACATGTCCAAGGTTCCCACCCAGGCCTTGACCGTCGGAGTGGGTACCGTCATGGATGCCAGAGAAGTGGTGATCATCATCACCGGTTTCAATAAGGCCAGGGCCGTACGTGAGGTCATTGAGGGCGGAGTGAGTCACATGTGGACTGTGTCCATGCTGCAGTTGCACGAGCACGCGGTTATCTCACTGGACGAACCTGCCACAATGGAATTGCAGGTCGAATCTGTGAAATACTTCAAGGATATTGAGGAGATTGCAGGTGATAAAATTCCAACACGCAACGAAGAATGAGCTACCGTCCTTTAAAGAGTTCAGAAATAACAGCCCTGGAGAAACAGGGCTGTTTTTCTCTTGACTGGTCAAAGGTCCAGGTCAAGGATCCCTTTTCTATCAACCATGTGCATCATGTCAGGTTCCTTGGGCAAGTGAAGGTGGGGATTCTTGGCAGACCCATTACTCTGGCCAGTGGAGAACAAAAGACCTCCCGACTTTTTAATACCAAGATCGTGCAATGCGAACTGGGAGACGATGTGTTGCTTGACAATGTTCAGATGATTCGGAATTACCGGATCGGCGATAAGGTGATCATGCAAAATGTTGACTCTGCTACGGTGAGTGAATCCTCTTCTTTCGGGAACGGATTCGAGATCGAAGTACTCAATGAAGGCGGCGGCAGGGAGCTTAAAATATTTGAACAGCTTTCCGCCCAACTGGCCTACATTTTAGTCTCTTACCGGCATGATCCCGAGCTGATTGCTTCCATCAACCTGATGATTGATCAGTATGTGAAAGAGAAGACCTCAGCTATCGGACACATTGGTTCGGGATCAGAGATCTTGCATACCAGAACCATCGAATCGGTAAACATTGGGGAACACGCATCCATACAAGGTGCCTCTTTGCTTAAGAATGGCACCATTGTCTCAAACAAGCATGCTCCGGCATATGTGGGCGAAAATGTAATCGCCAAGAATTTTATCTTTCTTTCAGGTTCCAAAGTGGATGGAGGTGCCCTGGTGGACAAGAGCTTTGTGGGACAGGGCGTGGAAATTGGAAAACAGTTCTCTGCTGAAAACAGCCTTTTCTTCGCTAATTCCGAAGCATTTCACGGGGAAGCCGTAAGCATTTTTGCCGGACCCTATACGGTCAGTCACCACAAGTCCTCCTTGCTGATTGCCGGCATGTATTCTTTCTATAATGCAGGCAGCGGGACCAACCAGAGCAACCACATGTATAAGCTCGGGCCCGTACACCAGGGAATCCTGGAAAGGGGATCCAAAACCGGTTCCTTTGCTTACCTCCTGTGGCCTTGCCGCATTGGAGCATACTCGGTAGTCATGGGTAAAAACCTGGCCAGCTTTGATACCGGCGACCTTCCATTCTCCTACATTACAGTGGAGCATGAAAAAAGCATGCTGACACCAGGCATGAACCTGTTTACCGTGGGGACCCGTCGCGACAGTGAAAAATGGCCCAAACGGGACAAGCGAAAAGACCCTGTGAAGCACGATCTGATCAATTTTGATTTTCTCAGTCCCTATATCATT
>Ga0316187_10005998_pt1 | contig 10484 bp, 10 predicted proteins | sample CroRivburrow1_MG_FD_204927 | JGI IMG/M metagenome (GOLD analysis project Ga0316187, IMG submission 204927) | Coastal sediment microbial communities from Maine, United States - Cross River worm burrow 1 | ecosystem: Environmental > Aquatic > Marine > Coastal > Sediment | place: USA: Maine... | reverse complement strand
CCACAGTGAACCACAGCGGGCGCCATTAATGAGCTTATCAGCAGTCGTAGTGATAAAGCCCTTTTCAAGAATACCTTCTATTCCCATTGCAAGGCTCCTTTCTTCCACGCATAAATGTATCCAACCAGAAGAATCAGGAGGAACAACACCATTTCGACAAAACCAAACAGGCCGATCTGATCAAGCACGATTGCCCACGGAAACAGAAACGCACTTTCAAGGTCGAAGATAACAAAAAGAATCGCCAGCAGATAGAAGCGGACATCGAACTGAAGTCGCGCATCCTCGAATGCTTCGAAGCCACACTCATATGCCGAAAGTTTTTCGGCATTAGGCTTCTGCTCTGCCAGAAAAAGGGTAAGCACAAGCGGAGCTGCACCCATGGCAAAAGCAATGATAATAAAGATAAAGATTGGTGCGTATTCGTTCGCGAGATAAGCCGCGCCCATGGAACCCCCTCCTCTCTAAACTGAACCCCTGCTTCTACCCTCGAAAGCAGGGTGTGCTTGCTACCATCCGTCTGGCATCTGGTCAAGTTTATTAACGGAACTTAACCTCATGAAAACTACGGAGAAATGAGCCTGAAAAATGACGAATATGAGTGGTTTATCCTTGCAAACACTAGCGATGGCATCTCAAATCTCCGCATCAGCAGGAACACACATGCACCCCCGTATCCCAGCCTTAAACTACCTCAAGCTGCAGCTTCTGCATTGCTACAGACAAAGAGAGTCCAGATTATCAGCCAGGCGCAAACAGCTCCTATTACTCCCCGACAGAGGAATCTATTAGCCCTGCTTCTCTCGCACGCCGTACCGCCCGATCATAGGCTCTTTTTATTGCCTTTTTACTATATTGGCTGGCCGGTGGTTTTATGCCGTATTGCTCGATAATTGCATCTAAACTGGATGGATCGCGATCGCCCTCCATCAATTCGATCAAATCGCCCTTGCGGAATCGGGCACGGCGGGTGATCTCGAACACTCTCATTGCTCTAGCCAGGTAGATATGGTGATTCATGGCTGCACACTAACTGAGTTATAAGGTGGAGGCTTTACTCCTGTGTGTGCGTTGATCTCCTTCCCCTCGCCCTTTAGGAATGAGAGGAGAGCCGCGCAACGGCGAGACTGACTCGGGCCATCCATGGCCCTCACCCTTCGGGCGCGCTTTGCGCGTTCAACCTGCCTGTCGTGGCAGGTTGTCGAACCGGGCTTCGCAGAGCACTTGCCCCTAACGTACTGCACATAAATAAAAAGGGCCGCCCAGATGGGCGGCCCTTTTTATTTAATGGTGGAGGCGGCGGGACTCGAACCCGCGTCCGAAAACCATCAGCCTGTGGTTCTACATGTTTAGTCCGTTCGAACAGCACCCATTGAGAACCAAACGGACAAGATGCCCAAAGGGTCGATTCGTAGCTATTTAACCCTACAGACCACGAGTCTCCGTTCTGTAGTGGCGATTCCATCTAAATGACCCCGGATTCCCAATGGATGGACACCTCAAGAGCGGGGTAACTTACGCAGCGTAAGCTAGTTCTACGTCGTCGTTTGCAATTATTGCAAGTAGCCTTTTTAACGAGAGTGCCATCCCGACATGCCCCACAAGGTTCAGTATCTCCGTCGATACCAAGTCGCCCCCGTGTGAACCGCGAACCTTATGCTGACAACGTCAGCCGAACAACCCTTGCTGAATCAGGCCAAGCGTAAACAGCGCTCCGACCCAGTGAGATTTAAGAAAAAAGGAAAAACCCCAGACCTCGCCCTCGCGCATCAATCGCGCACAAAGCATTACCTGCAGTGCCATGGCCGCGCCCCAGCCTGCAGCCACCCAGAAACCACCAACCATTGATGACGCCACTACCAGCAACAGCATCGTTGCTAGCCCCAGTGCAACCACGGCCAATACGGCTCGGTCGCCGAACCAGATCGCAGTTGATTTCACGCCAACCTTCAGGTCATCGGCCCGATCCCCGAATGCGTAAGCTGTGTCATAAGAGAGTGACCAGCAGACATTGGCAAAAAAGAGCAACCACGGCACCGGTGAATCGAACACCGAACCAGTTTCAGCACCCCAAGCCATCACCGCGCCCCAGCCAAAGGCCATGCCCAGCCATGCTTGTGGAAAATGGGTATAGCGCTTCAAAAACGGGTAGAGACCTGCCAGCACGGCACCTATCACAGCAAGCGCAACCACATAGGGTGATGTCATTGCCACCAGCAACAACGCCGTCAGCATCATCACTACGAATCCGACGAGTGCAGCTCCGGGCGCAATCTTCCCAGCGGCAATCGGTCGCAACTTGGTGCGCTCAACATGTGGATCAAAATCGCGGTCGGCAAAATCGTTAATGACACAACCAGCCGAGCGCATAAGGAACACACCGGCAACAAATACAGTGATGTTTTTCAGGGATGGCAGACCACCAGCTGCAGCAAACAGCCCCCACATGGTTGGCCAGAGCAGCAGCCAGTAACCGACCGGCCGATCAATACGCAGCAGCCTGTACCAGTCAGAAACCGAACCAACAGGCGTGAATTGCATAATCAGCTCTCGCGGACGTTGTAACGGCGTGCAGAGGACTCCAGTCGCTTCCACATCTCAGAATGAAAGACCTCGACCACCAGCGCGCGCGTTCCCGATGGTGAGCGCAACACCGAACGGCGCGCCCAGCAGCCGTTGATAGCAGCATCACTCGAGATCTGCGTAACACTGAGATCAGAACGGGAGAGCGACAGGCCGCGATCCAACAGCAGGTTACCCAGTGGGCGCTTGCCCTCCTCAAGGTCATTCATCAGGTCGGCGGGAAGATCTTCAAGCGGCAATACAGATTCGGCATCGAACAACACTGAACCCCGATGCATCAGTGAAACTTGGCGTCGCAGTGATGCGGAACCGTTATCACAACGGAGCAAAGCCGCCTCTTCAGGGTGCGCTATATCGACAAACTGGTCGTGCAGGCGCACCTCCAGCTTAATGCCAAAGTGGCGCTCGAGAAAACGGGTCAAGGAACCAGCTGTGGTCAGCACTGCGGCCGCATCACGGCCGAGACCAGATTCATCAGCCTTCCAGTAGCGAACTGACTGCCAGTTTTGTGTTTCAAGGGGTCCGAAGAACATGTCCGCATCCTGTGGCAAGCAGCCGCCGGGTCAAGATGAATCACACAAAATAACTACAAGCACATGACTTGCGCAAACCGGATAAATCAGGCCGAATTCCACCCATGACATGCCGCCTCTTTATCGAACATGATTTACACCCCGGCCACAGCATTGAACTGCCTGCAGATCAGGGGTATTACCTGCGCAGTGTCATGCGCCATGTAGTGGGTGATCCGGTAATCCTGTTTAATGGTTCAGGCGGCGAATACCACGGCTGCATCGATACTCTCACCAAGCAGATCTCTAGCATCCATGTGGAGTCATTTTCTGATATTAATCGCGAAATGGCGTGCCGGGTGCATATTGTGCAAGCAGCCTGCCGCAGTGAAAAAATCGACTCCATCCTACAGAAGGGCACCGAACTGGGGGCTGCAAGCTTCCATATCGTACGCAGCGAACGCTCATCACTGAAACTGGACGGGGCAAGATTAAACAAACGGATGGAGCGCTGGCAAAAGATCATCATTGAAGCGGCCGAACAGAGCGAAAGAACAGCCCTGCCCACGCTTTCATGGCAAGACAGGCTCACCCATGCCCCTGTAGATGGACTCTGCTACACCCTGCATCCGGAGGCCTCTACCAGCTGGACCGTTGAAAAATCGAGTATTCTTACTGCCAGAGATATCACACTGGCCGTTGGCCCTGAAGGTGGATGGAGTCATCAAGACATCGAAACGCTCAAAGCTCAGGGATTCAAGAATCTCACCTTCGGCCCACGCATTATGCGCACCGAAACCGCTGCTCCGGCACTCCTTGCCGCCATTCAATCGCTGATCGACAGCTAATTAATACATTCTAATTTCAGAACAGCCGGTTAAAATGCAAAACACCACATCAGGCCGATGTAGCTCAGGTGGTAGAGCAGCTCATTCGTAATGAGCAGGCCAGCGGTTCGAATCCGCTCATCGGCTCCAGCTTCCCGGAAACCGCTATCGGACGATAACGCCTTTAATGATCACAGGCACAACTGGAACATTATCGTATTGCCTAACTGAAGTGGTCTGCACCATAGCAATCGCATCAACCACATCCATACCTGCAGTCACCTTGCCAAACACGGTATAACCCCAACCACCAGAGTTACGGGAACGAAAATCAAGAAAGCCGTTATCTTTCAGGTTGATAAAAAACTGCGAAGTGGCCGAATGCGGGTCGCTAGCGCGCGCCATAGCCAGAGTGCCGCGAAGGTTTTTCAGGCCATTGTCAGCCTCATTCCTAATCGGATCGGCATTAGGCCTCTCCCTGAAATTGGCCTCGAATCCACCGCCCTGAATCATAAAACCGGGAATTACCCTGTGGAAAATTGTGTCGTCATATGCAGCTGCCAGCGCATACCTGAGAAAGTTTTTCACGCTTTCAGGCGCCTTGTCCGCATAGAGTTCAATTTCAATATTGCCCTTCGAGGTCTGAATCTCGACATGGCGCTTGATCTCCTCGGCACTTGCAAGGCCTGCGGAAAATGCGAACAGAACCGCAACCATAAGACTCTTTATAAACAGCTTCATAGACAGAACTCCCCGACTGATAGCTACAGCATGCATATGGCCGCCACCCCCAGACAATGTAGAGGCATAACCCTGATTCATCCATGCAATACTCTGCAACCTTAAACTCTTCACATAATTGTGATGCAGATCACATCTGCGCTTCTTTTTCCGCAGAGGGTGCCGCGCCCCACTACATAAAGGAGTAGAAAATGATCAAGATCGACATCGCATACACTGCGCTGACACTGGCCTGCTTTTTCGTTGCCGCTTCCATCTAAAGAGGCATGGCAACGCCCTTTTATGTGACGCATAACACAGTCACAGCCTCGATTCGACAGATACTCCCCCGCATCAACACTCTGGGAGGGGTTACCATGTTAGAATTCGATATTACCATTTCACTGATTACATTGACCGGCTTTTATGTTGGGACCGTCCTGATCTAGAGTCGTAAACCTTTAAGGCTGTTTCAGCCTTTTATTTCACGATAGCGGGAAATAAGCACCTGTAGATCCTGCCAGCTCTTCTGCTTCTGGGTCGGCGAACGCAACAGGTAAGCAGGGTGATAGGTCACCCAGACCGGTATCCCCTGATAATTGTGCCAGTGCCCACGCAGTGAGCCCAGAGGTGCATCGGTTTCCAGCACCGTCTGCGCAGCCACACGCCCCAGCAGGCAAATCATCTTTGGCTGCAGCAACTCAAGTTGCTGTTCAAACCAGAGGTTACAGGCCTGCACCTCATCAATCTTTGGATCGCGATTGTTCGGCGGCCTGCATTTGATTGTATTCATAATATAGACCTGATTCCGGTCCATCCCAACTGCCGAGAGCATGCGATCAAGCAGCTGCCCCGCACGTCCGACAAACGGCTCACCCTTCATATCCTCATCACGCCCCGGTGCTTCACCTATAAAGACGATATCAGCAGTCGAACTACCCACTCCAAACACCACCTGCGCACGCGTCTCTGCCAGCCCGCAAAGTCGACAGGTTGCCGCCTTTTCGGCCAGAGCAGTCAAACTGCCAGAGCTGATATCGGCAGCGGCTGGCGCAGTGGACGCAACTGAGAGATCAACAATCGGATTTTGCTCTGTAGCCGCCTGTGGCATTGATGCCGGCTGAGTCGCTTCAGATTCAACCGAACTCTCCGGTGCTGAAATTTCTGGCCCGGATGTAAAAAGGGAAACCGGTGTCTGCACACCGATTTCCCTCAAATACGTTGTTAGAAATTTCTCGTTTTCGGCCAAAGCCGGAAAACCCTCTTTAGATCAGCCGAGCAGAGCGTCTACGTTGGTGTTCGAACCAAGATAGACAGGCACACGCTGATGCAGCGCTTCCGGCTCAATGTCGAGTACGTTGATACCGCAACTCATCGCCTTGCCACCCGCCTGCTCCATCACAAAGCCCATTGGGATCGCTTCATAGAGAAGACGCAGTTTACCGGTCGTGTTTTTCTCATCGGCCGGATAGAGGAATACGCCGCCCTTAAGCAGGGTGCGGTGCATATCGGCAACCATGGCGCCGACATAACGCATACCAAGACCAGTCTCGGATTTCATGCGATCCAGATTATCGCCCATGCCATCAAGCCATTTGTCCTTGTTGGACTCATTGACTGAGTAGTAACCACCGGTTTCAGGAATACGAATGTCGGCATGACTAAGCTCAAAACGTGCAGCAGCCGGATTAAAGGTATAACCGTTCACACCCTCACCCACTGAGGCAACCAGCATCAGAGATGGACCATAGAGCACATAGCCGGCTGCAATCACACCCTGCCCTGACTGCAATGTGTCAGAAACATGCGGACGCTCGGAGTTGGCTGTTTTACGTTTTACAATGGAGAAGATCGTGCCGACAGGACCATCAACATCCAGATTGGATGAACCATCCAGCGGATCTACCAGCACCAGATAATCGGCGTGGCTATACTCTTCAATCACCAGAAGCTCTTCCTGCTCTTCGGAACCTACAGCACATACAAAACCTGTAGAGCGCATCTCATCGAGGAATATCTCATCGGAGAGTACATCCAGCACCTGCTGCTGCTCACCCTGTACATTCTCGCTGCCGGCACCACCCAGTGCACCTCGGAAAACAGCGCCGCGAAGAACAGCTGCAATTTCAATCGCAGCACGTCCGACACCCTGAATAATAGGCATCATCGCAGAGCCATTGGCTCCCTGTTTGGCAATATTGTTCATTGTCGTTGGCATATCCCCTCCCGATCTAAGCTTTAAAGGCTCCCTGAAAACAGGGCAGCATTAAGATAAAGCGCGCTCATACTATCCAAACAAAGGAACAATTACAAAACCCCAAAGCAGGAGTGATATCAGGCGAGCACCTTGAGTAATTTTCTGTGAATCCCCCCGAAACCACCATTGGACAGGACCAGAAGGTGATCACCGGGCTCCGCCATTTTCCCAACATGGGAAACAATAGCCTCCACAGTAGGAATCATGGATGCATGTCCTCCAATCGCCCTGCAGATCGCTACGGCATCGAGCACCTCATCCTGCTTCAGGTTACGCTCTGAGGGCTCTGCAAAGATCACGAAATCAGCCGCATCAAAGCAGAGCGGCAATCTATCCTGATGCACTTTGGTACGCATGGTATTGGAACGCGGCTCTACAATGACCCATAGCCGCCCCTCACTACCGCCGCGCCTCATCGCAGCTTTGGCTGCCGTAACCATATTGGTAATTGCGGTAGGATGATGTGCGAAATCATCGAACACTTTCACCCCCCCTGCTTCACCGACCAGCGTCATGCGGCGGCGAATTCCGGAAAAGCTCTCAAAGGCCCTGGCGATATCGGCACGCTCAATATCCATTGAAGATGCCGCGGCCGCCACCGCGCAGGCATTGGCAGCATTGTGTACACCAATCATCTCCCATTCGGACTCAAGCCATAGTTCGCCATCCCGGTAGATGCGAAACAGTGCGCCATCCTCACTTAACGGCTCCCACTGCCACTGTGCTGTGGGGTGTGGATAACGTGCAAAGGAAGTTTTCGGTGTCCAGCAGCCACGCTCCAGCACGTCAGCGACATGCTCCTCATCAGCGTTAGCGATGATCGTGCCCCGGGCAGGCACAGTGCGCACCAGATGATGGAACTGAACTTTGATTGCCTCAAGATTCGGAAAGATATCGGCATGATCATATTCAAGGTTATTCAGAATCAGCGTACGCGCATGGTAATGCAGAAACTTGCTGCGCTTATCGAAAAAGGCTGTGTCATACTCATCCCCTTCCAAAACAAAGGGTTCACCCTTACCACGTCTTGCCCCACCACCGAAATTCTCCGGCACGCCACCAATCAGAAACCCCGGTTGTTTGCCCGCCACTTCCAGAACATGCGCCATAATAGAGGCCGTAGTTGTCTTACCATGAGTCCCTGCCACGACCACAGCATGACGACCAGGCAGGATATGGTTGCCGACAAATTCAGGCCCTGAACAGTAGGGCAGCCCACGGTCCAGGATCAGCTCCACCTCAACATTGCCACGTCCCATCGCATTGCCAATCACGCAGAGGTCGGGCACAGGATCCAGATTTGCCACTGAAAACGGAGCAATATCAACCCCCAGCTCGGCCAGATAGTCGGACATAGGTGGATAGACCCCCGCATCGGATCCGGTCACCCTGTAGCCGCCGGATTTAGCCAGCGCCGCAATCGCAGCCATTGCCGTACCGCATACGCCGAGAATATGAATGTGTCTGTTTGTCATAGGAATTGAATCATAGAGATGTAGCGCAACAAGTTAAATCAAAAAGACATTTAAATTAAAATCGTCCATGATTGCCCCATGGTTCTGCATACCTTGCCCCATATCACGGTCGAAACTGGCCCCAAGCCAACAGCCACTATCATCTGGCTGCACGGGCTTGGTGCTGACGGTCATGACTTCGAACCGATCGTGCCCCAGCTTGGACTGCCAGCCGATCTCGCTGTCCGCTTCATCTTCCCCCACGCCCCATCAATGCCTGTGACACTGAATGGCGGTTACATCATGCCAGCCTGGTACGACATCAAACAGACCGATCTCGGCATCGAACAGGATAAAAGTGGCATTAAGGTATCAGCCAGTGACATCCAGCTGCTGATTGAGAAGGAGCAGATGCGTGGCATCAAAGCCAACCGCATCATTCTTGCTGGCTTCTCGCAGGGAGCGGCCATGAGCCTGCACATCGGCTTGCGTCAGGAAAGTGCGCTTGCAGGCATTATAAGCCTCTCAGGTTACCTGCTGCTGCCCGATCAGATGGCCCAGTTCAAACCGTCCTCACTTAACACGCCGATATTCATGGCTCATGGTATCAATGATCCGGTTGTGACCTATGCACTCGGTGACAGCGCGCGGAGAAAACTCCTCGATGCAAACTGCTCTATCGAATGGCACAGTTACCCGATGCAGCACAGTGTTTGCGCTGAAGAGATCAGGCATATTGGCAAGTGGATCACCAACACCCTTTCATCTGACTGATAGCCTTAAAACCCACAACTGAAACCTACGCGCCTAAGACCTTGCGGATGCCAGCCTAAATCCCTAATATCCGCCGCCCTTGTGACTGGTCATATTTGACAGTCACATGGAAAATCTGGAGAGATGTCTGAGTGGTTGAAGGAGCACGCCTGGAAAGCGTGTGTACGTGTAAGCGTACCGAGGGTTCGAATCCCTCTCTCTCCGCCAGTTTATTTTAACGGATGGCTTCCGCCACCCATTAAAATAGATTCGAGATAGAGTGCTGAGAACCCTCGTGGGTTCGACGGATTTGCAGGATAGCAAATCCGAACGCTGCAAAGCAGCGGCCCGAAGGGTGGCTGGCATGAATGCCAGACATAATCCCTCTCGGAAAATGCTCTCTAACTCGAATTTAAGAGACCCTGTCTCGATACCGATTTCCGCATCCGTGGAACCCAGGTGTCGCCCGGGTCGGGCCCCGCACGGTGGACCCCTGTGAACCCCGTCAGATCCGGAAGGAAGCAGCGGCAGCAGGACGAAGCGCGTTGCGGATCTGTCCGGCTCGGGCGGCGCATTTTCTCAGCATATACCAGCAGCCAAACCCACTGATTAATCGAACACTCCCATTGCTTTAGTTTCTGCTTCCGGCCAACTTTGGACGGTCGCAGCATCTCCAAAAACAGATAAAATGTAGCTCAAGGTATCTAGAAAATTAGTCGCGATTCAGCCATTTGTGAGTACCTGTCTAAATTACATGGTTGAAGGAGCCGTTTTGGAAGGTCACCATTTAAGACGATGTAATGTTTATGCAACATTATGACGGGTGGTGCTATGGGGATTGAGTGGTCAGATGAGCTCAGCATGTTTAATCCTGATATTGATGCCGAGCACAAGCGGTTGATTGAACTGGTTAATGAGATGAATAGAGAAATAGCCAGTCAGAAACGCTCCCAAGATGAAATAATTCGTATCATAAGTCTTATGTTGGGCCACTCCGCCGAGCACTTCGCTCATGAGGAGCGACTTTTTTCTGAACATAATTATCCCGACGCAGCAGAGCATACCGAAATTCATATAGAACTCATTGGGAAGCTGAATCTAGCATTGAAGGAGATTCAAAATACTGACCACGTTCGTCGCTGGGTTGACGCTGGTCTATCTGTTCAGGATTTGTTGGTTGACCATCTGGTTAAAGAAGACACCAAATACATACAATGTTTGCGAACCGAATGAAGTGACCATGATTAAGGTGGCGACCCTTTGATTGTGTGAGTGATACATATCTCTGAAGCGCTACCATAATTGTGAATGTCCATAGAGGCCGACTACTGCCGATCACGACAGGCGACTCACGGCCAACTCCGGACATTCGCTCTTA
>Ga0316187_10005997_pt1 | contig 10484 bp, 10 predicted proteins | sample CroRivburrow1_MG_FD_204927 | JGI IMG/M metagenome (GOLD analysis project Ga0316187, IMG submission 204927) | Coastal sediment microbial communities from Maine, United States - Cross River worm burrow 1 | ecosystem: Environmental > Aquatic > Marine > Coastal > Sediment | place: USA: Maine... | reverse complement strand
AGCGCTTGGTTTTCGCCCGTTCTTCCTGTTGGCCATCTGGTTTTCTGTCTTGATGATGCTTGTTTCAGTCGGCGGTTTCATCGCCGATATCCAGCTCCCCAATTATTTCGATTTACGCCTGTGGCATGCGCATGAAATGGTGTTCGGCTATGCCGTTGCCGTCATCAGTGGCTTTCTGCTGACCTCGGTGCGCAATTGGACCGGGCTGGCTACGCCTTCGGGAATGTCGCTAGCATGTCTTGTTCTGCTCTGGTTTGCGCCAAGGGTTCTTTCTTTCCTGACCCTGCTGCCGCCCACTGTCTTTGCCCTGCTTGATGGAATGTTTCTGCCTGTGCTGGCCATTGTTCTCGCAAGACCTTTGCTGCAGGCCAAGCAAGCACATAACTATCCTATCCCCTTGCTTATATTGTTGCTTGCTCTGTGTAACGCGGCGGTACATTTGGAGCTGCTGGGCTTTGTCATGGATGTTGCAGCTCAAGCTATACAAATCGCCGTGCTCACCATTGTCGCTTTGATGGTTGTTGTTGCCGGGCGCGTAGTGCCGTTCTTTATGCAGCGAGCTATCAACGTGCGGCCAGCTGCCGATAAGACGATTGAGAGGCTGGCTCTGCCATCAGTGCTGCTGTTCGCTGCGGCGATTGGCTTTGGGCAGGCAGGGTTGATAATCGTGACAGCATTGCTGGCCAGTATTATTCATGGTGCACGGCTATTCAGCTGGTTTGATGCGGCAATCTTGCGGCAGCCGATGTTGTGGGTGCTGCATGTTGGCTATGCATGGATGATTGTCGGATTCCTGCTTTATGCTGCGGCAGTGCTCTGGAGCATGCCGGTTGCTCATGCCGTGCACACCTGGACTTTGGGGGCTATCGGGATGTTCACCCTCGGCATGATGGCACGGGTTGCACTCGGTCATACGGGACGAAATATTGAAGCTCTTTCAGGGATGCTGCTGGCATTCGCGCTGATATTTGCTTCCACTTTGATTCGTGTTGCCCTACCTATGCTTGAGCCATCTATGCTTGACGTCTCCATTGCTCTCAGCGCACCCTGTTGGATCATCGCGTTTGTGATTGTCGGTGTTCGCTATTCTTCCATCCTGCTGCACGCACGTGTGGATGGAAAACCGGGCTGAAAGCAAAAGAGGAGATGATTGATGGCTGAATGGATCGATGTTGCCCCCGAGTCAGAGCTTGGAGCTGGTATTCGACAGATTGTTGAGACGGAAATCGGACCGATAGCCGTATTCAATCTTGATGGCGAACTTTTCGCTATTGCCGACATTTGTACACACGATGGCGGCGAACTGGCCAGCGGTGTGTGCGAAGGTGATCAGATCATATGTCCACGCCATGGGGCCCGCTTTTGCATCCGCGATGGGCATGCTCTAAGCCCTCCGGCTTTTGAGAATATCGAGACCTTTCCCGTGCGCATTTCTTCCGGCGTTGTGCAAGTTGATATTGACGACTGATATGTGAACAGTCATTACTTCGGCATGGATACTGCTATAGTGCTGCGGTTATGACACAACAAAAGGGGAATAACCGACTCGGCGCGTCGCTGTTGGCCGACATCAAGGCCAGACTTTCCAATCGAGCGGACTCTGAGCATGAGCAGGCAATTGTTCGCCTCGTGGTTGTTGCCCTTGTTGCTCTGTATTTTGAGCTTTGGGGCAATCGTCCAGTATTTATTCTAGCATCTTCCTATCTAACCATTTCCGCAATTATCTTCGCTTGGATCCTATGGCGTCCTGCTGCAAGTAGCATTCGACGTGTCGTCGGCATCATCGGCGATATAGGAATTACTACAGGTGGACTAATCATCTCAGGAGGAGAGGTTGGAACTCCCCTTATTGTGGTCTACCTCTGGGTAATTACCGGAAATGGCTTTCGTTACGGTGTGCCATACTTGGCAATTTCAACAGTCCTATCAGCTGCTGGCTTTTTAATTGCAAGCGCACTTATTCCTTTTTGGTCCACCAACATACATCTGGTTATAGGGTTTCTATCCATCATATTGGTGATCCCTGTCTATATGGCAGTTCTGATTAAAAAATTGCGCCGGGCGATTGATGCCGCTGAGGAGGCCAATCAGGCAAAATCCTCCTTCCTGGCCAATATGAGTCACGAGCTTCGCACGCCTCTCAACGGGATCATTGGCATGAGCGATCTTCTTTCCAGTACGCATCTTAGCAATGAACAAATTCGCTTCGCCTCCGTTATCAAGAAATCTGGGAATCACTTGCTTAGCTTGATTGAGCGCATTCTTGATCTGTCACGCATCGAAGCAGGCAAACTCGAGCTTTCTGAAGAGCCTTTTGATTTGCATCAGCTGGTTCGAGGTGTCACAGCCATGTTCGAAGCGCAGGCAAGAACTAAGGGTATTCGGGTTGAGGTAAATATTGAGCCAGATGTGCCCTTTGACTTGATCGGCGATCCGCAGCATTTGAAGCAGGTGCTCATCAATCTCATTGGCAATGCCGTTAAATTTACCGTGGAGGGTCATGTTGGCGTGCATGTTGCACTGCATTTTGATGCGGGCAATAAGCCCATGTTGCGCATGATTATCCGGGATACAGGTATTGGCATACCCGAGGCGGCACAAGGGAAAATATTCGATCAATTTACACAGGCCGACAACAGCGTGACTCGCCGCTACGGTGGAAGCGGCTTGGGAACAACAATCTCCCGACAACTGATCGGTCTTATGGGGGGAAGAATCGAGTTGCAAAGCCGGGAAGGGGAAGGATGCACCTTCATTATTACCGTGCCTTTCCGGAAGCAGGATAAGCGTGCGAAAAAGCGCAAGCTTTCACCCATTCGCGCATTGCTGCTTAGTAACAAAGACATGGGCCGCAGGCTTCAACAGAAGCTGGAGCGTTGGAATGTGGAAAGTATCTGTATTGAAGATGATGCTCCCATACTGTCGCTATTGGCCGATGCGGAATCTTTAGGCCAAGGCTTCAATGCGCTGATTCTGGATTCTGGCCAGCTGAGCTGCAAACCCGAATTGATCGCCCAGGCTGTGCGTGGCAAGCCTGAGCTCGGTGAGATGGATTTGATACTGCTTGACCCTGAGGCAAATCAGGGTGCCGATAGCATCATGTATTCGGCGGGATTCAGTGCAGTGTTACATGCACCTCTTGAGGAGTCTCTTCTGTTCAATGCCCTGCACGCAGCCAGTGTGGTACAGCCGACGGCAGGGGATGTCATTTCCATTTCCGATATCTATCAGCGCAAGCAGGGCATGCAGTCGCTCAGGATTCTGTTGGCCGAGGACAACCCGGTGAATCAGGAAGTGATCAGCGAGGTGTTGAAACGAGCCGGACATCACGTCCAACTGGCGGAGGATGGTGAAAAGGCGCTGGATGCCCTGAGCGGCGAGGCATATTTCGATCTGATATTGCTGGATATGAATATGCCAGAGGTCAGTGGCTTGGATGTGCTCAAGCAATTCCGTTTTATGGATACAAGTGGCAGTACACCAGTGGTTATGCTTAGTGCTGATGCGATGCCGGAAACTATTCGTCAATGCCGGGAGGCTGGAGCCAATGATTATTTAACCAAGCCTGTGGAAGCCTCGCGGCTGCTGCAAACTGTTGCTCACCACGGCAACACCAAGACTATCGAGCCAATCAAGGTTGAGCCAACCAAGAAGGTGGACATTGGGGAAAACATACAGGCCATCGGCAAGGATGCGGAAGGTATTCTGGATGTAGACATGTTGCAGGAGCTGGTCTGGATTTGCAGATCACAGGAAAAGTTTGTGGAATTTGTCGACCTTTTTGAAACAAGCGCTGTAAAATCTCTAGCTAAGATGAAATCGACCGCGCAAAGTGGTGACGTCAATGGCTTTGCCAATGCTGCACATGCCTTTAAAGGTTCGGCTGTCACTATGGGCCTGCAAAGGGTTTCTGAGCCTTATTATGCTATCGAAAAGCATAGGAATGAGCTGTCCAAGGAACAGCTCAGACAGTATGCCAAACAATTTGACACTATTTTCCATGAGGGCTGCCAGGCACTCAGGACCTTTGCAGCAGAACTGCAAGGTGGCGTGGATCAATAGGGACCTTAGCGGGGATCATATGCCCCGCTAAGGTATCTGATTCGCCCTAATGGTTTTACGCGTTTATAGCTGACTGCCTTTTCACCAGTCTTTCCATCATACGCAAATCTCTAGGGCGAAGGTTTAATGCCGCATCCACCCATATCTCGGTCACATTTCTTAATTCCTCATAGGTCAATGGGTGCGTGCATTTCCTCGCAGCCCGGAAGGCTGTGATGCCGTTGCGCGCCTTATCCTCACGGCTGATATAGTCGTAAACTTCTTTCTCGCCATGACCGTCTTCAGCCAGAACATCGACAACGCCCATCTCAAACAATTCTTCAGAAGAATAGAGACGACCACTCAAAATCATCTTTTCAGCCAGTGAATGACCAATTTTTCTGGACAGAAAGCTATACGCACCCATGCCCGGGAAAAGATTGAATAATATTTCCGGGAAGCCCATCTTGGCACTGCGTTCGGCAATTAGTATATCACTGGATATGGCAGCCTCGAAACCGCCACCCAGAGCATCGCCTTGCACCAAGGATATGGTTGTGATGCCCTTCCCAATCCCGGTATGGTTTAGATGTAACACCTCTACACAGGCGATGGCATATTCCATCAAAGCATCACGGTTTTTTTCCTGAATGCATTGAATAAACTTATTCAGGTCACCACCAAGGTTGAAAATTCCGGGGATGTCGGAACCCAGCACAATGTATTGCGCATCGTTATAGATTGGTAAGCTGTGTACATCCTTAAAAAGGCTATTGATTTCGTGCAGCAGTGTGTTGGTAAAACAAGGCCTTGGATGAGCACTCATGTTATACCAAACAGCATGGCACTCCCTTTCATAGTGCACTTCCAGTTGTGTGTATTTGTCGCTTTTGTATTGAATCAGTGATTGTACTGTATTCATTCTCCCCTCCATTGATTTAATAATATCGACGGCAAGTGTTTCACAGCCGACGAAGTGTATTTCTAGTTCATGGAGGGTGTTGGCGTCAATAAATCAACGCTAGGGCGTTGCATGGCCCGGCGGTGGCTAGCCAGCTGAAGAGGCTGAATTCGAAAAAGAACTTTTTTGGGTTGGGGTCGTGAGTGCGGATCACGATACAGGGTGAACAGAAGTGAGTTTGCAGAGCTGGTTGTGCAGTCATCAGCTAAGGGTGCGAAGCAAAAAAAGAGGCAGGCAACCAGGTTGCCCGCCTCAAATTATTTATGGTACCGGAGACTGGACTCGAACCAGCACGGGTTGCCCCACTACCCCCTCAAGGTAGCGTGTCTACCAATTTCACCACTCCGGCATATGTTTGCAGGCATTAGCGGCGCCTGCTTCCGTGTTGCATTTGTTCTTGAGGAAGAACTTAGTTGGCGCTCGGAAGACCGTCTGCGGGGCCATTACCTTTCAGCTTGGATGGATCGAAACCACCCAGGCCGTTTGCTGCTGGCAGATTTTCCTGTTCGGCTGGTTGTTCAGTGACTGCGGTATCAAGCACCGACTTGACCTGCTGCTGCGAAAAGAAAGCCAGCGTCAGGCTGGTCACCATGAACAGTGCTGCAACACCACCGGTCAGTTTGCCAAGGAAAGAGCCCGAACCGCGGCTTCCGAACAAGGTCTGAGCACCACCGCCACCGAATGAAACGCCCATATTAGCGCCTTCGCCACGATTGATCAGCACCAGGCCGATAAGGGCAATTCCAGCCAATACGTGAAGTGAAACAAACAAAATGGACATTATTTAAGCTCCTGCAGCCACGTCGGCGGTAGCCTGTACAATCTGTGCGAAAGATGCTGCTTGCAGACTTGCACCACCAACCAGTGCACCTTCCACACCAGGACAAGCCATTAACTCGGCAGTGTTTTCAGGTTTGACGCTGCCTCCGTACAAGACTCGGCAGTCATGGCCCAGGCGGGTTAATTCCTCATGGATGAAGGCATGTGTTTCGGTTACCTGCTCAGGTGATGCGGTCAATCCGGTGCCAATGGCCCAGACCGGTTCATAAGCAACGGTCAGAGCAACGCCCTCAGGCGCATCTTCAAGGACAGCCAACTGGCTACGCAAGACGGCATTGGTTTCGCCATCCTGACGCTCTTCGAGATGCTCACCGATGCACAGAATAGGCTCCAGTCCGGCAGACCATGCGGCCTCAAGCTTCATACCAATCTGCTGGTTGACCTCGCCCATGATGTCGCGGCGCTCGGAGTGAGCCAGAATCACATAATGACAGCCGGCATCGCGCAGCATCGAAGGCGATATCGAGCCGGTGAAGGCCCCCTTCGGCTCGTAATAGACATTCTGTGCGCCCAGTTGGATACCCTTTTGGCGCAGAAGTTCGGAAAGAGGATGTAGCAGCGTGTAGGGTGGCATCAAGGCTACCTCAACAAGATCCGGAGCCGGATTTTCCGGCATTTCAGCAATGAACTGTTGCGCTTCTTCGAGCACGCCGTTCATTTTCCAGTTGCCTGCAATCAGTGGTCTTTTGCGGCTGGTAAAGCTTCCAGTCTGGCTCACGATATATCCTCCTGCGTTTGCAAACCTGCGCCGGAACCCGGCTCAGGGGGTCGGGATTTTAGGAAATGGTGCAGACAAAGCAAGGAAAACATGGTTATTCCCCTCGGCATCATCCTTGTGGCGGCAGGATCCCGGTCAGTTTTCTTTCCCTGATGTGGTGATTTTTCGCCATGTGTTTAGCGGGATATCGCGTGCTGAGCCGAAACCGCCAACCCAACGGATGTTTGCCACTTCAAGACGGAAAAGCTGAAAATCAGCGAAATCGAAAAGCGGTTCGGCTTCCGCAATGGCGCTTAAATAGGCCTTCTGTGCCGATATTAGCGCCTCGTTTGGTACAGGGCTGATGCTTCCCTGCAGGCTTAGTCGAGGCAAAGCCAGTGGTGAGTCCATGGAAGATTCCGGGGCGCAGATCATGAAACCGCTCATCGGATGGGTCTGAATATTGGCCGTGTGCCGGGCAAGCCTGGAGAGATGTAGCAAAACGTTTTCTCCGTGCAAGGCATAAGGCGCCATCGAGGATTCCGCTCCGGTCTTGCCTTGCGTAGCGAGAAAGCCGATGCGGCAACTACCGAGCAGGGCGCGGATTTCCTTTAGCCAATCGGATTCGCTCGTCATCCGGAAGCAATCTCGCAAAGCTCGATGGCATTGCCATCTGGATCGCGGCAAAACAGGGCTGCCCGACCGGACTTACTCATTGAGTAGGGGATGGCTGCAGCATCCAGTCGCTGTCGAAGCATGTGGATGTCAGCAATACCCAGCGCCACATGCCGATCACGACCACCGTGATCAGGCAACTCGCAGTCGGCATACGGGTTATCAAGGAGCATCAGATGAATCTGACGCTCTCCATCCAGCGCATAAAATATGCCTTCGAATCCTAGATCGGGGCGCTCGGCCCGTTTCAATTGCAACACATGCTCATAAAATGTCGCCGCCTTGTGCAAATCGGAAACCAGCAGTCCGGTATGTAATAGTTTCATGGTTTCTCCCATAACCAGGCCGCGCCGCGCACGCCGGATGAGTCGCCATGCAGCGGTGGCAACAGGCGTGTCGTCACAGTATCCGAAAACACATGTCGTGCCCACAATGTGGGAACATGCTCATACAGGCTGGCGATGTGAGAGAGTCCGCCGCCCAGCACGATCACATCAGGGTCGAGAATGTTTATCACACAGGCCAAACTCCGCGCCAGTCGTTCGGTATAACGCACCAGTGTTGCAGAGCAGGTGGTGTCACCGCTTGTTGCGAGCGTGGCAATTTCTTTTGCGCTCAGAGAATCGCCGTTGATGCGAGCATGATCAGCAGCCATGCCGGGGCCGGAAAGCCAGGTTTCCACGCAGCCCGATCTACCGCAGTAGCAGGCTGGGCCCGGACGTTCAGCTTGCGTGGCTTGCGGTAGCGGGTTGTGCCCCCATTCGCCGCCGATGCCATTGGCCCCGGTCAATAATTGTCCGCGGACCACAATGCCCGCGCCTACTCCGGTGCCAAGGATGACAGCAAAGACGACATCCGCGCCCTGCCCTGCCCCATCCACGGCCTCCGAAAGAGCAAAGCAGTTGGCATCGTTGGCCATGCGTACCTCTCGACCAAGCAATACTTCTATGTCCTGTTTCAGAGGCATGCCATTCAGACAGGTTGAGTTGCAGTTCTGCATGCGTCCACTGTTGTCGGTTATCGCTCCCGGCGTGCCTAGGCCAACGGTGGCGCGGCCTCCAAGTTCTTGCTCGGCCTGTGCCACCATGTCGCCCATCAGCCTCAGCGTGGCAGCATAATCTCCGGATGGTGTCGGCTGGCGCAGGCGTAAGCGCTCACGGCCATTATTGTCCAATGCAATCAGTTCGGTTTTTGTGCCGCCAAGGTCGATGCCAATCCGCATACGGGACATCATTGTGCAGGATGCTCCTTCCTGCAACAATTCGCACCTATGACAGCACGCATTCTGGACGGCAAGGCCGTCGCCGCACGTATCCGAGCCTCGATAGCCGAAGATGTTGCAGCTCTGATTAAAAAACATGGCCGTGCACCCGGGCTGGCAGTGATTCTGGTTGGCGAGGATGCTGCGTCCCAGGTCTATGTGCGCAACAAGAAAAAGGCCTGCGTGGATACGGGCATCGAATCTGCTTCTTTTTCCCAGGCGCTGCCTGTGAACACTACGCAACAACATCTTCTTGGTCTGATCGCCGAGCTAAACGCCAATCCGAAGGTGGACGGCATTCTGGTGCAGATGCCGCTGCCCGCACAGATCGATTCGGAGACGGTGATCGAGGCCATTGATCCGGGTAAAGATGTCGATGGATTTCATCCCTACAATGTCGGGCGACTGGCGGCACGCATCCCTGGGCTGCGCTCCTGCACGCCTTATGGCTGCATGAAACTGTTGGAGGAAACGGATCTGGATCTGCATGGTCAGGAGGCGGTGATAGTCGGCGCATCCAACATTGTCGGCCGACCGATGGCGCTGGAGCTGTTGCTTGCCGGTGCAACAGTCACTGTGGCACACAAGTTTACACGCGATCTGAAATCACATGTTGAGCGCGCCGATATTGTGGTGGCTGCAGCCGGGAAGCCGGGTCTGGTGAAAGGCGAATGGGTCAAGCCGGGCGCGGTGGTTATGGATGTAGGTATCAATCGCATGGATGATGGCAGGCTGACCGGAGATGTAGAATATGCTGCGGCTGCTGAGCGGGCCGGTTGGATCACGCCGGTGCCGGGCGGTGTCGGGCCTATGACCATTACCATGCTGTTGGCCAATACCGTGCAGGCTTATCGCGAACATCTTGGAGACATATAATTGACTGATCAGGAACACGGGCTTGCTCTTACCCCACTGCATGCAGAACACATTCACCTGGGCGGCAAGATGGTGCCATTCGCCGGTTTTGATATGCCGGTGCAGTACGCCGACGGCGCACTGAAAGAATACACCCATGTGCGGGAAGGCGGAGCGGGATTGTTTGATATATCCCACATGGGGCAGGTCCGCGTTAGCGGGCATGAGGCACTGGGTTTTCTGCAATATGTGACGACCAACGATGTGACAAAACTGGTGGACGGGCAGGTGCAATATTCGGCCTTGCTAGACCATGCCGGCAGCTTTATCGACGATATCACCACCTACCGTATCTCTGAGACCGAATACTATCTGTGCATCAATGCCGCCAACCGGCACAAGGATGTGGAACACCTGCTGGCCTGTGCGCCAGCCTTCGATGTGGCGGTTCTGGATGTATCCGACGACACCACGCTGCTCGCCCTGCAGGGCGCTGTAGCACAGAAGCTTTTGCAGGCGCTGTGCGATGTCGATCTTGATAGCATTGCTTACTACCGTTTTGCCGAGTGCAAGCTGGACGGTGCGCAGGCCATTGTGTCGCGCACCGGTTATACCGGTGAGGATGGTTTTGAGTTGTATCTACCCAATGCGGCAGCCGTTTCAGTATGGCGCGCTCTGCTTGCTTCGGGTGCCGTGCCGATAGGTCTTGCTGCGCGCGATATGCTGCGTACTGAAATGGGTTATGCGCTCTACGGCCACGAGATTTCCGCCTCCGTTACCCCGGTTGAGGCCAAGCTGATGTGGATCACCAAGCTTGATAAAGACAACTTCATCGGCAGGGATGCTGTAGCTGCACGCAAGGCGGAAGGGGCGCGGCAGGTGCTGCTTGCCCTGAAGCTGACCGGGCGCGGCATACCGCGGGAGCATTATCCGGTTCTGGTGAATGGTGAGCCCAGTGGCGAAGTGACCTCTGGGATGCATTCCCCGATGGCTGGCGGGGTTGCGCTGGCCTATGTGAAACCGGAACATGCTGCACATGGTGAGCTCGCCGTGGAGATTCGTGGCAAGGCCGTTCCAGCAGAGCGTACAACGACACCGTTTGTGCGCAGTAACGTAAGAAAATAGGGTTCAGAGCCTTAATAGACTGGAGACTG
>Ga0316187_10005996_pt1 | contig 10485 bp, 8 predicted proteins | sample CroRivburrow1_MG_FD_204927 | JGI IMG/M metagenome (GOLD analysis project Ga0316187, IMG submission 204927) | Coastal sediment microbial communities from Maine, United States - Cross River worm burrow 1 | ecosystem: Environmental > Aquatic > Marine > Coastal > Sediment | place: USA: Maine... | reverse complement strand
CCATCGGCGGTGGGCTACCAGCCAACGCTGTCCACCGAGATGGGTCAGCTCCAGGAACGGATTACCTCGACCGCCAAGGGTGCGATTACTTCGGTGCAGGCGATTTATGTCCCTGCGGACGACCTGACCGACCCGGCTCCAGCGACCGCGTTTGCTCACCTCGACGCGTTCGTGGTTCTCGAGCGTTCGATTGCTGAGAAGGGCATCTTCCCTGCGGTTGATCCGCTGTCATCGACCTCGCGTATCCTCGATCCGGGTATTCTCGGCGAGCGTCACTACGCGGTCGCCCAGCGTGTCCAGAAGATCCTGCAGCGGTACAAAGACCTCCAGGACATCATCGCGATTCTTGGTGTGGACGAGCTTTCGGACGAAGATAAGCAGATCGTGGGTCGTGCGCGTCGCATGGAGCGGTTCTTGTCGCAGCCGTTCTATGTTGCCGAGGTCTTCACCGGATTCCCTGGCATCAACTCGACACTCGAGCAGACCATCGATTCGTTCGAGCGTTTGTGTGAGGGCGAGGGTGATGATCTTCCAGAATCGGCATTCATGTATGTCGGGACACTCGAAGACGCCCGCGCCAAGGCCGAGAAGTCTGCGGCGGCTGCAGGCTAAACATATGTCACTTCGCTACCACAATACAGCAACAGTCATTCGGACTGTTGCTGTTTTTTTCTTTTCGACGCTCCTAGTTGGATGTGGTCCGAACGATCCGGACTCAGCAAAGAGCGCCTCTGACAACTTGGGTTCTGCTCTGGAGCCGATGGTGCTGATCGGTGAGTCGCTCGAAGACTCCGGGATATCCGATAGGGCTGATATAGAAGCCAAGCTGATGTGGCCGACTGATCAAGAACTGGATATGCGTAAGATCGGTCCAGTTCCGCTTGCTGGTCAGTTCTTGACTGATCCACCTGAGTGGGGATCGTACATTGGGGTCTCGCAATCCTCAGTTGAGGATGACACAGGAGTGCATTTTTTTAACATGATTCATCTTGCACTCACATCACTCGATGCAATCGACAAGTTCAAGCAATACGCTATAGATCACAAGTACAATGAAGCAATAATCGTTGTGTTCACAGATGCCGACCTTGATTCGGACATTGGAATGGCTTTTTTTGATTATGAATCTGCTCTGGCCGTGTTGGATGAGGAATCGAGACCGTAATTTTAATCTATAGGTTGCCAGTTTTAGGACACCTGTGATTCTTGTTCGATCGTCCAGCTGAGTTCTTCGCCTCTGCAGTCGATGTGGATGCAGAAGAAGCCCGGTCCACCATCGGGGCCGGTTGATTCGTGCTTGTGGACCATGGGCCAGATGATCTCGCGGTCGGTGATGGGGACGGGGAGGTCATCGAGTTCGGAGAGTTTGTGCCAGACGAGTTCGCCCTCGTTCATGTGACCGTCGATGACCTCGACGGGGACCATGACGCGGTAGTAGAACAGGAGCCAGTGTGTCTTGCCCTCGAAGGCGGTTTCTGCGATGAGCCCGACCAGGCGGATGTCGTCGATATCGACATGAATTCCCGCTTCCTCGGCGATTTCTCTCTGAGCGCACTGGGTCGGGGATTCTCCGAGGTGCATCTCAAGCTTTCCACCAATTGGGGAGCAGAGCCCCTTGTTGGGTTCTTTGATGCGGTGGAGAAGGAGGATCCGTCCATCCTTGTCGCGGAGATCGCACAGACACGCGAGTTTGTAGGGCAGCGCGCTGTTGGCGGGGTCTTCGGTCAGTCCGGGCAGGATGTTGGCGGCGTCGCTCATGGGCAACGGTAGGCGGACAAACTCAACAAACTGTTCAGTCCTCGGTATCCAGTGCCTTGCCGCTGACGGCGGCGTCGCGTGCCTTGACCTGATGGTCGAGCACTTTCCAGATCCGATCGATTGAACCGACCGTTTCGGTGGATGCGACCTTGATCGCGGCGACATTGGTCTGGATCTCTTTGGTGACCTCCGCGGATTGGTTGGCGAGTTTCTTGACCTCGTCTGCAACGACTGCGAATCCCTTGCCCGCTTCGCCGACCCTGGCTGCCTCGATCGTCGCGTTGAGGGCGAGGAGGTTTGTCCGATAGGCGATGGTGCTGATGACGCCTGACATCTTCTCGATGTCCTCGGTACTCTGGGCAAGATCGCTCGAGACATCTTTCGCTGCGGTGATGTCGTTGATAAGTTCCCCGCGTTCTTGCTCGGCTTCGTGGAGTTGGCTCGCTTCGGCTCCCATCTGGATGGTCGCTGCGTTGATGATCGCCCCGGCTTGGCCGAATGTGCCCAGCAACCCCTCGGGGAGGACCCTGCGGAAGTACTTGCCCTCGGATGCGAAGGAGAGCGAGGCGCCCGCCTCGCGGACAAATGCATCGGTCATGTCGAGCAGGTGATTGATCGCGTGGAGCATGGGCGCGAACTCTGATTTTTCATCAATGTTGAGGATGCGTGCTTCGAGATCGCCCTGCGCAGCGCTGGTGCAGACACGGGTTGCTTCGTGGATCCACTTGGAATCGGAGCCGGAGGAGGGGGGGGCTTGGGTTGAGTAGTCGAGCGTTGTCATTTGATTCTCCGGATCGAGTGAGATCTTGCTTTGCGGGGGTGTTTACTTTGGGGGGTCTTACTTTGGGGGGTGGGGTTAGGCACAGAGTTTGAAGATGAGTTCGTCGTAGGTGACTCCCATGGACTCGAGTTTCTCGACGAGGACGGGGAGGGATGCCTGCCATTGCTCGCGTGGGGTGCGGTATCGTGATTCGAGTTCGAGGAGTTCTTTGTAGAGCGGCTTGACGGTATCGAGGGCGGTCTGGCTGGGGACTCTGCGGGATGAGTGGTAGCCGATGATCCGCCCGTTGTGGTCGAGGGTCGGGGTGACATGGGCGAAGACCCAGTAGTGGTCGCCGTTCTTGCACTTGTTGACGACATACGCGAAGACCTCGTGCTTGTCGGCGATGCGGTCCCAGAGGAATCGGAAGACACAGCGCGGCATGTCGGGGTGGCGGATGATGTTGTGTGCCTTGCCCATGACCTCGGCTTCGGTATACCCCGCAACGCGGAGGAATACGCGGTTGGCGTAGGTGATTCGTCCCTTGGTGTCGGTCTTTGAAACGATGATCTCGTCTTCATCAAAGAAGCGCTCGTTGCCGGTCAGGGGGGTGTCTGTGGTCATGGTTGTTATTCCATCTCTAGATGTTGATTCCAAGTGAATGTAGACAATTCGGCCATAAGAAGGTCCGATTTGAGTGCAGTTATCGAAAGACAGGAGAATTTATGATGTGGATTGGTCTGGAGAGGGTTTTCCCAGTTCGGAGGGGTTTTTTTCGGCTTTGCGTGTGCCCTGGTAGAGTTCGTAGCTCAAGAGTCGGCATTCGATCTGGGCGTTGAAATAGATTTGACGCGCGGAGGTTTTGAGCCCGATTTCTTTGGAGAGCGCCTGGCTCCCGGTGAACACATGCCCTGTCCAGCCCCGGCACTCGGTCTTGAAGAAATCACCGATGTCGGCGTAGAGCGGCTTGAGCGATTCCATCTCCCCGAGACGAAGCCCGTATTCGGGGTTGATAATTACATGGCCCGGCTCATCGGGGATATAGGTTTCTCGGAAGTCACAGCATTCAAAGTCAATCAGGTGCTCGACCCCGGCGGTCATCGCGTTCTTGCGTGATGCTTCGATGGCGCGGGGGTCGTGGTCGGTCGCGATGATTGGCTTGGTGACGCCGGTCGGGTTGGGGGGGGTAGATTGCTTCGCTTCCTTGCGCATCGCGAGGTAGGAATCGTCCAGATCGAGCATCGTGTGGAGGCAGCTCGCGTCGTTGCGGAGCAGCCCCGGCGCCCGTCCTGCTGCGATGAGGGCCGCCTCGATCGCGAGTGTTCCTGAGCCGCACATGGGGTTGACGAGCGGGGTGGTGCCGTCGTATCCGGTGCCCATCAATACCGCGGCGGCAAGGGTCTCCCGCATCGGCGCGTTGTGGGGCATCTTGCGGTATCCGCGGTCGGAGAGGCGGATGCCGTTGGTGTTGAGGTAGATCCAGGCGCGGTCGTTCTTCCAGACAAGGTGGATGACGACGCACGAGCGGTCCGGGCCGGTGTCGGGTCGCGCCCCGGTCTTCTCTTTGATCCGATCGACGATCATGTCTTTGAGGAGCAGGTTTGGGTACATCGAGTTGTCAACGGTGCGGTGCTCGATGTTGGAGGTGATGGTGAAGTACGAATCGTTGTCGATCAGCTCTTCCCACGGGAACGCGCTGGCTTGCTTGGCGAGCGCATCGAGCGATGGGCAGCGGAACCGTGAGAGCAGCCAGAAGGTGTGGTGCGCGGTGCGGAGGTGGAGGTTAAGTCGGTGGCAGTCTTCGAGCGTTGCGCCGATGTGGACCGCGACATGATCCTCTTCCTGAATCTCATACCCGAGGTCTTGGACTTCTTGCTTCAAGAATGGCGTGATGTGTTCCGCACAGGTGATTCGGGTGAGCCGTTTTTTGAGGGGGTCGATTTGGGACATAACGCGGTCGGCTCGCTGTTTCTTGGCACTTTGAGGCATTTCAAGGCGTGCGTTGATTCTAGGTGCTCAACGAGCCGGTTTATTCGGCTGTGGGCTCGTCATGATTTTCGCTTTCAGTATCGGCTTTGGAATCTTGGTCTTTCTCGATCACAACATCGACCAGTTTCGCGTACAGCACGCCCGCCGCGATGATGACGAGACCGACCGTGATGGATGCGATGATTCGTGCACCCTGATCGAGCGTCACGGTATCCACGAGCAAGACCTTGATCGCGACGATCCCAAGCAGCGCGAGCCCCGCCCAGCGGAGCGCCGCGGTGAGTTTGAAGCCGATCACAACCGAAGCGATCGCGAACAAACTCCACCAGATCGAGACGGCTGCGCCGCCGGCTGATCCCTGATCGGCGAATCCGCGCATCGTGCGGACGACCTCGAGTGATGTGCTGCTCAGCAGCAAGCCCCATGCGAGAACGAATACAGCAACGCGGAGGGTCTTTCGTGAATCCGCGAGTTCGGACGGCGCATCATCGGATGCAGGGAAACTAGGCAAGCGGAGTCCGATCCAGATCGCGAGTGCGGCAAGGATGATGGTCGCGGGGAATCCGAAGTTGAGCACGGGTTGTATTTGGAAAGTTGGATCCCCGAGGGAGAGTTGGTGGAGCACCCACGCGCCTGTGATAACAAAGAGCAAAACGCTGGTGATTTCGATGAGCGACCAACGGAAGAGACGGGTGGCGAGGACTGTGATGAGTATTGCATAGATGGAGAGCGCGAAGATCGCTTCGGATTCGCCATGTGTTTCAGTGAGTTTGGCGATCGCGATAGAGCCGCTGGTGATCGCGAAAGCCGCGGAACCAAATCTCGTCTCGTACCGAGCTTTGGGGAGGGCGGCCAATGCAATCCAGGCGATCCCGGCGATGAGCATGGAAGCCGGGTGAATATCAATTGCCATCACCTGGTCGTGGTCAATGTCGTAGACAGCCTGCCCCCAGAGCACGATCAGCATGCCCGCTCCAGCGAGCAGGAACGCGTTGAGGCGGAGGTTCGGCGTAGGGGTGTACACGCTGACCCACGCGCCGATCGCGGCGATCAGGAGAACCGCTGCGCCCAGTGCGTGCGGTTGGGTCGAGGTGTGCAGCAAGCAGATCGCGACCAGCCACAGCGCGGCGGATGCAGAAAACCATCCCTCGGGGGTGTATTTGGATCTCCATGATGCAAGAACGCACACGATGGCAACCAGCGCGACCTGCGGCGTCCATTGTGTGAATCCGAGTTCAAAGAGAGTCGTGGTTGGGTCTGACTGTAGGTGGGCAATGAAATCGTGGGTGAGCAGGCGACCGATCGCGACCGCGATCAATGCGAATCCGAACAGGCCCGCGGCCCTAAACCGGATGCGTGTTGATGTTTCGATTGCCGTGAGTCCGACGGCGACCCACGCGACGACCTGGATCCATCCCCCGAGCGCGGTGGCGATCGTCGCGGCCCCGAGCAACGCGGCATTGACCACCATCGCGGATGCGAGTATGGATCGTGGGGATGCGGATTCGCTCCAGAGCTCGCGTGCGATCTTTTTCCATCCGAAGACCAGGTGGAGCATGACCGCGCTCAGCAGCGCGAAACTCAGCGGGGCGAAGAAGTCGTATTCGGGGTTGATCTGGCGGATGGTCATCGCCGTCGCGGTGACGGACCACGCGGTGACCCCGAAGAGTGCGTTGATCCAGCGGGCTTCGGGGGTGAGGAATGTGCGGAGGTCGAAGGTGCGCTCGCCGGACTCGGTGAGCAGGAATCCCGCGTGTGATGAATCGGGCCAGTTGGTTTTATCGCGGATGGTGGTGAAGAAGCGGGACGATGCGATGAGTTCCGCGACCGTGACAATCCAGACGCCTGAAACGAACGCGATGGAGCTGGTGGGCCCGATCGCGTACATGTCCTTGAGCCAGAATGAGCCGATGAGACCGGTGCCCCACCATGCGAGTTGTCGCACGCGGCTGTACGAGCCGCCGCGCCAGCCGGAGAGACCCAGTCCGAGGATCAGCAGGCAGATCAGGTACACCGGGAGCACGACAAAGGATGGCTCGCCCGTCGAGAGCAGTACCGGGACCGCGAATGAGCCGATGAGCGAGAGCATCGCGAGCATCACACGATTGGACAGTGACCCGAGCAGAATCCCGATGAGCGTGATGAGCGCGAGGAGCGTGAAGGCGACGGGCGTGCCCAGCAGGTCGTACATTTTCGTGGCCGCGAGGATGGCGGCGTAGACGACCGCGATGCCGGCGGCGGAGACACCCGACGAGGCGAGGGGGTTGATCTTTCGTCTGAAGAACTCGCCGATTGCGATCAGGAGAACCCCGAAGAGTGCCGACCCGCCGCAGCGGGTCGCGGGCGGGATTGCCGCGATCCATCCCTCGTCAATCGCGAGTTTGAGGAATGATCCCACACTGATGACGACGATGAGCATGCCCAGGACCGCGAGCCCGCGGACGCCGAGGAACCATTCGAGTTTCTTGAAATCGAAGCTCTGCGACTGGGCTTTCGTCTTCTTGAGTTGGCGGACTCTGGGAGCGGTGGGGCGGGTCTTGGGTTTGCTCAGGTATGCGGGAGTATCTGTTGGACGCTTGGATGGAGCAGGTCTATTTGAAGATGGCGTAGCAAGCTTTGCAGCGAATGAAGGGGTGTGCTGTGTGGGTTTGGGCAGGGGGTCTTGCTGTTCGAGGCTCTGGACTCTGCTGGTGAGTTCATCGATCTGGGCGGAGAGCGCATTGATCGTTGCTTTCAACTGCTCGATCTGGTCGCTGTGGCGTTCTTCCATGTGCTCTCCGGGAGGAGTGTATGGCCTAAACTGGTTGTAATACATGCAGCGGGTGATACTTTGATCAACACAATCAATGGGCATCTCCTGTTTGTAAGGTAGTTTCTATTGGCTGATTTCGGTTTCGAGCGACCAGGAAAGAAGGATATGATGAAACTCATTGTTGCGAGCCTTGTTTTGATCGGGATGTTGATGGGGGGCTGCGAGACGCTTCCGACGACATGTGAATCTGGTGAAGGCGGGTGGGTTGCGTTGTTCAATGGTGAGAACCTCGACGGCTGGGCGTGTGAGGGGGATCTGGATGCGTGGGGTGTGGTGGAAGGGGAGCTTGTGACGCTCAAGCCTGGGAAGGGGTGGTGGATCCGGACGGACAAGATGTTCCGCGACTTTGAGCTCAAGCTCGATTTTTGGATGCCTGAGGGTGGGAACTCTGGGGTTGGATTGCGTGGGTCGTCGAATGGTGATCCGGCGTTTACGGGCTTTGAGGTGCAGATTCTGGATACCTATGGCGAGGAACCAAAGGATCACACCTGTGGGTCGATTTATACTGCGATCACGGCTTCGGAGATGGCGGTGAATGCTGCGGGGGAATGGAACAGCTATCACATCAAGGTGGTGGGGGACACGGTGGATGTGATGCTCAACGGTGTGCACATTGTTGATAACGAAGTGCTTGATGATCGCGGGTATTTCCGATCGCCGGAGAACCCATTGCCGCTGAATAGCAGAGCGACGACTGGGTACATCTCGTTGCAGGATCATGGGCATCCGTTCCGGTATCGGAATATCAAGATCAGGGATCTGTCTGATGATCCGGAGCCTGATGGGATGGTCGCGTTGATTGATGCGAATCTTGAGGGTTGGTTTGCGGAGGACAAGGCCGAGTGGACCAACGAGGGCGGATCGCTGGTTGGTCGTAAGGGGCCTGGTCATTTGTTTACCAAGGGGGAGTACGAGGACTTTGAGATGCGGGCGTTGGTGAAGGTGAATGACCACGGGAACTCGGGGATGTACTTCCGGGTCAAGCCGAATCCGGATCCGAACAACCCTTGGCCGATCGGGTACGAGGCGCAGGTGGACAATCACGATCCGAAGAACTTTACCGGCGTCGTGTACGACAAGGCGTGGCCTGCGTGGCATGACGCGCCGATCACACGGGATGACGCGTGGTTTGATTACCGGGTTCGCGTCGAGGGGGATTGGATCCGGACCTGGATCAATGGTGAGGCGTTGGTGGATACACACCTTAGTGAGTTTGATCGCGGGCATCTGGCGGTGCAGGGGCATCACGACGGGAATGTGATCGAGTTCCGGGATATCCGCGTGCTTGAGCTGGATTGATTACAGGTCGACGACCGAGTTCATCTTCGAACTCTCGACACAGGCTTCGACGAAGCGGACGCCTTGCTTCCCGGCTTTGATGGTTGGGATGAGTTGAGCGAGTCGGGTGGGCTCGGTGTCGCTACGCTGCGCGTGGATGTGCTCGGCGACGCCTCGGTAGATGTTGGCGAAGGCTTCGAGGTAGCCCTCTGGGTGGCCTTGTGGGATTCGTGCTGAGATCTGGGCGTCTTGGTGGAGGTCTGGACCACCTCTGGTGTAGGTGATTGGGTTGGCGTCGAGTTTGGTGACAATGAGTTGGTCGGGGGATTCCTGGTTCCATTCGATGGAGCCTTGCTCGGCGTGGATTCGGATGGTCAGGGCGTTGCCCTTCCCGATGCAGATCTGGGAAGCGGTGAGTACGGCGTGGGCACCTGTTGCGTAGTTGATCATGACGCTCGCGTCGTCGTCAAGGGCGCGGTTGGGGACGAAGGTCTTGAGGTTGGCGTAGACGGATTGGGGCTCGAGGTTTGTGATAAACGCGAGGAGGTTCTCGGCGTGGGTGCCGATGTCTCCCAGTGCGCCGGCGAGACCTGCTTTGGTGGGATTGACGCGCCAGGATGCTTGTTTTTGTCCGGTGGATTCGAGATCGGTGGCGAGCCAGCCTTGGTGGTATTCGACGAAGGCTTTGCGGATTGGGCCGAGTTCTCCGGATGCGAGCATGGCGCGGGCTTGGCGGACCATGGGGTAGCCGGTGTAGTTGTAGGTCATGCAACAGAGGAGGCCGTTGGATTGTGCGAGGCCTTGGAGTTCTTGGGCTTGCTCTGATGTGTGGGTCGCGGGTTTGTCGAGGACGACATGGAAGCCGTGTTCGAGGGCGGATTTGGCGATTGGATAGTGTGTGTCGTTTGGTGTGACGATGACGATGAAGTCGGGTTTGTCGGGTCGGGCGGATTCGGATTCGAGGAGTTGGGTGTACGAGGTGTATGCGCGTTCCTCGGGGAGACCGAGTTGTTTGGCGCTTTCTACAGAGCGTTCTGGTGTAGATGAAAGTGCGCCGGCGACTAGGGTCGCGGAGTTGTCGAGGGCGATGGCTTTGCGGTGGACTTCTCCGATGAAAGCGCCGGTGCCGCCTCCGATCATGGCGTATGTAAGAGGCTTGCTCATGACTGGTCGTCCTTGTCGAAGGATGCGTCGAAGGCACGGCTATTGGATGGGAAGTCGAGTCCCGCGACGAACTCGGCGGCTTCTGATGCGCCGTGCTCGCGGTCCATCGCGCTGTCTTCCCATTCGACACTCAGCGGGCCGTCGTACCGGATCCGGTTGAGGGTGCGGATGATGGATTCGAAATCAACCTCGCCCCGTCCTGGGGAGCGGAAGTCCCAGCCGCGCCGGTGGTCGCCGAAGGGGAGGTGCCCGCCGAGGATGGAGTTGGTGCCGTCGAGGGTGGTGGCGGCGTCTTTGATGTGGACATGGAAGATGCGATCGGGGAAGCGGTTGATGAGTTGGACGGGGTCGAGCCCTTGCCAGATGAGGTGCGAGGGGTCGAAGTTGATGCCGAAGGCAGGGTGGTTGTCCAATGCGCCGAGTGCATGCTCGAAGGTGACGAGGTCGTAGGCGATTTCGGTTGGGTGGACCTCGAGGGCGAACTTGACGGCGTGCTTGGTGAACGCATCAAGGATCGGTTTCCATTGGGACGCGAAGTGTTGGTAGCCCGCGGCGATGTCTTGATCGGAGGTGGGGGGGAAGAAGTAGAGTTTGTGCCAGATTGGAGAGCCGGTGAACCCGTTGACGACGGAGACCCCGAGTTTGCTGGCGGCTTGGGCGGCGTCGATCATGTTCTGGGCGGCGCGCTGCTGGACTCCGGCTGGGTCGCCGTTGCCCCAGATAT
>Ga0316187_10005993_pt1 | contig 10485 bp, 14 predicted proteins | sample CroRivburrow1_MG_FD_204927 | JGI IMG/M metagenome (GOLD analysis project Ga0316187, IMG submission 204927) | Coastal sediment microbial communities from Maine, United States - Cross River worm burrow 1 | ecosystem: Environmental > Aquatic > Marine > Coastal > Sediment | place: USA: Maine... | reverse complement strand
TAAAGTCCGCTTTAATACCAGAAAGTAACTCAAGGAGCAACTATATTAATTTCCACCCAACAGTAGAAACATGCTCGGATGCTTGTTCAAGAGCGGGATTGGTAGTGATTTCCATAGCTTAATGGAATGCGTCTGAATTTTTTCGTTAGACAAAGTGATGTCGGTGGCAACACACAACATGGTTTGTGGTCGGCAATGCATGAGAAGTGCAGTGAAAAGTTTTTCATTGCGGTATGGTGTTTCGATGAATAGCTGGGTTTGGTTACGTTTTGTCGACTCTGTTTCCAGTAAAGTAATGGCTTTGTTTCTTTCCGCTTCAGCTATAGGTAAGTACCCGTGGAAAGCGAAACGTTGCCCATTCAGGCCGGAAGCCATCAATGCTAGCAATATTGAAGAGGGACCGACCAGCGGCACGACACGAATACCGTTGTGGTGTGCTAACAGAACCAGATCAGCACCAGGGTCAGCAACACCTGGGCAGCCTGCTTCAGATATGATGCCAATATCTTCCCCAGCCAATAGTGGAGCGAGCATATCGACTAGCTCTTTAGGGTCGGTGTGCTGATTGAGACTGGAGAAGTGGATGGATTGGATGGCATGCTCCGGCTTGAGTGCAGAGAGAAACTGTCGCGCAGACTTGGGTTGTTCCACCACGAAGTGCTTCACTTTGCGGGCCACTGCTATGACATGTGAAGGCAATACCTGCTCGGCAGGTATATCGCCCAACGTACAAGGGATCAGAAAAAGAGTTCCAGTTTTGTTTACCATATTCAAAATAAACGCACGTTTTCACGGCGTAGCATTTCAACTAGCAAAATCAACGGTAGACCAACCAACGCATTTGGATCGTCGCCAACCATTTTGCTTATCAAGGCGATCCCCAATCCCTCTGATTTTGCACTGCCGGCACAATGATAGGGTTGCTCCTTGAGTAAATAGCCTTTTATTTCTTCATCGCTGAGTTCACGCAGCGTCACAAAGTTCTCTGCCACTTTAGTCTGCATATGGCCTGTTTTGCTGTTTAACAGCGTCAATGCAGTGTAAAAGCAGGTGGTTTTGCCACGCATTTCGCGCAGTTGTTTGACTGCATTGTCGTGGCTAAGCGGTTTGCCGATCTGCCGACCTTCCAACAAGGCGACTTGGTCGGAGCCTATGATTAATGCATCCGGAAAACTTTTTGCTGCAACCCGGGATTTGTCTTGGGCAAGACGTACCGATGTTGCTCTTGCGGATTCATTTGCCAAAGGTGTTTCATCTACATTTGGTGAAATTGTCTCAAATGGGAGTTGCAGGCGTTTTAATAGTTCGCTGCGATAAGTAGAGCTGGATGCAAGTACAAGCACAATATTCCTTGAGATTTTTGACAGGGGACAGCGAAAAATATATCATGCGCGCCAAATGTACGCACGGTCTTTCATTGATAGCCTGGATTTTGCCAGAAATGGTCAAGAGAATAGCGGTGAAGTACCGTTAGTCGAGATGTCGCGTTTACTTGAGTTATTGGCAAATCCGCAAGGAATGTTGAGTTACGCCATAATTGGTGGTGTGGATAATCAGGGTAGCCCTTTCCTGAATTTAAGTGTGAATGGATGTTGCCAGCTAAGCTGCCAGCGTTGTTTGGAAAGCATGGATTATCAGGTGAAGCTTAATACTCACTTGTTGTTGCGTAAGCAGGAAGAATTGGACGCGTTGGACGAGGAAATTGAAGAATTCGATAGCATTTTGGCAGACATAAAACTGGATGTGCTGAATTTGCTGGAAGATGAGGTTTTGTTAAGTCTGCCTATTGCACCAAAGCACGAGCCGGATACTTGCAAGGCAGCTGGTGACAAGAATGGACTTGCAGGGGAGAATCATCCCTTTGCGACATTAGAGAAATTGAAGCGTAATTAAATCGAAATAGTATTTTTTAGGAGTAATTAACATGGCAGTTCAGCAGAATAAAAAATCCCCTTCCAGACGTGGTATGCACCGCTCCCACGATTTTTTAACAGTACCTGCAATGGCGATTGAACCGACAACGGGTGAAACGCATTTGCGTCACCATATCAGCCCAGCAGGCTTTTATCGTGGGAAAAAAGTAGTTAAGACCAAAGGCGAGTAAGTTTTTTTATGGCGCAGCCGACCTATGCGGTCGGCTGCGTTTTTTATTTTTCCCCCAGTTTAATTACCTTAGGATTGTTTAGTGGATGTCACATTAGCTATTGATGCAATGGGGGGCGACCACGGTATAACGGTCACCATTCCTGCAGCAGTTGAATATCTGAAGCAAAATCCTGATGACACCGTCGTTCTGGTCGGTATTCCTGACGTCATTGAAGCGGAATTGCGCACTTTTGGGCTGCAGACGGGGCCGCATTTGCGTATTCAACCTGCTACTGAGGTCGTAGGTATGGACGAGTCTCCACAATCGGCATTGCGTGGTAAGAAAGACTCTTCAATGCGAGTTAGCATCAATTTAATCAAGAGTGGCGAAGCTTTGGCCTGTGTCAGTGCTGGCAACACTGGCGCGTTAATGGCAACTGCACGCTATGTACTGAAAACAATACCCGGTATAGATCGCCCTGCCATTGCATCTTATCTGCCGACTCAATGCGGTCAGGTTTGTATGCTTGATCTGGGCGCTAATACCGACTGTAGCGCCGAGCATCTTTTGCAATTTGCCTTGATGGGTTCTACGCTGGTAACAGCTTTGGAGCATAAACCCAACCCCAGTATTGGACTACTAAACATAGGCAGCGAGGATATCAAGGGGAATGAAGTGGTCAAGCATGCCGCTGAACTGATACGCGTTAGTGACCTGAACTTTTACGGCAACGTTGAAGGTAACGATATTTTCAAGGGTACTACCGACGTGGTAGTGTGTGATGGATTCGTTGGTAACGTTGCGTTGAAAACTACCGAAGGGTTAGCTCAAATGCTGGGTGGATTCCTGAAAGAGGAATTTAGCCGTAGTATTTTTACCAAATTTGCTGCACTGATAGCAATGCCAGTACTTGGTGCATTCAAGCGTAGAGTGGATCACCGCCGCTACAATGGTGCGAGCCTGCTGGGTTTAAAGGGTATCGTGGTAAAGAGCCACGGTTCAGCAGATGTTCTGGCATTTCGTTGTGCCATTGAACGTGCTGCTGAGGAAGCGCGTGGTGGCATGTTGCAGCACATACACGAACATATCGAAAAGTGGCATCAACAACAGCAAATTACTGAGTAGGGGGAGTTCTGATGTTTTCTAAGATTATCGGCACTGGCAGTTATCTTCCCAGTAAAACACTGACCAATTATGATCTGGAAAAGATTGTAGACACATCAAATGACTGGATCGTGTCACGAAGCGGTATTCATGAGCGGCATATTGCAGCTGAAAATGAGCTGACCAGTGATCTTGCCTTGCAAGCAAGCCTTGAAGCCATAAAAGCAGCAGGCATTAGCGCAGAGGATATTGATTTGGTGATTGTCGCGACTACTTCACCTGATCAAATATTTCCAAGTACTGCCTGTATCCTACAAGACAAGCTTGGCATCAGAAACCGTGGCGCAGCGTTTGATATGCAGGCAGTGTGTGGAGGATTCGTTTATGCAATGAACACTGCTGATCTGTACATCCGTGGTGGCCAAGCCAAGACTGCACTGGTGGTCGGTGCAGAGGTTCTGTCGCGTATTCTGGATTGGGAAGATCGCACCACTTGCGTGTTGTTTGGTGACGGTGCCGGAGCTGTTGTATTACAGGCTAGTGAGGCCCCAGGTATCATTGCTAGTAAACTACACGCAGATGGGAGCCACCGAGAAATGTTGAAGGCAGGTGGTAATGTCCGTAATGGTGAAGTACAGGGAGACCCATTTATCAAGATGGATGGAAAGTCTGTATTTAAGTTTGCAGTCAATGTATTAAGTGAGGTTGTTGAGGAATTGCTTGATGAAAACAAGCTGGGTGGCTCCGATATTTCATGGTTAGTTCCCCATCAGGCTAATATTCGTATTATGGATGCGACTGCCAGAAAACTGGGCATGAGCATGGATAAAGTTATTGTTACCGTCGCTACTCATGGAAATACCTCTGCGGCTTCGATTCCTTTGGCGTTGGATACTGCTGTGCGTGATGGGCGTATCAAAGCAGGGCAGAAGGTATTGCTGGAAGCTGTAGGTGGTGGATTTACCTGGGGCGCTGTATTAATCAAGTGGTAGGTCTTGTGGTTACATCAGAGCTTGTTAACTGTAGCGCGAACAGCAACTCGTCAACCAATATCAAGTTATTGAGGTATGTATGACTAAATTCGCTTTTGTGTTTCCGGGCCAAGGTTCTCAGTCACGTGGCATGATGAACGGTTTTGCCGATTTTCCGATCGTGCGTAACACCTTTGCTGAAGCATCAGATATATTGGAACAGAATATATGGGAGCTGGTCAGTGAAGGCAGTGATGCCGAGCTGAATGCTACAGTTAACACACAACCCATCATGCTTACGGCTGGTGTGGCGGTTTATCGCGCCTGGCAGTCGAAAAGCGCTTCGGCACCGTCAATCATGGCTGGACATAGTTTGGGCGAGTACACTGCTCTGGTCGCAGCAGGCGCATTGCAATTTTCCGATGCGTTACCATTGGTACGTTTTCGTGCGCAATCCATGCAGCAAGCTGTCCCGGAAGGTGTGGGGGGGATTGCAGCGATACTTGGCTTGGATGATGATGCGGTGCGAAATATGTGCATTGAAGGGGCACAGGGTCAGGTGCTGGAAGCAGTGAATTACAACTCTCCTGGTCAAGTAGTCGTAGCTGGTGATCGTGCAGCAGTAGAGCGTGGCATGGAATTAGCCAAAGCCAAAGGAGCTAAACGTGCCATCATGTTGCCCATGAGCGTGCCGTCGCATTGCAGCTTATTGAAAGGTGCAGCCGAACAGTTGCGCAGCTATCTGGACAATGTTGCGATACAAGCACCAAATATAGCTGTGCTGCACAATGCCGATGTTAGAAGTTATTCAGATAGTGACTCAATCAAAGATGCGCTGGTGCGTCAGCTTTATTCTCCGGTGCGTTGGGTTGAGACAATACTGGAATTCGGTAAACAGGGTGTTACCCATAATGTTGAATGTGCACCAGGAAAAATATTGTCAGGTTTGAACAAGCGCATTTCCAGAGAACAAGAGGCGATGGCCATCAATGATGGCGAGGCACTTAAACAAGCACTTGCGTTGCTTGCGTAAAGGGAGGGAGTTATGACTTTGCAAGGACAAATAGCACTAATCACTGGTGCAAGTAGGGGTATCGGCCAAGCTATCGCACTGGAACTGGGTAAGCAAGGTGCAACGGTGATCGGTACGGCTACCAGTGACAAAGGAGCGCAAGCGATCAGTGCATATCTGGATGCTGCGGGGATTACGGGTGCGGGCTTGGCGATGAATGTCAATGACATAGCGCAGGCTGATCAGGTGTTAGGCCATATACGTAAGCAATTTGGCGAAATCTCAATTCTGGTGAACAACGCGGGCATTACCCGTGATAACTTGCTGGCTCGTATGACAGAAGAAGAGTGGGATGACGTACTGGCGACCAATCTCAAATCGGTATTTCGTCTTAGTCGTGCGGTGCTGCGTGCAATGATGAAGGCTAGGGGCGGGCGCATCATCAGTATCGCTTCGGTTATCGGCAGCATGGGCAATGCCGGGCAAGCCAACTATGCTGCATCCAAGGCAGGAATGATTGGTTTTACCAAGTCACTTGCGCAAGAAATCGGCAGTCGCAACATCACAGTAAACTGTGTTGCGCCAGGTTTTATAGAGACAGATATGACGAATGCCCTGGCTGAAGAACAACGTGCCAAGCTGGTCGAAGTTGTACCGCTAAAACGTCTTGGACTGCCAGCTGACATTGCGGCAGCAGTTGCTTTTTTGGCTGGTCCGAGTGCTAGCTATATCACTGGAGTTACGCTGCATGTGAACGGTGGAATGTACATGCAGTAAGATGGTTGCAGTATTTCACAAATGATATCAATGTATTTAAAAAGGATCACTAATGGCTAGAACAAATTACTCTTTCGAAAAACGTCAAAAAGAGCTCGCCAAAAAAAAGAAGCAGGAAGAAAAACGTCAACGAAAACTTGCGGGTAAGGAAGAACAAACTCAAGAAGACTCCCCCCAACCAATAGTTGGCGAGAGCGCAGACAGCTAAATCTACCGGAGTGTAGAAGTGGCAGCAGTAAGATGGCTTGTTAATGGTTACGGCAGCACAAAGATCACAGGTCGAGTCATACGATGGTACGTCTATGTGCTTACACTTTTATTAGTTGAATATTATTGCTCAGAATTTATCTAACAGACTGAAAGTGCTAACCAATTTTGTCTGGTATAAGTTGTTTGGCATTTCGGGCAATTTTGATACAATGTGCGTGCTTTTTTGAACTTTAATCAAGGGTGGGAGTGATACATGTCAATGGAACAACGTGTTAAGAAAATCGTCGCCGAACAACTGGGTGTGAATGAGACTGAAGTTAAGAACGAATCTTCTTTCGTAAATGATTTAGGGGCAGATTCTCTAGATACCGTAGAGTTGGTAATGGCGCTTGAAGAAGAGTTTGAGTGCGATATCCCTGATGAAGATGCTGAAAAAATCACTACTGTGCAACAAGCCCTGGACTATGTCTTGGCGCATCAAAAGTAATTCCCTTCCTTAAAACCTGTTCACCTAATTTTTTTGTTTGGCGGAGTCAATTTGTCTAAACGTAGAGTTGTCATAACCGGACTGGGGATCATCTCCCCGGTCGGAATAGGTATTCCTTTAGTCTGGCAGAATATCATCGCGGGAAAGTCAGGGATAACCAATATCTCTCACTTTGATGCTAGTGCAATGGCTGCACAGATTGCCGGTGAGGTAAAAGATTTTGACGTGACGCAATATCTTTCAGCCAAAGATGCCCGTCGTATGGACAGATTTATACATTTTGGTCTGGTGGCAGGAATAGAGGCGCTCAAAGACTCCGGCTTGGAAGTTAACGAGCAGAATGCCGAGCGTATTGGGGTGAATATTGGTTCTGGTATAGGCGGCTTGCCTATGATTGAGGATACTCATAACGATTACCTTGCTTCAGGCCCTAGGAAAATATCCCCGTTCTTTATTCCGGGCACCATCATCAATATGATTTCCGGTAATTTGTCGGTAATGTACGGATTGAAAGGTCCAAATTTGGCCATGGTTTCTGCTTGCACCACTGGCACACACTGCATAGGTGAATCTGCGCGCATTATCGAGTACGGAGATGCGGATGTGATGATTGCGGGTGGGTCAGAAGCAACAGTGAGCGCGCTGTCCGTTGGAGGATTTTCTTCAGCGCGCGCACTCAGTACAAGAAATGACGATCCAGCCACAGCCAGCCGCCCTTGGGATAAAGGCCGGGATGGTTTTGTTATGGGTGAGGGTGCAGGTGTACTGGTCTTGGAAGAATACGAATTCGCCAAAGCTCGTGGAGCCAAAATATATGCTGAGCTGGCTGGTTATGGTATGAGCGGCGACGCTTACCATATTACTTCGCCGAATACCGATGGCCCCAAACGCAGCATGTTGAATGCACTAGGCAATGCCGAGTTAAACCCTCAGGACGTGCAATACGTCAATGCACACGGCACCTCGACTCCGCTTGGGGACAAGAATGAGACTGATGCAATCAAACTTGCTTTTGGTGATCATGCCAGTAAGCTGGTGGTAAATTCTACTAAGTCAATGACAGGTCATTTGTTGGGTGGAGCTGGCGGCGTAGAGTCAGTATTTTGTGCGTTGGCAGTTCACCATCAGATATCACCGCCGACTATCAATATTTTTGAGCAGGATCCAGAGTGTGATCTGGATTATTGTGCAAATGCAGCGCGCGACATGAAAATCAACGTAGCTGTGAACAACAACTTCGGTTTTGGCGGGACAAACGGCACGCTGGTGTTCCGCAAAATTTAGCTTCGTTATTCCCATGCTGGTCAATGGCAAGCACAGCAATCTGATCAGCATCCGGGATCGTGGTCTGCTCTACGGAGATGGAGTGTTCCGCACCCTGCGTGCAGTTGGTGGCATAGCTCAACACTGGTCCCTTCACTACCAAAAACTCCAATGCGATTGCGCAGCGCTGGGCATAGACTGTCCAGAATTAGAATTGCTTGCTGGTGAGTTGGGTGGCTTACTAGAGCTTTATCCTGATGGCGTGATAAAAATAATTGTTACGCGAGGTGAAGGAACACGTGGGTACGCTCCTCCAATCGTGAGTGAACCTGCCCATGTATGGGATGTATCGTCACTTCCCAATTACCCAAAAGGCTGGACAAAATACGGGATCAAAGCCCGTTTGTGCCAATTAAGACTGAGCCATCAGCCGCGCCTTGCAGGTATTAAGCATCTTAATCGCTTGGAAAACGTACTGGCAGCAAATGAGTGGAATGACACGAACATAGCTGAGGGATTGTTGATGGATGCGACCGGCAATGTAATTGAAGCCACCCGCAGCAATTTGTTTGTGGTTGTGCAAGGCAAGCTGATCACACCTGATCTGTCACGTTGTGGTGTGGCGGGAGTGCAAAGAGACCGTGTGATGGCTTGTGCTAAACGGCACAATATGCCTTTACAGGTGCGTGATGTAAGTATGGTTGAAGCCTTGCAAGCAGATGAATTATTCTTGGTAAACAGTATCATTGGCCTATGGCCATTGCGTGAACTAGAAGATCGTCGCTGGACAGACTTTCCCATCACAAAGAAAATAAGCAATAATCTGGAGGAAGTAGAGTAAATGCCCTGCAAAAAAGCATATTTCGGATCAGGTTCCGGGCTATGAAGCGGATATTCATACTGTTTATCTTGCTAATCATGCTGCCCATCTCCGGGCTGGTCTACTATGCATTTCAGCCATTATCACTACAAATCACTCCAATTGAATTTGACCTCAAGCAAGGCGGCAGCCTGAAAAGTGCGGCACGAGACATGCGCCTGGCCGGATTGCTGGAGCAGGAATGGCAGTTTGTAATACTCGCTAGGTTGCTTGGTAAATCACAGCAACTCAAGGCTGGAAACTTCGTGCTTAAGCAAGATGTTACTCCCCTGAGACTATTGGAAATAATCACCAAAGGAGAATTCAGCCACCGAAAAATCAGTGTAATAGAAGGGTGGACGTTCAAACAATTTCGCAATGTGCTGGATTCCAACCGCTATATTGCTCATGACACTTTAGCTTTGTCTGATACAGAAATTTTGCAGCGAATTGGCGCGTCTGAAAGCCACCCGGAGGGTTTATTTTTCCCTGATACGTATAATTTTGTATCTGGGAGCAGTGACCTTGCAATATTTAAATTGGCTTACCAAACTATGCAGAATCGCCTGCAAACAATGTGGGATACACGTGAGCCTGATTTGCCTTTCAAAATACCATACCAGGCCTTAATACTTGCCTCAATCGTTGAAAAAGAGACTGGTTCAGCAAGTGATCGTAGTTTAATCGCTGGTGTGTTTGTTAATCGCCTGCGTAAGGGTATGTTGTTGCAGACTGATCCAGCTGTGATTTACGGTCTGGGGGAGAAGTTTGATGGTAACCTGCGTAGGCGCGATTTACATGCAGATAGCGCATACAATACCTATCTGCGAAGAGGTTTAACTCCAACGCCTATTGCTTTACCGGGCGCTGCTGCATTACAGGCCACTTTACACCCGGCGAAAACAAAAGCGCTTTACTTTGTTGCGCGCGGTGATGGAAGCTCGCATTTTTCTACCAACTTGAGATCGCACAATAATGCGGTGAATCGATACCAGAAATGAGCAAATTCATTACCTTTGAGGGCGTTGACGGCGCTGGGAAAAGTACCCATCTATCGTGGTTCGCAGATACTTTGCGTCAGCGTGGCATTGATGTTGTAGTAACACGTGAGCCGGGTGGAACTCAGCTCGGTGAACAATTGCGCGAGATTTTGCTAAACCAGACGATGAGTATCGAAACGGAAGCGCTTCTGATGTTCGCTGCACGTATGGAGCATATAAAATCTGTCATCAAGCCTGCGTTGAAGTTGGGGAAATGGGTGATTTCTGACCGTTTTAGTGATGCCAGTTTCGCCTACCAAGGTGGAGGCAGAGGTTTAAATTGGGATAAGTTGACGCAACTTGAGCAATGGGTGCACGGTGAACTACAGCCCGATTTGACACTGTTTTTTGATGTGCATGTTGAGACTGCACGGCAACGGTTAGCAAGCAATGATTCACTGGATCGCTTTGAACAAGAGCATGCTGATTTTTTTGAGCGAGTGCGCTCAGGTTATCATCGACGCATTCAGGAAAACCCGCAGCGCTATACTGTAATCGATGCTTCCAAAACCATATCCGATATTAAGTTATTACTTGAGAAAGTAATTATATCTATGTGATATGAATAATATTTACCCGTGGCAAAAGGATGATTTTTTACGATTGCGAGAGATGCGTGATCGCCCACTGCATGCACTACTTTTTAAAGGCTCAAAAGGCATAGGTAAATTCGACC
>Ga0316187_10005988_pt1 | contig 10488 bp, 9 predicted proteins | sample CroRivburrow1_MG_FD_204927 | JGI IMG/M metagenome (GOLD analysis project Ga0316187, IMG submission 204927) | Coastal sediment microbial communities from Maine, United States - Cross River worm burrow 1 | ecosystem: Environmental > Aquatic > Marine > Coastal > Sediment | place: USA: Maine... | reverse complement strand
GACAAAACTCACGGACGAAGCCAAAAAGGCCATCGCAGAAATACGCCCGTCGTTGGTGGCTACCTCAGGCAGCACCGGAAAGCCAAATGTCTCTGCCAAGGGATCGTTTCGCGTTCTGGATGATGAACATGTTGTATTTGCAGACATTGTCTCTCCCCGAACCGTCGCCAATATCAGGGAAAATCCCCAGGTGGCGGTCATCTGTTTAGATGCTGCCGCACGAAAGGGCTGCCGCATTTGGGGCAAAGGCAGCATCTTCAACTCAGGCGACCTCTTCGATCAATTAACCGCTGAGTATGCTAAGAAAAATATGGTGGTGAAAAATGTCGTAAAAGTGGCTGTCGAGGAGATCGAAACTTTCTGATCAGAAGCTATACTTATGGGAAATTGGAATTAAACAGATAAGTGGGCCATCAAATGAAATCCCGCATTAAAGGAAAATTTACCTTTCAAACGGCAGGCATTTTATTTGTTCTTTCCGCCCTGTTCGAACTGCTCTCGATCAATTCCCGCGTACCATTATTTGGGAACGTTCAAGGTGGTATGATCGCCGCAACCTACCACCTGATATATGTCGTGCTTTTTTTCTGGCTGGGTTTCGGCTTATATAGGGCAAAAATCTGGGCCTACAAACTTGTTTTTATCACAACCGGTTTATATACGCTGGATCGGCTGGTTTACGTATTAGACAGAAAGGCCCTGGAGATTTACCTGGTGACGCTATTGGGTAAATACGGGGTAACCATTGGAATCCAGGAAACTGGAGTTATCCAAAAGGTTATTCTACTCGCTACGGTTTTGGTCGTTGTCTGCTGGTGGGGTTTTGCAGGGTATACCTACCTTCGACGGGAATATTTTCATCAGCAGGCTACAGACAATGAGTTCGCGAAAACCGATGTTTCATAAGCTGAAGGTTTGAAATGATCAAGCAATATCTCGACCGATCTTTGCGGCTGCGATGAAACGAAAGCGATGAAAGATGGTATCAGCCAATCAGATCAAACGCCTTAAAAGAGAAAAGCGGCCGGCGGTACTATATCAGTATCAGAAGGATGGCCGTTATTTTGCCCAGATAGCCGACAGCTTAAAAGAAGCCGGCGCGAAGGAGCTATCTGAACTCGGCGCCGAAGATGTCGGCCCGGAATTCAGCGGAATTCATTTCAGGGCGGACAAATCAAGCCTGTATCGAATTAATTATCTGACCCGGCTTCTTTCACGGTGCCTTGCACCATTAATATCATACACTTGCCATGATACCGATACGCTGTATCAGAAAGCCAAACAGATTAAGTGGGAAGATTTTTTTGCGGAAGGCAATACCTTTGCCGTATCGGGGAATGTTTCCGCCAGCGTGATTACGCATTCAAAGTACGCTGCCCTGCGCCTTAAAGATGCGGTTGCCGACTATTTCAGAGAAAAAGCCGGTCAGCGTCCGGCGGTGTCGGTAAGGGATCCGGATATTCTGCTGAACCTTCACATCCGGAACGATAAGGCCGTAATAAGCCTCGACACTTCAGGCGGGGCGCTTCACCGCAGAGGATACAGAGAGGAGACGGTTTCGGCGCCGATGCAGGAAACCGTCGCCGCCGCGATTATCCGATTCAGCGAATGGGACGGTTCTGTTCCTTTATTCGATCCTTTGTGCGGTTCGGGAACCCTTTTGTGTGAAGCGCTCATGCGGTATAGCAATATTCCTGCGGGTGTATTCAGGAAGCGATTTGGTTTTGAATTTTTACCTGACTTTGACGACGCTGTCTGGAAGCAGGTAAAAAAAGAGGCCGACGGACACATCCGGGAACTTCCGAAAGGGCTGATAGCGGGCAGTGATATATCCGCGGAGGCTGTCAGCGCGACGCTGACAAACCTGATGGGACTCCATTACGGAAATAGGGTAAGCATTGAAAGGGCGGACTTCAGAAAGCTGCCTGCCCTTGAAGCGCATGTAATTGTAACCAATCCGCCTTATGGCATTCGGATGGGGAAAGACGAGAACCTTGAAATGTTTTATAAAAATCTCGGCGATTTTCTGAAACAGAAATGCAAAAGCTCGGCCGCTTTTGTTTATTTCGGAAATCGGGAGTATATCAAAAAAATCGGGCTGAAAGCATCATGGAAAAAACCGATCAAGGCCGGCGGGCTTGACGGTAGACTTGTTAAATACGAGATTTACTGAGAATACAGAGAGACTTTCACAGATCATTTTGGCTCCTTCTGTCTGTTTATTTTATAGTTTTTGGGTTTGTTCTCAGTCGGCTGTCAGTTCGTTTTAACTGGATCCGGCCTGGCGGGCACCACAAATGAAACGGCAAAGGCCGCAAAAGCTGCCAGAACAAACCGGCAGCTGATCAAAACCCACCAGTTGGCCCCCAGGGCGGCAAATATCACGGTATCTTCAATTATACTGTGGCAGATGCCCAGAAAAACGAGTACTATAACCAAATCTCTTTTGGTCAGGGTGCCATCTTTGGCAAAAGATATGATAACCCCCGAGCCGAAGACAATCCCCAGAAACAGACCTGCCAGAAACGGAAATGCCACCCTGCTCGAAAGATTCAGTCGCTGAAAGACCGGTTGGATAAAACCAACTCCCCTGTCCAGCAGGCGGGAGTCTGTTAACAGCGCTAAGACAACCATCAAAGGTATGATGATTGCCGGAACGAGAACTGCTATGTGTGCGCCACCTGTAATAATTTCCTGAAAAATAACCGCCCAATCCACTCCTATATCCTCACTACAACGTCATTTTCCCGAATAAGTTCAATATAGCGCCGGCCCCAAGAGCGGTGGCCAGGCGAATGCCCAGAATGGGCCAGGCGCTGATACCGGTTTTTTTAATAATGGCCGATTCAATCACAAGTTCGTGGCAACAGGAAAGTATGACGGCGATGATCGTTATCTGCCATGCAGTTAAGCCAAGGGCGAAAATAATTCCGATGGCGGCGTAAGAGTTGAGAAACATGCCCGTCACAACAGCCAGCGCCGCCTCCCCAGGCAGTCCGACAAAACGCATCAGCGGATCGAAAAATTGCGAAATCCAGCCGATAACGGGCGTATGCTCCAATACTTTTATCAGGGCGAAAACAGGGATAATGACCTTCAGAAGCAGAAATGAGGTCTTCAGGCCGTTTGCAAATCCATTTTTCCAGGTTTTGGCGGTAATCAATTATGTTTTCCTTAAGTTGTTTTACATTACGTTTTGGGCAACAATCCGTCAAGATCCGTTCTTTTTTTTTCAACCCTTTAATGGATAACCGCTTCTTATCATTTTAAACACAATATATCAGCATCAGGAATCAGGGGACGGATTGCCACGATGATGAGTTTATAAGCGCCGTCACCGGCCAAAAAGATGGCCGGTCTGATCAGAAAAGTAACTTTTGGGGCTCGGTTTGGAAATCGGCCGTTGTTGGGTTTCGTTTTTCGCAATAAAACCGGCAAAATGTAGGTTGGGTTGAGTGCAACGAAACCCAACAAAGCTTGGAGCAGGCTCAACCCAACCTACAAAATACAAAGTGGCACAGGATAGATCCAATTCCAACTTTAAAATGTGTCATATAAGGGATATACAGAGAAAGCGGGTGTCTGACTTGCCTTGGTTTTCATAAGCCAAATTAATTGACGTGACCGTTATTCCACGACACTAATCTTTCGATCCGCCGTGCTCCCAGCGGTCAAGAATTCGAGATAAAAACGACGATATCATTGCTTTTCGATTTACCCATTTCCGGATACCATGAATTTTCATTGGTGCAGTAATAAATCTTCGCGCTTTTTTATTAAGTTCTCGTATTTTTTTGGACATTATCGGGCGATATGACACATTCTCCGAGCAAGGGTTTCAAGTGTCAGACCTGCTCTCGAGTTTTAACTCCTGACACCTGACACCCGAAACCTAAGTGCCAATGTCTAATTTTCATACAATCCCACGACCGATAGGGTATCACAGCCAATTTTCCAAGCTGAGTTGAGTCATATGCCAACCATCACCACCCCGCCTTATACTTCCGGACGCTCTCCAAAGACCGGACCAACTTCCCGGGTTCGTTTGAGCTCGAAAAATCCGGGCATACTGCCGGCCGCAATGATTGCATCCCAGAATTTAACGGCCTCTTCGCCGGTCGGTGCCGGACTCATGACAGGGCCGAAAAAACCGGGGCCCTGGCCGCCATCGAGCACGATCTGCGGCACACCGACATCCGTGCCGGCTTTGACGATCGCTTGATCCATGTCGGCCTGGATATCTTTATCCAGTGATTCGTTGTCCGCAGCAGATGCCAGCCTGGTTGGTAATCCGCACGTCTGCAGGATTTCCTCCAGGGCTGAAGGCTCATCGATGTCGCCTTCATCGTGATGATAGCACGCACCCATGGCAGTATATATTTTCCCGACGCTTTCGTTGCCGAATTCAGCTCGAACCGCCGCCGCAACACGCAGGGCTTTCAAGCCAATTTCATGCAATATTTTATAATCTTCCGGCACCTCACGCTCTTTGTTGATCAGCTTGAGGCTGAAGAATTTCCAATTAACCTGAATCTGTTTTTGTTGTCCGACATCTACCATCCACCTGGATGTGATCCAACACCAGGGTCAGACCGGATCCCAGTAAAAATCCACAATATTTTTTGAATCGACCATTATTATCTCCTCATAAAATTCAGATCTACCGACATGTCGTAAAATCTGATGCAGTAAAAATGTTTATGGTTACGCCAACAATACTGGATTTCGGGCGAATAGTTCTGGATTTTATTTCATATTTTTTCACGGTTTGCAATGCAATATCCACCAGCGTCGATATTACCCTTTTTTGGGTTATAATTCCCTTTCTTATAGGTACTATTGTATCTTGAATTTACGATTAATTTTTCTACAATTATTGCAGGTTCCCTTGATATCAGGGCCTCCCGAGAAGTTTTTCCGACTGGGGTCAGAAGCCCTGAAATTCTTTCTATTAATGCAACATAAACTATCAGCGTAATCTTATGCCTACCAGTTCCAATTTCAGGGCCCCCGCATAACGGTCAAGCGCCGTTCGCACGGCCTCATGATCATTAGAGTTCGCCCTACCCATCACCTTCCCTTCTTCAAACCGGATTGAAAGTACCTTGAGCTTCTCGGTTGTCCGATCGGCCTTGAGATCAACGCGCCCCACAAACCGATCACCGGCAAGCACCGGCAGACAGTAGTAGCCATATTTACGCTTGGGCGCAGGTTTGAAAATCTCCAGGACCTGATCAAAGGCAAACAATTGTTGGACACGTCGGCGATCCCAAAGCACCGGATCAAAGGGCGATAGCAGAACGCCCTGGTCAGTGCGCGGCCGAACACGCTTGAGGCGGGCCGCCAGCTCGAGATCTTTATACCGGATCCAGCCGGGACGTTTCTTTGAGTCATCTCCCAGAAGCGCACAGGCAACAATTTCGCCCTTTTCAACGAGGCGGTTTAGGGCAGTCCTGATGTTCTTTTTTTGGTTGGTTAACCGCCAGGTTTGAGAGAGGGTGCCGCTGGAAGCCCAACCATGTCCTTTCAGTGCCTGAACCAGCAGGTGTTCTATGGCTTGTGGCTCGGACAGGCCCTTTTGCCGCCAACAATCGGGAATAACACGTTCGGTAAGATCGTATACCCTCTGAAAATTGCGCCGTTCACGAATGGCGAGCTCCCCCGAAGACCACAGTGCGGTTGCCACCCGTTTGACCAGTTTCAGATCCCACCACCCGCGGCTTCCACCACCTTCCATATCGAGGGAGCGAATGGGTCCTTCGTCTCGAATACGTTGACGCAGGTTTTCTGCGATATTCGGGTGTTGCCTAACGAGGTCTCCCCACCAGGGATGACGGCGATATGACTTGCGGCGAAATTCGAAGACCGGATAAAGCTCGACAGGCATCCAGCTTGCCTCATGCCCCCAGTATTCGAAAAGCGGCTCCTCGGGACGTAGCAAGGCCTCTGCCAGCTCGGGATCGAAGCCCTCGAGGCGTGAAAGAAGCACGATTGCATGGCTTCGAGCGCCGGCGATTGAGACGGTGTCGAGTTGAAGGTAACCGAAGCGCCGGATAATTCGATGAGCCGCTTTGCGGGCCCGAAGATTACGGCCTGTTGCACGCTTAGGAAGACCGGTCCACTCCGGTTTGAGAAGTCCGGCACGGGCGAGCGCCAGTCGCCGGGCTTCGGTCGTTACGATGGTTTCCATTAAAAAAACCTAACAGAAAAAGGTCCAGTGGTAAAGATATTAAGTCAATGGATGCATCGGCCGGAATAATCAACATTTTCTCTATACATTCAAATGGTGAATGTGCTCTGAGGTGATGAAGATCATTCACAACGTGGCTTTTATTTTCATCCGGTCTTTATTCCGCTAAACCAACCTTTAGGAGCAATTTTGGATTGTGGATTTTAGATTGCGGATTTGTTGTATCGCTGCGCTCTGTCTTTTTTTATTAAATTGACAGAATACCTTAAATCTAAAATCTAAATTCCCAAATCCCAAATCTATTAGGAATAAAAGTGGGATCAAATGTCAAAAGAAACATTGCGATAGAACGCATGATTTTCACCATCCCAGATGTGCTCTATAGGTCAATTAACCCCAATGTTGCAGCGTCAGGGTTGATTTAAAGCAAATATATTCTTGACCTTTTGGAGATCATAGCCCATCTTCAGGAACGCGAAGGTATACAATGAAATCTCTCCGCGGCAAGCCGCGGAGCATCATGTTTTTAGGATTTAACTCACTTTTATCGCAGCAAGCTGCGGGGAATTACCCAGGAGAGATTAAAAAGTTCACACAGTGTGATCAACAGTGGTTCAAATCTGGGGCCTTCACTTTTGAGGAGCATCTTTCGATGAATAAAGTTTTATGATAGAAAAACCCGGACGGGCACTCATCCTGATCGCCTGCGCCTGCGCCATTTTCTGGCCGGGGGCATTTATTTTCGGCTTTCCCGGGGTTATGAGCCAGCACTGGCAGCAGGCCTTCAATGTCGGCGGCAGCGCTGTTGGCAAGACGGTTTTTTTTGTTCTGATAGGCGCCACCTGCTTTATGTACCTTTGCGGACGCTGGCAGGAAAAATACGGCCCCGGTAAACTGGCTGCCATAGGCGCCATCCTGTGTGGCAGCAGTGTTATCTGGCTGGGCCGGGCTGAGAACATGAACGCGGTTTACGCTTGGGCATTTTTAACCGGCGCCTCATCGGCATTTGTTTATGTCCCGGCCCTAACGGTGGTGCAGCGCTGGTATCCTGAAAGACGCGGGCTGGTCTCAGGATTCTTCAATATGGCCTTCGGTCTGGCAGCGGGCATCATGTCGCCGGTATTCACCGCCCTGTTATCAAGCTGGGGCTATAAAACGATCAACCTGGTGTTTGGCTGTATGGCCCTCATCGTCGGCCTGGCAGCATCCACCCTGATTCGGTCACCGGAGGTGCATCTGTCGGCACCGACAGCCGATACGCCGATTGAACCAACGAGCCGCTCGGTTGTTGACGCCTTGAAAACCCGCGAATTCTGGTGTCTATGGCTCACCTGGGTGTTGGCCGGTGCCGCCGGTGCCAGCATGCTGGTGCTGGCCACAGGATTCGGTCTGGCTAGTGGGTTGAGCCTCTCCCAGGCCGTTGTTTTACTCACCGGTTTTAATCTGACAAACGGCAGCGGCCGGTTGGTGAGCGGATTTTTCTCAGACCGGTTCGGGCGCAGCCGAACCATGGCGATCAGCTTTACGTGTGCCGCCGCCGCCTACTTAATCATGCCCCATGTGGAAGGCATTTGGCTGTGGGCCACCTTAGCGGCGGTTATCGGCTTTGCTTTCGGAACCCTGTTTGCAGTCAGCGCACCGATAGCCGGTGACTGCTTCGGTATGGCCCATTTCGGAGCCATTTTCGGTCTGATTTTCACCGCCTACGGCTTCTTGTCCGGACCGCTGGGTCCATGGCTGAGCGGCTATATTCTGGATCGCACCCAGGGCAACTACACCCTCGTTTTTTCTTATCTGGGCTTTATGTATTTGGCTTCTGCCGGCCTCATCCTGATGGTTCAGCCCTGGCGCGAATGTCGGTTGTGAACACAAAGGATGCCTCACCAGGACCTACCTTTTATGTTCTCGATCAGATATAACATTTTCCTTGCATTGACCAGTGCCCTGCTATTGGGGCTGCCCTGGTCAGTTACCGCTCTGTTCTTTCTCGTTTTTTTTGCCTGGGTGCCCCTTTTGCTGCTAGAAGCGGAAGTCAGACATCATCCAAACCCCTACGCCATATTCAACTATGCCTTTGTCAGTTTCCTGCTGTGGAACATCATCGGTACCTGGTGGGTTACCCGGGCCCAATTTGTGGGTGCCATCCTTATCATACTCGCAAATTCACTGATACAGGCCCTCGTTTTCTGGCTGGCCAGCCGAATCCGGACAATTCTGAAAATTCCCTTGTTCTTCCCTTTTGTGCTCATCTGGATGGGGTACGAGCATTTTCATCTCTCCTGGGACCTGGCATGGCCCTGGCTCAATCTGGGCAATGCACTGGCCACCGCACCAAAGCTCATCCAATGGTACGAATTTACCGGCGTTCGGGGTGGGACGCTCTGGATAATCTTGAGCAATTTTGCTGTCTTGAGGGTGTATTGTTTATATCGGGAAAAAGGTGCGGGTTCTATGATTACGGCCGGCGCAACGGTTCTGATGACCCTTCTCATCCCCATGGTTGGATCCTTTCTTATTTTGCAAAACTTTGAAGAAACGGGAGAAACCGTAAATATCGCTCTGATTCAGCCCAACCTGGATCCATATACGGAAAAATTTGACCCAAAAAATCATGCTCACCACGTGGAGACGTTTTTCAAAACAGCGGATGCGATCATCGATGACGAAACCCAATATTTGTTTGGACCTGAAACCCTCATTGTAGATCAGATTGACGAGAGAGATCCTTCAGCATCGATCTACTACCGGAATTTGTTGAAATTCCGCAAAAAATACCCAAATCTGACTATTCTCCTGGGCATACACAGCTATCGAAAACTCAGCAAAGAAGACGTTCCGCCGGGAAGTCGTTTCGATCGCGAGCAAAACTTTTACTACGAGGCCTTTAATACGGCGCTTTTTCTACCGCCGGGTTCGGCAGCTGTACCCCAGTTTTACCACAAAACCAAGTTGGTGCCCCTGTTCGAACGTATGCCCTTTGTGCAATATCTGGGCTTTTTGGGAAAATACTCCCTGGAGCTGGGCGGATACACCGGCACTTACAGTCTTCGTCAGGAGCGCACCACATTCGTGTCACCTGATTCTTCGATCACCATTCTGCCGATTGTATGCTTTGAATCCATATTCGGCCCCTACTGCTCCCGCAACCTGCCGGAAGAAAAAGGCTTTATCTGCATGATCACTAACGACGGGTGGTGGAAAAATACGCCCGGCTATCTGCACCACTTCAATTTCAGCCCGGTTCGTGCCATCGAAAACCGACGAGATTTTGTTCGAGTTGCCAATACCGGAATTTCTGCTCTGATCGACGCCAAAGGTATGGTTGTCGCCCGGACTCCCTGGTGGACCAAAACGACCCTCAAGGGAAAGATTCAGCTTCGCGGGGGGCAAACTTTTTTCGCTCGGCATGGCGATTTCCTGGGCCGAATATCTTTGGTAATGGGGGGGTTTCTGGTTTTGTACGGAGGGATTCGAAAACTGAAAAAATCTTGGGCCTGAATACATAGTTATACAAATTCGGTAATGTATTATTTATTAAAAATCGAAAACCTGGTCTTCCCTCTCTCCGAGCTGTAGGCTCTACGAGCTGGAAGCCGGGCTGTAGGCCTAAGGGCTGGAAGCTGGACCCGGATCTTTACTGACCTTGGCTTCTGTCTTTTTATAAAAAAATACTTGGGGAGCCCTATAAATTGAAATACTGTCAATCTCAATTTACATGGAGCTTCGCATTACCTCAGTTTTGAAACAAAATCACTTGAAAAAAACAATCACTCATTCAATTTCCATCGGTAAATGCGCAACGAGCTTGCCGACCGTAAGGCCCTGCACAACGATGGAGAATATGACCACCACATACGTGATGGTCAAGATGATGTCGCGGTGGTGGCCCGGCGGCAGCGACAATGCCATGGCTACCGAAATGCCGCCGCGCAGGCCTCCCCATGTGAGAATTTTGATTACATTCGGACTGAACGAGCGAAAGGGCCGCATGACTATAATGGGCAAAGCCACACTCACAAATCGTGACAGTAGCAGCAGCGGGATCAACAGTGCACTGGCGATTAGGTAGCTGTGGTTCCAGGAAAGCACCAGCACTTCCAGGCCGATCAGAACAAACAGAACCACGTTCAACACCTCGTCTACCAGCTCCCAGAAAGTGTCCAGGTTTTTGCGCGTGCGGTCGGACATCGCCAGGAGTCGGCCGTGGTTTCCAATCAGCAGGCCTGCCACCACGATGGCAATCGGACCGGATAGATGAAGCGTGTCCGCCAGGGCGTAACCGCCGGCCACCAGCGCCA
>Ga0316187_10005986_pt1 | contig 10489 bp, 9 predicted proteins | sample CroRivburrow1_MG_FD_204927 | JGI IMG/M metagenome (GOLD analysis project Ga0316187, IMG submission 204927) | Coastal sediment microbial communities from Maine, United States - Cross River worm burrow 1 | ecosystem: Environmental > Aquatic > Marine > Coastal > Sediment | place: USA: Maine... | reverse complement strand
GCCTTCAGCAGCCCGCTCAATCATGAGAAACGTGCGGGTATATTTGCCTGTGCCGGCTGTGACCTGCCGTTGTTTGAGTCTTCCGCCAAATTTGACAGCGGTACGGGCTGGCCCAGTTTCACACAGTGTATCAAGGGGCATACCGAAACGAGCCTCGACTTCAAGCTGATACTACCCCGTACGGAGTATCACTGTGCCCGTTGTGGCGGGCATCAGGGCCATATCTTTGATGACGGGCCACAACCCACAGGGCAGCGCTGGTGTAATAATGGCCTGGCGCTGACGTTTATCCCCGCTGACAGGTAAGGATATATTCTGGATTCGGATATTTGTGACGCTGGTTTTACCTATGTCTCTGTTATGATTGTTTCTCTCTGTATGTAACTCACACGGTGATGGTGATGGATTCAGAACACACTGAAAAGGCAACCTTTGCCGGCGGCTGTTTCTGGTGCATGGAACCACCCTTTGCTGCCCTTGAGGGTGTGTTATCCACCACCTCGGGTTATGCCGGTGGCCATGTTGTCAATCCGACCTATGAACAGGTGTGTGCCGGTGGTACCGGGCATGCCGAGGTGATCCAGATTGTTTATGATCCGGCCAGGGTTAATTATGAAACCCTGCTGGATATGTTCTGGCGCAATATCGATCCAACGACCATTAAACGTCAGTTTGTTGATGTCGGTGATCAATATCGTAGCGCGATTTTTTATCACAACAAGGAACAACAACGTCTGGCCCTGATTTCGCGCGAAACACTGGCCGCCAGCGGTCGTTATGACAAGCCGATAGTCACCGAAATTACGGCGCTGGAAATTTTTTATCCGGCCGAGATCTATCACCAGAATTATTACCAGAAAAATCCGTTGCGCTATAAATCTTACCGCTATCATTCCGGTCGCGATCAATTTCTGAACAAGGTGTGGGGCAACGGGAAAAAGTAACCGCTGCTGTTAATATCGGCCTAATTGCATGATGTTGATGCTGACAGATGAATGGCTTTGCCTTATATTTAGCTGTCATGCGTATGCACATTATTCAACATGTGACCTTTGAAGGACCGGCCGCCATCAGCGACTGGTGCAATACGCGTGGTCTGACTCTGAACAAAACCCGGCTGTACCAGGGAGATACCCTGCCCGACGCTGAGCAGTTTGATTTCCTGGTGATTTTGGGCGGCCCGATGAGTGTTAATGATCGTGCTGATTACCCGTGGCTAAGCGATGAACTCGCACTTATAAGTAATAGTATCGCGGCGGGCAAAACGATGCTGGGTATTTGCCTGGGTGCACAAATGATTGCCCAAAGCCTGGGCGCCGCGGTAACGGGTAACCCGGGAAAAGAGATCGGCTGGTTTGGTCTGCAACGGCATACGGCCCTGTCGGATCATCCGCTGGCTGACATTCTGCCCGAAAATTTTGATGCCTTTCACTGGCACGGTGAAACCTTTGCCATACCTAACATGGCCATTCCGATGGCCCGCAGTGAGGCCTGTGTGAATCAGGGTTTTGTATACAAAGACAAGGTGGTTGCACTGCAGTTTCACCTCGAGACAAGCCTGGGTTCAGCACGTTTGTTAATCAACAACAGTCGTGATGAGCTCGTCAAAGGTCCGTTTATCCAGACCGAAACTAAGATGTTATCGCAACCGGAACGCTTTGAGCACGGTCAGAAACGTATGTTTCAGTTGCTGGATTATCTGCTCGCACACACCCGCGCGCGATGAAACAGGCCACCGGCCAACCGTTATTACAGGGCTTTGACTGTGTTGCCCGCGCCGATGCCAGGGTGTTGATCCTTGGTTCCATGCCGGGGCAAGAGTCACTGCGCCAGACACAATATTATGCCCACCCGCAAAACAGTTTCTGGTACATCATGGGCAGGTTATTTGGCGCCGACCCCGATTTACCCTATGACCAACGCTTGCTACGATTACAGGACCGGGGTATTGTCCTGTGGGATGTTGTTCATCGTTGTCGGCGTCCGGGCAGTCTTGATGCCGCTATAGATCGCGACTCGGTCGAGACCAATGACTTCAAAAAACTTTTTATTATTTGCCCCGATATCGACCATGTTTTTTTTAACGGCCAGAAGGCCGCTGCCCTGTATAAACGGCTGGTATTGCCGGCGCTGGCGATAAAACAGGAGATTTTGTACCAGACCCTGCCATCCACAAGCCCGGCCCATGCCAGCCTGAATCGTGAGCAAAAATATCAACAGTGGTCGCTTATTAAAAACATCAAACCACGGCCACCATAAACGCATAAAAAACGGGACCGTCTAAACAGGCGGTCCCGCTAAAAAGCATACGCTTATTCGTGTGCTGCTTAGGCTTATTTACTGTTACGCTTATTTTCCATCAAATCATGGACCAGTGGCCGCAGAATGATTTCCATCGCCAGCTGCATCTTGCCACCCGGCAGAACGATGGTGTTCGGGCGTGACATCCATGAATCCTTCAACATGGCCAGGTAATATGGCAGGTCATGTCTTTCGGGATGACGAAAACGGATTACGATCAGGCTTTCATCCGGTGTCGGGATATCACGGGCAATAAACGGGTTGGAGGTATCAACCACCGGCACACGCTGGAAGTTAACATCCGTGCGTGAGAACTGCGGTGTAATGGTCTGTACATAATCCGGCATGCGGCGCAGGATGGTATCGGTAACGGCTTCGGCCGAATAACCGCGCTGCGCCGTATCGCGATGGATCTTCTGTATCCACTCCAGGTTTACAATCGGAACTACGCCAACCAGCAGATCCACCCAGCGGGCAATGTCCACTTCATCATTTACGACACCACCATGCAGGCCTTCATAAAACAGCAGATCCGAACCAGGCTCTATCGCCTCCCACGCTGTAAAGGTGCCCGGATCCTGCTTGTAGGGCGCCGCCTCAATCTCATCATGCAGGTATTTGCGTACCTGACCGCTACCCGTTTCACCGTAATCACGGAACAGGGACTCAATCTTGTCAAACAGATTGGCTTCAGGACCGAAGTGGCTCAGAATCTGATCCTTATCCTTGGCTGCCTGAACAGCCTCTTTCATGGCCATGCGGTCATAACGGTGAAAGGCATCACCCTCAACAATGGCAGCCTTCATGCCCTCGCGCCGAAACATATGTTCAAACGCATTCTTGACAGTTGTGGTGCCTGCGCCGGATGAACCGGTAACGGCTACGACAGGATACTTTGCAGACATGGTGTTCTCCTCACATATTCAATATTAATCTGTTGACCACGCTGGGGCGGCAACAATACAAAACTCATAACCCTGTGCTGATATTATCAGCGGCGCGACGATAGCGTCAGGCTTTCTGGTTATGAACAGGAAACTCTGCCTTCAACCCCCGAAGCCGGGAGCGGCGGGCGCTGTTCAGGTCTTCTTCACGCCGCATCGGGCGCATCAAGACCAGGCCACAAGCGGCATATTATACGCAATTATTGCCCTGACGCCATGACAGCCGCAATTACGCTTGTTTTTCAGCGCTAGGGGTGCCATCATTTCACTCTGGGACCAACCATAGATATCGCTAAGCCAATGAATAAAAAGGTAATTTCATCATTCTTCACGCTGGTTTTTGTGCTTCTGGTCAGTTTGTCACTGAGCGGCTGCTGGACCTCGGTCAAGGGTTCACATCCACTGCTGCAGAAAAACAGCGCTATTCCCCATGCCAGCGTCTATTTCATCCGCCCGCGCACTGAGCGCATGATGGGCATGGCTGATAACCGGGTGACGGTTTCACTGGACAGACTTCCACTGGTCGAACTGGTAAAAGGTGAATATACCCTGGCCCTGCTGCAGCCGGGCAAAACCTGGATATCCATCGACAATCAGACCACCTTCGGACCGGCCCACCGGGTGAAACCCGAATCCCGGAACCGTCCATTTACCTTCGCTGCCGGTAAAACCTACTACATCGCCATTGAGCCTGTCGACGGTGAGTTCCGTGGCGTCTATTTTTTACCCCGGGAACTGAGTTTCACCGAGGCACAGGCAGTTACACGGCATATGCGCGCCGTGGGTGATGCCCGCGGGAACAGCATTCCTGAGGCTGCCAGCTAAGCGCAGGCCATAAACCCGCCATATTTTCCAGCTCATGTTTATTGCCCACAGACCGTAATATATCTATTAGCAACGGTATTAAAATCAGTTAGCACGATATGGAATGCAGCGCCCCAATAATTCATGAAATTGAGAACAAGATCAAGGAGTTAGGGGATCTCCCCTTATTCAGCGCCACGATCAACCGCATTCATAAAATCGGCTCGGACCCGGATAGCAATGCCGCGGTGTTATCCAATGAAATCACCAAGGATGTCGGGCTCACAACCACGCTGCTCAGACTCGCCAACTCCTCTTATTATGGCCGCGGTAATGGCAAGATTTCGGTCATTTCCCGGGGCATCGTTCTGCTCGGTTTCGATACGATTATGAATCTGTCGTTAACCCTGAAACTGATCGACAGTTTCCAGCATGAACACCCGTCCAACCAGATCAGTCGCCTGCTGGTTACGGCCTATCAATCCGCTTCGCTGGCCCGTGATATTGCCATACGCACGGGGCTGAAAAATATTGAAGAGGTATATACCTGTACTCTGCTCCACACCGTAGGTGAAATAGCCGTAGCCTATTTTCTGCCCGAAAAATTTCAACAGTTGCAGGACCAGTTACAACTAAGCAACCTGCCCAAGGGCCAGATCGAACAGGAAATCTTCGGTGTAACGATTGATCAGATTGGTCAGTGTCTGGCAACAAGCTGGGAGTTTCCGGATACCATTGTTCGCACCATGGAACATTTTGATTCAAAAACCGATGATCGCCCGCGCGGCGCCCTGCAGCTCAACCGGGCCCTGTCATCCTTGTCCAGCGATCTGGTCGCCAAGCTGCACGATGGTGACAGCAACCCCGAGTCATTTACCGATATCATTACCGGTTTAACCGATATCATCGGTCTGGATCATGAGATCATAGAAAACTGTCTGGTTGAATCGTATCGTTCATCAACTGAACTGGCCGCTATCTACGGCTTGAAGCCAGAAACACTGGTTCCTGACACCACACCATCGGAAGATACCGTGCGTGACCGCCTGGCCAACAGGATGGCCTATCTGGGCAGCAACACCAAACCACATGCCGATGAAACTGCGCCGGCTGCTACCGACGCTGCAACGGCGGCAACAGATCAGGATGTCACAATAACAGATAACAGCAATAACAAAGACGCCATTGATATGGAACGCCTGTTTCAGTATATCCAGGAAATCACGGCGCTGACATCAAGTAACTCATCATTAAACCTGATTTTTGCCAAAACGATCGAGGGTATTCAGCAATGTGCAAAATTTGATCGTACGGCACTTTGTCTTATCAGTCCTGACCACAAAAATTATGCCGCGCGCCTGGTTTACGGCAATGATACAGATTCACTCAAAACGTATTTCTCATTAGCCGTTGATCCCAACGCCGATATTTTTTCTCTGGTATTAACTGAAGGTAATGAAATTGTTGTCAGCGACTCCAGGGAAAAGACCTGGCATAAGGTTTTGAAAAATGATTTTTATAAAACGACCGGCGGTCAGAGTTTTATCGTCTCAGGTCTTAAGCTGGGAAATAAAGCCGTCGGGTTTTTTTATGCCGATAATATGACTAACGCTATCAGTGCTGAACAACACCGTTGTTTTTCCCAGTTTATAACTCAGGCGCGTCTGGCCCTGAAGATGTCGGCGACTGGCTAAGCCGACGACTTTTTTCTATGTAGCCAGATGGCTTTAAACCCTATACAGTGGATGCCAGTCATGAACGAAAAAATTATAATTCATAATAACGTCGCTGACCTCTACCAGGCCCTGGTGACTCGCTGGGCAACGATTGCCGATCAGGCCATAAAGGAGCGTGGTTCATTTCATGTCGCGCTTGCCGGCGGCAGTACCCCCGAGAAATTTTATCAGCTACTGGCCACCATGGTAGATACCCTGCCCTGGCTGCAAACTCATATCTATTTTGGTGATGAGCGCTGTGTTGCCCCTGATCACAGTGACAGCAATTACCGCATGGCCTCGCAGGCGCTGCTGGCACAGGTACCCATTCCCGAACACAATATACATCGCATGGCCGGTGAAAACCCGAATCATGAACAGGCCGCCGCCGATTATCAGCAGTCACTGGAACAATCCCTGCCACAGGATACGCACGGTTATCATTTTGATCTGGTCCTGCTGGGACTGGGGCCGGATGGACATATCGCCTCGTTGTTTCCGGATACGGATATTCTAAAACTACATCAGCAACTGGTCGCGCCTGTTTATGTCGAAAAATTTTCAAGCTGGCGCATAAGTATTACCTTTCCCGTGCTGGCGCAGGCACGCCATGTCCTGCTGATTGTAGCCGGTAGTGGTAAGGCCGAGATTGTTAAACAGGTATTAGGTGAAAAATCTGCTGACTTTAACTATCCGGTTCAACAAATCAACACTGACACAGAGTGGCATCTTGATAAGGCCGCCGCCTCACTGTTTAAACCCGTCACCTCAAAAGATTATTATGATCAGGATTCTGGCTGCTGATATTGGTGGCACCAAAACGCTGCTACAACTGAGTGAATTTAACGACCGCTCATTTCGCCTGCTTTATGAAGAGCGTTATAGCAGCCAGGACTATGCCAGCTTCGATGAACTATTAACTGCGTTCCTTCGCGATACCGGTCAGACCGGGATCGACCATGCCTGTTTTGCGATAGCCGGGCCGGTGTCGACCGATGGCTCGAGTGCCAATGTAACGAATCTACCCTGGCAGTTGCAGCGGGATCGGTTAGTGAAGACCTATAACATTAACCATGTCACGCTCATTAATGACTTTCACGCTGTGGCAGCCGGCATAGACACCTTATCCGGCGATGAGCTACAAATCCTGCAACAGGGCCAACCACAAACCCCGGGTACACAACTAGTCATCGGTGCAGGTACCGGGCTGGGTGTTGCGCTACGTATATGGACCGGGTCGGCATATCAGGTGTTGGCCACCGAGGCCGGACACGCCGGCTTCGCCCCGGCCAATGAACAACAGCAGCGCCTATTGTCCTTTCTGGCCAGTCGCTACACGATTGTTTCACGTGAACAGGTATTATCGGGTCAGGGCCTGGTTAATATCTACCAGTTCATCTGCGAGGAGGATACGACAACGGCCCGAGATATTGATGCGGCACAAATCAGTCACCTGGCCGACCAGGGTGATGATCACTGTCGCAGGGCCCTGGCCCTTTTTTTTGATATTTATGGTTCTGAGTGTGGCAATCTGGCCCTGGCCACCCTGCCGTTCGCAGGCATTTACATTGCCGGTGGCATCGCCGCCAAAAACCTCGGGGCCCTGGTGCAGTCCGGCTTCATTGCCGCTTTTTGCCATAAAAGCAAGATGCAAGGCCTGCTGACAGACATGCCTGTTTTTATCATTAAAAATGAAGCGGTAGGCCTGTCAGGCGCACGTCATGTCGCAGCGCTTAATGTTAATAAACCCTGAATCCCTTTTTATATATCCAGATTACCGACTGACAGGGCATTATTTTCGATGAATTCCCGGCGTGGTTCCACGTGATCCCCCATCAGTGTGGTAAATATTTCATCGGTAGCCACTGCATCTTCGATTTTCACTTGCAACAATCGTCGTGAACTAACATCCAGTGTGGTTTCCCACAGCTGTTCGGGGTTCATTTCACCCAGACCTTTATATCGCTGTATCTGTAAGCCACGTTTGGCTTCGCTATTCAGCCACTCATAGGCCTGTTTAAAGCTGTTGATTTCTTTCTTGCGTTCACCACGCTGGACAAAGGCATCATCACCTATCAAACCAATGAGCTGTTTACCCAAATCGACCATGATCTGGTATTCACTGAGGGAGAAGAAATCCTGCGTCAGTTCACGTGCCGATGAAATTCCGTGAATGGTCTCCTTAATCCTGGCGCGCCATAATAACTCATCAACTTCCTGTTCAACATCGATCGAAAAACTGACATTACCATTGTCATCACCATTAAGACGATCCTGCAATTCACTAAACCAGTTTCTAACCACGCCGATATCACGCAGACCCTCGCCGGCGAGTGCCGGCATATACACCATTTTTTCAAGTGCCAGGGGATTGATACGTTTTGACAGGCGCTGAATGCTGGCCATAACCTGCATATAATTTCCCATCAATGATTCCAGGGCCTGGCCATTAACCGGGGGGGCATCGGCATTTACCTGCAGCGTCGTATTTTCTACCGCGATGTGCATCAGGTACCGGTTTAACTCCTGATCATCCTTGACGTAGTGTTCCTGTTTGCCTTTTTTAACCTTGTATAAGGGTGGTTGAGCGATGTAGATATGACCACGCTCAATCAATTCCGGCATTTGCCGGTAAAAAAACGTCAGCAATAATGTCCGAATATGCGAACCGTCAACGTCGGCATCGGTCATGATAATGATGCGGTGATAACGCAGCTTGTCGGGAAAATAGTCATCCTTTCCTATACCACAACCCAATGCCGTTATCAGGGTTCCTACCTCCACGGATGACAGTACCTTGTCAAAACGCGCCTTTTCTACATTCAGAATTTTTCCCTTGAGTGGCAAAATAGCCTGGAAACGCCTGTCTCGACCCTGCTTCGCTGAGCCACCGGCTGAATCACCCTCAACCAGAAATAATTCAGACTGTGCCGGATCCTTTTCCTGGCAGTCTGCCAGCTTTCCGGGTAAACCCGTTACATCCAGCACACCCTTGCGCCGGGTCATCTCCCTGGCCTTGCGCGCTGCCTCGCGGGCGCGAGCCGCGTCAACTATCTTGGCCGTAATGGCTTTTGCCGATTGCGGATTTTCCATAAGGAAATCAAATAGTTGCGTTGAAACGCAGGACTCGACGAGCGGTCTGACCTCGGATGAAACCAGTTTATCCTTGGTCTGAGATGAAAATTTCGGATCGGGCACCTTGACTGAAACTACTGCTGTCAGCCCTTCGCGGGCATCATCACCCGTAGTGGCAACACGTGCCGTTTTGGCCACACCACCCTTTTCAATGTACTGGTTCATTGTCCGCGTTAATGCACCGCGAAAGCCGGCCAGATGGGTTCCACCATCACGCTGGGGTATGTTATTGGTAAAGCAGAATATCTTTTCCTGGTAGGAGTCATTCCACTGCATCGCCACTTCGATACCCACGCCATCCTTTTCAGTGCTGTAGTGGATAACGGTGTCGTGTAATGGTGTCTTATTGCGGTTTAAATGTTCAACAAAGGCGCGAATACCGCCTTCATATTCAAAGACATCCTCTTTATCATTGCGCTCATCGGTCAGGCGTATACAGACACCATTATTCAGGAATGATAATTCACGCAAACGTGCGGCAAGGACATCATAATGAAACTCGGTCTTGGTAAAAATTTCCGTACTCGGCTTGAAGCGAATCTCGGTACCGGTTTTATTCGTTTCACCCACGGGAGTCAGGTCTGCTACGGGCTCTCCAAGCCGATAATCCTGCTGATATATCTTGTTATTACGGCGAATCGTCAGGCGCAGGGTTTCTGAAAGCGCGTTAACCACCGAAACTCCGACACCGTGCAATCCACCCGAAACCTTGTAGGAATTGTCATCAAATTTTCCGCCGGCATGTAATATGGTCATTATAACCTCTGCAGCCGAACGTCCTTCCTCTGGATGGATATCTACCGGAATACCACGGCCGTTGTCGGATACCGATAAACTGCCATCGCCATGTATGATTACGCCGATTTCGCTACAGTGTCCAGCCAGGGCCTCGTCTATGGCGTTATCAACGACCTCAAAAACCATATGATGCAAACCCGTGCCATCGTCTGTGTCGCCGATATACATTCCCGGCCGTTTACGAACGGCATCCAGGCCTCGAAGCACCTTAATCCGTGATGAATCGTATACCTGCTCTTCGCTCATTGTATCTTCCATTGGCAAAACCCCGATTATACCACTTCCGTAACACGGCCACGTTCCACGTGGAACGTTTTATGCCCGGTGAAACAAAAAGGCGCCAGGGCCTCTTTATCTGTGGCAGTCATAATTATTTGTGCGTCCACACCCTCAAGCAAGGCCATGACACGCTCTACATGCTCCTGATCCAGCTCGGCCTTCAAATCATCTACCAAAAATACGCAGGGTTTCCCGCTATGCTGGCGGTAAACCAGAGCTTGGGCAATCAGCATCGCGCATATCAGGAGTTTTTGTTGCCCTCGCGACAGATTCTCATGCGCTGCCACACCCGCAGACTTCACCGAAATATCCGCGCGGTGTGGTCCACGGTGGGTAAATCCCCTCCTGGAATCCAGCTCATAAGCGGCCTCCAGAATGGTTAAAAAGTCCTGACTGGTATCCCACCCTGGATTATAGGCTACTGATATATCCTTACTGTCATCGAGTATCTGCTCCAGGCAATTCTTCAGTACCGGAATAAAGCGGCCACAATAAGACTGGCGAAATTCATGT
>Ga0316187_10005984_pt1 | contig 10491 bp, 7 predicted proteins | sample CroRivburrow1_MG_FD_204927 | JGI IMG/M metagenome (GOLD analysis project Ga0316187, IMG submission 204927) | Coastal sediment microbial communities from Maine, United States - Cross River worm burrow 1 | ecosystem: Environmental > Aquatic > Marine > Coastal > Sediment | place: USA: Maine... | reverse complement strand
GTTTTTGTTGTTTTTGTTGTTTTTGTCAATTCATTGAATGGATATGACTAATAACTAAATATAAAATAAAAGGGAGTATTAATATGTTTAATCGAAACAAACTGCGGACCACAGTTGTTTCCGCGTTTCTAACTTCAGGGGTGTTGTTTTGTGCAACCACGCAAGCAGACCTACGACAATCGATTCTCAACGGTATTGCCGATGGTAGTCGTGTCAATACCAAGGTTCAAGTACCGTTGAGTCAAGTACCAATACAAGAACCTTCTAACCTGTATGAATTTGTCAAAGACAAGCAACGTGCCATAGAACTTGGTAAGGCACTGTTCTGGGATATGCAAGTCGGAAGTGATGGCGTGCAGGCTTGTGCCAGTTGTCACTTCAATGCGGGGGCTGACTCGAGAACAAAGAATCAGCTCAGTCCTGGTCTTTTGGGCGGAGATACTACATTTGAAGCCGGAAAAGGCGCGAATTTTCAGCTCGCTACAGGTGATTTCCCACACCACCAATTGTCTGTTCCGACTCTCTTCACTACAGCATCATTAACCAGTGGGCCCATTGGTAATCCAAATCCTACGACTTCAATTTTTGCGACTCAAACACTGCGTGACACCAATGATGTGACCTCATCCCAGGGTGTGCACTTCTCTGTGTTCCAAAGTGCGGTAACAGGTGAAGTTGTCGATGAAACTCAAGTGGTCCCTGATCAAGACGGTTTCCAGGTAAATGGTGTCAATACCCGCCGTGTTGAACCGCGCAATACGCCCACCGTAGTTAATGCCGTGTTTAATCATCGCAACTTCTGGGATGGCCGTGCAACGGAGACTTTTAATGGTGTCAATAATATGGGCGATAACGATCCCTTTGCTTTTGTCTACCAGAAGAATGTGGGAACGGGGGGCTTAAGCGCTGTACACGTAAGCATTGATCACAGTTCGCTGGCTTCACAAGCCATGGATCCTCCAGTGAGTAGATTCGAAATGTCGGCCGATGGACGCACCTGGCACGAAATCGGGGATAAAGTGACCAAAGCTGAGCTAGGACGCCAGAAAGGTAAACGCGTGACGCGTTTACGTCCACTGGCCACTCAAATGGTTGATCCCAACGACAGTGTACTGGGTAAATTAAGTGCCTCGCCTCGTTCAGGTTTAAAAACGCCTAACTATGACCTGATGATCCGCCGTGCTTTCCTTCCTGAGTGGTGGTCTTCCAGTGAATATATCCGCATCAACACTGATGGTAGTCGCACAATTGTGGCGAAAAAAGAAGGCGATAACGACTATGCGCAAATGGAGATGAATTTCTCACTCTTTTTTGGTATAGCTGTGCAGTTGTATCAGGCCACACTGGTTGCCGACCAAACACCGTTTGATGCCTGGTTAGCAGGTGACGATTCAGCCTTGACAGAAGATGAAGTGGTTGGATTTTTCATTGCCCATGATGAAGGTCGCTGTCTTAACTGCCATGGTGGTCCAGAACTGACTTTCGCATCCATTTCTCAAATCGAAGGTTTAGTATTGGGCGGTACTGAAATTATTCCAGCCCAGGGTATAACGCGGGATCGCCGAAATAACCTTATCGATGAAGGTTTCAACAACATTGGTGTACGTCCCACCCTCGAAGACCTCGGTGTGGGTGGAGTCAATGCGCAAAATCTACCCTTGAGCTTTGGGCGCCGTTTAAGACTCGGAGAGACCGACTTGAGCAATCCAAACATTGATCCGGTAAAGGAAGCGACCTTGGCATTGGGTGCCGACGGCGCCTTCAAAATCCCTGGCCTGCGTAATGTGGCCGTGACGGCACCCTATTTTCATAATGGTGGTGAGAGCACTCTGGAAGACGTTATCGACTTCTATTTCCGTGGTGGTAACTTCCGCAAATATGCGCCAACTCAGTTGACCGATTGTGCGAGCACCATTGCGCCTAGTCAGGCGCGTTTGATTGACCATCCGGTACAGGGTTTTACTGCCGATCGTTCAGCAGAGGTTATTATCACGGGCTTGGGTATTTTGCGTGGTCCATTAGCCAACTCTGGCCCAGGTGCAGATACGCACCCTGTGGGTGACTGTACTCCAGGTGATGGTTTCTCAGATAACGGTACTAATCCGAATGATGGATTGGACGAGGCTGATCGCGCCAACTTGGTGGCTTGGCTGAAGTCCTTGACTGACGAGCGTGTTGTTAAGCGTGCAGCACCATTTGATCATCCACAGTTATTTGTCCCTAATGGTCACCCGGGTGATCATACAGGCGTGGACAACGATGGTACGGGCCGAGCGACAGATGACTTAATCGAAATACCCGCTACCGGCGCCGCTGGTACAACTGCAGTCTTACCAACATTTGGGCAAAACCTGCCATTATAAGATAAGGTTTTCTTAAAAGACTGACCTGGGGGGATGCAGTGATACTGCATCCCCCTTTTTTTTTGGTTAACCAATAGGATAAGTGTCATTGCTGTCCCAGTTAATTCCTGACCAATCTTAGCTAGCATAAAGATTCACATCCATTTGTATAAACACATCTGCGAGTAATTCTAAACCAAAACGTTCGTGGTCTTTCACGGCGTCTTGAAATTTAAACCAGTGCCGAAAAACAGTGTTTATTCTTTCTATACCCAAATTGGATTATGAAATGTAAGAATAACTTAGATCAAAGTTATGTAACCTGCTTGTATTACGTTGATTGTTAAAATATCAAGAAACACAGCTCTCAGCTGTATAATTGATTGTTACAGTAATTACCCGACAATCTCTTTAGAACGCCTAAAGGAGAAATAATGAATAAAGTAATCATTCGTTTTGCCAGCACAATGTATTTATTGGTTTTTTTAGCATTAGTTTTATCTTCGTGTGGCGGCGAAGAAGACGAAGGCAGTGGCAGTAATGGTTTACCAGAAGGCGCTTCCATTGAACCGATTACCAGTACTAGTGATGCAGATTTTGTAGTTGAAGGTTTTGTAAATGTTGCAAGAAATGCTTCGAATAGTACCATTAGCGGGGTTATTACCAATCAAGTGGTGAATGGTGATTCTGGCACCGTAACGGTTAACGGTACCATAACAAGAGTAGATTGTAGTGGCTCGACCTACGCATGTACCGACTATGATGGTAACGTGACGTATTCGTTTGATAATTATAGAGTTTCTGCTAAAGCTCCCTATCTATCTTACGATGTATTCGTTCACGGCTCAGTAACCTACACCTGGGATCGTCGCAACCGTTATCCAGGGACTTCCTGGGATCGAGAGGGATTAAGCGGATCGGGCTTAACTATAAAAATGATTCCAATAGAAACCTATGTCGTCGGTTACGAAGCAACAAATTTACAAATAAGCATTACTAATAGCGCTGGTTGGCTATATCTTTCTAACGGAACACAATTCAACGTCAGTTTGTAAGAACACCACTAATGTAACTATTTCAATAGCACATGAGGTGAAGAATATGGATGCACTCATTAATCCAGTTATTCGTCTTTTCCTCGGTGTCATTGCAAGAAGACGTATTTAAGTTTTTGCATTAGTAATTCTATATTCCCGTCTAATTTGTTATTATTTTGATTCTTTATCTTGTCAATCCTGTCATCCTGCCTAAAGTGTTTTTTTATACATCGATAGCGTTTGTAACCAGATAAAAATAAACAACATAAAGGGATCGGGTGCTGAACTTATCTTTTTGATTGTTGTTAGTTTAGTCAATCGCGGTGGCATAATCTCGTTGGATTTGATGTAACGGGTCTCAGTATTGCTGTGGGTGACGTCAGTGAAACCATATTAGCCAGTGAAAGCGGAGTGTTTTGGAAAAATAAGGGTAGCGTCCCCATTATCCATGACATCACCGTTCCGAATGGAATTTCAAGGGTGTTGGCGATTTCTTCATAGCCCATCTGTTCCAATCCGGCAAGCAACAACTATCAGATACAAAAATTAATATGGCAACTAAAGATAGTTTAAATCCGTAAGTAGTTATACAATATGTTTGGATCAATTTTCTTCCCCATGGTGAAGACAAAGCACCAAGACATTGGCCGCGGTGCTTTCCCTGAAGTAGAACTGAATGTACAAATTACTTAAAAACCAAAAATAATTATGGATATAAAGGCAAAAAGCGGTGACGCCACTTTATTTAGAGCATTTTGCGATATTATGGAAAAGGGAGAGAAACCAGACCAGGAATTATTGAATGAATTGTATAATATGATATCCGCCGCTATCGAAGAATTCGATGAATTAACTAGCCAACCAAAGAAAAGCGGTCATGTAAATGCGATTGCCAGATCAATCGCTAAAAATCTCGATTTCACTAAGCAAAAACACACACCAAAATCCACATTAGAAGAGACATCAAAGCGTATCAATGCTGTAATGTCGCATTTAAAGGGAAAATCACTATTAGAGGTAGCTGACGAGTTACACAAAGACGAAAGAACAATAAAGGGCTATTTAGACACACATAAAGGCAGAGCAAAGCAAAGCATAAAAGCACAAAATAATATTAATATTTTCCTTAATATCTATCGTGATTTCACCCAGTTAACCGAAAATTATATATTAGGTGTAATCCATCCAGCGCACGACTATATTAGCTATACTGCAAATGCAGGCGAACTATTTATAAAACCACCAACAAAAAAACAATTGTTCGAATTAACGATATTATATTCGACGAACAAAGTTTCCAACGACACCGGCATGTTGTTAATAGATTGGTGGTATAGCAATACAGTATACGACACCATTGATGGCACTCGCCCTCATTCTGAACCTATCTGTATTTCAGAAGCTGATATTAAATCCGCAATTAAATTTATAGCTTGTATTCATGCCCTTTTCGATTAATGTATATTATTAAAAAAAAGGTGGTACAGGCCTGAGGCCTTCTATTACAAAAGTTACTGCTTTGAAGTCGATATTGGTAAGTCTATATAAAACGTACTTCCTACGCCAAATTCGGTGGTGAATCCGATCTGACCTTTGTGCTTTTCAATAATGGCTTTGGCGATGCTCAGTCCTAAGCCAGTGCCGCCATTACGCCGTGTGTTGGATGAATCGGACTGTGTAAATTTGTCGAAAATTTTTGTTTTAAATTCCTCTTCGATACCAGGGCCTTGATCTTCGATGGCGATACGAACCCAGTTGTCAACCGGTTCCACATAGATGTTTATCACCGAGCCCCGTGGTGAAAACTTGGCGGCGTTAGATAACAAATTGCTCAAGGCCTGCATGAGTCGATTATTATCGGCGAGTACTCTTACCTGATCAAAACATTTAGCAATCTCATAACGTACACCAAATTCAGTGGCGTAGGGACTGTTAATTTGCAACACGCGGTGCACAAACGGCATGACTTCCAACTCCTGCAATTCGAACGCAATTTCACTCAAACCTATTTTGTTAATCTCCAATAAATCATTAATCAATAATAACAAACGATCTGAGTTTCGTTTGGCGATCGCTAAAATTTCAACAGCCTTATCGCTTTTTAAGCTGACCACGCCACCATTGACCAGGCTTAGAACCCCATTAATGGCGGTGAGCGGTGTCCGTAGCTCATGACTTACAGTGGAAATGAATTCGTTTTTCATTTTCTCCACACGCACATTTTCTGTAATATCCTCAAATACACCGACACCGCCAATAATGTGTTGGCCTACCGATTGAGTGCCTTTAAAAAAAGCGCGTATGGGCGTGTTTTTCCCCTGCCATAAGGCGTCGGAACTGCCCCGGTAATTGGTCATTTCACCCTCTAGGGACTGTTTAACGGCGCGAACCATTTCATCATTCAGCCCATCGGTTAATATATTCATCTCTAGTAGGATTTTTTTGCGCGCTCCAATGATTTTTTCCATTACAGAATTGCACGCGATTATTTTACCGTTATCATTGTATTGAACGACACCAATAGGCGCGCTTTCGAAAATGGTCCGATATCTTTCTTCACTTTCTTGTAAGGCTTTTTCACGGTTGGTAGCTTCAATACTGAGTTGAATATTTTGCTGTGTACTTTTGTGCATTCGCAGGGCACTGCTGGTGACTCCTATATAAAATAACAGACACATGACTCCCATGCTTAGCGACATGGTATCTTCTAACACCAAAAACTGTAACGCGAGTGGCAATAAACTGAGAGACAAAAATGCGAGTATTGGAGTGCGCTGATACGATAAAGTAGAGGTGGCGGCCGCGCACATTCCGGCAATTATAAATGCCAAGAAAGATTGATGGGCGATGTCTTCACTGGGAAAGAGGAATACCGCCGCCAACCCGAATGAGAGACCTGACAAAACAGTACCAAATAAAAACCAGCGTGCCCAATGGAAAGAAGCCGTCTGTTTGGAATTAGAACGCTGATACGCGACTGAGACAGTTGCGCGGAAAACCAATATGACTATAACCAAACCCAACCAGAGAAAAAGATTCTGGTCGGCAACGGCGCCCCGCTGAACGGCTACCAATATGATTGCATTAATTAATGTGAAGATAAGTGCCAACGGTATCGACTTGTAAAGTAGGCGAGTTTGCGCTGCGTGAATTTGATCCGTTTCAGGTTTGTAGGTGGGAACAGCAGTGGTCATCGATAAAAATACTCATTGAGTTATTGTTTCAGATATAAGACGGATAAATGCTTGGCTGACCACTAAAATTACTGATTTCACTGAAATAATCGGCAGAATGGAGGAAATATTTAGAACTAGAGTTATTGAATTAAAGGCTGTCCAAAAAAGTTAAATTACATCAAAAAGTTAAGTGTTTTTATCGGGGCAATTTTAACTCAGAAAGAGTGATGAATGGTATTGAGCTTTATATTAGCTGAAAAAATTAATAGTAATAGCGCCATAGTTGATTAATTCTCAAAATACCTAAAAGAACAATTACCACCATGCAGCTAAAAATAAAGAGCAGCTTCCACTTTTTTCAAGTTAATAGCCGCGCTTAAGATTAACCACGTTTAACATTCGTTCGCCGTTGACATAACGACGCAAGTTTTCCCGTACAAGCAACCAGTAACGCGACATCCGTCGACTGGAGCTGGCGCTGATGTGGGGTGTAATAACGACATTCTTCGCAGTCCATAGTGGGTGATTCTCCGGTAATGGTTCTGGGTCCTGCACATCAAGCGCGGCACCACCAAGGTGGCCATTGTTTAACGCCGTGATCAAATCTGATGTGACCACACTCTTACCACGACCGACATTAATAAAGTATGTTCCCTTCCGCATTGTTCGAAAAAACTGTTGATTAAACATACCCTTGGTTTTAGGCGTCAACGGCGTAGTATTGACCACAATATCGGCCTTACCGGCAAACTGGTGTAAATCAGTGGGCAAGCCAACCTTGTCCACAAAATCAGGACCACTGCGTGACGAGTTACGAATCGCGATCACTTTCATACCTAGGGCGTGAGCACGTTTGGCTACTTCGGTACCGATGCCACCCAAACCCACCACTAGCATGGTGCGATCCTGGACTTCCCACATTGACGCCCGTTGCACTGCCTTGCGGTCCCATTGATGCAGCTGCTGGCGTTCATGATATACATACAGCTTGCGCGTAAGCATATACATCATAGCAATCACGTGCTCGGCAATGCCTGGTCCATAGACCCGCTGCATATTGGTCACCATGATCTCGCGCTGCTTGGCCAGTGGCGAACTAATGCATCGATCAACGCCTGCTGAGTAATTCAAAATGAAGCGTAATTGTTTACCGTGTTCAAGGTTATGGTGATTACAGTAACCGAGTAATACTTCCGCGCCCTTTAATAAATCCGGGGAAACCTTGCGTGAATTAGCCACGATAATCTCGGCACCACCAGCCACTTCACGCAGCCAGTCAATAGCGTCTGGCTTAGATTTCTTTTGCTGGTCTAGCAGAGTTATAACGATACGCTTTGGCTTCTGCCAATATGACGCTTGCCGAATAGGTTGCTTGTCTTGCCTTAAACTAAGTTGTTTGATCAAATCAGCTGTCGCGGTATCCTGCCCAGCCGCTGTAATTAACGGAAAAACCAGAAAAAACCCCGTAAAAATTAACAGCTTGGTATTTACCATATGGCCTCCTTGAGTAAGAATCTTGCCAAATTTGAATTCTAAGATCAGTTCTTACATGATAAAGGGGACACTACCTGAGGAATCCCCAAGAATATTGCATTAAAATCTGAAACTTAAGAAAATATTTCAACAAATATGGAATATGCATGGTGTTTTGGGATCTCAATTTTTAGGCAAATAAAAATAGGAGAGATCACACCATGCATGCCGAATAAGTATGTCACAAAATTATGAACAATGCCTGCACATGGATGCTCGGATTGCCTATTCTGGCCGGAATCAAAGTAACTGATGGCTCAATCTAATACCAATTGACACTAACCCTCTTGTTTTTCTATTGAATTCCTAAATGCATCGAGCATTTGCCTGGCTCGATGAGACCAATCATAATTCTCTCGAGCAATTTTCGCTAATTTTTCACTCATATCTTCGGTTTTCGACTGGTTTAACAAGGTCACGGTGTTTGTGACTATCGTCTTGATACGAATTTCTGTTTCCATAGGAATTTTCATGCTTGCTACCATATCCCTGCCTAAAAACTGCTCAAGCTCATCGACGCCATCTTTAAAACCGCTAAAATAACTCACCATTGGCAAGACACCATTAGCTAGTGACTCCATGAGCACAAGTGGATAAGCCTCAGGTATTACTGAAGGAAATACGGTAAGATCTGCACAAGGAAAGACATAGGATAATTGCTCATGATTAAATCGACCGAGAAAAAACACTTGATCTAATAAACGTTTTGCCAGTTTAAAGTATTCATCGGGGGCCGCGAGATGATTTAAATAATAACTTACGTCCTGCCAGAGTTCGGCCTCCTCGCTATGTTCCCGATCAAAACGTGTTTTTGTCAAATAACGCAATAATAACTGATCGTTTTTTGCCAATGAATAAATGAAAGCCTCCAACACCTCACGAAAACTACCTGCACCAATAATGACAAGCTGTGTACCGGGGTGGGTTTTATATATATCAGGCAGTGCACATATTAAAGATTGCAGTCCTTTTCCAACCGTTAACGCGCCAACAAATAAAAGTATCGGTTGATCTAGCCTCAGAGACTGTAGTTTTTCGTCTACATTTATGTCCAGGTTATTTTGAACATATGTTTCGCCATTTGACACAATGGATTCATAATTAGTTTTTGAAAGCTCCTCATGAAGCATTTTCACAGCTGCAGGCGACTTGCCTTGTGCATTTTTTACTGACGCTTGTTCCAGGAACGTACCAATAGATGTGTGGCGAAGCGATTTTGGTTTGGGCACAAATAATGTTGTATCGACACCCACACCAACAATTTGCGTTTTCTTAATAATCAAATCCCTTAAATCAGGGAATAGATTGCAGATCCGCTCCCTCACCTCATGGTTGCCAATAATTAAACCTTGGCATTCAATGATCGACTTTCTTGCTTCGACCTGATACCGAGGATCTTTTTTCACCGCGTATTCAATCGCGCTACCATGGGGATAAATAATTAAGGGTATTTTGTGAAACTTACAAGGTTCTATCGCTAAAGAAGGCTGCATCACCAAATGATTAGCATGTAAAATGTCGATTTCGATCTTGGAAAAGATTGCCATCAACAACTTGTTGTTTAGCGACTTAAAAGCTTCCAGCTCTTCATCAGTGAGGTTAATAAATTCTTTAAAAGTGTCGGAGGTTTGTTTACCCGTAATATAAACCGGGTAAAAATCCCCATAGGGAATCTGGTGGAGTGTGCAGGTTTTTTCATAGTGTTGGTTGGCAATACTAACTTCACAACTGCCATCACGCTTCCATTGCCATAATTGACCGACAAATTCGATTTTTTCAGGTTGGAATTCACGGCAAATAACATGAACCGTGTGCCCCTGCGCCAAAAATGTTTTCGCCAGGTAACGGGTATACTCGTTACTGCCAGAACCTGTCAGGTTATAGCCGTGAAATATGCCGATTTTCACAATATATTCATCCAAGTAGGTAAATTAATGTAAGCATTAACTGCAAGTTTGTGACCATATATCAAGATCTTCCATAAAACTCTGATGAGTATTGACAGACCACGGATCAACAAGCTAGCTCACTGGACACGTAAGCACAAGTCACAACTGTCGTGCCGTTGCATACACACAGGCTACCCAAGAAAAGAGTCACTCCTTTGCCAATCCCATTGAAAACAGTTAAAATGGCAATTATGTTCAAGTTAAATTCAGGAATCTAAAAGGACTAATTCCATGCTCAAGACACAACAGCCTGCCCCAGCATTTAGCGGACCCAACCAAGACAATCAATTAATCAGTCTTGCTGATTATACGGGTAAAATGAATGTGGTCATATATTTTTATCCCAAAGATGACACCCCTGGTTGTACCATACAGGCCAATCAGTTCACCGCTTTAGCGGACGAGTTTGCTAAACTTGATACTGTTATTATCGGCGTAAGTAAAGATTCTTGTG
>Ga0316187_10005981_pt1 | contig 10492 bp, 8 predicted proteins | sample CroRivburrow1_MG_FD_204927 | JGI IMG/M metagenome (GOLD analysis project Ga0316187, IMG submission 204927) | Coastal sediment microbial communities from Maine, United States - Cross River worm burrow 1 | ecosystem: Environmental > Aquatic > Marine > Coastal > Sediment | place: USA: Maine... | reverse complement strand
TCCCTGTATTTGATGCTCCGGCGGATACCGAGGAGCCTCTGGCGCGCATTGCCGTCATCGGTCGACCCAATGTCGGCAAGTCGACACTGGTAAACGCCTGGCTGGGCAAGGATCGCATGGTCGTAAGCCCCGTTGCCGGCACCACCCGCGACAGCGTCGACAGCGATCTGCCGTTCAAGGGCGGTTTCGTCCGTCTTATCGATACGGCCGGCCAGCGTAAGCATGCGCGTATCTCGGATGTCATCGAATTTGTCTCACGCGTCAAGGCCGAACAGGCCCTGCGCCGCTCCCAGGTTGCCGTACTGTTGCTGGACGGGGGCGAAACCATCGTGGAGCAGGATATGCGCTTGCTGAAGCTGGCCAGTGAGGAAGGCTGCGCCATGCTGGTGGCCGTCAACAAGGGTGATCTGCTCGATGATGCGCAGTGGAAGCAATATGCTGAACGTTTGAATTATCGCATGCGCGGCCTGCCGGACATTACCGTACTGCGCATTTCCGCCCAGGAAAAGACGGGTGTGAAAGGTCTGCTGCAAGAGACGGTAAAGGCAGCGCAAAGAAACGGTGCCAGTTATTCCACCGGTCAGCTCAATCGCTGGCTGACCAAGGCACAGGAGCAGCACCATTCACCGAGCGTTAAGGGTGCTGTTGTGCGCCTGAAGTACTGTACGCAGCTTTCGAGTTATCCGCCGACAATCAAGGTATTCAGCAATCGCCCGAAGGGGATTGAGGATCAGTACAGGCGCTATCTGGAGCAGCATTTCCGCAAGACATTCAAGCTGCCTGGCGTACCGGTACGTTTTGTAATTGCAGCCACGGAGAATCCCTATGCCGGCACATCGGGCAAGAAGCGGCGGGGATAATGCCGAGCTTTGAGGAAACGCGCATCCTGCCGTGCTCAGCCCGGCATGTTTACGATGTGGTTATGGATATCGAGGCCTATCCGGATTTTCTGCCTTGGCTGCATGCTGCCCGAATCCTGACCCGGAAGGATGACGAACTGACGGCTGAACTGGTGGCTGAATTCGCCGGTATTCATCACGCCTTTCAGACCATCGACCGTTATCTTCCCCCGAAGTTGATTGAGGTTCGCCTGCTGGAGGGGCCTTTCCGCCATCTTGATTCGCTGTGGACGTTCGAGGAGATAGGGGAGCATTCCTGCCGCGTCCACTTTTCCATTGAGTTTGAGTTTAAAAACCCCGTGCTCAGCCTTGTGGCTTCACCGATCTTTTCCAGCGCCTGCCGTTCCATGGTGCATGTGTTCGAGGAGCGCGCCATGAAGCTGTACGAAAAGACATCCTGATCGCTTCTACTTTAACAGGCTGAGGTATCCCCCGAAGCCTTCCTTTTTCATGTCTTCTTTCGCAATAAAGCGCAGCGCAGCCGAATTGATGCAATAACGCAGCCCCGTGGGTGCCGGACCATCATTAAATACATGCCCCAGATGCGAGTCAGCGTTTTTACTGCGAACCTCCGTACGCACCGTGAAAAAGCTGCGGTCCTGCTTTTCCACAATGTTGTCTGCCGCCAGTGGCTGAGTGAAGCTGGGCCAGCCGGTACCGGAATCGAACTTGTCCGCCGAACTGAACAGGGGCTCACCGGTTACAATGTCGACATAGATGCCTTCCCGCTTGTTGTCCCAGTAGGTGTTGTCGAAGGCGCGTTCGGTGCCGTCTTTCTGAGTAACCTTGTACTGCAACGGGGTCAGCTTCTCCCTGAGTTCTTGATCGGACATCGTTGAAACCTCCTCAAAGGCATGGCTGCCAATTGGCAGAAGGAACATTAAAAAGAACAGAAATGAAAGCGCATTTTTCATCATGGACATGTAGTCGCCTTCATGGCCGGATACTTACAGGCCGCATTTGATGGCATCCAGGCTAACGACGGACTCATTGCCAACCACCTCAGCACTGTGCAATGCCCCCTTTGGGACAGCCAGTGTATCGCCTGCTTCGAGGATTACGGACTGACCGCCCATCGTCATTTTGAATCTGCCGGAGAGTACGCCGTCGATCTTGTCGACTTGATGCGTGTGCGGGGCAAAGTATGTGCCGGGGGGGTAGGTGTAGCGCGAAACGGTATAACCCAGCGCTTCGAGCCTACTGCGCATTTTCTGCTCGGAGATCTGCCCGTGATTTTCAGTGTCCCAATGTTCCATCTGCATGGATAACATCTAAACCTTGTCGGTCAGGTCTGGCATGAATTCATGCTTGGGAATCGAGGCCTTCAAGGTATGCCCGGAACTTTCCGGAAACATTCTCCGGGTTTCTGACAATCCCGCGAATCAGGCTAAACAGGGGGAATTTGGAAGTGTCAAACAACTGGTGCTTTTCCACCATTTGCAGCGTGTGCGCGCCCTCGCCACTGATGCCCGTGAGATCGCCGCGCGCTAGCTTTTGTCCCAGTTCGTGGTGATGGGAACCGGCACTGGTGGCCGTGGTAATCAGATCGCCGAGGCCGGCAAGATGCAAAGGCGTTGAGGCATTGCCGCCCATCGCATGCACGATGGCGCTTAATTCCTGCTGGGCCGTGACCGCCAGAAATCCGCGCACATTATCGCCCAGTTCCAGTTCATCGGCCATGCCAAAGGCCATGGCATAAACGTTCTTGAGGATGACAGCCCAGGAGAAGCCGGTGATATCCCGGCTTTCCCGGATATGCAGTCTGCTGCCGCTGTATAGCGCCTGCACTTTCTGAAAGGTCGAGGCATCGGAACAGCCCAGGTCGGCGAAGCCGTCGCGCCCGGCGCGAATCTCCTCGGAAATCATCGGCCCGTAGAGAAGGCAGTAGGGGTGTTTATCTCCGAACACATCGGCATAAATTTGGGCGGGCGTCTTTCCTGTGTCATCCAGCCCCTTGGCGATGGACAGGCAGATGCAGTCCTTTTGTAGAAAGGGGAGAAGCGTTGAGAGAATTTCCCGGTGGGGCTGGGTCGGCACGCAGAGTATTATGAAATCAGCTCTGGAGGCCTCATCTTCGAGATCGACAGGCTCAAGTCCCTTGATTGGCCGGTTGTCGTAAAAGACAAGCTCGTGCCTGTCTCCGAGCAGGTGCTGCATGGCCAGGCCCATCTCACCATAGCCAATGATCAGAACGCGTGATGGTTTATTGTTCATGTCCTGGCGACTTGAACAGGGGCACTGAAGAAGTGCCCCATTCAACAGAGCCTATGAGTCGAGGCTGTAGGAAACCCATAGATGGTGGGCATCTCCCGGCTCAATAGTCACGACATCATCGGCAGCGTTGGCATTCTCAACGCATACCATGCCGAGATAACCGTCTTCACCCAGATCGCCCATCTTGGCAGCTGTTTCGACCCAGGGATTCCATACGATGGTTGAGGCACTGCCACGCTTGCTGATGCGAATGCGGCGATTATTGCCCTGATCGTCAATGATGACGTCCGCGGTGGAATCCAGATAAATACGGTCCGTTTCTTCCGAGATCACCACCGAGCCTTTCTGTTGCTTGCGCGTGGCTGCATCCATTTTGTCGATATACGGGCAGCCATCAAGCCCTTCAATCGCGACCTTACGGATATCGCTCACCGCGAAATAGGTGTGCAGGGCATCGCCAATCGTGACCGGTCTGGTTCCGGTGTTGCGTGTGACCAGATCCATCGTAAGTGTTGCGCCGACAGTGATATGAAGCTCAAGCTCGGTCTCATACGGCCACTGGGGAAGCGTGGCATCATCTTGCACGAGCCCAAAGACAAGCCGTGTCTCACTTTCCGATACGGCTTCGGTTTCAATGATTTCCCAAGGCACGGTTCGGGCGAAGCCATGGCCGGGAAAGGAGGGGTTGCTCTCATGTGGCCCAAACCATGGCCAGCATACAGGGGCGCCGCCACGGATGGATTTGCCGGGTGCAAACGTGGCATCCGGGGAAAGCCAGATCACGGGTTTTGCGCCCTCGGGAGCCCAGGTTTTCAGATTCGCACCCTGAAGGGCAATATTTGCTGAACCGCCGTCGTTCGATACTTCCACGGCTGCCATTCCGCCAGAGTCTTCTGTAACAGACAGCTGGCCGGGAATGCCAAAGCGTTCATTCAATGTAGCAATGTCTGGAGCGTTCTTTTTCTCCAGTCTGCGAGTCCGTTTTTCTTCCCGTTTTTTTTGCTTTTCCAGTTCTTTGCGGCGTTTCTCGTATGAATAATTGTTTCTTGCCATGAGCCTTCCTTTCCCCGTCTTTTTTTGATGGTTTCGATGGTCGCGCCAGTTTGAACATGGCCTTCATAATCTCATCGAGCTGATCCGGTCAAACAGGAGCGCACTCTACCACAGCATCGCGATGAAGGCTCCAAATCAACCTGTTATTCGATCTTAATACCAAGCAGAGGTTGTCATGGTTTATGTTTCGTAACCCAGGTTCGGAGCCAGCCAGCGCTCGGCTTCCCCAATGCTTATGTCCTTACGTCTGGCGTAATCTTCTACCTGATCACGATTGATCTTGCCGACGGCAAAGTAGCAGGCATCGGGATGGGCGAAGTAAATACCGGAAACCGAGGCGGCCGGATTCATGGCATAGGTTTCGGTGAGTGTCATGCCTGTATTGGCTTCTGCATCAAGCAATTCCCACAAAATGCCCTTTTCCGTGTGTTCCGGGCAGGCCGGATAGCCGGGGGCAGGGCGGATGCCTGCATATTCCTCACGGATTAGCCTATCGTTCTCCAGCGCCTCATCGGCGGCATAGCCCCAAATGTCCCTGCGAACCTGTGCGTGCACCATTTCGGCCAGGGCCTCGGCCAGCCTGTCGGCCAGGGCTTTGAGCATAATCGCCGAATAATCATCGTGGGCGGCCTCGAACTCGGCGACCCTTTTCTCAATACCTATTCCGGCAGTGACAGCAAACATGCCGATATAGTCATTGATGCCTGAGTCGGCAGGCGCGACAAAGTCGGACAAGCACCGGTTCGGTTTGCCCGGCGGCTTTTCCTGCTGCTGCCTCAGGAAATGCAGGGTGGCAACAGTCTCACTGCGTGATTCATCCATATAGACAGTGACATCGTCATTTACGGTGGAGGCAGCCGGAAACAGGCCGATCACAGCGCGGGCCGCCAGCCATTTCTCATCGATAATCCGTTTAAGCATGGCCTTTGCATCGTTGTGTAACTTGCGGGCTTCATTGCCTTTTTCTTCATCGTCAAGGATGCGAGGGTAGGCGCCTTTAAGTTCCCAGGCATGGAAGAACGGCGTCCAGTCGATGTAGGCGCTGATGTCGTTAAAATCGATCTTATCGAAGACCTGAACGCCTGACTTGTTCGGTGTGGCCGGGTTGTAATGATCCCAGTCAATTCCGGACGTGTTGGCGCGTGCATCCTCAAGGCTCAGCCACTTGATGCTCTGCTGGCGTCCCTCATGGCGCTCGCGCACCGCTTCATAATCCGCTTTCAGGTCGGTGAGAAACTTCTCACGTGTTGATTCACTGATCAGATTCTGGGCCACGCCAACAGCACGTGAGGCATCTTTTACCCAGACGATAGGCTCATCGTATTCCGAATCAATCTTCACGGCCGTATGCGCCTTGGAAGTGGTGGCGCCGCCCAGCATGATCGGCTTGATGAAGCCCAGACGCTTCATTTCTTTGGCGATATGCACCATTTCTTCCAGTGACGGGGTGATCAGGCCGGAGAGACCGATGATATCGACATCGTGTTTCTTCGCCTCTTCAAGAATTGTTGCGGCAGGCACCATGACGCCGATGTCGATGACCTCAAAGTTGTTGCACTGCAGCACCACACCGACAATATTCTTGCCGATGTCGTGGACATCGCCCTTGACCGTGGCCATCAGTATCTTGCCGTTGGAAGAGGAGCCTTCCGACTTTTCCTCTTCGATAAACGGCATCAGGTAGGCCACGGCCTTTTTCATGACACGGGCGGATTTCACCACCTGTGGCAGGAACATCTTGCCGTCGCCAAAGAGATCGCCAACCACGTTCATGCCGTCCATCAGCGGGCCTTCAATCACCTGAATCGGACGATCAAAGTGCCGGCGCGCTTCTTCGGTATCTTCCTCTACATAGGCATCGATACCCTTGACCAGGGCATGCTCAAGACGTTTGGCGACTGGCAGCTTACGCCACTCCAAATCAACCTTTTTAGCCTGCGTGCCGTCGCCGCGATAGTTGTCGGCAATTTCCAGCAGACGGTCGGTGGCATCCTGATCGTTCTCAAGTTGGCGATTCAGAACAACATCTTCAACCCGTTCGCGCAGTTCCTGTGGCAGCTCCTCATACACCTCAAGCATACCGGCATTGACGATGCCCATATCCATGCCCTGTTTGATGGCGTGGTAGAGGAATACGGAGTGAATCGCTTCGCGTACCGGGTTGTTGCCACGGAAGGAGAAGGAAACATTCGAAACGCCGCCGGAGATCATGGCATGCGGCAGATTCTGCTTGATCCAGCCTGTGGCCTGAATGAAGTCCACGGCGTAGTTGTTGTGCTCTTCGATACCGGTAGCCACGGCAAAGATGTTGGGGTCGAAAATGATGTCTTCCGGCGGAAAACCGACCTTCTCGGTTAGCACCTTGTAGGAGCGAGCGCAAATCCCGGTTTTGCGCTCAAATGTGTCGGCCTGGCCGGTTTCATCAAAGGCCATGACAACTACAGCCGCGCCGTACTTTCGCAAAAGATTGGCATGCTTGATGAAGTTGTCTTCGCCTTCTTTCAGGGAGATGGAGTTCACCACCCCTTTGCCCTGAATGCATTTCAGGCCTGCCTCGATGATCTCCCACTTGGAGGAGTCGAGCATGATCGGCACACGCGAGATGTCCGGTTCGGAGGCAATGAGGTTCAGGTAGGTGACCATGGCCTTCTCGCCGTCGAGCATGGCCTCATCCATATTGATATCGATGACCTGAGCGCCGTTCTCGACCTGCACTCTACAGACATCGAGTGCCGCATCGAAATCGCCTTCGAGAATCAGACGCTTGAAGATGGCCGAGCCTGTGACATTGGCGCGTTCGCCGACATTCACGAACAGCGAGTCCTTGCTAATGACGAGCGGCTCCAGGCCTGAAAGCCTGCACTCGACAGGAAGATCGGGAATACGGCGTGGTGTGACGCCTTCCACCTCTTTGGCCATGGCCCGGATATGGGCAGGGGAGGTGCCGCAGCAGCCGCCGATAATGTTGAGAAAGCCGCTGCGTGCCCATTCGCCGATCTCGGCGGCCATTTGCTCCGGCGTTTCATCGTAGCCGCCGAACTCGTTCGGCAGGCCCGCATTCGGATGCGCATTGATGTAGCAACTGGCTTTATTCGACAATTCCTCGATGTATTGCCGCAACTCGGAAGCGCCCAGCGCACAATTGAAGCCGATACTGATCGGCCTGGCATGGGCCAGCGAATAATAGAAGGCTGCGGCGGTCTGGCCGGACAGGGTGCGGCCCGAGGCGTCGGTGATGGTGCCTGAAATCATGACCGGCAGGCGCACACTCTCCTGCTCGAAGTAGGTTTCGATGGCGAATACGGCCGCCTTGGCATTCAGGGTGTCGAAGATCGTTTCGATCAGGATGATGTCGGCGCCGCCGTCCACCAGTCCGCGTGTGGCTTCCAGGTAGGATTCGGCCAGTTCGTCGAAGGAGATATTGCGCTTGCCCGGATCGTTGACATCCGGCGAGATCGAGGCGGTGCGATTGGTGGGCCCAAGCACACCGGCAACAAAGCGGACTTTTTCAGAAGTGGATGCGGCATCGGCAGCTTCACGCGCCAGAGCTGCTCCGGCCTTGTTCAGCTCATAGACAAGCTCCTGCATGTCGTAATCGGCCATGGAGGCGTCATTGGCGTTGAAGGTATTTGTTTCGAGGATATCCGAACCGGCATCGAGGTATGCCTTGTGGATATCACGGATGATTTTCGGCTGCGTCAGGCTGAGCAGGTCATTGTTGCCTTTGAGATCACAGTTCCAGTCGGCAAAGCGTTCGCCACGGTAATCGGCCTCTTCCAGCTTGTAGCTCTGGATCATTGTGCCCATGGCGCCGTCGAGCAGCAGGATGCGCTCATTCATAGCCTTGTTAAGGCTTTCGGTGCGTGTCTTAATCTCGGTTTTTCTGCTCGTCATTGCAATCCTTTGCGCGCCTGCATATCCATCATGGTTTCAAACCTGCGAACTAAATACAAGAAAAGGGACTGTGCGTAAGCAAGCAGCCCCTTTTTTGTTATGGTACCGAAGGCCGGAGTCGAACCGGCACGCCCGTGAAGGCACCAGATTTTGAGTCTGGCGTGTCTACCAATTCCACCACTTCGGCAAGCTTGAGATTGGAGCGCGCTCAGTTTGTCGCCAGCCGTGACAGTGTCAAGCCTGACCGCGACTGCTAACCTCCGAGCATGATTGTTATGTTTACCGATTTCGGGCTTGAGGGGCCGTACATGGGCCAGATGCAGGCGGTGCTTTGCCGTGAAGCGTCCGATGTGCCAGTCATCACCCTGTTTGCCGATGCGCCAAGCTTCAATATTTGCGCTTCAGCCTATCTGCTGGCCGCATACGCGAATGAGTTTCCTGCCGACACGGTATTTCTGTGTGTGGTCGATCCGGGTGTGGGCTCAAGTCGCAGGCCGGTCATGGTGCAGGCCGACGGACGCTGGTATATCGGCCCGGACAACGGCCTGTTCGAGATTGTTCGCCGCAGGTCTTTAATTTCTGAAACATATGAGATCACCTGGCAGCCTGAAGGCATGTCGGCTAGCTTTCACGGGCGTGACCTGTTTGCGCCGGTAGCCGCCATGCTGGCAACGGGAAAGAAGCCGGACTCCAGGCTGGTCGAACCCGATGTGGGATATGCGGACTGGCCGGATGATCTGGCCGAAATCATTTATATCGATCACTTTGGCAATGCGATGACAGGCCTCAGGGGCGAGGCGCTTACGTGCGACACGGTGCTTGAAGTGTCCGGTCGAAAGCTGTTGTATTCAAGAACGTTCAGCGATGCAGGACAGGGTGAATGTTTCTGGTATGAGAATGCCAATGGGCTTATCGAGATTGCCGCCAACCAGTCCAGTGCGGCGGAGATGCTTCATTTGAGTGTTGGCACAGCATTGAGGGGAGCCAGTGAGTCGATTTAAGAGCAAACATTACGACATCATTATCATCGGCGGTGGCATGTGCGGTGGTGCACTGGCGCTTGAAATGCATGCGCTGGGCCTCAAGGCCGCCATCATCGAAATGCAGCCTCCCCATACCGGGGCTACCCAACCCGAACGGGTGATCGCCTTGTCCTACGGCTCACGCTGCCATTTTGATTCTCTGGGCGTCTGGAAGGATATCGACGCCCTTGGTGTTGCCCCGATCAAGCAGATTTCCGTCAACGAGGCCGACAACCGTGGCTGTGTACAGCTTCATCACAGCGAAGCGAATATCGATGCGCTGGGCTATGTGGTTCAGAACGCGCATGTGCTGAAGGGAGTTTACGCGCACTTGGAAGGCAAGGTGGATATGTATTGCCCTGCCAGCGTGCAGTCCATAAGCCTTGAGGATGATGCCGCGCATGTATGCATCCGCGATGCGAAGGGCGAGAAGAGCCTTCAGGGTTCGCTGCTGGTCGCCGCCGACGGCACCAACAGCCAGATCCGGAGCATGGCCGGCATCGGCACATTCGGCTGGGATCACAACCGCTTCGGCATCGTTGCTTCGGTGAGGCCTGAAAAACCGCATGAGTTCACCGCTTTTGAATGCTTCCGCAGCAGCGGGCCGCTGGCCCTGTTGCCGCTTGATGAAAAACGCTTCTCGATTGTATGGACGCTGAAACCGGAAGAGGCGAGCCGTACCTTATCGATGCCCGATATCATGTTTCTGCGTCGCTTGAGTCGCGCTATTGGTGCTGATCTGCGCGGCAGGCTTGGGGATATGGTGGAAACCGGGTCACGGGCCTGTTTCCCGTTCGAGCTGCGCCAAGCCAAAAGCCGTACAGCCAAAAGGTTGGCCCTGATCGGCAATGCCGCCCATACCCTGCATCCGGTAGCGGGCCAGGGCCTGAACCTTGGCATGCGTGATGTTCGAACCCTGGCCGATGCCGTGGGTTCTGCCGTACGCGGCAAGCGCGATGTCGGCGCTATGATCGTACTGGAGGCATATGAAGGCGGGCGCAGGGCCGACAATGCATCCGTCATCGGCTTTACCGAAGGCCTGAATGCCGTCTTCAACAACGAGCTGGCGCCGGTTAAATTCGCGCGCGGCTGGGGTTTGGAAGGCTTGCAGCAGTTACCCAACGTTAAGGACTGGTTGTTGCGCCATGCGGCGGGCCTGAGCCAGATGCAGACATAGGAAGGGATCATGGCAGTAATTAAACATGATGTAATGATCGTCGGCGGCGGCATGGTGGGCCTGGGGCTGGCCTGCGCCCTGAAGGACACAAAGCTCAGCGTTGGTCTTTTCGAACGGGCCGAGTCGAAGCCTATGTTGTCACTGGAGCGCGACTGCCGCGTCAGCGCCATCGTGGCTGGCAATGTGGAAATGTTACGTGGCCTCGGCGTCTGGCCGCACTTGGAAGAACATGC
>Ga0316187_10005979_pt1 | contig 10494 bp, 7 predicted proteins | sample CroRivburrow1_MG_FD_204927 | JGI IMG/M metagenome (GOLD analysis project Ga0316187, IMG submission 204927) | Coastal sediment microbial communities from Maine, United States - Cross River worm burrow 1 | ecosystem: Environmental > Aquatic > Marine > Coastal > Sediment | place: USA: Maine... | reverse complement strand
AATGTACCGTTGTGGGCAAAAATCCAGCGCCCGTGTTCAAAGGGATGGGTATTCTCCATTCCAGGCGGACCAACTGTTGCGCGCCTGACATGGGCCACAACCGTGCGGGCATAAACCCGTGCAGCCTTGCGCTCGAAGTGCTCGCCATCAAACGCTGCCCAGGTCTGCTTTTCCACCATGGGAAGGCCGTCATCATAGTCGGCAACACCCCAGCCATGACCGTGCATCAAACCTTCGCTGTCTCCCTGGCTTTGACGCATTAAGGCATTCTGCGCCGTGACAAGGCTGCATTCCACGCGGGTTGGCTCGTTTGCATGCAAAGCATAAAGGCGGCACATTGGCATTCTCCAGATTGCAGATCCAACAAACACGAGTGCGCCGGAAGCGGCCATGATCAATGTCAAAAGCCTCAAGTTCTGGAGAAGCTAGACTTCGGGCCAATTGCATCGAGGAATGCTGTATTTCCAATGGAAGCCGCGTCAGACAACCCGTTAAAGGCACATGAGCGCGCGCCGCTGACGATTGTTCCGTGCTGTAAACCAAAGCTCGACAAGGAAGATAAAGCTCGTGTTCAGACGATTGCCAATCGGCTGATACGCGATGAGCCCGCCCTTGGCGCCGGCACACAATTAGCGCCGCTGGTGAATCAAGGCCTTTCAAACGCGCCGGCATTGATCTTTGGTGACCAGCAGGAGATCAGTTTGTTTTCCGGCAATATTCCTTCCCTGCTTGAATACCGAATGGCTGTATTGGCCCAGCCAGGTGACATCGTTGCCATTCATCAACGCGACAAAGCCTTTGAGGATTATCTCTCAAAACACCTGAATCTCACTGACATCACTTTCATTGATCCGCAGACGGCCCGGGGTGACCATCTGACCCCCATGTCCATTGAATGCCGCACAAACACCCGGATGCACTCTGCTATCGACCCGATCGCCCGCAACGCAGGCAAACTCCAGTTGCTGGCTTTCAATACCACCGGCAACGTCTGGCGCCTCGCCCAGGACATCAGTCAGCGCTGTGAGGTGGAAATCTCTGTGGCCGGACCCTCTCCCCGCGTGGCACGCCGTGCAAACAACAAGATATGGTTCACGAACCGGGTTCGCGAATTACTCGGGTCTGATGCATTGCCACCTACCCATGGGGTATTCGGGCCGGCTGCAGCAGCCGGACATATTGACCGGCTCGCCAAACGCCATCCACGTGTCGTGTTAAAGATACCGGACAGTGCCGGTTCGGTCGGCAATATCGCATTCGACAGCGATGACCTGAGCGGCAAGAATGTCGCCGATATACGCAATGACCTGCTGGAGGTCCTGCAATCCCGGGGTTGGCACGAACGTTATCCCGTTCTCGTAGGTGTCTGGGACTGCGATGTGGTTTCCAGTCCTTCGGTACAAATCTGGATGCCACTGGAAACTGAAGGGTTGCCGATAGTCGAAGGCGTGTTCGAGCAATCGGTGCAAGGTGAGGCAGGAACCTTCGTTGGCGCCAGACGGGCTGCACTCAGCCAGCGGTTGCATGACCAACTGGTCAGGGAGGCAATGCTGTTTGCCTGCCTGTTTCAGAAGCTCGGCTATTACGGTCGCTGCAGCTTCGATGCGATAATCTCGCAGACACCAAGAGCGCGCCGGAGCTTGCACTGGATCGAGTGCAATGCGCGCTGGGGCGGCGTATCAATTCCCCTTACGCTGGCCAATAATTTGCAACCGTCAAATCCTCATTCCGGATTTGTTGTCGTGCAACAGTCGTTGCGCGATGCAAGTTTTTTTTCCACTGACCAGGCAATCAACCTGCTGGACGGGTTGCTGTACGATCGCCACAAGTCTCCATCTGGTCTGATCCTGCTGTCACCGCCGCGTCAGAACATGGAAATGCGGATCAATTTCCTGGCGATCGCCGACGCCCAAAAAACTGCGGAAAACCTGGCAGACACGGCACTCAAGCGGTTACTTGACCAGTGAACGGTCTCGTCAATGCCACCGGCGCAGGCTCATGGCGGTACGAATGCGTTCACGGGCAAGCATTGTCGCTGACGTTCTCGGTTGTTCATTTTCACTCTGCGCACGTTCCAGGACTTCACGCGTGTTACGCCTGATCTTGTCGTCGATTTCGGCAAAGGCAGCTGCCTCAGAGCCTCCATGAAACTCGACAGCCGCACATATCACACCGCCAGCATTGGCGATGAAATCAGGTACAGACAGGATGCCGCGGCTGTGCAGAGCCTCTTCGGCCGCTGTTGTGGCCGGGATGTTCGCACCTTGAAGAATGAGTTTTGCCTTCACAGAATCCACGTTCTTTCCAGTCAGCACATCCGGGCGGGCCGCCGGTATCAAGATGTCGCAATCGACACCGACTATGTGGGCGCTTTCATGAACCCCGACACCCGGATGAGCAGACAATCGCTCTTGTTGCCGCTTGGTCTCGATAAGGGCGTCGATATCAAAACCTGACTTGTTTGTAATTGTATTTCCGGAGTCGGCCGCAGCAACAAGCACGGCACCGCGCGCAGCAAGTTGCCGAGCCGCATGTTGACCTACAGCGCCAAAACCCTGAACTGCAATCCGTGCGCCATCCAGTTTGACATCACAGAATTCTTGGGCAACTTCTGCTGCAACAGCTATACCGAAACCGGTCGCCCCGATCTCGTCAAGAGGTATGCCACCTATCTCGCGGGGCAGGCCGACCGAGCGCCCGATTTCGTCATGAACCCAGGCCATACACATCTCGTCTGTTCCCATGTCCGGCCCGGGAATGTAACTGCGCACATCCTTTATCGAACAGGCGAATGCCCGTATCAGTGTCTCTTTTTGCTCCCGTTCCATCGAAGGATCGGCAAAGATCACCGACTTTGCGCCGCCATGTGCAAGTCCGGCAGCGGCGTTTTTATAGGTCATCGCCCGGGCAAGCCTGGCACATTCTTCAAGCGAAACATCCGGTGCCATGCGGGTGCCACCGATCGCAGGTCCGCATGCAATATTGTCGACCACAACAATTGCCTTGAGGCCAACGGCTGGGTTCGCCAGATGCAGTATCTTGGCCGGCCCCAGTTCATCGCCAAGTTCAAAAGGCGTTGTCATATGGTACCTCCGTCACTGTTTTTGCAGACTGTCAGTTGCTGCTTTCATGAATCTGGCCGCCTCGCCGCCTGTTACGGCCCGATGGTCAAATGTCAGTGACAGCGGCAGGATGCGGCGGACGGCCGGCTTGCGCTCCACTGGCACAATCTGCTCACTGATCTTGCCGGCGCCCAGGATCGCTACCTGCGGCGGCATGACGACCAGGCTTGCATACTGGCCTGCCAAAGTGCCGAAATTCGACAAGGTGATGGTGTGACCGGTCAGGAGCTCTCGCGCGATGTTTCTGTTAGCCACCTGCCCCTTAAGCATGTTGACTGTATTTCGTAACTCTGCGGCCGATAATCCGCCTGCATTGCGGACCACCGGCACGAAAAGCCCGTCGTCGGTGTCCATCGCGATACCGACATGAACCTCATTGTGGCGCGAGATGGTTAAACTTGCAGAATGGAACCATGCATTGAGCGCCGGCTCAACCTTGCAGCCCGCTAAGACAGCGGAAATCAGGTGGACTGTCACATCATCGTCACCGGACCATCCGGTCACATCCGCGCTGCTGGTCAGGGTCGCCGGAACAATCTCGGCACCGGCGTTCTGCATTGCCAGCGCCATGGCGCGGCGCGGACCACGTATGCGTTCTCCGGCGGCGTCTTCATCACCTGTCGAGGCAGCGCGCCTGACGTCCTCAAGAGTAATGGTCCCATCGACGCCGCTGCCCATGATGCCGGCAAGATCAAGTCCCTGATCGCGGGCCAGTTTGCGGACTGCGGGCGCTGCTTTCGGTCGGCCTTCGACAGGAGCTTGGGCAGACACCGCTGGTTGCGTCTCCCCATGGGGAAGCTCTCCCACAACCGTTTCCGATTGCTGTTCGTCCCCGCCATCATACTCAACCAGAGGATGCCCCACGAGAACGATGTCGCCAGGCAGGCCATGAAGTTTTGTTACCCGGCCTGATTGCGGCGAGGGAATTTCCACTACTGCCTTTTCCGTCTCTACCGACACCAATGGCTGATCGGCAACGATATGATCTCCTTCCGACACCTGCCAGGTGACGATCTCTGCCTCTCGAAGGCCTTCTCCCAGGTCTGGCAGGCGAAAGGTAGTCATGATAGTTCCATCACTTCCCGGACAGCTTTGACGACTTGCTTCTGCCCCGGCATATAGTGCGCCTCCAGACGGGGAAGCGGGATGACCGTGTCATAGCCGGTGACGCGTCTGACAGGCGCGAGCAAAGAATTGAGCGACCGATCCGCGATACGCGCGACAATCTCCGCCCCGAAACCGCCTGTGCGCACCGCCTCATGAACAACAACGCAGCGGCCTGTCTTTTCCACAGAGGCGCAGATCGGGTCATCATTAAGGGGCGACAAGGTGGCTATGTCGATTACCTCGACCGATATGCCTTCTGTCTCAAGTTGATCAGCCGCGCTCAAAACTTCAGTTGTCGAAGCTCCCCATGTGACCAGCGTGATGTCCCGGCCTTGCCTGAGGCAAACCGGCTGATCCAGCGCCAACTCCTTGCCGTCATCTGACACCGCCTCCTTAAACGCGTGGTAGAGCCGTTTTGGTTCCAGGAAGACAACCGGATCAGGGTTTCTTATGGCTGCCAGCAACAGCCCGTAGGCCCGCTGCGGAGATGATGGAATGACCACTCTCAGACCGGGAATGTGGGCGAACAAGGCCTCCGGGCTTTCAGAATGATGTTCAGGCGCATGAACCCCTCCGCCATAGGGCGCGCGCAGCACCATGGGACAACTCAGCCTGCCGCGCGTGCGGTTGCGCAGGCGTGATGCATGATTGAGCATCTGGTCAATGACGGGATAGATGAACCCTGCAAATTGTATTTCGGCGATGGGCCGGAAGCCCTGTGTGGCGACACCCACAGCGATACCGGCAATGGCGCATTCGGCAAGCGGCGTATCCAGCACACGTGTGGCGCCGAACTTTTCCTGCAGGCCATCGGTTGCCCTGAACACGCCGCCATTGGCGCCGACATCTTCGCCAAGAACAATGATTGTCTCATCGTCCTGCATGGCCCTGGCCAGAGCCAGGTTGACGGCACCCAACAGATCAATATCAGCCATTTTGATCACCTTGCACGGCCTCTATTGCCTGCTCCCGCTGTAACTTCAGAGCGTCTGGCAGCACCTCGAACAAGTCATCGAACATGGTCGATACCGCCTGGGCCGGGGTTGCCAGATATGCGTCGGCCTCGGCCTCGACCAGTCCCCGGCACTCTTCGAGCAGGGACTGCTCATCCTCTTTCGTCCAGCAACTCTGCGCAGTCAGGTAATCACGCAACCTGGAAATCGGATCTTCATGCCAATGGTGGGAAACCTCTTCGTCATCCCGATAGCGGCTGGCATTATCTGCGGTCGTGTGATCTCCAAGTCTGTAGGTCATCGCCTCAATCAGGCGTGGACCCTGCCCGGCTCTTATGGCCTCCAGCGCTTCAAGTGTAGCTGTGTAGACAGCAACGGCATCATTGCCATCAACCTGCTCACCCGGAATGCCTGCCGCAATGGCTTTCTGCGCCAGCGTCCGGGCCCGGGTCTGCTGTTTGCGGGACACCGATATTGCCCACTGGTTATTGGCAATCACCACCAGCAACGGCAACTGCCATACGCCGGCAATGTTCAATGCTTCGTAGAACTCGCCCTTGGATGTTGCCCCGTCACCGGCAATGACAACGGCAACATTGTTGGACCCGCGCAACTTCATTGCCAGTGCCGCACCGGCTGCATGCGGAAAATGCGAACCGACCGGAATACAGACGGGAAAGTCATGACGCGGACCTGAAAAGTCACTGCCGCGCTCGTCGCCTCCCCAGTACAGCAGGAGTTCACGAATGGTGACCCCGCGCTGCAATTGCGCCCCGTGCTCCCTGAACGAGGGAAGCAGGATATCATCATCACGCATCGCACTTGCCACTCCGGTACCGATTGCCTCCTGACCCAGAACGGATGCATATGTGCCAAGCCTGCCCGTGCGCTGCAGTGCAATCGCCTTTTGATCGAATGTCCGCGTGAGCACCATCTGGCGGTAGAGTGTCGTCAGCAGTTCGGTGTCGTTTGCAACCTTGGGCAAATCAGCAACAACATCTCCTTCAGGCGCGATATACTGCCTGCAAAAAACATCGAACCGGGCAACATGGGTCATGCCGTTGTCAGTCGGTTGTGCACCGTCACCCGGTTCTGCTTGGTTGCTTTTCGAGTTCATCCGTCATCATCTCTCGCATAATGTATTTCTGGACTTTTCCGGTCACCGTCATCGGGAATTCGTCGACGAACCTGACATATTCGGGCACCTTGAAATGTGCGATCTTCCCCTCACAGAAAGCGCGGATTTCTTCCGCTGTGAGGCTTGAACCCTCACGCAACTTGATCCAGGCGCACACCTGCTCGCCGTATTTTTCATCCGGCACACCGATCACTTCCACCTGTTCAACGGCCGGGTGTTGATAGATGTATTCCTCGATTTCCCGGGGAAATATGTTTTCGCCGCCCCGGATAAGCATGTCCTTGATCCGGCCGACGATTTCGCAGTAACCCTCGTCGTCAATCGTTGCCACATCGCCACTGGCAATCCAGTGTGCGTCATCTATGGCCTTGGCGGTGCGTTCAGGATCGTTCCAGTAATAGGGCATGACACAGTAACCGCGCGTCAGCAGTTCTCCCGCCTCACCACGCGGGACGATGCGCCCATCCTCATCGACAATCTTGATCTCGATATGCGGTAGCACGCGGCCAACCGTCGTAACGCGACGTTCTACCGGATCATCTACCGACGTTTCGAAACTGACAGGGCCCGTCTCGGTCATGCCGTACGCAATGGTAATCTCGGTGAGATGCATCTCGTCCATCACCCGCCGCATCAGTTCTACCGGGCACGGCGCCCCGGCCATGATGCCCGTGCGCAGTGACGTCAGTTTGCAATCCTTGAACTCCGGCACCTCAAGTTCTGCAATGAACATGGTAGGCACACCATGCAACACGGTGCAGCCCTCGGCATCGATTGTCCGGAGAACGTCCACAGCATCGAACCCGGCGGACGAAAACACCATGGCGCTGCCATGGGCCACACAGCACAAAGTGCCAAGTACCATACCGAAACAGTGATACATGGGAACCGGAATGCACATCCTGTCCGTTTCACTCAGCTTCATCTGCAGGCCAACGAAATAGGCATTGTTGACGATGTTGTGGTGGGTCAGCGTTGAGGCTTTCGGCGTTCCCGTGGTGCCGCTGGTGAACTGAATGTTGATGGGATCGTCAAACTGCAACTGGTCCTGCAGCTTTTCAATCTGCTTCAGGTGCTTCTTGTCGGCTTTGTCGGGAATGGCTTCAAATTGCATGAAACCGGCTTCTTCCTGCTGGCCGAGTAGCAACATCAGGCGCAGATCGGGAAACCTGGCGGTATCCAGGTGGCCTGCGGCCGCCTCGCCAAGCTCGGGGATCAACTCCTTCAGCATGGCGATATAGTCACTGCTCTTGAACTGCCGCGTAGCAATCAACGCGGCACACCCTGTAGTTGCCAGCGCGTAAGACAGCTCGGCGAGCCGATAGGCCGGATTGATGTTGACCAGGACCAGGCCGGCGCGCGCACTTGCAAATTGTGTCACGACCCACTCCCAGCAGTTGGGCGCCCAGATACCGATACGCTCTCCAGGGCGCAGGTTGAGCGCAGCAAAGCCCGCAGCATATCGTTCCACCTCGTTCTGCAGGTCGCGATATGACCAACGGATGCCTTGATAAGGAACAATCAGTGCATCAGCGTTCGGATGGCGCACGGCGGTATTCTGCAACAGGCCGGCAACCGTAAGCGGCAGCAACGATTGCGGGCTTGTACCATGTACGTAGCTGGGAACGTTTGACTGCATGTTCTTACAACCTGTAGCTAAAATTCATGCCCCCACGCTACGAACCTTAAGGAAATGACAGCACTGGCGCCTTGACGCACGTCAACAGGACAATCCGTTGGAGCCGCACTGAGGTTGACCGACATCAACATGACCGACGCCACGTGCCGCTAATCATGGCAGGTGTTGAACAGTCGGCCATCATGTCGGCGGGAACTGAACCCACCGCATAAACAGCCTCGATCAGACATATTCGGGAGACCAGATGTATATCTCAGCTCTAACAGTGGCAGGCGGGCTGGGGATGTTTCTGCTGGGCATGATGGTACTTACCGATGGACTGCGGGACCTGGCGGGCGTCTCCTTGCACCGGTTCCTGAGAAACTACACGAAGAGCCCCTACAGTGGCGCCATTGCCGGTGCGCTATCTACCGCTGTGCTGCAATCCTCAAGCGCAACAACGGTAGCCACGGTAGGATTTGTCGGAGCAGGCCTGATTACCTTCAGTCAGGCACTGGGTGTGATATTCGGGGCGAACCTGGGAACGACCGTGACCGGATGGCTTATTGTATTGGTCGGGTACAAGTTCCAGTTGAGTATCGCACTTATGCCGCTCACGCTGGTCGGCGTACTGCTGAAAATGTTTGCAGGCGGCTGGCTGAGAAATTTCGGCTGGACGCTGGCAGGCTTCAGCCTGTTGTTCATTGGCATTGCGTCGTTGCAACAGGGTATGGCGGCGTTTGAGGGCATTATAACGCCATCAATCTTTCCATCCGATACATTGTTCGGGCGCGTGCAACTGGTGGCGATCGGTGTCATCGTTACCCTGATCACCCAGTCCTCCAGTGCCGGCGTCGCAACGGCCCTGGTAGCACTTGCCGGCAACGCCATCTCGTTGCCGCAGGCAGCAGCCATGGTGATCGGCATGGATGTGGGAACAACATTCACCGCGGCACTGGCATCTGTGGGCGGAGCAGTGGCAACCCGGCGAACCGGCTTTGCGCATGTCATCTACAATATCATGATTGGCACGGTGGCTTTCGTACTGCTGTATCCGCTGGACTGGGGCATCGGCAAATGGCAAGCCTTGGGGCAAGGGTTCGACCCGCAGATTGGCCTGGTGGCATTTCATACCGCATTCAACCTCCTTGGCCTGTGCATTGTCATCGGGTTCACGCCCTGGTTTGCCCGCCTGGTCATCTGGCTGGTACCGGACACAGGGCCGGCGCTGACCTCGAAACTCGATGACCGGCTACTTGGCCATGCATCGCCTGCCACTTATGCGGCTGATGCAAGTGTTGCCGGTATTGCCAATGCCCTGTTTGACATTCTGGTAAAGCTGCTGGAACACGGGCCCGATCGCGGTGCAAAAACCGCCCTTCAGGCCGTGGCGGACGCCTCCCGGGAAACCAGGGCCTACAGTCAGAACATACAAACCAGCCAGGCCGACGCTGCGATACACGCGCGCCATATGGCGGTCATCCACTCGCTTGATCATGTATCAAGACTGCATCATCGCTGTGGCCAGCAGGAACGAATTTCCCTGCTGGCTGATGATCCGGAACTGGCCCCGATTGCCCGCGAGCTTGTAACAGCCATAAGGACATATATTGATGGGCAGGAACCAGGTGACGCGGAAGGCAGGATCAACGAAATCCGGCAGCGACTGGAAGCCACCGGTCAGGACATGCGCGAGGCAACAATCGACCTGGCCAGCCAGGGCGCGACCGACACCGACGCAGCGCTATTGCGGCTGGACGCCATCCGCTGGCTGCGGCGGGTGAGCTATCACACCTGGAGGATCATGCTCCATCGCAGCGGCATCGAGATGGATTTGCCTCAATCCGGTCAGGTTGCTGCAGTCAAGGCAGATAATGGCGAAGGCTAAACAGAATTGCCGGAACGGGCACACAAAACAGCAAGACGAGTGCTTGATGTGAGTTTAGTGACCGTCCCCTGGGCTGGGATCTCAACACGTCACGGCAGCACCTGAAATAGTTAAAGTTTTTGGTGAGCCCGCACGGGTTCGAACCGTGGACCTACTGATTAAAAGTTTGACCGTTCTCCAATGATTTCAATGAGTTAGATTCAAAAACCGTTCGGTTTCCGCCTAAAATCAGTCAAAAACCGAACGTTTTCCTACCTTTTACCACTGCTTTCTGCATTCATAATGAAGAGTGTAACATTCACAACGGACTAGCGGCAGTCACTCATCACATTTACTACGAGAGGCAACTTCGAGCCCAATTCGCCAGTTCAAGTCAGTGCTGCGAATGGCTCTTTTCGACTTGTCGTATATGTGGTCAAACCTACCATTCCTGACATATAGGTATCTGTTGAAACGAAGCCTGAATGCAATGACATCACTTGGATACAGACATGGAACTTTCGCTAGCCAAAGGCTGGACACAGGTTGAGCCGAAAGACACGCCATTCGAGCTTCTGATGTCAGGTCAATCACCCGGCCAAAGGGTACTCGCTTCAAATACATCGTTCACACGCCAAAGAGACCTCGGATTTTCAGGAGGAACGAATTGCCCGCTCGCTGTCGACCAC
>Ga0316187_10005978_pt1 | contig 10496 bp, 8 predicted proteins | sample CroRivburrow1_MG_FD_204927 | JGI IMG/M metagenome (GOLD analysis project Ga0316187, IMG submission 204927) | Coastal sediment microbial communities from Maine, United States - Cross River worm burrow 1 | ecosystem: Environmental > Aquatic > Marine > Coastal > Sediment | place: USA: Maine... | reverse complement strand
GTGATTTCGCCTGTCATGGCGGTTTTCGGATCAACGCCTATTCCCAATAACATTGATGCTAATGCCGTGAACAAGGTTATACCAGCTGACGGGCCGTCTTTTGGTATAGCACCAGAGGGTACATGAATATGGATGTCATTCTTTGAGAAATCGAAATTATTGACCAAATGAGGTAGTCGTGAACGAATTAAACTCAGTGATATTTTGGCCGATTCCTTCATAATATCACCCAACTGACCGGTAAGAATTAATTCCCCTTTTCCAGACATAAATGAACTTTCAATAAACAGAATATCACCCCCCACAGGTGTCCATGCTAAGCCGGTAATTACTCCAGGAATTTTTTCCACTAATGCTTTATCTAACCTTACTTTTTGCTTGCCCAGAATATCATTAAGTAGCTTGTTTGTAATAATGTATGGAGTTTTAACTTTTTCTGAAACAATTTTTTCAGTAGCCACTCTAACAATTTTCGATAATTGCTTTTTTAATCCTCGCACCCCTGCTTCACGAGTGTATTGTGATATCACCGTTTTTAGTGCTTTATCATCAATAAGTAATTGCTTAGTTTCCAAGCCATGATCCTCAATAATTGTTTTAACAAGATGCTCTTTTCCTATATGGATCTTTTCATTATTAGTATAACTAGAAATCTCAATTATTTCCATTCTATCTCGCAAAGGTTCTGGAATAGTACTTAGCGAATTGGCTGTGGCAATAAAAAACACTTCTGATAAATCGTAGGGAACTTCCAAATAATGATCAACAAAAGTATGGTTTTGTTCCGGATCGAGAACCTCAAGCAAAGCACTAGCAGGATCACCGCTATACGAAGTCATTAATTTATCAATTTCATCCAATACAAAAACTGGATTCTTCTGACCTGCTTTTTTCATTCCCTGAATAATTCGTCCTGGTAGGGCTCCAATATAAGTTCTTCGGTGACCACGAATCTCTGCTTCATCGCGCATTCCTCCCATACTAAATCGAACATATTCACGATCTAGGGCATGAGCAATACTTTTACCCAGGCTCGTTTTTCCGGTTCCCGGAGGGCCAACCAATAAAAGAATAGAGCCTTTTTTATTTTTCTTAAGTTTCATTACTGCCAAATGCTGAATAATTCTATCTTTTACTTCATTTAAACCATAATGCTCTTCATCCAAAATTTCTCTAGCTTTATTAATATCTATGTCATTAACCTCCCCTGTTTTCCAAGGAAGAGCCACTAATAAATCAAGATAATTCTGAATAATACTGGCTTCATGATTTTGCTGACCAAAACTTTCCAGTTTATCAACTTGTTCCAAAGCAACTTCCTCAACATCAGAAGGCATTCCTGCTTCAGTAATTAATTCGCGGTAATCCTTTTTGTTCTTTTTTGAACCACTACCTTCGCCTAATTCATCTTGAATAGCTTTCATTTGTTCGCGTAGCAGTGCCTCTCGATGTGTTTTATTTACGCGCTCATTTACTTTATTCGATAAATCTATCTGCAAATCAATTTTATCTTTCTGCTTCGTTAATATGTCCATAAACTGCAAACTCATTTTGCGTTTTGAACTTTGCTCAAGTAGTTGTTGCTTTTCATCCACCGAAATTTGCATAAATGGCATTAGCGTAGCTATAATATTTTCCAAACTATCCATTTGCTCAATGCTCTTAACAAAGGCTGCTGAACCACGAAATTTTAAACTAATTTCTTTTACATACTTTTTTATAAATGATTTAATGTTTATCTCATTGGGCTCATCCATATCATTCACTTCATCTATAATGGAGTATTTGGCGGAGTAATCATAATCATTCAAAAATAACTGCTCAATTTTAACTCTTTTCACCCCTCTTACATAAATAACATAGCCCTCGTCCGATTCTTGCAAAGAATCAATTTTAAGGATGGTTCCCACATTATAAAAATCGGACTCCTTATATTTTCCTTCCTCGGTATTATTTTTTAGGGTTATACCAATTATGTTATTGTTTCTGGTGTCAATCAGTGTCTTTATGTTCACACTTTCGTGATTGGTAATGGCAATTTTCGTTTTCATTTTTGGAAATACCACTATATTATCTAATGGCAATACCCATTGTTCTTGTTTTTTCAGATCTTCCATCGTTTTAAGTTTTTTAGTCTCTGCAAGTAAACTCCATTTTTATCGTTACGCTTACTTCAAAATTTATCATTTACAAGAGTAAACTCTCAATTTATCAGCTTCGCAAGCCTCAAAAATGTAGCTTTCTTTATCAGAGACTTTGTTTTATTACTGGTAATATTTAGACTTACCTATTAACCTACAATATACTTAGTTAGCCTTTACCTAACAAAATGCTTAAATTTTTTTATTTTACTGAATTAAATATTTTAATTAGTTCACTTATATCATCATCATTCAAACTCTTCATCATTCTATCAATCAAATTTGTTATTGCAGTATTTTCATGTCTTGCAATGTTTATGCCCTTTTCAGTAAGCCTAATGTAAGAAACACGACCATCGTCTTTACATTGTTCTTTATAAACACATCCGAAGCCCTTTAGTTTATTGATTAGATCGGTAACCGATGGTTTTGTAATTTTTGTTTTTTCGGCTAATTTGCTAAATGTCATATTGTCGCTTGAATCAATAATTTTTAGGTAGTTTATTTGTTTCACTGTCATTTCCGCAATACCGTATAAACCACACACTTTCGAAGAGCATTCGCCCTTTATTGTCATTAATTTCTGATACGCTTTTAGCAATTCTCCTCGATTATCTGACATTTTATCCATTTAATTAGGTTTAACCTAACAAAAATACTTAGAGTTATTTAAATTGGCAATTTTTATTGTTAATTGAATTTAAATTTGAATGCTTTTTTAATTTAAGCGATACCGCTATTGAATGAGATTATTGCTACAAATAATGTTAAACCTATTGACGATTGTAATATTATACGACTTTTTGATAGATATGATACCAATTACTTTTTTTTTTGATTGTAATATTATTATGTATAGCAAAGCTATTTGTGAGTTATAAATTTTACTATAAAATTAGGATGAACAATCTTCTAATTTTCACTTTCAGATAATAGCAATTTAAATATATATATTACTTTTAAGGAAAGCGGATATCCTATAATACATCTTGGTATCAACCTGTTTATCTGTTATTTATTGCAACTGTTTTGTAAGCCTATAATCGTTATAAGGTATTTTGATGTTGCGTAAAAAAGAAAAGCATTGATACCGGTTGCGATGGCTATATTACTAAACCAATAAAATCTGAAGATTTAATGAGGTTAATTCAAAAATGCTTTAAACAATAAAAATTGCTGAGCAACATAATAATACTAGCATTTACCCCTTGCACAAGGACTGTTGGTTAAAAAGAATTTATGCCTCGAATAATTGTAAATTCATTTGGATGTAGATAAGTATATTAGTATTTTATTGTATGCCTGCAATTATATTTAGCATGTTTCAATGGAAAATACTAGTAGAATTGAAATCTAATTTATTCCTCGATTGTTGTTTACTCTTTAAGCTCAAAGAAGCTAAAGTTAACTGAACCGTATTTTTTGTGGTTTGTGAAATTTGGGTGAGCATTAAAATTATTTTGCTCTGAGTGTTCCAAAATTAATAAACCATCAGGTTTTAGTAAATTATTATTAAATATTTCATCAGGTAAGGTTTCCAAATTTTTTAAATCGTAAGGCGGATCGGCAAATATTAAATCGTATTGTTCTTTAATGTGTTTAATAAAAACAAAAGCATTCGATTTAACAGCTTTAATCTCCTTTTCAAGCTTTAATTCAGCTATGGTTTTTTTTATGAATCCAAAGTGCATATAATTTAATTCAACGCTAGTAATATCTTCGCATCCGCGTGAAGCAAATTCGTATGAAATACCACCAGTTCCACTAAATAAATCAAGTACTTTCAGTTCTTCAATGTCCAATTGGTTTTCCAGAATATTAAAAAGGGATTCCTTTGCTACATCTGTAGTAGGACGCGCTCTAAAACTTTTAGGAGGGAAAATGGATCTCCGACGAAATTTGCCACTTATTATCCGCATTGGTATAAGTTTATCATATTTGTGAAATAATGGTCTTCAATGCTATTAAAATCAAAACTAAACTGGAAATGTGAAGGCTTTTGCAAGAAAGTCATGTTTTTTATAAATTTCTTAATGTTTTCAATTTTTAAATCTGATTTGCCAATGAACCCGGAGAAAAATGTAGGAATTTCAACCGGTGAAAGTTTAAGTTGATCGAAAGTATTAAGAATAAAATATTGAAAATCGGTAGATGATTGATAAGCAAATGAATTGAATAGCTTTAATGATCCATCACTTATGTAAGCAATATCTATAAAACTATGGTAAACATTAACATAAATGCTTTTTTGTATTAATGTAGTTTTATTTTTCAATAAAATTTCCTCTATTAAAGGAATAGATTGATGATATATTTTTGCATTTGGTAAACGTTCATCAATCCAATTATTTATAAATTCAGGTATAGCAAAAACAACGTAGGTTGAATTACTATATATGTAATTTGTATATAGTTTTTCGAATTTTGCAATTTTATGATTGAATTCGAAAAGTTCCTTAGTTTGTTCAGTGCTGTAAAAGGGAGCAGGTATGAATGTGAATTTGGGCGTAGCAAAAATAACTTTAGTATGCTCAAAATTCAGCTTCAATATTTCATTGTATTGAAATACGCGGTCAATTAACTCTAAAAGCTTTTTATATGAGGTTATATGCTCGTAATAATAGTGCCCTAAACCAACAAACTTATTATTCTCGCGGTCGAGTATACAAAACGAAAATCCCTTCAGGAATACCTGAAGGGATAAATGATAGTTTGAAATATTTTTAGAATTGAATGATTTATCGATGAAATATACAGGTTCAGTCAAAATATTCAATCTTTTAGTTGTTAAATTATTCCCAGTTACCAGCAGTGTTTGGCTCAGTTAATGAACCAACCTTAAGGCCAGGATAGTCTAAACCATCGTTTAGATTAATAATTTGTTGCATATCCATTCCTTGTAAAATGTATTTACTTGGAGCTTTTGCTTCAAATACTTTTACTTTAAGTTTCGAACCAGTTACAACCTCACCAGCACCCATATTAAATTCTTTGTCTAAAGAATAAGGAATATAACGTAAAGAATCGATCGCATATCCAGGATCAAATATTGAATCAAGAACACTAATACGCATAGTGTCACGTACAATCATTCCTTTTTCAATAGCTTCGCGTTCAGTAATCTGACCAATTAATTCTTCTGCAATTTCACCTTGCTTAAACACTAATGCTAAAGAATCGAACTTAACAAAGTCAATTAAAGTGTCCATACTTCCAATATACTCACCATAAACATCTTTATAAGCATTTTGTGCGGTTCTAATATCTTTTAATTTTTGAATCACAACATCGTACCTTTTAGTTTGTTCCTTCTTAAATCGAATTGGGTTTAAAATACTTTCTACTAAAAAATAAGCCAATGCAATTGTTACTAATAAAAGACCAACCTGAATTAGTTTTTTCATCTTTGTTTAAATTTTAATTATGTGTTTAATTTCTTAAATATGCGTTTCTTTAATAGTTGAGTTATAAAATTAATAATTCCATAAAAACTTCATAAAAAAAATCATTTCAACTATGTTTGGATGCAAATTTATAAATATTTTTAGTTTCACAATTCACAAACCTCATTTTTCGTACTTCAAATGGTAAAAAATCACATTGTTGATATTATAAAAGGAAATTTAGATTACAAACCTACAAGTGATCAAGAAAAACTTTTAGCACAATTGGCCGATTTTGTATGGGATTTTACAAATCCGAAAGCTGTACAAGATCAAACATTTATGGTTAAAGGGTATGCCGGAACCGGAAAAACTACCATGGTAAGTGCTTTAGTAAAAAGCTTACCTGCTCTGAAACTAAAGTCAGTATTATTGGCTCCAACAGGTCGTGCAGCCAAAGTGCTTTCTGGTTATGCCAACAAAACAGCATCAACCATTCATAAAAAAATATACCGACAAAAAGCCATTAAAGATGGAATTGGAGAATTTGTTTTGGAAAAAAACTTACACCGAAACACAATATTTATTGTTGATGAGGCTTCGATGATAGCAAACACAAGTGGTGATAATTCAATTTTTGGAACTGGACGTTTGCTCGACGATTTATTTGAATATGTATACGGAGGAGCCAATTGCCGGGTGATTTTAGTTGGAGATACAGCTCAGCTACCGCCTGTGGGTTTAGCACTAAGTCCTGCACTTGACCCTAAAGTTATTGATAGTATGGGCTTTGAGGTGAAAGAATGTATTTTATCGAATGTGGTAAGGCAAAGCAAAGAATCGGGAATATTATTTAATGCAACAACTATTCGAAATCAAATTACTGAAGGTAAGGAGGGGTATCCAAAACTTAACTTAGAGAACTTTAAAGATATTAGACGTATTTCGGGTGCCGATTTAATAGAGGAACTGGAAACTTGTTACAATAAATTTGGCTCGGAAAATACTATGGTAGTTTGTAGATCGAATAAACGCGCCAATAAGTTTAATGAGGGTATTCGAAACACTATTCTATGGCATGAAGATGAACTTTCAATAGGAGATTATTTAATGGTAGTTAAAAATAACTATTATTGGTTGGCCGAGAATGAAACAGAAAAAACAGACTTTATTGCCAATGGTGACATAGTAGAGGTTACACGCATTGGAAAGTATAAAGAATTATATGGATTTAGGTTTGCTAATGTAAGTTTACGTTTTTTAGACTATCCCGAATTGGAAATCGAAGCCAATATTAATTTAGATACTTTAAGTTTGGAAACAGCATCTTTATCAGGAGAACAGAACAATAAACTGTTTTTTACGGTATTGGAAGATTATGCCATGTTAAGAACTAAAAAAGCCCGGATACAAGCTGTAAAGGAAAATCCTTATTTTAATGCCTTGCAAATTAAATTTAGTTATGCCATTACTTGCCATAAGGCACAAGGTGGACAATGGAAAGCGGTTTTTGTAGATCAAGGATGGCTAAAAGAAGATATGCTTAACATAGAATATTTACGTTGGTTGTATACGGCATTTACTCGCCCTGTTGAACGTTTGTACTTGGTTAATTTTAATGATGACTTTTTTGAATAGCTTTATTTTTGCATAAATAATAAACATATATTTGGGTTATTTACGTTCAGGTAATTATTACTATAAGATTTTTTATGAAAGATAAATGGACCTTAGTTGTAGGAGTTATATTATTATCAATTGGCATATTGCTTCGAATATTTTCAATACTTTCTGTAATACCATATATTGTTATGGTTACAGGATCAGTATTTAAAATATCTTATATTCAGAAACTTATAAAAGATAAAATTTATAAGCCTGGATTTGAATTACTGATTTTAGCAAGTGGCTTAATGTTATTTTTTGTAGGTATTTATTTTCGTAAACACGGCAATAGTTTAATGGCAACATATTATATGGTACCTGGACTATTATTGAAGCTATTATTTATTGTGATAATTATTAGAGAAATAAAAACAAACAGGAAAAACCAAAATATTTAAAAAAGGAGTTGACAGGTACATTTAATAGTAAAAAAAAAGTGGAACAGTACAAAGTTTTTAATTTATTTTGTATTATTTATACCACCTATTTTTTCAAAAAAGCAATAAAAAAGCTAGAGAATTAACATAATTGCAATTAATTTATGAATATCTCTTAATTATTATAAAGGTATTTCTTTACTGTTGAATTTTAACTTTGCCCGAATAGAATTTTTAATTTATCATAAATAAAGCAAATTGAAAATAGGGTAGAATAACCGGAGGTTTTGAAAATAGCACCTCAAAATGAAAATCCTTTAGGACCATCATCTGAGTTTTTTCTTTTCCCTAATTGGTCAATTACAGCTTGTTTTTGTTCATTGGTATATAAGCTCCAATCTCCAATTTCTTCTCTTGTTCTTTTGCAACCATAGCATACTCCATTGCTATCAGGTCGGCATATTAATATACAGGGTGATTTTACTTCATTCATAAATTCAAAATTTAAAATTCAGCATATAATACAATTAATAGGTAATAAAGTTTTGAAATAAGACTTTATTTTCTTGGCAATTTTGGCTAATATTGTTGCTTAATCTGAAATTTCCGGAATTGATAAATACAAATAAATATAAGTTTGCATTGTTGGGAGATAGTGCCACTCAACTGGTTTCAAAAGCTATAAAAAAACACGGAAAAAGTGAAAATATAGATTTTGAAATATTTGAAAGTGATTACAATCAAATTGATTTTCAAATATTTGATACTAATTCAGAACTTTATAAACAAGAACCTGAATTTGTGTATCTTTTTAAAAGTACACAAAAATTGCTTTATAAATTTCAAGATACACCATTAAAAGAGCGAACTCAATTTGCTGAAAAGTATATTGAAGCAGTTGAAGATCAAATAGAAACAATTGCAAGCAACATTTCTACTACGATTATATGTAATAATTTTTACGAGATCAATGATTCTGTATTTGGGAATTTTAGTAGTAAAAACAATAATTCGTTCTTATTTATATTGCGCAAAATTAATGTATTACTGGCCGAGTTAGCACAAGGATGTCCAAATTTATTTATAGTTGATTTATGCACCCTACAAAATCAATTGGGTCAAGCTTTGTTTATTGACAACAGAATGGAAATTATGGCGACTATGGCACTAAGCATTGATGGAACAAGTGCTTTGGCTGGTGCCCTGGTTCAAATAATTTCAGCAATAAAAGGATCATTTAAAAAGTGCCTAATTCTTGATTTAGACAATACACTTTGGGGAGGTGTAATTGGAGACGATGGTATGGAGAATATTGAAATCGGTGAATTGGGCTTGGGAACAGCATTCACAAATATTCAACGGTGGGCTAAAGAATTAAAACAACGTGGAATTGTTTTAGCCATTTGCAGTAAAAATACTGAAGCTATTGCTAAAGAACCTTTTCATCAACATCCGGACATGATTTTAAAACTTGATGATATTGCTGTATTTGTGGCCAATTGGAATACTAAAGTGGATAATATTCACCACATTCAAAAAGTTTTAAATATTGGTTTTGATAGCATGGTTTTCATTGATGATAATCCGTTTGAAAGAAATATGGTTCGTGAAAATATTAAAGGTATTACTGTACCTGAATTGCCTGAAGATCCAACAGAATATTTATCATATTTACAAAGTTTGAATCTATTCGAAACTGCATCTTTATCCAAGGCGGATTCTTATAGAACAAAACAATATCAAAATGAAGCAAAAAGAGTAGAGGTAAAAGCATCTTTTGCAAATGAGAATGATTTTTTAGCGAGTTTGGATATGAAATGCAAAGTTGAAGGGGCAAATGTATTTTCTATACCACGTATTGCTCAGCTTACCCAGCGATCAAACCAGTTTAATCTACGAACTAAACGCTATACTGATCAGCAAATAATAAAAATGAATGAATCAAATGAATTTGAGATATTCACATTTTTTTTATCTGATAAATTTGGAGATCACGGTTTAGTTTCATTAATAATTCTTGAAAAAAGAGAAGCAAGCATATTTATTGATACATGGATTATGAGTTGCCGTGTTTTAAGAAGAGGATTAGAGCAGTTTGTATTAAACCAAATTATTACATTTGCCAGCGAGAATAAATATTCTACAATAATGGGAGAGTACTTACCAACAAACAAAAATAAATTGGTTGAAAACCACTTTACTGAGATGGGATTTACTTTTGAGAATAATATTTATAAGCTTGAGGTGGAAAGCTACAAAACAAAAAAATCGCATATTCAACATTAATGAGAGAAACAAGTATATTAGACACTATTGTTGCTAAAATAAATAAGGAGAATCCTTTACATGGGAAGAAACTTAAAGAGAATCTTCAATTATTAGATGATAGATTTTTTGAATGGGCTGAATTGTTCTTGAGTAAATATTTAAAATTTTTAAATTATACTGGAGTTGAATTAGACTCTGCCATATCGTATTACTTGAATAAGGTAAATGAAAATATATATGAGATGGTTAATTTTTTTCAAACAGGGAAATATCGTTATTCGTCGTTCAACGAGGTTAATAATCGAGTATATGCTAATGCGGAAGTAATGCACTCGTATATGTATGGTTTGTTATTGTCACAAGTGTTATGGAAACAACATTATTTAATATTTGATTTTTATAGAAAGCATTTACCACAATACAGTGTTCAAGAAAGCTACTTGGAAGTAGGAGGCGGTCATGGACTATTTATTAATGAGGCGACAGAAATTTTAAACCCCAAAATCGAATTTGATTTAGTAGATGTTAGTAAAAAATCGTTGGAAGTTGCTGAATCATTCATAGAACACCAGAACATTAATTATATACATAGTGATATTTTTAATTTTGAGCCAGACAAAAAATACGATTTTATTTCAATGGGTGAAGTTTTAGAGCATGTT
>Ga0316187_10005977_pt1 | contig 10496 bp, 13 predicted proteins | sample CroRivburrow1_MG_FD_204927 | JGI IMG/M metagenome (GOLD analysis project Ga0316187, IMG submission 204927) | Coastal sediment microbial communities from Maine, United States - Cross River worm burrow 1 | ecosystem: Environmental > Aquatic > Marine > Coastal > Sediment | place: USA: Maine... | reverse complement strand
ATTCTTTGCCAAATCAATTCCAACTCTACTAAGCTTCATGGTGACTCCTCCTTTCCGTTCGCTGGTGGTATCGCTTACCAGTTTGGCACCTAGATGCCGTTAAGGGGAGGAGGAGTCCATACCATTGGTTTGGGTCAGTACCAGCCATCGAGTCTACCGCAAAAGCGGCCGCTCGAGCGGCTGGTGTTACTCGCAAAGCGGCCCCTCGTATGGCCGTCGCCAAAGTGGCGTGGCCCGATACCGTCCGCCAATCACAGATTCTCTTTTTCAAGTCGTCTAATAACTTCGCGTATGCGAATTTGGACCTTCTTGTAGTCGATCTTCTTCCACGCCACGAGCAGCGGGACATATCGTCGGTCTCCGGTCGCTTCTATCTTGTCGAGCAATCTGAGAATCATCGGCCGATCCCTGTCCTTCAAGTACACCAAGTCAAATGGCGGCCCTTCTTGAATCAGCTTATCGAAGCCCCCCAGCAACTCAACCGCATAGTTCTCACGCTCAATTTCCCAGCCCTTCTGGGTGTACACGAGCAGGGGAAGACGGTCAAAGCGCTCAACGCGAAGGTAGCCATTCAGAATGGTCCAGTCGATCCGCGCCAGTGTTTCTTCATCGGATAAGTCCTTGAAGTACCCGTAGACAGGTGACCTTTCGAGTCCGCGCGCCAGGATGTCCTTGTTCTTGGATCCGCGAAGGAGTCGCTTTAGCAATGTCCGGCCGCCATGTGCAATGAGGTCATCCGCTCCACGAAGCACTGCATGAAGATCAGCCTCAGGAAGGTTACTCAGACCTTTGGCATCAAGGTGAATTGGCGCACGGCGAGACTTACGACTCATCGAAATCGTTTATCCTCTTCTCTGATTCTGGCTATGATATCCGTTGGTGGCCCTGCGTTGTAGATGAGGTTAGTTTGTGATCGACATCACTGAATCGCTACTTGTCCGCTTGGCAGGTGTTCGGGCATTTGGGCAGGGACTATCCTGCTACGATAGAGGTGGTGTTCAGAACGTCGTGACAGCAGAGAGATCGACCACTGCGATCGTTGAGGGTCGCAGTCCACACGAGGTTCTGCTGCACCATTCTCACAGCAGGATCGAAGGGGAATGCGACTGTGAGGCGTCCGGCGGAATCGATTTCTGCCAGCATTGCGTGGCGGTGGCTTTTTCTCTGCAAAACAGATCGGCAACGAAAAAGGCCGTCAGTAAGCGCCAGGCCATGGCCGAAATTCGACGACATTTGGCGGCACTGAGCCGCGAAGAGTTGCTCGAGCAGTTCATGAGTCTTATTGGGGACGATCGCTCACTTCGTAACGGCCTACTTCAGAGAGTGCAGTTCGCGTCTGGCGGGTTATCGTTCGCGGATCTGAAGAAGATGATCGCGAACATCGAACTGGATGGAGAGCCTTGGGACCATAAAGCCGTGATAGCGTTCTTCGAAGAGTTCGAGGAAATTCTGCTTTGTATTCGTGAGTTCGCCAACCGACTCGATTCTCTCGTGCTGCTACGGGCTGTAGAATTTGCTGTGCAGCATTTCAATGTGGAGACCGAGCATACTGGTGACTATGGCGGCTTTGGCGACTTTTGGGACGCATCCTCCGAGTTACTGTTTGAGTTACACCGGGATGCAGTCAGCCGACTCGACTGGACGCCGGTTGATTTGGAAAGCTACCTGAAAGACCGTTGCCAGAGCGAAAGCTGGCATCCCGCCCAGGGGAGAGAGGATATGCAGGGGTTTGAAGAACTCTAATGTACACACCGTTGTCACAAGCTGATATTGCCGACCTGGCCCGGTTTCTCGCCGATCCAGTACGTCCAGACAGTACGTTGAGGTTTCAGGAGTTACAGGGCTTCCTGTTCGCTGTGGCCTGTTCACCCGAACTTGTCCCACCATCATCATGGCTGCCCGCCATCAGTGATGAGGAGGACCTCGGTTTCAAAGACGAAGCTGATACCCAGCGAATCATGGGACTGATCATTGGCCTGTACAACGGGATCAACGATTCCGTATTTGAACGCAGTGAGAATCTGCCGCCAGGCTGTGACTTTCGCGCAACTATTGAAGACAACTTCGGTGAGGAATTAGCGATTTCGCTATGGTCTCGCGGATTCATGATGGGCCACGAATGGCTGGCAGAGGTGTGGGATGAGTACCTGCCGGAAGAACTGGACGGAGAGGTCGGGTCCGCCGCCATGGTGCTGTCTTTCTTCAGTTCCAGGCAATTGGCGGAGTTTTACTATCTCGAGTCGACAACAACACCAAGGCACCGACGGCCCAAAGTGACTTTCACAGAGTTCGCTGAGAAGGTACGCGAGCTTTTCCCTGCCGCGCTGTCTTCGTACGCACATGTTGGGAGGAGTATCTCCGAGGCATTGATCGACTCTGACCTCCAGGACAAACAGAAGTAGTAGCGAAGCGACCGCCCAAAGACGGTCGCTCAACGGGGTCATACGTCAATCTGTTCCGACATCTCGAGAGCATCATCAATCTCGATACCCAGGTAACGCACGGTGCTATCCAAGTTTGTGTGCCCCAGCAGCAACTGTACCGCTCGAAGATTCTTGGTGCGCCGGTAGATCAACGTCGCCTTAGTCCGCCGCATCGAGTGCGTGCCATAGCCTGTCGGGTCCAGGCCAATTGATGAAACCCAGGTTTCGACGATTCGAGCATACTGCCGCAGCGAAAGGTGCGGCGAGCTGCGAAGGCGGCTGGGAAACAGGTAATCACTCCCTTTCAAGTCTTGTGCTTCTATCCATTCCTCGACCGACTTTCGTGTCCGTGCGGTTATCTCGAAGCGCACAGGACGTTTTGTCTTCTTCTGCCGAACAATGGCTCTGGACTGCACTTCGGTGCCACTCGTGACATCTGAGACGCGCAGAGATAGCAAATCGCAGGCTCGAAGTTTGCTGTCGATCGCCAGGTTGAACAGTGCCAGGTCCCGCCGATTGCCTATACCCTGCAGTTGAATACGAATAGACCAAATCTCCTGCATCGTAAGTGGCAACTTCTGCCCCATGAGCTTGCCCTTATTCCACGGTACGCAAGGATGATTGGAGTTGGATCGATGAAACATGATGGACTCCTTTTTGTTGTGAATGGAACGTCGATTGTGAACTTGTGGAGGACCGCTTTCCTCACAAAGCGGTCGTTTGAATGGCTGCTTTTGCGGTAGACTCGATGGCTGGTACTGACCCGAAGCAGCCGTTCGCAACAAGCTGGGAATATCTACGATATGCCGAAGTTTCTTCGTCTCTTGTCTACGACAATCTCAATCGGAATTGCGGCCTATGCCGTTCCGAAGCTAATTTTTTTCATTGAGCAAGACGATTGTTTAGATTCCGGTGGCGCCCTAAACACCGCTGGTGTTTGTGAGGTTGTTTCTGGACATCACTACTATCCACTTTTCGGTCCGCACACCCCTTACTTTGCATGGCTTGTGCTATTTGGCGTGGCCGCGCTATTCATTCTTGGTATTTCCAAAATTGGCTTAAAGATTGCGGAAAAATTGGTTGCAGCACTGAGTTCGCCAGCTTGAGCGGCTGCTTGTGGCCGTACTGAGACGGTAGCCAGGACGCTGAACGAGGGGCTGCTTCACATCGCATAGCAGCCGCTCGAAGAACCTGAGGTAAGATGACGGCTTGTGACCCGAAGCGGACATTGAGATACCGAGCCATCTATTCGCCCGCGGGAAACGCTCGCAACGCACTGATGTTGGTTCGTGCCTGGTCAATCGGCGCGTCGTCTATTGCGTTACATGCTCAATTAGCGCCTACTGGTTGAGATAATAATAAAAAGGACTTAATCATGTTGAAGAAAACTTTGTTAGCCGTCGCAACATCTGTATTCCTGCTTCTTTCAGTTGCTGTCCATGCAGAGCCGGTCTCGATCGTGTTCTCCTGCACGTTGAATGAAGGCAGCACCAAGGAAGACGCTATGGCCATTAATGCCAAATGGCTGAAGTGGGCTCGCGCAACAGGCGGTTCAGATGAAATCACGAGCTCCTATGTCTCAACTCTCGTCGGTGACCTCGGTGGCTTTATGTGGGTTGACACCTATCCGGATATCGCGACGTGGGGCAAGGTTGTCGATGCTGACTCCGACTTCGACGAAGAATTTGACGAAGTCTCGACCTGCAGCGGTAATCGCATGTACCGGGGTGAAGAGACAATTCCCGCCAAATAGTCAGGCGCGCAACGACCTCGGGTAAACTCTGGGGTCGTTGCCCGCACAATTTTGCAGACTCCGATTTATCGGCACCGGAGAGACAACTCGCGATGGACAGCGCCATCCGTGAGCGATTCCCACGTACAAATGTTGGCGATGACGATTAGCCCACCCAAGAATCGGGCGGCCGCTCTTGGCCGTTCTGAGACAGTTGCGATTGAACAAGATGAGAGGCTGGTATGCGCTCGGAAGCAGCCGCCCAGGTGTTAAACTGTCGGCAGGCTGTTGATGACCCAGAGCAGACGGTCGCAGATAAAGCGTCTAATCATGCCTTTGGTTCTTAGAAACATACTGCGAGGTTGATCGTGATCGTATTCGTTACCCTATTTCGTCCTTTCCATTTTTTTTGCCGTGTCGGGAGCAGGTCATGAAAACTCGATACCTCGCTTCTTCGATCATCTGCCTGATTCTCGTCTCCTCGCCCGTCGACGCACAGAGTGAATGGCCCACCCGGGGATGGCAATTGACGACCCCTCAGGAGGTCGGCCTTGATGCCAAGGTTCTCGCCTCGTTCGATGCTGAGATCGGCAAGGGGAAGTACGGCTACGTTGATTCCATGCTGGTTATCCGCCACGGAAAGGTGGCGTACGAACGCTACTACGAGCACGACTATAAGAGCATCTACAGCGAGGAGGCGAGCACCCCCGGCCCGCTGGTCGTCAACGACCCCACTGGCCCCTATAACTACGCTAATTCATGGTGGCATCCCTACTATCAGGAAAGCTCTCTGCACACGATGCAATCGGTCACCAAAAGCGTCGTCTCGGTCTTGATCGGAATCGCCATTGACAGAAAGGAGTTTCCAGATCTCGATACACCAGTGCTTTCATTCTTCGAGCCGGGCGAGGTGGCGAATGTCGACGATCGCAAGCGACGCATGACGATTCGGCACTTGCTTACGATGTCGACAGGACTGGACTGGAATGAGGACCTTCCTTACTCCGACCCAAGGAACACATTCGTGATCATGGCGCCGTCCAAAGACTGGGTGCAGTACACCATTGATAGACCTATGGCAGAGAATCCGGGAGAGGTTTATCAGTACAACAGCGGGGCCACGCTAATTCTGGGGCAAGTGTTTCGAAAAGCCACGGGAATCGACCTCGAAGAGTATGCCGTGAAACACCTTTTCGCACCGCTCGGTATCGACGAATACTTCTGGAAGCGCACGCCGATGGGACTCGCGGATTCGCAGGAAGGCCTCTATGTTGCTCCTCGCGACATTGCCAAGATCGCTTACCTGTTCCTGAAGCGCGGACAATGGGACGGCAAGCAGGTCGTATCTGAGGAATGGGTGAGGGCCTCTATTGAGCCGAGCCTCAGCATTACGGATGACCACAGTATCCAATACGGCTATAAATGGTGGCTGTATCACTATGACTACCAGGGAGAGGACCGCGTGGCGTTTGCCGGCAATGGATACGGTGGTCAGCGCCCGATCGTCTTGCCGGATCTTGATATAGTTCTGATTTTCACCGGATGGAATATCCTACCGGATCGTCCAAGCCTTGGCACGCAGGAAGCGATCAATCGGGTCCTCGAAGCTGTCGTAGCACAGTGAATCCTGATTTTGTCGAGAGAACGTATTCATTGCCCGATGGGTGGGCTGATCAATGGCGGCTTATGGCCGTTCTGAGACGGTCGGCAGGAAGCTGAATGAGGGGCTGCTTCGCATCGCATAGCAGCCGCTCGAGAAATCTGAGGTAATATGACGGCTTGTGACCCAAAGCGGATGAACGTCCGGTAGGAGGGGTTGTGCGCCAAGAAGACGTAAGTTGGTCAGCAGTTTGATTATCGTACTTCAGTTTGTTGCGCTGAAGAAAATTTGGCGTGTCACCTAGTAACCGGCACATCCATATCGGCCGTTTCACGACAAGATTGAGGGGATCGAATGAATTGCGTTTGGTGTCGCGAACAAAAAGCAACGCAAAGGGCCTCAATGGCCCTGCAGCCCTACTTCAACGGATCGCATGTCGGCCTATGCGAGCAATGCGTTGTCAAACGCGAAGAGTATTACCGCTACCCTACAGAAATCGCGAATGGTCTCCTGGCCTCGCCAGACATTGAGAGGCAGGCATTCTTCGCTCTCATGCTCCGTCACTTGGCTCTCGGTTTTTTCAACTTCGACACGGATTTTGAGGACATTATTCCAGCATTAGCGCTTCTCTGCGCTAATCACACGATCATACCCAAGGGTCACACCCCAAAGGATATTGCCTACTACTCGAAAATTAATCTCGACCTGATTGGTGAAAAGATAGACGTCGGCTTGGTCTTGCAGAACATGCTTAGTGACGAGAATCCGGTCGCACGCCTCAGCGGTCTCGTGGCGATCCGTCGTTGGGGCGGGTCGCCAGGAATTGACGCTCTTATAAAACTCCTATCGGACGACGATGCTGCCGTACGTGAAGAGGCGCTATCAACGCTCGAGCGGGAGACCGGCAAGTCATTTTGGTTTCGGAAGGGTGATCCACGAAAGTGGAAGCGGTTTTGGGCGAACAAGGAAAAAATCTCGGAGTGACGTTAGCTACGTGGGCGCATACCATCCTATCGAACACGCTGCCGGTCGACTTGCCATATCGAGTTTTTTCTGAATAGCGGCTGTTGGCCGACTGCAGAAGTTCGCCAGGCAAGAATGTGAGGGGCTGCTTTACCTCGCATAGCAGCCGCTCGAAGAATCTAAGGTAAGATGACGGCTTGTGACCCAAAGCAGACACCACTTGCAGACAATCTCTTTATGATAGAAACCCAAAATATTCCCTGGAAACGCCTTTCTATAGAGGCAGCTGCAATTGTCGCTAGCATACTGCTGGCGTTTGCGATCGACGCCTGGTGGAATGACAGGCAGCAGCACGGTTCCGAGCAAATCGTTTTGCAAACATTGCTTGACGACCTTCGAGTCAAGAAGGTGTTATTGGCTGACATGAGTAGGTTTAGCGAAGCGATAGTTGAGTCCGCAGAGACACTACTGAGGGCGGCCTCAGTCACAGAGCAACCGCTGAGCGAAAACACAATAGATCAGTTGATTGGCGATACATGGTGGGTTAACAGCGCCGCTCTTTGGGACAGTGCGCCTTTGAGCCAGCTTGTCGCAGGGGGAAACCTGTCGCAGATTTCTAATGTTGAACTTGTACAAGAATTAGCGGCGCTGCAGGTCGCGATCGGACGGGTCAAGTATCACTATAGAAATGACGGTGATTTTCATGACGACGTAATGACGCCTTTCATGATTTCTAACTCCAACATGGCGCAGATAAATGCCACCATAAGTCATCGACCGGGGCAGTCGGAAAATGTTTTTGCGGTTCGCGATTTGGGTTCCAACAGGGGCTATCGTCACAGCGAGCTGCTTGCGAATACCGAGTTTCAGAATATTTTGGTCGCTAAGATCGAACGTCTGACAGATATCCTAGATATCGGTCATCCCGATGTCGAAGTAGGGCTGGAGAAAGTCATTGAGATGCTTGAAGTCGAGCTCGACGAATAGCGTTATGAACGGCTGCTTGTGGCCGTTCTGAGACAGTTGCGATTGAACAAGATGAGAGGCTGGTATGCGCTCGGAAGCAGCCGCCCAGGTGTTAAACTGTCGGCAGGCTGTTGATGACCCAAAGCAGCCATCATGTTCGCTACGATATTTCATTGATAAGTGAGTTGAAAAACAAGCCATGACTTCATTCGAATATGTAATGGTATTGGTGTCGATTGTCATCGCTTTGGCAATCGCGCACTTGCTCACCGCGCTGAGCGAATGTGTTCGTCGGATTCAAGGCAAAGGTGATCCAATCAAGCTGGACGCTGTCTTCTTGCTTTGGGTCGGTTATGTCCTGATCTGGCTCGTCTCATTTTGGTGGTGGGAATTCAAGTTTCAGGAAACCGTTGCAGAGTGGTCGTTCGGTTTGTACCTCTTTGTAATCGGTTACGCCATTGGGCTGTTCATGTTGACAGAAATTCTGGTGCCAAACCGAATGTACGGCGTATCGGATACCTATGCCGATTTCAGGGATGGTCGAAAGTGGTTTTTCGGAACTCTCATAGTGGTGCAGGCCATTGACGTTGTCGATACGTTCTTGAAGGGCACGGATTGGTTAATGCGTCCTGAGTCACTCGGCATCACGGCCGCCACCGTAACCATGGCGCTGATTGGCTTCGTCTCTACACGGCACTCAATCCAGCTGGGCGTTGCCGTCATTGCGTTCATTTCGCAGTTTGTTTATATGTTCGCGGAGATTGGTGTTCTCGGTTCCTGGTAGTACCAGATGGTTGCCGGCAAGTTGGGGCGCAGTGTTCTAATGCCCGAGTAGTGACGCTTTGAACGGCTGCCTTTGGCTGCGGATTCAATCGGTGGTTGCAACACCTAGACTCTATCATTAGAGAAGGAGGTGTTGCAGATGGGATATCCAACCAGGATTTATTACACCGAAGCCGACAAGGCAATAATGTGGGACCGATGGCGCAAGGGTGACTCACTCAATGCCATTGCTCGCTCGTTCGGTCGTAGTCATTCAAGCATACAGGGCATTCTTGCGCGTACCGGTGGCATCCGCCCGGCACCTAAGTGCCGCTCACAATTTGCACTGACGCTTGCCGAACGAGAAGAGATCTCTCGTGGCATTGCGGCAGGTTTGTCGCTACGTGCAATTGCCTCGCAGCTGGGTCGAGCACCATCCACGATCAGTCGCGAGGTAAATCGCAACGGTGGTCGGCGATGTTATCGTGCCAACCAGGCCGATGAAGCGGCCTGGGAACGAGCGCAGCGCGCCAAGACCTGTAAACTGGCACAGAACCCGACGCTGGCACGCATCGTGGCCGAGAAGCTGATGAAGCGTTGGTCGCCGTGGCAGATCGCCGGGTGGCTAAAGCGCACCTTCCCGGATGATGAGAGTTTCCAGGTGTCCCACGAGACAATCTATAAAACGCTGTACATCCAGGCCCGCGGGGCCTTGAAGAAAGAGCTGATCAAGTACTTGAGGCGCAGCCGCGCGATGCGCCGTTCAAGGAGTCATACGCAGAAGGGCCCGGAAAAGGGCCGCATTGTCGGCGCCGTGTCGATCAGCGAGCGGCCCGCCGAGGTAGAAGACCGGGCCGTACCGGGACACTGGGAGGGTGATCTGTTGTGTGGCACCAAGGACAGTCAGATTGCCACACTGGTGGAACGCAAGACACGCTACGTGATGTTGGTTCGCGTGCCGAGCAAAGACACTGAGACGGTCATCAAGGCACTCATTAAGCAAGCACACAAACTACCGCAGGAACTCTACAAGTCGTTAACCTGGGATCGCGGTAGCGAGATGGCAAACCACAAGAAATTCTCGCTGGCTACTGACATCGACGTCTACTTCTGTGATCCACAACAGCCTTGGCAGCGTGGCTCGAACGAAAACACCAACGGACTCTTAAGGCAATATTTTCCAAAAGGAATGGATCTTTCCAACGTTCATCAGAATCGCTTGAATGCTGTCGCAAGAGAACTTAACGAACGGCCGCGGGAGACGTTACAATTCTATTCACCGGCAGAGAAGTTTGCTAAATGTGTTGCGGCGATCGATTGAATCCGCAGTCAGTAGCTGTCATTCTACCTCAGGCCAAGCGACTGGCGGCTATCGGCCAGAAGCGGCCGGTCATCTGACTGTGCGTCGCCCGAAGGATAGTCATCCGCTGCGCTTCTAACTACTCGCCTAGTTCCTTTACAAGACTACGAAACTCCGGACGACCTCTCCCGTCAGAGAATTCTATGAACATCTCCCCCACAACCGGTATCTCCAGATTGCGTCTCAAGCCCTCGTGAGTCATCTCCCAAAATTCGTCGGAAACGAATCCCGCTTGGTATTGGTAGTGGGCGTTGTCATATAAGAAGTACATGGCAGCCATTGTACGGCCCAGCGCATCATATTCTTGTGTTGTAATTTCGTCTGCAATGCCCTCGCGGGCTTTCCTGTAGGCCGATAGTGCCGCAGGGTTTGCGGCAAAAGCTGAATTGAACTCAACCGTCGCCGCAGTTCTTGATTGATACGTTTGCGACATTGAGATCTCATGCGTCTGCCGCATTTCAATACCCACAAATATGAGGGAAGCTACAAGAGCAAAAATCCCTATTACTTGCAGCCAGTCATTTAGTTTCGCTGAATCCAACTAAAATCTCCTAGAGGGTACGATGTCCGTATATGGACTCCTCCTCATTTGCTAGCAAGCTGATCTGGCAATCATGGCACGACTGCATACGTATATTCGGCCTCATAAGTTGGCATTCATACGTTGATGCCGGGCCATAATGGTTTATT
>Ga0316187_10005975_pt1 | contig 10498 bp, 9 predicted proteins | sample CroRivburrow1_MG_FD_204927 | JGI IMG/M metagenome (GOLD analysis project Ga0316187, IMG submission 204927) | Coastal sediment microbial communities from Maine, United States - Cross River worm burrow 1 | ecosystem: Environmental > Aquatic > Marine > Coastal > Sediment | place: USA: Maine... | reverse complement strand
GTTGAAACGGTTAACCAGGCATCTGCACTCTGGACCCGTCCGAAGTCCGAGTTGACCGAGGAGGAGTACCACAACTTCTACAAACATGTCGGCCACGACTTCGAAGATCCACTGGCCTACATTCACCAGAAGCTGGAAGGTAAATATGAGTATTCACTGCTTCTCTACCTGCCGAAGCATGCACCGTTCGACCTATGGCAGGCCGAGGCCAAGCATGGCGTGAAACTTTACGTCCGCCGCGTCTTCATCATGGAGGCCAATGAGGAGCTTCTACCTCGTTATCTCCGTTTTGTTCGGGGTGTGATGGATACCAATGATCTCCCACTCAATGTCAGCCGTGAAATCCTGCAGAAGAGCCCAGCCATGGAAGCGATGAAGAAGGGCGCGACCAAACGTATCCTCGGTATGCTCGAAGAGATGGCCAAAGACAAACCGGAAGATTATGCCTCCTTCTGGGGTGAGTTCGGCAATGCACTCAAGGAAGGCATTATCGAAGATATGGCCAACAAAGAGAAGATCGCAGGCCTGCTTCGTTTCGCCTCAACCGAATCCGATGAGCAGAGCGTTACCCTTGCTGATTACGTGGCTCGCATGAAAGAGGGTCAGGACACCATCTACTTCATCACTGCCGACTCACTGGCAGCTGCCAAGGGAAGTCCGCATCTGGAACTCTTCAAGAAGAAAGGTGTCGAAGTGCTACTGATGCACGATCGCATTGATGAGTGGGTTATCTCGCATCTGCCGGAGTTTGATGGCAAGAAGCTGCAATCAATCGCCAAAGGTGAGGTTGATCTCTCCGGCATCGTCTCTGATGGCAAAACTGCCGAAGAAGATGCCAAGGAGTCTGAAGAGAAAGCCAAGGCCGCCGGACCGGCTGTCGAGAAGATCAAGGAGGCTCTGGGCGACAAGGTGAAGGATGTTCGCACCACCAAGCGTCTGGTTGAGTCCCCTGCCTGTCTGGTCGCTGATCAGTTCGATCTCTCCGGTAACATGGAGCGCATCCTCAAGCAGGCCGGTCAGGATATTCCTAGCATGAAACCGATTCTAGAAATTAATCCGGAGCATCCATTGGTCGAAAAGCTGATCAAAGCAAGGAAGAAGGAGTTGATCGAAGATCTCTCCTCCATCCTCTTCGATCAAGCCCTGCTCGCCGAAGGTGCCCTGCCGGATGATCCGGCCGGATTCGTCCGCAAGGTCAACGCTCTACTGATTAAGTGACAGGCATAAAAAAGGGAGCGGTAACGCTCCCTTTTTTTTATTTCGGCCAAATACAGAGGTTTGTTTTAGCTAGCACGATGAAGCACAAGCTTCTTGCGATACTCTTCCGGGTCTTTGGTCTGGGTCATTGCTCCACCACGCGGATAGAGGGCATCGTAGAGGCGTGAAGTCCAGAAACGGAGTGCACCGAGACGTAACAGCACTGGCAGAGCTTCCTTCTCATCATCACCCAGTGGACGCAGTAACTCGTAACCTTCAAGGAATGCCTTCATACGCAGCTGATCATCCTTACCAAGCAAAACAGCCTGTGCATTGAGCGAGATGGCGATATCCATGGCATAGGCAGCATCATGGGCATAGTAGAAATCGATAATGCCGCTGACCGCATCACCTTCGAAGAGGATGTTATCAACAAAGAGATCACCGTGAATAACGCCTGATGGCAGGTCAAAGCCTTTGGCATGGAACTCGCGCTGGAAATTCATTTCGTCATAGAGCAGCTGCGCCGAGCCCTCTCCATAGTTCTGCTGAACATCGCCCATCATCTCATCGATGGTCTCGTCCAGCCAATCCATGCCGGTCGGATTGTCACGATGTTCATCAAAATTCGCGCCTGCCAGATGCAGTTGTGCCAAAGCACGGCCGGAGGATTTGAGCTGTGCTATGTTCATCTCATCCAGTGTGCGGCCTGATAGACAGGATACGATGCAGCCCCTCTTAACCTCACCATCACCCTGCACATCAAAGATCAGTTCGCCGCCCTGCTGCACCATCACGTCGGGGCAAGAGAGGCCATGGTGCGATAGATGCTTCATCAAGCGCATAAAGTACGGCAACTCATCATCGGCCATGCGCTCGAAGATGGTGAGTACATAGCGGCCGGAATCGGTGGTGACAAAGAAGTTAGTATTCTCAATGCCAGCAGCAATGCCTTCGAATGAGTGCAAAGCACCCAGCTCGTAGTCAGCCAGAATGGCCTCGAAATCGGATCGGGAAAGTTCGGTGTAAACAGACATGGGCGAAAGGTAGTTTATTGGAAGATTTTTACCACTGACGACTGCATGGCAGAGATTGTTCCCTACAATCTTCTGCATTTCCCACATCCATGCGGGTCAGATGCAGGAGGTACGAGCCCATGGACGGGCGAAGGTAGAATAATGCAGGAGCGATTATCGAGAGCAACGCATGGAGCAGTTGCCGAGAAGGCACATTCGCGTTGTCGCTCCATTGTTGTTCCCAAGCCCCCCAACAGGTAGCGTGCGGGCTTCTATTATGTGGCGGATAATCAATGGATAACATCATCATTCGGGGCGGAGAGCCTCTCACTGGAATAGTCGAAGCCAGCGGTGCGAAAAACGCAGCGTTGCCTCTATTGGCGGCCTCCATTCTAGTTGAAGGGCCGGTGGTCTATCACCGTATCCCGCACCTGAAAGATATCACTACCATGATGACACTGATCTCCTATCAGGGAGCAGAGGTCACCTTTGATGACAAGTCATGCATCCACATTGATGCGACCAACGCCGATAAGCCGGAAGCGCCTTACGAACTGGTGAAGACCATGCGCGCATCAGCCCTTGTACTCGGGCCATTGCTGGCACGTTTCGGCAGAGCACGAGTCAGCCTGCCCGGTGGCTGCGCCATTGGCGCGCGTCCGATCGACATGCACCTGAAAGGGCTCGAGGCGATGGGTGCAACGATCAATGTTGAACACGGTTATGTTGAGGCGGAAGCTCCGAAAGGATTGAAGGGTGCAACGATTGTATTTGATCAGGTGACCGTAACCGGTACTGAAAACCTGATGATGGCAGCTGTATTAGCCGATGGTGAAACGGTACTTGAAAATGCAGCGCGTGAACCTGAAGTGGTCAATCTAGCTGAATCCCTGCGTGATCTGGGCGCCAAGATTGAAGGCGATGGCACCAACCGCATCATCATCCATGGTGTCTCTTCAATCAATGCAGGAGATATCACTGCCATTCCTGACCGTATCGAAGTCGCAACCTACCTAGCTGCCGGCATGATCACCGGTGGCGATGTCACCGTGACCCAATCAGATGCGAAAGCACTTGAAGCGTTTCTTGCCAAGTCCAGAGAGGTCGGCGTCACAGTTGAATCCGGCGAAGACTGGATTCGCTGCAAGTCCGATGGCCGGTTGAAATCGGTTAACATCAACACCATGCCGCATCCCGGTTTTCCAACCGACCTTCAGGCCCAGTTCATGGCCATGATGTGCGTTGCTGATAGCACATGCACCATCAGTGAAACCATTTTTGAGAATCGCTTTATGCATGTGCAGGAGCTGGTTCGTATGGGTGCTGATATCCAACTTGATGGACACCTTGCCATTGTCAAAGGCGTACCTAAGCTCTCCGGTGCACCGGTGATGGCAACTGATCTTCGTGCCTCCGCAAGCCTTGTGCTGGCTGGCCTTGCTGCCGAAGGCGAAACACGCATCTCCCGCGTTTATCACATTGATCGTGGTTACGAGCGCATTGAAGAGAAACTGATGAAGCTGGGTGCGAACATTGAGCGCCAGAGTGCCAGTGAACACATGATTACCGGAGCGATGCCCCTCTATGCCTAGTACCACGCCTGATCAAAACAGCAGACCTCTGACCATCGCCCTCTCCAAGGGCAGAATTCTGGATGACACTCTGCCACTTTTGAAACATGCTAATCTGGTTCCATCCGAAGATGTGAAGACCACGCGTATGCTGATGGTAGATGGCCCTGAGATTAATGGAACACCAATTCGTTTCCTGATTATTCGTGCCGCCGATGTCTGCACCTATGTTGAGCAGGGAGCGGCCGACCTCGGTATTGTCGGACGTGACATTCTTCTGGAACACAGACCCGATGTGTTTGAACCTCTGGATCTAAAGATCGGTGTCTGCCGCCTCTGCGTCTGCGGACCAAAGGCACTGGTTGAAGAAGGAACACCACGGCAGGGAAGTCGTATCAAGGTCGCTACCAAGTATGACTATCTGGCGGAACAATACTTTCTCAGCCACGGCGTACAGGCTGAAATCATTCATCTCTATGGCTCTATGGAACTGGCGCCGCTAGTTGGTATGGCCGATCGCATCGTCGACGTGGTTGAAACAGGCAGCACCCTGCGTGCCAATGGACTGGTTGAGGAGACCACACTGTATGACATCTCCAGCCGACTGATCGTTAATCCGGCCAGTTTTGCCACGCGCAAAGCGATCATCCAACCGATGATTGAGAAGCTTCGCGAGGCTGTCGCACTCAATAGCGCCAACTAAAACAACGCACTAGGATACTGTTATGACCATATTACGCTTGGATTCAACCCTCACTGATTACCGTGCAAATCTGGACGCCCTGCTTTCACGCGAAACCGATACCGGTGATGATGTCCAAAACCTCGTTGCAGATATTCTTAAAAATGTAAAAAACCGCGGCAATGCAGCCCTGTGTGAATACACATCCAAATTTGATGGCTGGAGCTGCACACCGGAAAGCATTGAGATCACACCTGAGCAGATGGAAGCAGCATGGAATACTGTCTCTGACGAAGACCGCAGCGGTCTGAAGCTAGCGGTTGACCGTATTCGTGCTTACCACGAACACCAGAAGCAGAGTGATTGGGAATATACTGATGATGTTGGCATGACACTCGGCCAGCGCATCACACCGCTTGATCGTGTCGGTCTCTATGTACCGGGTGGCAAAGCAGCCTACCCATCTTCCGTATTGATGAATGCTGTGCCTGCTCACGTGGCCGGCGTGGAAGAGATTGTCATGGTGGTGCCGACACCGGGTGGTGAAATAAATGAACTAGTGCTAGCTGCAGCCTATGCATCCGGTGTACAGCGTGGCTTTGCCGTTGGTGGTGCACAAGCAGTCGCAGCACTCGCCTATGGTACCGAAACAATTCCTGCTGTTGATAAGATTGTCGGGCCGGGCAACAAATTTGTCGCCGCAGCCAAACGACAGGTATTCGGCACCTGCGGCATCGATATGATCGCAGGCCCATCCGAGATCGCCATGGTTGCTGATGGTGGCCACCCCGAGTGGCTTGGAGCTGATTTCCTCTCGCAGGCTGAGCATGATGAAGCGGCTCAGTCGATCCTCATCTCTACCGATGCCGCCCTTCTTGATGCTGTCGAGGCAGCTGTTGAGAAGCATCTAGAGACCCTACCGCGCGCTGAAATTGCCCGCACATCGGTTGAAAACCACGGCGCCATGATTCTTGTCCGTAACCTCGAAGAGGCTGCTGAAGCAGTCAACATTATTGCCCCGGAGCACCTGGAACTAGCGATGGAAGATCCGGACAGCATTCTGCCGATGATCAAACATGCCGGTGCCATCTTTATCGGCCACTTCGTGCCTGAAGCACTGGGCGACTATATTGCAGGCCCCAACCATGTACTGCCAACCAATCGTACGGCGCGTTTCTCTTCACCACTGGGTGTTTACGACTTCCAGAAGAAGAGCAGTGTCATCCGCGCTACCAAAGAAGCTGTACGCGCTATCGGCCCTGCCGCTTCCCATCTCGCCCACCGCGAAGGGCTGCAAGCACATGCCCTGACCATTGAACTAAGACTGGCTGAAAAGGATTAACTCCATTGATTCGTAAAGACATTAAGTCACTGGCCGCTTACCACGTGCCGGACTCCACCGGCATGATCAAGCTTGATGCCATGGAGAATCCATTCCCGATCCCGGCTGACCTGAAACGATCATGGAAAGCCAGACTGGGTGAAGTGGACCTGAACCGCTATCCCGATGCCGAGATGCATGACCTTCGTGCCAAGATTGCCACACGCGATGGCCTGAAAGCCGAACAGGTACTTCTCGGCAACGGTTCTGATGAGATTATCCAGATGCTTCTACTGGCTGCTGATCCCGGCGCCTGCGCATCACCTGCCCCGACATTTGTCATGTACGATCTGGTCTCCCGCTGGCTGAAAAGGCCTGTGACCACAGTTCCTTTAGAGAAAGACTTCTCGCTTGATGCAAAGAAGTTTCTGCAACTCTGTGCACGTGAAAAGGCAACCATCGCCTTTCTCGCTTGCCCGAACAACCCGACGGGTAACATGTGGTCTGAAGCGACCATCAAGGAGATTGTCACCAATTTCCGCGGCATGGTTATCATTGATGAGGCTTATCTACCCTTTGCCGATCGCACCCACACCAAACTGATCGCTCCCAACGTATTGATTCTACGCACCTACTCGAAAGTAGGCTGGGCGGGCCTGCGTCTGGGTTATCTGCTGGGTGATGCCAAAACAATCAGTGAACTGAACAAGGTTCGTCTACCCTACAATATCAACAGTCTGACGCAGGCGAGCGCCGATTTCTTTCTTGATCACTTTGATGTGTTCGAGAAACAGGCCATGGATATCTGCGCTGAGCGCAGTCGCATGATGGAGGCTCTGATGTCGATCGACGGCATTGAGGTCTTCCCATCGCAAGCTAATTTCCTGTTGATGCGTGTGAAGGGCGCCGACTCCATCTTTGAACAACTCAAAGAGAAGAATATTTTGATCAAGAGCATGAATAAGCACGGTGGCTTGCTCAAAGAGTGTCTTCGTATCACGATTGGCAACAAGGATGAGAACAGTGCTCTATTATCGGCACTGAAGGAGATCATGGCATGAGTTCCACAAACAGAACGGCAACTATTGAGCGCACCACCAAAGAGACCTCGATCAAGCTATCCCTTGATCTTGATGGCACAGGTAAATCGCAACTCTCATCGGGCATCCCTTTTCTCGATCACATGCTGGAGCAGATTGCCCGCCATGGCCTGATCGACCTGATCATTGATGCCAAGGGTGACCTTGAGATTGATGCGCACCACACGGTTGAAGATATCGGCATCTGCCTTGGTGAAGCGCTGCGTGAAGCCATCGGTGATAAGAGGGGTATTGTTCGCTATGGTCACGGTTACGTGCCACTGGATGAAGCGCTATCCCGCGTTGTACTGGATCTCTCAGGGCGTCCGGGCATGGAGTACAACATCGCCTTTCCCAAGGAGACTGTTGGCGGATTCGACATCGAACTGTTCAAGGAATTTTTCCAGGCAGTGAGCAATCACGGACGCATTACGCTTCACATCGATACTATTCGTGGTAATAACAACCACCACATCATCGAGACCGTATTTAAGGCCTTCGGCCGCGCCCTGCGCATGGCTATAGAGTCCGATCCGCGTGTCACGGACATCCCGAGCACCAAAGGGGCGCTGTAGGGCATGACCGAAACCACCTCCCCCACCCATGGATGGGTGGCGGGCGAATATCATGAGACCGTAAACGAAGCAAAACCGCGCTTTTGCGAAGTGGCAAAAGGCGGAAGGCAGGAGCCTGTAGCCGGATGAAATCAGTCGGATTAATAGATTATGGGATGGGCAACATGCACTCCATTGCTAAGGCATTGGAACATGTTGGCGGTAATGTTCAGCTGGTGAAAACGGCAGAAGAACTGGGTAATGTCTCGCGCATTGTTCTCCCCGGTGTCGGTGCATTCCGCGATTGTGCTGCTGCCCTGAAAGAGTCAGCTCTTGGTGATGCCATCAAAGAGAAGTGTGCGGAAGGCATGCCCTATCTCGGCATTTGCCTCGGCATGCAGGTGATGCAAACAGCTTCACGTGAGTTCGGCCTCCACGCCGGTTTGAATCTGATTCGCGGAACCGTCAAACCGTTTCCTGCATCACATCCCGAGCGTGGCTACAAGATTCCGCATATGGGCTGGAATGACATCATCTTTACATCAGAGAAGCCCATTCATCCAGTACTGAAACCACTGGAGAACCAACAGGTTTACTACGTCCACTCATTCTACTGCGCACCGGAAAACCCGGAAGATATTCTCGGTGTCTGCTCCTATGGTGAATTCCCTTTCGCATCGGCCATTGGTCGCGACAATATGGTTGGCGTTCAATTTCACCCTGAAAAATCTCAAAAGGCCGGACTGGCCATGCTGGAGGCGTTCCTGAAATGGAATCCATAAATAGATTCGAACTTATTCCTGCCATTGATCTCAAAGGCGGCCACTGCGTTCGCCTCAAACAGGGGCGTATGGATGATGCTACCGATTATGGTGATGATCCTGCAGCGATGGCTGAGCAGTGGCAGTTGATGGGTGCTACACGTCTGCATGTGGTCGATCTCGATGGTGCCTTTGCTGGCAAACCGGCAAATCGTCCAGCCATTCAGAGCATCTGTGAACGCCTGACCATTCCAGTACAACTGGGCGGTGGCCTGCGTGACCTGACTATGATTGAAGGTATTCTTAATCTTGGTGTGGACAGAGTTATTCTCGGCTCGGCTGCAGTATCGAACCCACAGCTGGTTATCGATGCATGTGATGCATTCCCCGGTCAGATCTGTGTCGGTATCGATGCTAAGGGTGGCATGGTGGCTGTACACGGTTGGGATGATGTCACCGATGTTAAAGCCGTTGACCTGGCCAAGAAATTCGAAGATGCGGGCGTATCTGCCATCATCTACACCGATATTGCCCGAGACGGCATGATGACCGGTCCCAACATCGAGGAAACGGTGAATCTGGCCAACGCCATTACCATCCCGGTGATCGTCTCCGGTGGTGTGTCGAACATGGAAGATGTACGGGCATGTGCAACTCATGTAAATAATGGCATCTGTGGAGCCATCACCGGCCGCGCCATCTATGAAGGCACGATTGATTTCGCTGCCGCTATGCGGGAACTGGCTTAATGCTCTCAAAGAGGATCATACCTTGCCTTGATGTAGCGCATGGACGCGTCGTAAAAGGTGTCCAGTTTGTCGACATTATCGATGCCGGCGATCCGGTCGAGGCAGCGATTAAATATGACGAACAGGGTGCTGATGAGCTTTGCTTTCTCGATATCCGCGCCTCGCACGAAAGCCGTGATACCCTCTATCACATGGTCACCGAAGTAGCTGAACATGTCTTCATGCCGCTCACCGTGGGTGGTGGTGTTAAAGAGATCAAAGATATCGAAAACCTGCTCCATGCGGGTGCTGATAAGGTATCAATCAATACAGCTGCCATCTTCAATCCCGAATTCGTTAAAGAGGCGGCCGAGCGATTCGGCTCCTCCACCATTGTCGTGGCTGTCGATGCGAAAAAGGTTGATGACCACTGGGAATGCTTCACCCATGGTGGTCGCAAGCCGACCGGCATCAATGCTGTGGAGTGGGCGAAAAAGATGAGTGATTATGGAGCAGGAGAGATTCTTCTCACCAGCATGGACTGTGACGGCACCAAAGAGGGATACGACATTCCATTAACTCGTGCCGTGGCTGAAGCGATTCCTGCCAATGTCATCGCCTCCGGTGGTGTGGGTACGCTTGAGCATATGGCCGAAGGCCTGACAGAGGGCAAAGCCGATGCAGTGCTGGCCGCCTCCATCTTCCACTTCGGCACCTTCACCATCGCTGAAACCAAGACCTTCCTTGCAACCAAGGGTATCCCGGTCAGAAACCTTAAATAACCACCCATTCCTCTTTCGACTGGTCTACACTTATGGTGAGCCATTGTGAGAGGAGTTATAAATTCATATGAAAGTACGTCATGCCGCCGTGGCAGGGACCTTCTACCCCGATGATCAGGATGCACTGAATCGCAACATTGATGCGATGCTATTTGAAGTGGATGAGAGCACACATCGAAAGTCGCCCAAGGCATTGATCATCCCTCATGCCGGCTACATCTACTCCGGTCCGACCGCTGCTGCGGCCTACGCCCTTCTTGAACCGGAGAGGGTGAAACGCGTTGTCCTGCTAGGCCCTACCCACCGAGTTCTTCTTTCAGGAATGGCACTACCGGATGTCGGCGCGTTTGAAACACCCCTCGGAAAAGTGCCTCTGGATAAAGATGCGATTCATCGGATTATGGCTCTTGATCACGTACATATTGATAACGAAAGTCATTCAACTGAGCATTCACTGGAGGTGCATCTGCCGTTTCTACAACATCAACTGAAGCAATTTAAACTGGTTCCGTTGGCCGTGGGTCAGGCACGTCCAGAGCATATATCAGAAGTGTTAGATCTTCTCTGGGGCGGTGAAGAGACAGTGATCATCATCAGCTCCGACCTCTCCCATTTCCACAGCTACGAAAGCGCACAAAGAATGGATTTGGAGACAGTCGAAACCATCCTTAACAAATCACCCCACCTTTCTCATGAACAGGCTTGCGGCGCCACGCCGATCAATGGACTGCTGACATCTCTCGTCACCCATCCACTCACGCCAAAACTGATCAATTTCTGCAACTCCGGCGACACTGCAGGACCACG
>Ga0316187_10005974_pt1 | contig 10499 bp, 12 predicted proteins | sample CroRivburrow1_MG_FD_204927 | JGI IMG/M metagenome (GOLD analysis project Ga0316187, IMG submission 204927) | Coastal sediment microbial communities from Maine, United States - Cross River worm burrow 1 | ecosystem: Environmental > Aquatic > Marine > Coastal > Sediment | place: USA: Maine... | reverse complement strand
CCTTCAATGCCTGCGCCGTCCAGGTCACGGAGCGGCTCCATCAAGCTCAGTCCGTTGTCGATATCGAGTTCGTGTTTATCGCCGTCGCGGTCGATAACGTGGATCTTGCCCATGAATTCAGCTCTTTGCCTGTTGCGAAACGGCGCGGACTATAGCACAGGGCCGGGGACCGTCCGACGCCCAGGCGCCTAGTGGGTGCCGGCACCCACATCGCGGGGCGAGTCGAAATAGTCACTGCTTTGTGCCAGCTCCCGAACTTCCTCCAGCAACAGCTGCAGGCGCCGCTCGGCCGTGCTGACCTCTGCGCAGGACTCGCAGAATGCATCGTCGCAGGGCTGGCGCGAAAACAGCCAGAACTGGATAGCCCCGGCCAGCAGTCCCGAAGCAACCTCCCAGGAATCGGCCGAATCGTCGTTATCCAGAATCCGGTTACCCAGATCCACTGCCTGCTGGGCAGTTTCGTCATAGACCGCCACCGGCTCCTCGGGTGCACTCATAGCTTGTCTCTCCGCGACCTCACTGACCGCCTCACTGGCGCCTGATCATGCTAACGCATCCGGTCATGGCCCGGCGGGCGGGAATGTGAACGAGCTAACGGCGCGCCGCCCGGCTCGGGCGTACTGTGAACGTCCCACGGATGGAGAGTTCGGCATGGACGCCGCCCCCACCCTTTCCAATCGCTTCAGCGACGAGATTCGCAGCCTGATCCGGGATACGGAAGCCTGTCTGGCCAACGCCGGTGATGACCGCGAAGCCCGCCTGCAAACCGAAGCCTTTCACGAACGCTGTGAGCGGGCCCTGTCCCTGGCCCGGCGCCTGGCCAATGCTTCGCCGACCGAAGCCAGTCAACTGGATGGTGATGCGTGGCGGGCGCGCGAGTCGCTAGCCATGTCGCGTGAGTTTTTCCGCCAGCGGCAAGCTGCTGTCAGAACCTGAAGGTGCCTCCGGCCAGCATCTGCCACTGCCACAGGACCTCGCTCTGACTCTTGATCAGGCAACCGTTTCCGCTCGGCCCGCCTTGACAAAAAATATCGCTCTCACTATCCAGAATGGTGCCGTAGACGCGACCTTCCAGACGCAGACCAAAACGCTTGGTCGGCCAGATCCGCCAGCCACCGCCAATGGAAAATGCAAAGTAGGTTTCTGCATCGCCGATGTCATCCGGATTCAGATACGCGGCCCCCAAGGTAGCAACCATGAAAGGCTGCACCAGATCGCCATCCCATAGATAAGTTCCGCCAGCCTGAAAGTAGTCGATATCCAGGTCGATCTTGTCGGGACCATTATTTACCACCGGCACATCCACAGCCGTCTCAGAACGGCTCCATTCGAACTGCCACTGGGTGTAGGCCTTGTCCTGAATATTGAAAATCACACCGTAAGCCGTCTCATCATCGATGTCGTAGTCTTCGCCCGTGTCATCGTCCTCGAAACTGCCACCGATGCGGTAACCACCGAAGGGTGTAATTTCAAAACGTTTCGGCTTGTCGGCAGCCAGCGCCGGCAGAGCGGTCAGAAACAACAGTAAAAATACGCTGCGATAAATCAAGATCCATCCTCATTTGCAAACACCTGCCTGAAATCCTTTTTCATGCTGACCACGAGCCAGTCACGGGCCGCCGCGACGGGCAGTACCCGGACGGAGTCATCCGCATAGGCGTACTCACGCTGCGCATCATCGTGGCGCAGCAGGACCGCCAGTGAGCCGGGCGCGGCCTGCGTATAAGCCAGCATCTCCAGATCACCGTCGGAATTGCCGACCGCCAGCAACGGCCGCCGCCCAATGTGCCGATCTATATTCAGCACCTTGAAGGGACCCGCATTGAGGCTCTGAAAGCCGTTCTTGCGCCAGACTTCCAGGGCCTCACCATCTTCCCTGAGCTCATACTTCATCACCGAGCCCACGACCTGTTCCCGGGGCACACCATAGACGGCTTCTGACAGTCCGCGAATAAACTCGATGCCACCGCTGGAGACGATAAACACGCGAAAATCGCTGGCCTTGAGCAGGGCAATCAACTCCAGTATGGGTTGATAAACCAGCTGCGGGTAGCGCACTTTAAAGCGGGGGTGGCGACCCTGATCCAGAAAACGGCTAACCGCGGCACGAAACTCCGCCTGGGAAATCCCGGCCTGGGCTGCATTGACCAGTGACGCCGTGCCGCGAAACCCCATGTCCGCCAGCACCTCATTGTCACCGGCCAGCACCGCGGCGAACGGCGCCAGTTCCGCCCACTGTGGGTGCGCCGGGGCCAGTTCCCGAACGCGCTCATGGACGAAGACCATCTGCACCAGCAGTGGCTGCTCGATAATCAGGGTACCGTCATGATCAAAGACGGCAATCCGCTCAGCCGGCGGGCGATAAGCCACGCTGCCAGGCTCGGTAACCTGCTCGATAAAGTTAAGCAAAGCCGAACGCGTGGCCCCAGGCTGCCAGGACGGCAAGGGCTCCGCCGCCACCACGATTGGTGCCACGAGCACGGCCAGAATAAAAAGACTCAGGCGCATCCGCCTACTCGCCGGCGCCATTGATAAAATCCATCGCCTGGGCAACGTCTGCAGCCTGGCGAATAAAATCCACATCCTGCGGATCGATGGTGCCGGCGGGCAGCAGGGTGTTGCGAACGAAATCCTGCAGGTCCTGCCAGTACTCGCCCCCCATGGCCACCACCGGAAACCGCTCCAGCTTGCCGGTTTGCACCAGGGTGATCACCTCGAAAGCTTCATCCAGTGTGCCGAAGCCGCCCGGCATGACGACAAAAGCACTGGAGTATTTCACCAGCATCACTTTGCGCACGAAGAAATGCTCGAACTCCACAAACCGATCCAGGTAAGGATTGGGTTGCTGCTCTTTGGGCAGGTGAATATTGCAACCGATACTCTGGCCCCCGCCTTCGCGGGCGCCGCGATTCGCCGCCTCCATGATTCCCGGGCCGCCGCCCGTCATGACGGTATAGCCGGCCTCTGCCAGGGCGCGACCCAGGCGCCGGGCAGTGTCGTAATGCTCATGGTCTTGCGAGAACCGCGCCGAGCCGAACACGGTGACGCAGGGACCCTGGATATCGAGCTCTTCGAAGCCGCGCAGAAACTCCAGGAACAGGCGCACGGCGCTTTCAAGATCAGCGCCGCGATTGCGGCGTCCGGAAAGAAAATGTTTCTCGGCGTCAGCAACGCTCTCCAGCAGAGGCAGTCGCCAGGCATCACCCGGGGTAGAAGAATCGGTCATCAGGGAGCTCCGCTATCTCCGCGCGCAAGATAACAGAAAGAGCGCCGGCGAATGCCTCAGTTCAACAGACGATTCAGGCTGCCAGCATCGCCCGGCGCGGCAACCTGACCGAGACCTCGGTCCCCTCGCCTTCCTGGCTGACAATCTCCAGCTCACCGCCATGGGCTTCGGCGATGCGCTTGCACAGGTAAAGACCCAGGCCCAGTCCACCACTGTCCCGGCTGCGCGCCGGATCCGCCCGGTAAAACGGTTGGGTCGCATGGGCAACCGCCGCCGACGACATACCGGCACCGCGATCAGCGACGCGGATCTTCAGTACCTCATCACTTTGCTGTAGCGAGATGCGGATAGGCGGCGCCTGCGGCGAGGTATGGCGCAGGGCATTACTCAGCAGATTCCGTACCAGCAAGCGAATGCGCACCGGGTCGACGCTGGCCAAAGCATCACCCCGGGGCACGTCCAGGCTGAGGCGGTCGTGCTCGTCGGCGAAATCCTCGGTGACAACTTGCGTTAGCAGCGCAGCAACATCCGTTTCCTGCAACTGAAGCTTTGCGTGCCGGCTGTTCAGGCGTTCACCTTCCAGCAAATCGTGAATCAGGTGCTCCATCTCCTCCACGTCTTCGAGAATGCTTTCGCGGGTGGCATCCTTCTCCAGAAATTCCAGCGCTACTTTGGTGCGTGTTAAAGGCGAGCGAAGCTCATGACTGATGGCCAGCAGCAGCTGACGCTTTGCCTCCAGCATCTCCTGAACGTCGTCAGCCATGCCGTTGATCTTGTCCGTCAGCTCACCCAGTTCATCATTGCGGACCCGGGGAATTCGATGATCCAGATCGCCGCCGCCAATGCGGTCGGCACCCGCCTTGATCCAGCCGATCGGACGCACCAGCCACTGGACGATAAAGTAGCAGGCGGCGAGAACGAGCACGGAAATCAGCCCGATAATCGGCCAGGCCAGATTAGGTGGTGTGACCTCAGCCAGCTTTGGCGTCACGATGATAATCCGGTAGTCACCTTCCACGATCTGAGTGAAGGAATGCCCCTCGTAGCGTGCAAAATCCAGCTGGGTTGGTTCGCGCTCCATCTGCCGACCGTCAGCGCTGCTGATATCAGCCGGATCAACAAATTGACTGGGCTCGAAAGCCAGCTCATCGGGGTCCGGAAAATTCGGATCCGACGCCCAACCGATACCTGGCCCGTCAATGCGAATATCAAGAGGATTGGCATTCGCCAGAGCCTCGGCACGCTCGATGCTGGGCGGGTAACCCAAATCGCGCAGCATGTAATTGGAATGCAGCGACATGTGCGCGCCGATAATCTCGCGCAGGTAATCGGTATCCAGGACCAGGTCGACGGCCGACCGCGAAGCCAGCCCGTAAACTACGGAGGTCAGCAGAAAAACCAGCAGCAAGCGGGCTGATAAAGAGCGAGCAATACGCGCGATCATGGGTCCAGAGCCTCTGCAACAAATGTGTAGCCGGCGCCCCAGACCGTTTTGATAAAGCGGGGCTGCTTGGCCGTGTCCTGCAGCTTGCTGCGCAGCCGGCTAACCAGAATGTCGACGGAGCGGGAAAACAGCTGGGCGTCGATTCCCCGTAATTCATTGAGCACATCGTCACGCGAAAAGATGCGGCCCGGGTTGGCGGCCAGCAGGGCCAGCAAAGCAAATTCCATACTCGTCAGATCCAGTTCCTCGCCGTCAAGGACCGCGGTGCGCCGCTCGGGAAAAACCTCAAGCCCCTTGAACAGATAACCGTCGGCCGGATCACCCTGGGTGGCAGTGCGCCGCAGCACGTTCTGAATCCGGGCAACCAGCTCACGCGGCTCGAAGGGTTTGGGCAAATAGTCGTCCGCACCGATTTCCAGGCCCACAATCCGGTCGGTAACCTCGCCCCGGGCCGTGAGCATCACGATGGGTACAGCGCTGGTCTTGCGGATGGTCCGGCAGACCTCAAAGCCATCCTGTTCAGGCAGCATTACGTCAAGCACCACCAGGTCCGGCTTCTCCTTGCGCAGCAGCTCCAGCCCCTCCGAGGGCCGGGTGGCCGCGATGAGCTCAAGATCGAAACGGCTGAAATAGGTCCCCAGCAGCCCGCCGAGCTTCTCGTCGTCGTCGATTAGCAAAATTCGTGTCATGCGTCACGGTTTCCGGAGCCACACAAGGCTCTAATTCGCGCGGCCGTTAACTGTCGTCACGGCCATTGTAACTGCCTGAAAACACTACCCCTGGGCGGGTTACAAATTGTTACAGGCTGTTACCCCCGCGAGAGGATAGAACGGGGGCCGGTCCCTATAGTTCTACTCAACCCGCAAGGGAACCATGTTTAGGGAGAAGCAAGGATGAGCAAGCAAACAAACAATTCGGGAATTGATCGCCGCGACGAGATCGTGCTGGGCCTGGTGGCCTTGTTGATCCCCTTGGCAACGCTGCCGGCCATGTTCGGTTTCTAGCATCCAGCGGCCCGGCCGGCAGTGAAGCTGCCCGGACCGCTGGCGATTTTTTCTCGATCTTTATGAGGCCCATCCCCCCCGGGCCTCTTTTTTTGCCTAGCCTGCTTTGCGAGCCTCGGCCATCTGGTCCACGCCGATGCGCATATTCAGGCGTCGATCAAACTCCTGCTGACCGAAGACTTTCTGCGGCAGGATATTCATGGGATCGGTGCGGTAGCCCAGCTCGCGGACGGTGAAATCGTATTCACGCTGCGCTGCACGCTCTGACTCCGGCACAGTTTCGGCCTCATCCAGCCAGCGGAACCAGCGATCCACGAAGGGGCCGAGGAATTTCTCGCAGGTGGAGATATTGTCATTGTTGAGCTCGGCGGTGGAACTGGTGGCGCAGGGCGACATCAGGGCGCGCAGGTAGGTGCCGTGGCTGACGAAGCGGGTCCAGTCAGGGTCGCTGCGGAACTTCAGGAAGTCCTCGTTGGCCGGCTCGTAGTACTTCTTGAGGTAGTCCAGATTCGTGCGCAGGTCCATGCGCGGCACGTATTCAGCATAAAAGTACAACTTGGGAATCGTGCCGAAGATCACCCCGAGGTGCGGCACCCGATTATCCTGGGACAGGAACACCGTGGCATTCATATCCAGGATGCTGGCCTTGCGATTGCCAATCCAGGAATGCACCAGCCAGTCCACCTTGCTGCCTGAATAGGCATTAAATGAGCCCTCCAGCTGGCCTTCCGGCCCCTGGAAGTAATCCTCACCCTGGCAGGAAGGATGCTTTGTCACTTCAAAGCGGTCCCTGACCCGGTCCACGATTCCGGAGTGAATATTCCAGCAACGCTCCCAGGCCTTGGAGACGTCGACATTCGGGTTCTCGGAGAGGAACTCCATGATGGTTTTGGTTTCAGTGCGCTGGGTCATTTTTAAGGGATGCTCCGCCCACAGACATCGTGGTGTATTAAGGAGGCCCAATTCTAACGAGGGGCGGGCGGCGATCAACCGGGGCTTGCCGGGCCATGGCATAAGGGTCCCGAAAATCCCGATGCCTGCCCATGGGTTTGGGAACAACCCGCTTTGCAGCGCAGCGCCCCGATGGGCTAGCTTCTGCCCCGGACCCCGAGAGACAAACCAGGAATGGACGAGCCGACGCCGGACAGCAGCCTTGAAGAACGCCTGGACAGACTGGGCGTGCCCCATATACGCCGGCATATCTTTCTGTGCTGCGACCAGACCAAGCCCAAGTGCTGCGGCCGGGAAAGCAGCCTGGAATCGTGGGACTTCCTGAAGCGACGGCTGACCCAGTTGCGCCTGACCGGCGCCGGCGGCATCTACCGCACCAAGGCTAATTGCCTGCAGGTCTGCGAGCAGGGGCCGGTGGCGGTGGTTTATCCAGAAGGCAGCTGGTATCGGGACTGCACACCAGCGGTGCTGGAGCGAATCATCCAGGAGCACCTGATCGGCGGCCAACCCGTGCAGGACTACCTGATGGCGACCCGCCCGTTGCCAGGCAAGTCTGGCTGATTACCATTCCTGACCTTTGGCGACCGGCAAGCTCAGGCTGCGGCGCAGCCAGGCCAGCAGACCCAGAGCTGAACCGAACATCCACACAGCAGGAGGCAAAGGCACCACGGCTGGTGAAGCCGTCAGCGACTGCAGGTAGAAGGCATCGCTGCCGCCATAGCGGCTGGCGCCGATCAGCAACGCGTTACCCAGGACAGCATTAAGCGCGACGTCGCTGTTGCCCGCGGCCAGGGAAACATCGGTCTGTGGCCCAAACCCCAACCCGGCCAGATCAGGGTAATCCACCCCGTCCAGGCTGGCGCCCGGAGCCAGGCTGCCAATCCACAAGCTCAGGCCCAGGGGTAACTGGGCATCGACTGCCGAAACGGTGGCACTTGCAAAAGTGTAGCTTTGGTCGAGTTCCAGCAGCAGCCATTCACGCTGACCGTCATTGTCGACGGGATCCGCCACGCCATCGGCATAGCAGCTATTGCCTTCGCGCTGGTTGCAGGCACCCAGGCCCAGATCAAACTGGCTGACATTGGCCTCGCGGAACTTGGCTTTCTTATTGCCAAATTCATACCAGCTGGTGACGACCAGCAATTCCTCGTCCTGAAGAAAATTCAGGCTATTGCCGAAGCCCGAACCGAGGGCCTCGGTACCGGTGCCGCCTGGGGTGAAGTCCCAGGTCGTGGCCTGGGCCGGCAAGGCAATGAACAGGACCGCAGCAAGCAGCCATGAAGTTTTGTAATTGGAATTATTCATGCGCCTACGTTAGCCAGACAGGCCTGCAGGCGGAAGGAAATACGTCACGTAAGCGACTGAAAAAGTTCGTAAATCCGCTTTTCTCGACCGTTTGTCGGGTTTTCAGCCTTTATGTGAAAAGCCCGGGGCGAGATCCTTGGACCATGAACCGACGAGGATTTATCGCCGCCCTGGCGGGCCTGGGATTACATCAGCCGGCCCTGGCCCAGCCGCGCAGGGACATCCACTGCAAGTGGCTGAAAACACGCCTTAAGCACCTGGATAGCCGGGCTCGACAGGGTCAGCACCCGGCCCAGGCAAGGCGGCTGAGAGCTCGCCGGCGGCGGCTGCAACAGGAAAGGTTCAGGATTTGCCGATAAAGGGCCCGGCGCCCCGCCGCAATATTTCCCGATGGGTTATCCCCGACACGGGCATCGGCAACACTGCTGGACGGGGCGCCAGGCACAAACCTGGCGGGAAGCGCGCGGGCCGAGCCGCGCAGATTCCGGGGCTGACTAAGAAGCCGGGACAGCGGTTGATATTGGATATTTTGGCCGTCTCCGGTGCCTCTCGGGCAGCGGTTGGCGGGCAGTATAACTGACTCGGACAGGCCTGAAAGGATGTTAAGACATCATGTCCCACATGGGGTGATTATGTTAATTTAAGGCTTTATTTTTAATATATTAATTAATTACTTATAAGTGCTTTATAATGTAGTTTATAGATAATCACGGGACCCTCACAGGGCGGCTGATACCCCTAGCAGCAGCCCCCGGATACCTGGCTGTCGCGGGCACTGAAAGGCAGAGCCCCGGCGTCCTCGGCGAAGGCGCCGAAGTGGGTTTTCGCCTCGCCCAGGAAGTCAAAATAGGCCTTGAAACGAGTCTCGTTAAGCATCCGCCATGTATTCCCTGAAACCGGCACGATCTTGCCCTGGGGAAAGTGGTGTGCCTGATCCAGCTGCAAGGCATCGGCATGCTGGGGCAACTGGCCCAGATAACGAACTGCCTGTCCGTAATCTTCCGGCGCAGACTCTAGACTTGGCAACTTAAACAACCGGTAAGTCGCTGAATAAAAATTAATATCCCCCAGCTTTCCTGCCAGTTGTGGATCCGTGATATCCAACGGTCGATCTTCAACCAGCCGCGGATCGGTGAAGCCGACGACCCGCGCAAGCTCCAGAAAGTCACCCCAATACAGCGCACCGGCCAAGCATTCACCATAGAGCACCGGATCAGTCCGCAACTCTCCCGGTATGCGTCGGTCGGCATAGATATCGGCAAAATAGAGTTCACCGCCGGTTTTCAGCAGCCGCCAGGCCTGCTCCAGCACCGCACGTTTGTCCGTGGCCAGGTTAATCACGCAATTAGAGACAATGAGATCGAATGCCTCATCCGGCAGGCCGGTAGCCTGCAACGCCTCGATGTCGCCCTCAATAAATTCCACATTACTGGCCGCATAGCCAAACTGGTCGCGGTGGAAGTCCACGTGGCGCCGGGCGACAGCCAATTGCTCCGGCGTCATATCAACACCGACCACTCGACCGCCCTCGCCCACCAGGTGCGAAAGCACGTAAACATCGCGTCCGGCCCCGCAGCCCAGATCCAGAATCGAGGCACCTTCCAGGGCTTCGGGCAGCACCAGTCCGCAGCCGTAATAGCGAGTCAGCACCTCGTGATGGATGCTCGCCAGCACGGGCTTGGCATGCGCGGGCACCGAGGTCTCCGTGCAGCAGGCAGAGGTCTTCAGATCGGCCGAAGACTGCAAGGTTTCGCCGTAATAGCGTTGGACTTCAGCTCGCATAAAGTGCTCCGGGGCGGGGCCCGTGATGGTTCCAGTATTCATGGACTGTAGGCCAGTCGCACAGTTCCCGGAACCCCCGCCAGCTGACCCGGTCTTAGGGTCATAATGCTCAACGCCCCAAGCCTGGTTACTCATTGCATGCAGCCTGACCTGATCCACCTGGTGCTTTTCTGCCGCCGCCCTGCCGCGGGCATCGGCAAGCAGCGCCTGGCGCGCTCCCTGGGCAAGGAAACGGCGGCGCAGGCCGCCCGGCTGCTGCTCGGTGCCGCACTGGAAGATTTGCACGACTGGCCAGGTCCGGTGGTGCTGGCGCCGGCCTCGGCCGCAGACTACGAGTGGGCTACGGGGCTGCTGGACCGACCCGGCCAGGTCCTGGCCCAGCCGCCCGGCAATCTGGGCGAGCGCCTCAATGGCATCGACCGGTCCCTGCGAGCAAACGGAGCGCAAAAGATTCTTTATATAGGCAGCGACTCCCCCGGCCTGGACGCGCCCTACTACGCCGCCGCCCGCCAGGCCCTGCAGAACGCCGATGTCGTGCTTGGCCCGGCGGCTGATGGGGGCGTCACCCTGATGGGTGCCAGGGCTGCCTGGCCGGACCTGAGCGGCCTGCCCTGGAGCACAGCCCGTCTGGGCACCGCCCTCGCCGAGCTCTGCGTCTTACAAGGCTGGACGCTGGCGACCCTGGACACCCGGCACGATGTGGATCATGAAACCGATTTGCACCAGCTGGCCAGCGGTCTGCGCCAGGATGAACGCCCCGCCCGGCAAGCCTTGCTGCAGTGGTGGC
>Ga0316187_10005973_pt1 | contig 10499 bp, 11 predicted proteins | sample CroRivburrow1_MG_FD_204927 | JGI IMG/M metagenome (GOLD analysis project Ga0316187, IMG submission 204927) | Coastal sediment microbial communities from Maine, United States - Cross River worm burrow 1 | ecosystem: Environmental > Aquatic > Marine > Coastal > Sediment | place: USA: Maine... | reverse complement strand
CCCTGGCCGCGCGACGCTGTGAACAGCTCCTGACGCATCGGGTCGTAGACGACACCATGCTCCATCCGGCCTTTGATCTGAACGCCGATCGAAACAGCAAATACGGGGAAGCCGTGCAGATAGTTGGTTGTGCCGTCGAGCGGGTCGATAATCCAGAGCGTGTCGGATTCGCCTTGCTGGCCACTTTCTTCAGCAAGAATGGCATGGTCGGGATAGTGTTTGAGAATGCAGTCGATCACAGCCTTTTCGGCTGCTGTATCGGCATCACTGACGTAATCGTTGTGGCCTTTTTCCTCAATCTTGAGTTTGCCAATATTGACCATTTTTTTTATGAGCGTGCTGCCGGCGCGTCGCGCCGCCATCACCGCTACATTGAGTAGTGCGTGCATTTAACTAACCCGTCAGTGTGAAAGAACTCGGCCACAGCCTGCCATGGCGCTAGAATAGCGAACTTTAGGGAAGCATTGCCACACATGTCGATACGTATCGTCCTTGTCGGAACCACACACCCGGGTAATATCGGCGCCTGCGCGCGGGCGATGAAGAATATGGGGGTGACAGATCTGGCGCTCGTGAACCCGCTTCTTTTTCCGCATGAGGAGGCCACGTCACGAGCGTCTGGAGCCGATGACGTTCTTCAACAGGCAAAGGTTGTGGGCACGCTGGCAGAGGCTATTAGCGACTGCGTCTACGTTGCAGGTGCCAGCGCGCGTTCAAGATCGATCAATTGGCCGTGCATGGAGCCAAAGGACTGTGCCGCGAGGCTAATCGAGGAAAGCCAGCAAGGTACAGTCGCGGTTGTCTTCGGTCCCGAGAAATCCGGCCTTTGCAATTCCGACCTCGACCATTGCGATACATTGCTGACTATTCCGACCGACCCGGCCTTCAGCTCACTGAACCTGGCCATGGCAGTTCAGGTGCTGACCTATGAGATACGAGCGGCTCAGGTCATCGAAAAACCCGCGAAATACGAGCCGGATGCGCCGCTTGCGACCAGCGATGAACTCGAGCACTTTTATGCCCACCTTGAGCAGGTGTTGAGCGATTCCGGCTTTCTGGACCCGGATAACCCGCGGCATCTGATGCGCCGGCTGCGGCGATTGTTCATCCGCGCGCGACCCGACAAGAACGAGGTCAATATACTGCGAGGCATTTTGACGGCCGTAGAAAAAGAGGACGTGCCCAATGGCTGAGCAAGCGGATCTCATTTACCTCGATTACGCCGCGTCGACGCCAGTTGACCCCTGGGTGGCCGAGGCAATGACGGCGTTGATGACAGCTGATGGCAATTATGCCAATCCATCATCGACGCACGCCGCCGGTAGACAGAGTGTCGAGCATATCGCGCACGCGGCCAGGCAACTTGCCACACTACTGAACACGGATCCGTGGCAGCTGATCTGGACATCGGGTGCCACCGAGTCCGACAACCTGGCAATTCTCGGCGGCGCGCACTACCGGCAAGAACGAGGCCGGCACCTTGTAACGATGCGCACCGAGCACAAAGCGGTAACCGACGCGTTCACCGAGTTGGAGCGACAGGGGTACAGCGTCACCTGGCTAAATCCCGAACCGAATGGCTTGCTCGATATCGCGAAACTGGAAGAGGCATTGCGCGATGACACGCAGCTTGTGTCCATCATGCACATCAATAACGAAACCGGCGTCGTTCAGGATATTGCTCAGATTGGCGCGATTTGCCGCGACCGCGACATTCTGTTTCACGTGGATGCAGCGCAATCCGCTGGCAAGCTACCCATCGATCTGTCCACATTGCCTGTCGACCTGATGTCGATGACGGCACATAAGGTCTATGGGCCAAAAGGCATTGGTGCCTTATATGTTGCCGAACGGCCCGGCGTTCACGTCGATCCGCTGTTTTTCGGCGGCGGTCAGCAACGCAAACTGAGGCCCGGAACGTTGCCGGCGCAGCAAATTGTCGGCTTTGGGGCTGCGGCGGCGATCGCACAATCACGCATGATCCATGATCTCAAGCATCTCAACGCAATGCGTGAACGACTCTGGTCAGGCATTCGGGACATTCCCGGTATATCGACGAATGGTGCTATCGAGAGCGCATTTCCCGGAATTCTGAATGTCAGTATTGAGGATATCGAAGGCGAGAGCCTGCTGCTTGCCCTCGAACCGCTGTGCGTTGCGACCGGTTCGGCCTGCAATTCGAAGAGCCAGGAGCCTTCCTACGTATTGCGCGCCCTGGGCACGAGCGATGCGCTCGCGCAGAGCGCTATTCGATTCAGTTTCGGGCGCCCAACAAGCGCGAGTGACATCGATATCGCCATCGAGTGTTATCGCAATTCGGTTGCCAGGTTGCGCAGTCTCGCGCCAGGCCGGGTCGAATGAGCACTGATCCGTATGGCGCGCGAGTGCGCGCGTTGTTCGCCGATCCGGCTCACGCCGGGCAGCTGGCGAACGCAGCGGGCGTGCTGGTGGAGGATCAGGGTGTTCGGATTGCTTTCTCGGCACAGCTGGCGGTGGGCCGGGTCGACACGCTTAGATTCCAGGCGTGGGGCTGCCCGCATGTCATCGCGGCCGCTGAGGCCTTTTGTGCGGACTACGAAGGCAGGAGCGCCACAGACCTGCTTGAATTCTCGACATCCGACCTTATGCAAAGTCTTTCTGTACCCGTGGAGAAGACCGGACGTATACTGGTCATTGAAGACGCCGTGCGCTCGCTGGCACGGCAGATACTCGGGCCAACTCCCAAGGAACACTAAATAGACTGATTATGGCAATTTCGTTAACAAATTCAGCTGCGGAACGCGTCCGCAACTACCTCGAATCGAAGAGCGAATGCGTGGGTTTGCGGCTAGGCATCACCCAGACGGGCTGTTCGGGCTACTCCTACGTTATCAACTATGCCGACGAGGTGCGTGAGGCCGATATCGTGTTTGAGGACAAGGGCGTAAAAGTCGTTGTCGACCCGGATGCGCTGGCCATGATCGACGGAACCGAGGTCGACTTCGTCAAAAAAGGCCTCAATGAGGCCTTCAGCTTCAGAAATCCGAACGTCACAGGCGAATGCGGCTGTGGCGAAAGCTTCAACATCTGAAGTAAAATTAACCGTTTACGTCTACCGGCTCGGATTTGACGCTGAGCCTCGATCTTCAACATGTATTTGAGAAAAGGAAAACCGTATGGCCGTTGAGCAAACGCTCTCCATCATCAAGCCTGATGGCGTGCAAAAGAACCTGATTGGTGAGATTTACAGCCGATTTGAGAAAGCGGGTCTGGAAGTGATTGGCGCGAAGATGATGCATCTGTCGACAGAACAGGCGCAGGGTTTTTACGCAGTCCATAAAGAGCGGCCTTTCTTCAATGATCTTGTTGCTTACATGACGTCAGGTCCTGTCATGGTGCAGGTGCTACTGGGTGAGAGCGCGGTCGCAAAAAATCGCGACATCATGGGTGCGACGAATCCGGCGGATGCCGAAGCCGGCACTATTCGCGCCGATTTTGCCGAAAGTATCGAAGAGAACATTGTGCACGGCTCAGACGCCACGGAAACCGCCGCGGTTGAAATCGCCTTTTTCTTTGGCGACGACGGCGTCTGCCCGAGAACGCGCTAAGAGACATCGTGCCGGGCGTGATTGAAAAGACCAATCTCATGGGTTTGCCGCAAGGCGAACTCGAGGCGCTGTTTGTCGAGCTCGGGCAAAAACCGTTTCATGCGCGTCAGCTCATGCGCTGGATCTATCAGCGAGGCGTGACCGACTTCGAGGCGATGACGGACTTGTCCAAGTCGCTGCGGCAGCGCCTTTCTGAGACCGCGACGGTCGATGTGCCAACGATACTGTCGCAGCACGACTCATCGGATGGCACGATCAAGTGGCTGTTCGAGAGCGGGTCGGGACAGGCCGTGGAAGCGGTGTACATCCCTGAAGCCGGGCGCGGCACTTTGTGTATTTCATCACAGGTTGGTTGTGCGCTCGATTGTGCATTTTGCGCGACCGGTGCGCAGGGTTTTAACCGCAACCTGACCAAGTCCGAGATCGTCGGCCAGGTCTGGCATGCGAACCAGACCTTGCCGCGTCGCGATAATGACGATGCAGATTTTGCGATTACCAATGTTGTATTCATGGGCATGGGCGAGCCGCTGGCCAACTATCGAAATGTCGTTCCGACTCTCGACCTGTTGACGTCTGATCTGGCGTACGGTTTGTCACGTCGACGGGTTACAGTAAGCACGTCGGGGCTCGTGCCAAATCTTGAGCGCCTTGGCGATGAATGTAATGTGGCTCTCGCCGTATCTTTGCATGCGCCAAACGATGCATTGCGTGACGAATTGGTGCCGATTAACAAGATGCACCCAATCGCCAAGCTGCTCGATGCATGCTGGCGATACGCGGGAAAGCACGCCAACCGCTTCATTACATTTGAGTACGTCATGCTTGATGGCATAAATGACTCACTTGAACATGCTGACGAACTATTCGACCTGCTCGATGGCAAGCCGGCAAAGGTAAACCTCATTCCGTTCAATCCATTCGACGGCAATGATTTTGCGCGTTCTTCAGCCGAAACAATCGGGCGATTTCAAAGCAGGCTGCGAGATCGCGGCCTCGTAGCGACGACTCGCAAGACCCGTGGTGACGATATCGATGCTGCTTGTGGCCAATTGGCTGGTAAAGTGAGCGACCGGGTGCGCAACAGACTGAGCGAAAAGAACAAAAGGATGGCGACAGCGTGAAAATGAGCGACAAATTACTGGCCGGACTACTGGTTTGCCTGCTTGCGACGGGCTGTGTCACGACCACGACAACTACCGGTGGCGTCAAACCCGATGCGGACAAAGGCGATGCCGCCGAGCTTAACTACCAGCTTGGTGCCCGATACTACCGCAACGGCAACTACGAGCTGGCGCGTGATCGGCTCATGTATTCGATCGAACTCGACTCCAAAAACGCGGTAGCGCATTACACGCTGGCGTTGGCGTACGAAGCGCTTGGTAATCTGCGCCTGGCGACCGAGTCTTATGAACAAGCCGTTCGGGTTTCGCCAAAAGACTACAAAGTTCAAAATGCGTACGCGGTCTTTCTGTGTAACCAGGGCGATTTCGACAAGGCCGGTGAGCATTTCGCAAACGCAGCGAAGATCATTGATAACGACAACGCCGAGATTACACTCACCAATGCGGGCGTCTGCATGATGCAGAAGCCGGATCAGGTGCGGGCTGAAGCATTCTTCCGCGAGGCGCTCGAGTATCGGGTGAACTATGGAGAGGCGCTGATTCAGCTGTGCGTGCTGAAATTTGCACAAGGTGACTACCTGGCGTCGCGCGCTTTCCTGCAACGCTATTTGGCAAGCAACATTTCAACGGCAGGAGTCCTGTATCTGGGTACCCGGATAGAAGACAAGCTGGGAGATGAGAGCGCCAAAGCGGAATATTCCGACCGACTCCTGCGCGAGTTTCCGGCATCACCGGAAGCCCGGCGTATTTTGGAAGACGAATAGGTTATGAGCGAAGAAGACGACAAGCCGGCAGAAGAGGCGGCCGAACCTGAGAATGAAGGCCCGCTCGCTGGTGAACGGCTAGCCGAAGCACGACGCGAGCAACAAATCAGTGTTCTCGAAGTCGCGAAAGAGCTGCACATTGACGAGGACAAAGTGCGTGCGCTCGAGCGCAATGATTTTGACGAGCTTGGCGCGCCCGTCTTCGCCAAGGGCCATCTTCGCAAGTACGCACAGCTCGTCGGTGTCGATGTCGATGACGTATTCACTGACTACTACCGTATGACGCATACGGCTGATATTCCGCCCGTTGTTATTGGCAGGTCCAGCATTGGTCATGAGCTGTCGCCCGGCCCATGGATCGCCGCCATCGCGGTAATTATCGTCGCAGCTGCGGCATATTTCTGGTTTGCATCACGGTCGGAGACAGCGTCCAGCCCCACTCCTGCTGCAGAAGCGCCATTAACGCCCGAGCAAGCAGTAGAAGATTCGCCTGTTCGCCAAAACACAGTATTTGTGGCGACGCCAGCAGCGGAGGAAGCGCCGGTTGCCAGCGAATCGGTGGTCGAAAACGGGCTTGCGGATACGACCCGGCAAGCCGTGCTTGGCGATGGTGAAGTGTTGTTGTCATTGAGTTTCACAGGCGACTGCTGGACGGAGATAAGTGACTCGACAGGGCGTCGGCTTTTCTTTGATATGGGCCGTTCCGGGCGCACGGTGGAGTTAAGCGGGCAAGCACCTTTTGATGTGCTATTTGGAAATACCGAAAATGTCAGCGTTCGCGTCGATGGCCGTGCCTACACAGTCACTCCGGCAAATCCGGGCAGCCGTACGGCACGTCTGACCATCGTAGCTCCCTGACAGACGACCGTGAAACCGACCGCAATTAGAGGAATGAACGATATCCTGCCGGACGTATCCGGCACGTGGCGCTATCTCGAATCGGTAGTGCGGGACATTGTTCAGTCATACGGTTACTCCGAGATTCGTTTGCCGCTGCTCGAGCGAACCGAACTATTTCGCCGTTCAATTGGCGAGGTGACCGACATTGTCGAAAAAGAGATGTACACGTTTCTCGACCGCAACGACGAGAGTTTGACTTTGCGTCCTGAGGCGACGGCGGGGGTGGTGCGCGCCGGTATCACGAACGGCCTGCTGCACAACCAGCGACAGAAGCTCTGGACGACCGGCCCGATGTTCCGCTACGAGAAGCCGCAAAAAGGCCGTTATCGGCAGTTCTACCAGTTTGACGTTGAGGCTCTGGGTTTCGAAGGGCCGGATATTGATGCAGAGCTCATTATCATGTGCGCCAGGATGTGGCGGGCGCTTGGAATTTCAAAGCTGAAGCTCGAAATTAACTCACTCGGCACCGCTGAGTCTCGCACGCACTACCGCGATACACTGATTGAGTACTTTTCTGGCGTGAAAAGTCAGCTTGATGAGGATAGTATTCGGCGGCTTGAGCAGAATCCGCTGCGAATACTGGATAGCAAGAACCCGGAAATGCAGGCGGTAGTCGAGGCAGCGCCAGTCATGATCGACTACCTGGATGATGAATCTGCTGAGCATTTTCAAGAACTTAGGAGTTTGCTCGACGCCGCTGGGGTCGCTTATACGGTTAACCCGCGCCTGGTTCGTGGGCTCGATTACTACAGCCGCACGGTGTTTGAGTGGGTAACAGATGCGCTGGGGTCGCAGGGCGCGGTCTGTTCGGGGGGGCGTTACGATGGCCTGGTGGAGAAACTTGGCGGCCGTGCGACGCCCGCCATAGGCTGGGCGATGGGTATAGAGCGTTTTGTTGCGCTTTATGAAGCCTGCGGTGGCGAGGCCCCGGCAACGGACGCCGACGTGTATGTCGTCGCGGTCGGAGGTGGCGCGCTAGAACAGGCATTTGCGATTGCCGAAGAACTGCGAGACAAGGTCGTCGGTATTCGGGTCGAAGTGAATCTTGGCGGTGGCAGCTTCAAGTCACAGCTAAAGCGTGCAGACAGGAGTAATGCCGAATTCGCGTTAATCCTGGGCGAGCAGGAAATTGCACAAAAGTGCGTTGGATTGAAACCATTGCGCAGTACTGAGGACCAAAGCAGTATTGCATTTGAAACGCTGGCGGAGACGCTGGCTGGATTATTAGGAAAGGCGTAGTTCGTGGACGATTTACAGTCAGAAAAAGAACAACTCGAAGAGATGCGTGCGTGGTGGACCGAGTACGGTCGCTACGTGATTGCCGGTGTGGTTATCGCCGTCGGTTTGCTGTTCGGGTTTAACCAATATCAAAGCAGCAAGTTGGCGGCCCAGGTTGAGGCTTCAGTGCTTTATGAATCACTAACGGTGCACGTCTCGGATGGCGATCTCGAAAATGCCGAGTCGGTCGCTGATGATCTGGCGAGCAATTATGCGAACACTGCGTATGCGGCTCAGTCGAATCTCGCGATGGCGAAACTCTACATGGACAAGAATCGTGATCAGGACGCTACAGATGTTCTGAACGAGCTGTTGCTCATGCGCGGCAACAAGGCGCTAAAGCAAATCGGAAGATTGCGGCTCGCGCGAATTCTCCTGTATCAAGACAAGCCGCAGGAAGTCATTGATCTTCTGGCGGGCCAGGATGACCTGGCGTTCGCGGCGTTGTTTGCCGAGATGCGGGGTGATGCGTTTGCTGCACTCGGACAAAATACCGCAGCTGGCGACGAGTATCGCACTGCGCTGGCCGATACATCGCGAACGATCAACCGAGGGATCGTGCAAATGAAATTGGTTGATCTCCCGGACGCGCCTGCTCCGGCGACGGTCGTCGACGAATCTGAAGAATCGGCAGAACCCGCTGCAGACGGTGAGGGCGGAGAGTCTGAGTGAAAGCGATTGCTCGCACAGCAGGATTATTGACGGCTGCAATGGTGTTGTCTGCTTGCAGCGTTTTTGGAAGTGATGAAGAAAAAGAGCTGGAACCAAAAGAGCTCACAAAGATCACGACCAAGGTCAATATTAAGCGCGTTTGGAGTACGAATATCGGCGGCAACGCTGAGTTCTTGCGTGTGGCTTTGCAGCCAGCCGGAGACGGCACGCGTATTTATGCGGCGAGCGTCGACGGCAATGTTGTCGCCCTGAATCCGGCAAACGGAAAAGAACATTGGCGAACAAAGCTCGATACCGAATTGTCTGCAGGCCCGGGAGTTGGTGAAAGCCTCGTCGTCGTTGCAGGCTCGGACGGCTATCTTATGGCGCTTGATGCCGACACTGGAGCCGAGCGCTGGCGTGCCGATATCACGGGCGAATCGCTTGCCCGTCCCGTAATAAAGGATAATGTTGTAATTGTCCTGACCATCGACAACCGCCTGCGTGCGTTGTCGGCGTTTGATGGCAGCGAACGCTGGATATTCGAGCAGTCGACACCGCTACTGACGATGCGAGGATCAGCAACTCCCGCAGTTATTGGCTCGACGGTTTTCGCTGGTTTCGACAACGGTCGACTGGCAGCAGTGAATATTTCATCCGGTGATGTGGTCTGGGAGACTTTGCTGGCGCCGCCGAGCGGGCGCTCGGATCTTGAGCGACTGTCAGACGTCGATGGCCTCATCAGTGTCGTCGGTCAGGATTTGTACGCTGCGGGTTATCAGGGCAACGTTGCCGCAATGGCGTCCGAGTCAGGTCAGATTCTCTGGACACGGGAATTGTCGTCGTTCGAGGGTGTTTCCGCCGACTGGAATAATGTTTACACCGTAACTGAGGAGGGTGAGCTCGTAGCGCTGTCTCGAAGCAGCGGCGATGAAGTCTGGCGACAGGATGCGCTCTTGCGCCGTGAGCCCACATTGCCAGTGTCATTTAATACAACCGTGGCCGTTGGTGATCTCAAGGGTTACCTGCATTTCTTCAGTAATGTGGACGGCGAACCGGTTGCGCGCCTTAAGGTCGGTGGCAATGCGATCTCAAACGACCCTGTCGTGGTCGCCGATCGACTCTATGTGCAAAGCGACTCGGGCAGTTTGTCCGCCTTCGCTGTGCAGCAGCCGAAGCCTGCGCGCAAAGCGCCTGACACAGAAGACGACGGCGCCTGAAACACGGCGACCTGACTTGGTCCGATGCTCCCAGTTATTGCACTCATTGGCCGACCCAACGTTGGCAAGTCCACGCTATTCAACCGTTTGACACGGTCTCGCGATGCCATCGTTGCTGACTACCCGGGGCTAACGCGTGATCGCCAATACGGTTTTGGCAAGCTCGGTCCGGTTCCCTATCTCGTTATCGATACTGGTGGCGTGGCCGGTGGCGAGATCGGCATTGAAGAACTCATGGTCGATCAGACCATTCGCGCGCTGGAAGAGGCCGATGCTGCCATTGTCATGGTGGATGGCAGAGAAGGCCTGACCGCCGCTGATGAGCACGTCGCGGAACTCGCGCGCAAGAACGCCAAAAAGGTTTGGTTGGTAGCTAACAAAGCCGAAGGTCTTGATACGGCAATTGCCACCGGCGAATTTTATGCGCTTGGGATTGGTGAGCCGCTGGCCATTTCAGCGGCGCATGGTGATCGCGTCAAAGCGTTGATGGATGAGGTACTTGCTGACTTCGACGTCGAAGAAGATGTTGAGGACGAGGCAGAAGAGGAGGACGATAATCGCGAACTTCGTATTGCGGTTGTTGGCCGCCCGAATGTTGGCAAGTCGACATTGATCAACCGCCTGATCGGCGAAGACCGTCTTGTCGTCTTCGACCAGCCGGGCACAACTCGTGACAGCGTGTCCGTGCCGTTTGAGCGGAACGACCGGAAATACGAGCTGATTGATACGGCCGGCATTCGCCGCAAGTCCAAAGTGCATGAGGCTGTCGAGAAGTTCAGCATCGTCAAAGCGTTGCAGGCAATCGAGCGCGCGCAGGTCGTGATTTCGGTACTCGATGCGCATGAAGGTGTAACCGAGCAGGATGTCAGTTTGCTCGGCCTTGTCATGGAACGTGGCAGGGCGCTGGTCGTGGTTTCAAACAAGTGGGACGGCTTGACGGCCTCCGACAGAAAACATGTGCGGGATGAGCTCGATCGT
>Ga0316187_10005971_pt1 | contig 10500 bp, 5 predicted proteins | sample CroRivburrow1_MG_FD_204927 | JGI IMG/M metagenome (GOLD analysis project Ga0316187, IMG submission 204927) | Coastal sediment microbial communities from Maine, United States - Cross River worm burrow 1 | ecosystem: Environmental > Aquatic > Marine > Coastal > Sediment | place: USA: Maine... | reverse complement strand
GGATAGCATTTTGTATCCTCTTTGCATACACTATACTATCAGTAATATGTTTCTTTTGTGCTGAAATTTCTTTATTCGCACCTTCTAAGCTATCATTTTTATCAGCCAACATATTTCGCTGGTCCTCAATAGCATCTCGTTGAGCTGCAATTTCTTCTTTTTGTTGACTTATTTGTCGAGTCCGCTCTTCAACTTTCTGTTCTAGCTCATTATAATAGCTCTCCAATTCCTCAATCATTTTGTTGAATTGCTTAGAAAGGGTTGTTATTTCGTTATTACCAGTTACATCAGCTCTTTCATTTAAATGCCCATGTGTGATCCGATTAACCTTCATAACAAGTTTTTTAATTGGATCGGTAATTACTTTGGTTTTAAAATAAATTAGAATTATTACCAAAAGCAGAGTTAAAGAGAATATGAAAACAAACTTCAAGAGTTCAAAACGCAAAGCACGGTAATCAGCTGTTCGATCAGAAATAATTCGAACAACTGAACCTTTATATAAATCTGTATTTTTACGATCCATATAAATGAATTGATAACTTAATCGTTGTGAGCCAATCTTCTCTTCAACGAGCAAAGTGTCTTTCTGATCAAATGCTTGCATCAACAATGACTTATGTCTTTCCTGAACTATTGCATTTCTATTAAACGAGACCGGATTATCGGCATTAAAAAATAATTCCACCGATTCAATGGATTCATTTTTACTAGCAATTTCAGATGTTGTATTTTTTATAAAATCAATTATTTCATCAGCTTCTTGAGAGTATACACCAATTTGCACAATATATTTTCCATCTTTTGTAGGCTGATATGAATACTTTTTTAATCTTTTGGACTTGTCCTCAATAGTAAACCTTTCATTTTTCAATTTTCCGACATCAAAAATGTGTAAAAGCATATTTTTATGTTCCTCACCAAAACTAAAAAAATCAAGATTTAAATCCTCTTTAAATGTTGTATTGATAACTATACCATCTCTGTTAATTATGTATATATCTTCCATAATAGGATTCATTCCCAATGCTCTGCGTAAAGTAAATAAATCAGCACTTTCAATGTCATCAATATTATCAAACCTATCCATAATTTTATCACTAAAATTACTCATGCGCTTATTTAAGTTTGTTTCAATCAAATTCAGAGAAACATCCCTTAATTCTAATATTTTAATGAGCTCATCTCCTATTATATAGCTTTTCTCAACACTTGCATCAACTAACAATTTTCGTGTGTGATTAAAATTGAGGAACCCCAGTAGCAACAGTGCTAATATAGGAGGAACCATTACATTAAGAATTAATTGCTTAAAAATCGTAGTTCGTTTACGTGCTGCCATAATAAAATCAATCATTACGAAAGAGTTATAAGGTTATGCATAAAATCATAATTCGTCAATTGCAACTTATTAATTTTATACTTTTCAAATCCAACTATTACTTGATCACTATTCATCTCTTTCAATTCATTAATATCAAAATCAAAATGATTAAAATAGAACGCAGTATCTTTTAATTTTTTACTATCAATACCCAAAAAATCTCTCCGGTTAATAACCAAAAATACAAAATAATCATTTATATACTCCTTTGCGTGCAATAAATTATGTTCATGAAAATGAGCAACTTTAATATAATCTGCAACCTCAACAGGATTTATTTGATATTGATTAAATTCTGAATATATTAAATAGTCTATATTTTTTTCATCGCTTGACTGCTCGGAGGTTTTTGAATTATCATCAAGAATCTCTGCTAGATCTGCTATCTCTTTTGAATCGACTCTGTTCAATAAGTTAGGAAGTTCTTGTGGTGATAATTCTTTAATTACTCTTGCTGCTTCTCTCTTTAGCTCTGATACAGGACTAAATAAGTGGGCAATAATATCGTAATTAATATCCGTAAAATAAGTTCCATATATTTTAATAGCTAACTGTTTTGTGCTGAGACTAATTAAATTAGGGTCTCGATTTATAATGGTAACTATTAGTTTTTCTATTGTCATGACCTCTATAGGAAAATGATCTTGAAGCAATCGTGTTTTTTCAACCAATGAAACATCTTCAAATATCAGTAACACCAAAGGTTTAATTTCATCTGAAATAAAAATGTCAAATAACTCAAGAGCATATCCAACTCCTTCAGCTGTTCCTGCATCTAAGTATTCTTTTACGTGCTGTACTGATTGAGAATCATATGCCAGCGATAACAAATTAAACAAAACTAGCTGATGTCTATGATATTCAAACTCAATGGACTTAAATAAAAGGGCTTCTTTTTCTTCTTGAATCGATGCCAATGCAGAAACATCCCAAGCCAAAGTCTGAATAACTTGTGTAATGGGATGAAAAAAGCGCGGTTGGTCAGTTTCAGAAGCTTGATATCCAATGTTTGATAAGGAGTTAATTGATTGATTAAAGATATCAACCCTATGGTGTGATAGATTGTCTAACAAGAAGCTTATAGTTTCTTCTTCATTTATATAACCAAGCAATTTTATGATTGACAATTGAGTGGTAATGGTAATGTCAGTTTTATAAAATATTTGAATCAATTGTTTATAGCAGTCTTTAGCTATCTGTTTAAGAGCAATAGAAGCATCGGCAAATAATTCATTTATACCCAAATACTCGATTAGAGTACCATATACTTCTGTTTCATTCAATTCACCACATACTTTAACCGTAATTTTTTGTATTTCCACATCGGGAGTTCGCAGTAAACTAGTTAATATAGGTAGTCTTTCCTTTTTATTCAATTTAAAAATGTAGGATATTGCTGTAAAATAATCTATTGAATCATTTGATTTTAATAAATTAGCAATTTCTTTTGGAGGTAACCTATTGGAACCGATATCTATTTTTATTTTCTGAAATTCTTTAATTTGCTTTTGTTCAAGTTTATTGGCTTTGTATAAGAAAAACAAATCAATGAAATGTTCTTTTGAATTTGATAATATATCGAAAATCCTACCTTCAGCTTTTACAATTGATTGAAAAATTTCAAGGTAATCGAAGGTAAGACTATCATGGCATAGTTTTAAATAGTTAACCAAAGCTTTATTTTCAGAAACTTTATTTAAAATAATTTTTGAGATTTTTTGAGATTCAGAAGATTCGTCTATCTCATGTTCTTGCTGCAGAGCTTTTTCAAGATTATTTCTATACTCTTTATATAAGCGTATGGTAATTATTGTCCATAAACCTAATAATATAAATAATACTACCGAGAAGTGAATAAGTTTCACAAAAACCAGAACGCCTAATCCGTAAAGAATTAAACCAGATATTAATGCTGCAATCTCATTAATTGTACCATCAATTTTAGCCTGAACATCGAATCGGATTTTTTTTGCTAAAGCCTGATAAAGCAATTTAAATGAAGGTACTTCAAGGGCGTCTTTTAAGGTTTTATTAAAAAGCTTACTCAATGAAATAAGTAAGAAAAAGTAAATAAAGCCAGGGGCACTTTCGGTATATCCACCAAAATAACCTGCAGCAATAGCTATTAATGTAAATAACCCAAGTAATACTGGAGAAAGTATTAGACTTACCTTTAGGCCGTAAGTTTTCATCAATTTACTATAAACAAAAGTTTTAATAAGTAAGGTGAAAGCCATCATCGAACCTGTAAAAAAACCTAAGTAAGTTGCCATATCTTCCTCTAAAGGATATTTTTCTTTGGCCACAACAAGAAATGAATACTGAACAAAAAATGCAGCAAACATAGAGAAGACAACAAAAAGCGCCATATAAAGTATATACGGATTCTTTACAAAATTTTTAAGTTTTACCTGTTCATCTTCTGCAACAATATCGGTATCATCAGCATCACCTTGCTCACTTAAATTGAACTTTTTCGTAATAATCATTTCAAGAAACATGGCTAAAAATATGCTTCCTGCACTAATAAGCAAGATATTATTTGTTCCCTTTAAAAAGGTGATAATTAACGGAATAGAGAAACTACTTATAATAATCCCTATAATCTGTCCGGTATCAATTATACCAAACAATCGTTTCCCTTGCCTTAGGTTAAATATTCGTCCTACTGTTCCCCAAAACGCTAAAATTGCAATAATATTTAATGGTCCGAAAAATATGAAAACAATAAAAATAACCCAATCTTCATTAACAAAACCAAACATTGAACGCATAATTAAAATTATAGCCGATATGAATAGTAAGCTATAGTTTGCTAGTCTTGAAAAGCTAAGTCTTGTTTGAATTTTTGAAAAAATAGTAGTTAGGACAATTCCAACCAAACCAGATATAATATAAGCCTTAGGAATCATGTCTTCAGGAAACACTTTTAAAAAAAGTGTATGTGCACCAATATCGTAGGCTCCATAAAAGATTCCTATAAAAACAGACTGTGCCATTAGAAGAAGTACCGGTACTATTTCCTTTTCCTCTATATTGAGGCTTTTATAAATTGACTCTAATTTTATCATGGTATCAATTGCTAATTTAGGAAAATAATCGCATTATAAAAGCTAAATAGCCCCTCTTTTTAATTTATTAAAGTTGCTTTATAAGCTAAATTTCTTAAATTTGAAATGTTTAACCTTCATTAGAAATTATGTTCGACCCAAATATATCATTGAATGATATGAAGTTTACGCGTAGACGTGAGGCTGTATTTATTGTATTATCGGGGCTTTTCTTAGGTTCTTTAGCTATGCTTAATATACTGGGTATATCCCGACTAATTGACCTTTCATTTACAATAGGAAAAACTACTGTTCCATTCCACATATTCATAGGTGTATTAGCTTATCCTATTACTTTTTTATGCACCGATTTTATTTGTGAATTATATGGCAAAAAACGTGCTAACACGGTAGTATGGGTTGGTTTATTACTAAATTTATGGGTATTATTTGTATTATGGTTAGGTTCTGTTTTACCACCTACTGATCACATAAATCCTGAAACTGGATTACCTCCAGTTGAAGCAACCGATTGGGTATATTTCAAAATTAAAATATTAACTTTTGGAGCTACTGCCGGTTCAATGATAGCTTATTTAACTGCCCAATTTGTTGACGTTAGTGTTTTTCACTTCTTAAAGCGATTGACAAAAGGTAAAATGTTATGGTTAAGAAACAATGGCTCCACGTTTACCAGCCAGATGGTTGACTCAATTGCTGTTGTGACCATAACTTATTTTTATGCGAAAAATATTGATATTCCAGAAGACTCTACAGTATTAAGATTTCTAATTATACTGATCCTTTCCAACTATGTATTTAAGATGCTTTCGGCACTTTTAGATACAATTCCATTCTACATTGGAGTAAAATTCCTTTCTAAATACTTAAACATAGATCCGTTAGCTCAATACCAAGAAGAAGAAAGAAAAAAAGAGGAAAATAAAAAAACTGAATAAGAATTGAAAATTAGCCATTCTCGCATTTTCTTTTTCCCTGCTTTACCTTTTGCTAAGAATAATTCTCATTTATATTTCAAGATTAATAACGGTATTGAATTAATAACAAGCAAATAATTGGGCTTAACAATTAACCTTCTTCTTAAACAATAAAGACTAACTCTAACATTCAACAATATCTATCACGAACGAATCTCTTTCTCATTAAAGTCAGTATATAACTTTTGTAATATGAATTATAATCTACAAAGTAATTTCAGCTTATAAGCAAAAAGAGCTTCCATAAGGAAACTCTTTTACATTTATGTTTCTAAATGTTTTAATCAGATTCTATTTTAAAGCCTATATCTTTACTCGTTTCATTACCTAACCTATCAATTGCTCTAATTTTCATATTAACCGTAGCTCCAGCTTTAAATCCATCAATAATACCTTGATATATTCGCTCAGCACCACCATTTATTGAGTAATAAATTTTATCGTAAGCAACATGAGCATTTGTCACCGATAAAAATATGGACGCATGCGATGGGTAGGTATCTAGCATTGTTCCATCAATCTCTTCACTACTTAATGAAGGAACACTAAATCGGGCAAAAATTTGAGGTCCCGTATTATCCGTAGCAAATATAGTTGAGTCTAAGTTAATATTACCTAATTTATCATGGGCTTTTATTTGAATATTATAGTCTTTACCTCGCTTAAATCCATCAATAAAACCGGTATATAATTTTTCAGCCCCTCCATTAATTGAATAATAAATTCTATCTATCGCTACTTTTGTATCAGTTGCAGATAAAAATAAAACTACGTGACTAGAAAAAACATCAAATTTCTGGCCTCCAACCTCTTTATGGCTGATCGGTAATACACTAAAACGGGAATAAACATCTGGCCCTGTATTATCAACTACAATATTTGCTTGCGTTCTGTTTGAATTATCAACATTATCAAAACCATAGATATTTAGAAGCTTTGCTCCTTCGTCAGCAATATTAAAAGGTCCTTTATAATCTTCCTCTTTCCCTTCATTAATACTATAGCTTAACGATTTTAAACCTGATTCATAGTCTACTGCTATAAGTTTAATTTTAGTTGATTTGCTAATAAATATTGTATCGCGGGTTTTGAAATATTTACCTATAAATGAATACTTTAATTGTGGTCCGGTTAAATCAACATAAGCAGCCTTATTTCTGGTGCTTTTTTCATTGGCAACACTTTTGTTTCCAACATTATCGACAGCATATGATTTAACTGAAAGTGAACCTGAAACAGAAGTTAAATAGAATGGTTTCTCATACGCTATGTATGCTTCATTATTAATGGAATATTTAATTTCACTTATGCCTGCTTTATTATCAACTGCAGTAAGTTTTAGTTTGGTTCTTCCTGATGAATATTCTTTTCCATTAACAACGAAACTATTTCCTAAAATCTCATCAACCAAAATGGGAGGTGTTTTATCAATATAAAAAGTATATTTTTTTATCCCCTCTTTATTGCCCACATTATCGATAGAATAATATTCAATAGTATGCTCACCTTCTGATAAATATGCAGACTTTAATGGGCTATAATATCGTTGTTCTTTTTTACCATCAATAGAATAATAAATTTTAGCTACCCCTGATACAAAATCTGTTGCTACAAGCTTTATTAAAGTTCTACCTGATATACTATTTTCGTCCTTTTCACCATCAAAGACTAATTCAGTTTCAGGTACCGATAAATCAACATAAAAAACTTGATTTTTTACATTTTCTGCATTTCCAACATTATCTACTGCATAGTAATTTATGTCATATTTCTTTTCTAGCGTAAATTCCAATGTACCTTCCGATTCTTTGTATCCTGCCGAATCTATTGAAACCAAAATTTTATCAATACCTGATTGCGCATCGTAACAAGAAAAATTAATGGTTAAACCTTTACCTATGAAAAGTTTTTTTCCACTATAATATTTCTTATTACTATCATATTTAAGCTTTGTTCTTGGAGCTCTACTGTCAGCATAAATTTCAAAGATTACATCAGTTATTGGAAAATGTAATTGTTTGGTTACTGTATCAATAGCAGAGGGTGATCTGAAAGAATTATACCCTTCCGTATCTAAATACATAGGATTTGCAAACGCTTTTGTACTATCGCTCGCCAATTGATGCATTTCCCCCTTCCCTCCTGGTTCTGTTGATACATAAATGTATACTGGCTGAGATTTATTCATATACAATTTACCTTCAGAAGATTTATAAACTTTATGTTTATGCTTTAATTGTGGCTGTGCCACCAATGAAAAACTACTTATAAAAACAAGTAAGACTAAATATACTATATGTTTATTCCTCATATTTGTAAAATTATTTTTTGGGGTTGTTGTTAATTATTACCAAAGGTATTTTTTTGTTTAAGCAAAATACGAAAAATTAATAATTATATTCTGTTTCAGCCCACTTTAAACCCAATAACTAATACATCATCAACTCTACTGTATTCATCTCCATGCCAATTAATTAAGGTTTCATCTAATATTCGGTGCTGCTCATCCATAGGTTTTGTATGAATATCAAATAACAACTTTTTAAAATTCCTTGTAAAATATTTACGTCCCTTTTCTCCTCCAAACTGATCGGCAAAGCCATCAGAATAAATATAGCAAGTGGTTGGTTTTGAAACATCAATTGTTTTTTGAGTAAATTCTCTTCCATCTCCCTTCATTTGGCTTCCTATCCCAAAAATTTCAGCTTTCCCCACCAAAAACTCATGGTTCTGGATATATATCAAAGGATTTACAGCTCCGGCAAAATTTATTACTTTTTTATTTTCGTCATAAACACACAAAGCCATGTCCATACCATCGGTATTACCAGATTGCTCTTGTTTTAGTGATGAACGAACCATTTTGTGCATTTCTTCTAAAATAGCCACAGGTTCGAGAATCTGTTTATCAATAACTATATCTTCTAAAAAACTCATTCCAAGCATGCTCATAAAGGCGCCAGGAACACCATGACCTGTGCAATCAACTGCAGCAACAATTTTAATTCCTTTGGGTAATTTATTATTTTGATCAGCGGAGGCAAACCAATAAAAATCACCACTAACTACATCACGTGGTTTAAAAAAAATAAAAGAATCTTTGAAAAGATCTGAGAATGACTCAATTTCAGGCAACAATGCACCTTGAATGTTTTGAGCATAGTTAATGCTTTGGTTTATCTTTTTGTTTTTATTTTTTATTTCATCATTTTGTTTTCTAATCTCTTCATTTCGGTTTTCTAATACAATATTGTGTTTTTGTTTCTGCCTGTAACTCCTTAAAATAATTATTGCAATTATTGCAAGTAAAAAAGTACCTGCAATAAAAATAAAAGTTAATAAACGTTGGCTTTTTAACTGAGCTTGTTGCAGTTGCAATAGTATTTGATTATGAAAATTAATTTCTTCAGCAACCTTTAATGAATCTTTTGTAACCTCTAGTTTTTGTTCTGTAATAACTTTTTCTTGAATGGCTTTTTTAGCTTTCTTTTCACTTTCAGCAATCTTTATTTTGCTTACTAGTTTTTCTTTCTCTACTTCTTCCTTTTGTATTTTCTTTTGAAAAGATGCGTACAAGCCAAAATATTCCATTGATTTCTCAGAATTACCCAGTTTTTCATGCACATCGGCTAAATTGCCATAGCAACTCCGCAATAGTTTAAGGTTATTTGTTTCTAATATAATAGATAAAGCACGCTCAAGATTGTCTAGTGCTTCTTCATCTCTACCAAGGGTTTCTAAGCTCAGGGCAATATTCAACAAATTTGTTCCAATAGCCTGTTTATGATTTAGCTTTTTACTAAGCATCATGCTTTTTCGGAAGAAAACAAGAGCTTTTTCAGGCTGCCCCAGGTCGGAACTAATCATTCCCATGTTGCTATATATTCCTTTAATTGCATTTTCATTACCAATATCTTTATTCAAAGCTACAGACTGCTCAAAACTCTCCATTGATTTTTCCAGGTTTCCTTTTTCCCAATAATAAAACGCAAGTTTATTTAATACTCTTGTAGCCTCAACTATATTTCCATCAATTCGGTATTGTTCTATATTCTGTATTGATTCCAGCTCATTAAATTGAGCAAGTATTGGAAAATAAGTTAAAATTAAAATCACTAATATTTGTAAAAACCTTTGATTCCACATATATAAACAAGACCTAAAGTTGGAACTTTACATAAAATGATATTTATCGATTTCAATAACAAAATCGATAATCAATGTAATTACTACCAAATTAGTGAAAAAAAAAGGTTTTAGAAAATCTAAAACCTTTATTATTTTATATTGAAATTAATCTTTATGCAGCTGTTCGGTCGACAAATTTAAAAGGCATGCCAACAATATGATTATAATCTTCACCCAAATCCTCCATGTCTTCATCATTAAAATACCAAAACACTTCTACTTCATATCCCGAATCATACAACTCTTCTAATTTTTCGAATATTGATAAAATAAATTTCGAGGAACTTGTATTGAAATAATCCATATCAAGATGTAGTTCTGTTTTCTTTGCTGGATTGTTTCTATAATCATCAATCCAAATCAACAATGGTTCAAAAAACTTAACAGTATTTTCCAAAATTGATCTTCCTTTCATTAACAATTGTCCTGTTTCGGCATTAAATAAAATTTCGGGTCTGTTTTGTGTACCTTCAATTTTTAATTGTTCAAGAGTAGAAATATTAATCATGATTTTAATCAAATTACTTTATACAAAAAAACGTCAATTTTAGAGAAATGTTACTTTCTTATAGACGTTATTTTAATCTTTTTTTCAACAATTTAAGCCAATATTCTTTGAGCCACAGCTTTAGCTATATCTCTACATTTTTCAATATCAGAATCTTTTGGTGCACAGCGAGCTTCAAATTGCTCACCAACTATTTCCCATTTAATATTTTCGGCAAATTTATTAATGGCTCTTACACCACCACCACCCCAGCTGGCTGAACCAAATACACTCAACAAACGATCTTTTAAACCATAATGCTCTAAATCAGACATTAAATGTGCCATTGGTGGAAAAACACCACCATTGTATGCACAACTACCTAAAATAACC
>Ga0316187_10005970_pt1 | contig 10501 bp, 7 predicted proteins | sample CroRivburrow1_MG_FD_204927 | JGI IMG/M metagenome (GOLD analysis project Ga0316187, IMG submission 204927) | Coastal sediment microbial communities from Maine, United States - Cross River worm burrow 1 | ecosystem: Environmental > Aquatic > Marine > Coastal > Sediment | place: USA: Maine... | reverse complement strand
CTCTCAAATCTTAGTCGTTGAACTTAATAAGTTCAGTGATTCAGGCCACGCTCGAGGGTGATACCTATTCTCATTTTTTTTGACGTGTTTCCAGGTCTCGGCCACCGAGAACGTGGTATTTTTTTCGGTGAGGAGGGGTCCATGACTCGTCGCGCGACGCTCACCGTTTTTTGCCTGCTGGTGCTGGCCGCCGCACCGGCCACCGCCATCGATCTCAATCTCGCTATCGGCGCCGATTTTGGCGGTGATTTCGACATCGGTGATATCAGCCTCAGTGCCGATACCGGCTTTACCCTCGGTCTGGAGGTGGCTGTTGAGATTCCGATCATCGAGCTCGGCGTCGGGCTCGAGTACGGCTTCTCGCGGGCCGCGAGCGCAGTCGATCTCGATGCCAGCTACTATCAGATCTACGCCATCGGTCGGTTCTTCTTCGGACCGGCGTACATCGCGGGGCGGCTCGGTTATTCGGACGTCTCGGTCTCGACGATCCTCGAACGTGATTTTGGCGGCGGGAGTACCTGGTCCCTCGGCGGCGGCGTCGAGCTCTTCTCCAAGCTCAAGATCGAGCTCCTTTTCAACAACCTCGGAGGCGATCTCTCGTACCAGGGCTGGACGGCAAGGCTGCTCTACACCTTCTAACCCTCATTCACGGAAACCGCACGCGGTTTTCGGGAATTAGAAAGGGAACCCGAAGTTCAGCCGCACGCCCCTGGCGTTCGGACCCCAGCGGTAGCCAATCCCGATCCTTGGCAGTCTGACCAGCCACAGCTTGATCTTCGGGGTCGTGCCAAAGGTGAACCCGACCTCGTTGGTATAGCGGAGCTCCAACGGATCCAGTTCTTCACGGCCGATGAAAGCGTCGATGTACTGGCGGCGAATAAAGAAAAAGCTGAGATCGCCCTGGCTGGCGCCGATGGTGAACGGCAGCGGGTGGCGGGCGTCGAAGCCAAGTAGGATCTCGCCGAACTCGTCCGCGAGTTCGAAATCGCCGGCAAAGGTCGACAGAAACTGAATCTTGGTGCCAAAGCTGAGGTGGAATTTCTTGACCGGCCAGGTTGCGATGGTTCGCATGCCGACCGACCACACCCCAAAATCGAGGGCGTTGTCGAAATCACGGCCGTAGCCGATCTCGGCGAACGGCTTGAGGATCCAACTCCCGCCCACTGGAAGCAGGAACTCGACGCCGGGAGTCGCTGCGAGGGACTGAAACCTGAGATCGAGATCAATCGCTTCATCGAGGCTGAAGTTGTAGACACCGGCGTAAAGGACCAACCTGAGCCGTAATCCCCAGTCGTCGTCGTCGGCACTGAACACCTTGAAGCTGGCGGGAATTCGGAGATCGTAGACCTTGGTATCGGGCGCGGCGGAATCGCCGCCGGAGAAACCAAACGCGAAGGGATGGATGGTCGGTCCAGCCTCCGAACCGCCATCATTCTGTGCGAACCCGGGAACCGCAATGGCCAGGATCACGGCAAACGCCATATGCGCGAGCGACCGTGCAGACATTGGAGGGACCGAAAACACGACCGCAGTATATAGGGGCGCAGCTGATGAAATTTTCAGCGACGCGGGAGCAAACGCAACCTTGTGATAGATGTCAACGTTGAATAGCCTATGGGAAGCTGTCACAGTAGTGGCGGGTCCCGCGATGGAGGTGTGTAATGCGGAGATTGACCCTGTGGACCGTCATCCTTGTGTCTTTTGGCATGGCCGCGTATTCGGTACACGGCGCCGACGATGGCGATCTGAAAATTCTCACCTACCCGATCGGTCTGGTCACAGACTCACATCCCATCGAGGCCGACCTCGGCCCCGGGGGCGAGCCCGCCGAGCTCTATCTCGACGGTGTCCCCGTGTGCTCTTTTCAAGGGTCCGATTCACGTTGCACCGTGGATCTCGGCGACGCGCCGCACGTTCATCTCCTCGAACTCATCCGCGTCGACGCCGCGGGCCGCGTGGTGGCGAGGGCAAGCCGTTGGATCAACCGACCGGGTCAGGAGGCGGAGCTCGCAATCCAGCTCCAACCTCGCTCCCCACAGGGGATCTGCAGTGGCACGGCCCTGTGGTCCCATCCTCAGAAAAAAGACCCCGTGCTCCTCGAGGTGGCCCAGGATGGTTTGATCCTGAGGATCCTCGACGACGGGCGTTCATTCCGCTTTCCCTGTCCGGATGCCAACCAGCCGCACGTGCTCGCCGCATCGGCGATCTTCGCCGACGGTCGTCGAGCGGAGGCGGTGGCCGTATCCGGTGGCTTTGGCGGCCACACCGAGACCGGGTTGACCGCGGTGGCCATCGAGTCTTCGTTGGAGGGGACTGATCCGTGCTCCGCGGTGTCGGCAGAGTTTGGCGAGGAGGTCAAACGCGTCGCAAACAGTGGTTTCGAGGTTGTCTTCGTGCTCGATCCGACGGCCGGCTACCGGACCCTCATGGCCAGCGGGTGGTCAAAGGGCATGATGCCGACGACTACCAACACGACCAAACAATTCGACTCCCTGGTGCAGCAGGGATCGAAGGGCTCGGAGGCGAGACCGAAGAGCTCTTGGAAAAAAGCTGAAAGCGCATTCATCGACGCGGACAAGCTGTGGTTCGTGCTGCCCGACGATAGCCTTCAACGAGCCAACGGCTTCGGCCAGGGCCGGATGAACTGGTTGCCCATGCTCTTCAATTTCGGATCAGTCAAGCTGCCCGATGAACCCCGGCTAGCCGATGCGGTCGCCGCCTCCGGTCTGGTCGCGGCGGCAGGACCGCGGCGACGGGCGGTGGTCTTGATTCTCGGCAACAAGGCCGATCGTGATCGCAGCGGGTTCACCGCAGACCAGGCGCGGAGCTATCTCGCCGAGGTCGGAGTTCCGCTCTATGTCCTCCGCAACGGCAAGCTGCGGGAGGATGGGTGGCCGCAGGGACTTCCGGTGCGCAACATGGAGGCCATGGCGGACGCACTCGAGGTCATTGACGCCGATCTCGGGGCGCAATGTGTGGCCTGGTTTCCTGGCCGTATGCATCCCAACAAAATTGCTGCCGCCCTGCCCGAGGGCGTCGAGGTCGCGGGCCGACGAGGCGAGGCGCCCGACGAGATCGAGGCGGTGTGGAGACAGGCCGCCGCGGCCGAAACCGCATCGGCGGCCGCGGTGGAGGTGGCCGACGCCCAGATTGCGGGTAGCGCCCGGGTCGAGGTGACCGCGGTGACGGTGCTCTTCTCCGCACAAGATGGTGACGACAGCCCGATCGCTGACCTCAGCGCCGACGAGGTCGAGGTGGTCGAGGATGGGCGATCGGTGACGGTGCTCGGTCTTGCTCGGATGCCGATGAGGCGAGCCGAAGCGACGGATGCCGAACCCGTGGCCGTCACTCCGTCCGAGGCTCAGCCGGCGGCCGCCGGTGAGGCGATGCCCGTGGCGGTGTATGTAGATCGCAGGCTCTCGGGTTCGATGGAGATTTCGAACGCCTTGAAGGCACTCGGTGACCGGGCCGATTGGATCGCCTCACTCGGTCCGGTCGACGTGGTGGTCTCGGAAGACGAGGTCAACACTGTGATCGAAGGCGCCACGGATCCTCGGGTGATCCAACAAGCCTTGGAGGAGTTGGCGGTCCAACCCACGGGACAACATGCCATCGAGCTGATCCGCACCAGATTTCTTCGCGACATTCGAAAAATTCCCAACCGACTGACGCGGAACGACATTGTCGGCGGTGGTGGCGACACCGGCGCCGCCGATGCCGAACCCGCCGGCGGACTCGTCGCGGGACAGCAAGAGAGCCGCTTCGAGCGCTACGCGGTGATCACCGCCGCGCGGAGCGCGATCTTCGAGGAGGACGCGATATTGCGCCAGACGGCGACCCGGGTCGGCGATTGGGCATTGACCTCGCCGATGGAACGCCCCCGGCTCTTGTTCGTGGTGGGTGCCGGATTCGATGAGGATCCGGTGGATTTCTATATCCCGTTCATCGAACGTCTGGAGACGCATAGCGCCACCAACGCCCGCGAGGAGTTCAAGCGATTTCGTCAATCGGAAAGGGTCGAGCGCGTGGGGCAGGACCTCGCGGCTGCGGGATGGTTGGTGGTGCCCGTGGCCACCAGGACGGCGGGATCGCAGACCGGCGCAGCCGAGATCGGCGGCGGCGACCGATTCCAGACCTTTATGAGCGCCCAGCCCGATGCCATCCGAACCTCCTATGCCCAGTTCCTGATGCTGGATCCAATGGGTTCGCAGCGCCACCTGGCGGCGCCGAGCGGAGGCGAGGTGGCGATGGGCGGTGCCGGTCTTGACCGATTGATCGAGGAGAGCTCCGGTTGGTACCGACTCACCTATCAGATCGACCGTCCGCCCGATGGTGCGAATCACGATCTTGCCATCACTTCCACTCGTGAAGGGGCCGACATCCGGTCGACCTCGGTGATTGCTTCGGAGACCCTCGAAAGCGAGGCCGCTGCGAGCGTGCGGCGTCTTCTCAGAGGTTCGGAGGAGACCGGCGATCTGGCGGTGGAGATCGCCCTGACCGAGCCGCAGCGTACGGCTGACAACACGATGTCGGCCGAGGCCACGGTGACGGTGCAGCTCGAGGCGATTTCGTCGCTACTGGTCGATGGCGGCCGCAGACCGCTCCGCATCTCGGTCGGGGTCCTGGCCGGCGACAACGAGCCCTTCGTTCTCCACCGCACGGAAACTGTGGACGGAATCGTCGCCGCGTGGGGCTACCGGGTGCCGTTGCGTTGGCCGGAAGGTCCGGCAACCGTCGCGGTGTTGGTCGAGGATCTCGGCTCCGGGGCGTGGGGTGGCGGAGTCGGCGAAATTCAGTAGGCTCCGCAGACTCATCCGGGCACCCTGCTTTGTGTGCCGCGATTCTGTATTCTTGAGCGCATGAGCAATGATTCCTACCGTCCCGTGCCTCTCGATTTCGACCGTCTGCCCACGGAGGAAATGCGATCGCGCGGCCGCGCCTTCTACCAGCATCTGGTGCGTCGGCGGTCGGTGCGCGAGTTTGCCCCGGACCCGGTACCTCGCGAGCTCATCGAAACCGCGATAGCCGCCGCAAACACCGCCCCCTCGGGCGCCAACCGCCAACCGTGGCACTTTGTCGCGGTCTCGGACTCCGCCGTAAAATCTGAAATCCGCCATGCCGCCGAGGCCGAAGAACGGGAGTTCTACGAAGGCGGGCGCGCCTCCGAGAAGTGGCTCGCTGCACTGGCCCATCTCGGCACCGGTTGGGAAAAGCCCTTCTTGGAGACCGCCCCGTGGTTGGTCGTGGTTTTCAAGGAGATCTTCGAGGTCGATGCCGACGGCGTCAAAGGCACCAATTACTATGTCAACGAGAGCGTCGGCATCGCGTGCGGTTTTTTGATCGCCGCCCTCCACCAGATGGGACTGGCAACCCTCACTCACACCCCGCAACCGATGCGCTTCCTCGGCCGCATCCTCGACCGACCCGTTCAGGAGCGGCCCTTCATTCTCTTCCCGGTCGGCTACCCGCACCCCGACTGCAAGGTTCCGACGCTGACCAAGAAGGGCGTCGACGAGGTCGCAACCTGGTTCGAGTAGGGCGTCCACCCGCCCACCCAACCGGGGCTTGGGCCCTGAGGCTTGGGGCTTGAGGGCCTGCCCACCTGCCCACCCAACGCAAAAAGCCCACAGATCACGCAGATGGACGCAGATTCCAATCTGATGCCTGTTCGCCAGGACGTGACATTTGCCCGTCACGGCGCAACCCGGCTAATGAGTCATCGGGCACGGAGACGGAGACGGGCGTGATTCAGGATGACGGATGAAAATCTGTCATTGCGAGGCTGGCGGCGAGTTCTCCCTCGGAGCGTAGATCAGGGCCACCGGACCTTCCTCGGTGTCGCAGCTCAGCACCAACCGGCCGGCCAGGAAGCTGAAGTGCGAAGCCCCGGCGAGAGCGTTGAGATACCGCTGCTCGAGATCCATGGCCTCTTCGGGGCAGGCCATCCTCGTTGCGCCCATACCGCTGAACCTCAGCTCTCCCGGTGCTGCTGAGTTCACGGTGCCGAAATAGCGGTTGCACCCTCCTGCGCCTGCCACCCGATTGTCCTGGAAGCCGAGGGTGATCTCCGTACCTTCGGCGACCGTTTGATTCCGGCCAAGCTCGACCAGGATCCACTCGGGTCCCTCGAGATCGGCGATCGACAGCGTCCCTGTGATCTCGGTCGAGGTCAGCGTGAGACCCTCGGGGCCCAACGCCCATGTCGTTTTTGCCTTCTGTGTCGGGCAGCACGCCGGGTCGTCGGGGCCGGTCTGGATCAGGTCGAGGAGGATGTGGCCGCCGACCACCCTGCCGGAGCGGAGCTGCACCCGGTCGCCGACGAATGCCGTGGCCAGAATCTCGATGTCTTTGTCGTGGCGGCGGGCTGCGGCGAGGTAGAGCCGCGTGCCGGAGCCGCCCGAGCTTTCCCAGAGGAGAACTGTCGCGTCCTCGCGGCCGTCACGATCGAGGTCCCCGGCGAGGAGGAAGTGCGGAACCAGACCGACGGTCGGTCTGGAAGCACCCTCCTCGACAAACGGCTCACCCTCCCACCGACCGTCTCTGAGAGTCACGGTTTGGTCGGAGATGCCCGCGAATGTCGCCTCTGCGAGCTCCTCGATGGTGGGTGCGCTACCGGGTCCGCCGGCTGCGGGGTCGCCGGTCGTGCCGCCCTGGCCACAGGCTCCGACCGCGATCGTTGTCAGGATGACGAACACCGATTTTAGGATCCAGCGTTGGATAGCATGCATCTTCAAAACTCCGTGTGTGAATGCGATCAAAGGTCGGCGTCGGTGCGAGAGGCTTCGGCCATCTCCCGAGCCTCCTCTTCGCCAACCTCGATCTGGTGTTCGACCTTCACCAGCTCTTTTTTGAGGGCCTCGTAGCTCTCTTCGGAGAAACCGAAGAGGTTGCCACCCTCGTGGTAGCGGAGCGCGAAGCGGATGCCTGCTCGGGCGCGGTAATAGTCGCCGACCGCGATATGCTCCTCGATATCATCCCAGATCGATTCTCGAATCAGCTCTCGGGCCCTCTTTTCGGGCGACAATAACGTGAAGCCGGTGATCGCCAGACTGACGGCCATGCGGTCCTTCTCGGCCATCTCGTACTCCGCCTGGAGGGCTGCCAGCCGGTTCTCAACGACTTTTCGTTCCGCACCGGACTCGAGACGGTCGCGCTCCTTTCTCAGAGGCGCCATTTCGGTCTCGATCTCGGCCAGGCGCGCCTCGATCTCGTCGATGAAGCTGTAACCTTTGGCGACACGCGCATTTTCAACCGACGCCTGAAACGCGGTGGCGAGGGCCGCGACGACAAGTGCCACGACGACGCTCGCCAGGGTCGCCGCCAGCCGCGGCCTGCGCCGTGACCAGTTGGCGAGCCTTTCGGTCACCGTGGGCTCGATCGCCGTCACGGGAAGGAACTCGCGGTAGCGGCGGACGTCCTCGGCCAGCTCGACCGCGGATCGGTAACGACGGAAGGGGTCCTTGTCCAACGCCTTCATGGTGATCGCCGAGATCGTCCGATCGAGCCGCGGGTTGCGTTTCCGCGGCGGATCGGGATCGTGGTACATCACGCCCTTCATCGACTCGACCGCGGTCTCTCCCCTGAACGGGTTCACACCGGTCAGGATCTCGTAGAGCATCACCCCGAGCGAGAAGACATCGGTCTGTCGGTCCGATGTCGCGGCGTGGCCCGAGGCCTGCTCGGGCGACATGTAGGCGGGGGTGCCCATCACCGCCCCAAGACGGGTTCGCTCGGAGTCCGACTGGTTGGTATCCGGGTCTTCCTCCAGCTTCTTTGCCAGGCCCCAATCCATCACGTAGACCACTCCGAGATCGTCAACCATGATGTTCTCTGGTTTGAGGTCGCGGTGAATGATGCCCTGGTTGTGGGCGGCGGCGACGGCCTGGCAGGCGCGAATGAAGATCTCGACAAAGTGGGCGCGGTTGCCCCGATCGAGAAGATCTTCGTGGATGCGTTCGTCCATCAGCTCGCGCAGGGTCTGGCCCTGGACCCGTTTCATGGCGTAGAAGCAGTCGCCGTCCGGCAGACGCCCGGCCTCGAAAACGGCGGTGGTGCCGGGGTGGTCGAGGCTCGCTAAAATCTCGGCCTCGGCAAAGAACCTCTGCCGTGCCTCGTCCTGCTGGACAAGCTCGGGGCGTAGCCTTTTGACGGCCACCAACCGCTGAAGATGGATGTCGGTTGCGGTGTGCACCACCGCCATACCGCCCTCGCCGAGGGTCTCACCGATCAGGTAGCGGTGGCTCGAAGGCGTGCCCTCGACCCTTTCGTGAGGTTCGATAAAATTCGCCGCCTCGTCGGTAGCGCCTGCGCGACTGTCGAAAAATGCGGTTTCGTCGGCGTCGGACGGTTTGTCTCCGTCGTCTTTCTCGTCAGAACTCATCTCTTCTCTCCCGAATACTGGTGCTCCACCGGTGTCCTGGCAGGTCGTTTGTCAATCGCGCGATTGTAGCAGGAAGGTTGCGCGCGGGGCCGGGGCAGGCTAGCGTTTCGGTGATGGTTGAAAAACCGAGGCCAATGTCGGGCACGGAGCACATCCGGGAAGGGGTGCTTCTTCGGATCTGGCGTTCGGTCTTCCCCCGCCCGATCGTGCCGCGAACTGAAAGGGAGCGGCGGAAAACGATCCTCGACTTCTTTGTTCTCCACATGCGGCCGGTGCGGGTGCGACGGAGCACCCTCCCCTACACCCACACCCTTGGTCTCGGCGGCAGCTCGTTGGTGCTGATCTCTCTCATGATCGGCACAGGGGTGTTGCTGATGCTGGGTTACGAACCGACTCCCGAGCGGGCCTATCAGTCGGTGGTCGCGCTCGGGGAGGAAACTCTTTTTGGCGGTCTGGTTCGCAACATCCACCACTGGAGCGCCAACCTCCTCGTTGCAGTGGTCCTTCTACACATGCTGCGGGTCTTCTTCACCGGTGGGTTCCACGGTCCGCGCCGCTTCAACTGGGTGATCGGGCTCGCGCTCTTCGCCGGGATCCTCGCCTCGAACTTCACCGGCTACCTGTTGCCCTGGGACCAGCTCGCCTACTGGGCGGTCACGATCTGCACCGGCATGCTGGGCTACGTGCCCGGCATCGGCGGTTGGCTGCAGGGCGTCGCGCGCGGTGGTGAGGAGATCGGGTCGGCCACCCTGGTCATCTTCTACTCCTTCCACACCACCCTGCTCCCGGTAGGGCTGGTCTTGCTGATGGGTTTCCACTTCTGGCGGGTCCGCAAGGTGGGTGGGGTGGTCGACCCACGTCCGCCGGAGGAGATGGAGAGCGATCAACCGGACTACGTCTCGACCCTGCCCGAGTTGCTGTTGCGCGAGCTTGCAGCGGCGGCGGCGTTGATCGCCTTTGTGCTGGTGGTGTCGGTCTTTTTCAACGCGCCACTGGCGGCGGCCGCCAACCCGGGGATGAGCACCAACCCTGCCAAGGCGCCGTGGTACTTCGTCGGCTTTCAGGAGCTGCAGCTGCATTTCCACCCGCTCTTTGCGGTGGTGGTGATCCCCGCGCTCCTGGTTGTGGCCCTGCTGGCGATTCCCTATCTTCGCTACGACGCGGAGATGTCCGGGCCGTGGTTCTTGTCCGGGACCGGCCGCCGCGGCGGTTTGATGGCGGCGGTCTCTGCGCTGGTCCTTACCCCGATATTGATCGTGGTCGATGAGCTGATTCTCCAACCCGGCGCCGGTCTGCCGACGGTCTTTGGCCGCGGCGTGGTGCCGCTGGCCCTGCTCGCAGCCGGTCTTGCGGCCTTTCGTCTGCTGCTTCTACGGCGGCTCGAGGTCTCGAAAGCCGAGCTGGTGCAGACCTTTTTCGTTTTCTTTCTGGTCGTGTTGGCGGTGCTGACGATCACCGGTGTGTGGTTCCGCGGACCCGGCATGGCCCTCACCTGGCCCTGGGGGTGACGCAGTGAGTCTTCATCCTAAGAAATCAACGCAGAGGCGCAGAGGGGCAGAGGCGCAGAGAAATATTTTTGGGTTTATCTTTCCCACTCAGCGTCTCCGCGCCTCCGCGTCTCTGCGTTTTTTTCTGAGCCGCCGCCGGTTGGAGGGGCATCTTGGCTGAGCCATCGCACGAGCCGTCACGGCGGGGGTTCCTGGGGCGGCTGTGGCTGCTGCTCGGCGGGGTGGCCCTGGCCGAGACCGTGTGGGTCGCGAGTGAGTTTTTGAAGCCTCGGCGGCGACGGAAGAACGACGCCGATGACGGTGGGGTGATCGTGGCCGGTCCGGTCGATCGCTTCGAGCCGGGTTCGGTGACGGCCTTCCAACAGGGCCGCTTCTATCTCGCGCGATTGCAGGACGGCGGTTTTCTGGCCCTCAGCCGCGAGTGCACCCACCTCGGCTGTACCGTGCCGTGGGTGGCCGACGAAGATCGCTTCGTGTGTCCATGTCACGCCTCGACCTTCGATATCAGGGGCGATGTTCTGAGCCCACCGGCGCCGCGGCCGCTCGACCTGTTCCCGGTGCGTATCGAAAACGATATCGTCAAGGTGGACACCAGCGGGCCCGTCAAACGGCA
>Ga0316187_10005968_pt1 | contig 10504 bp, 6 predicted proteins | sample CroRivburrow1_MG_FD_204927 | JGI IMG/M metagenome (GOLD analysis project Ga0316187, IMG submission 204927) | Coastal sediment microbial communities from Maine, United States - Cross River worm burrow 1 | ecosystem: Environmental > Aquatic > Marine > Coastal > Sediment | place: USA: Maine... | reverse complement strand
CGCCTCGCGCAGCGTGCAGATCGGCATTCGCGGCAACGCGCGCACCCTGGACTGGCTGCGGCCCAGCTACGAGCTGGGCTACGAAGTGATCACCATGGATCGCTACAAGGAGATCGGCGAGCAGCAATCCATCGACATCATCCGCCAGCGCATCGGCGACCACCCGCTGTACATCACTTTCGATCTCGACTGCCTCGACGTCACCGTCGCACCCGGCTGCTCGAACCTGGAGGCCGGCTGCAACGGCTTTGTGATCGATCAGGTGATGGCACTGCTGCGCGCGGTGCGCGGCTGCAACATCATCGGTGGCGATGTGGTCTGTCTGATGCCCACCAAGGACAGTCCCAACAAGATCACCGCGATGGTGGCCATGGCGGTGATGTTCGAGATCATCAGCCTGATCGCCGATAGTCACCACACCGCTGGCCCCACCGCCGGCCACGCCGCGGGCGACGACTGAGGCGGGTGCGAATCACCGGCCGCGGCGGCTTCCGCCGGGCCGAAAAGCGAGCTGCGGTTGCCGTGTGTGGATCGTGCACGGCGCCAACCGCGAAGACGCAACGATCCTGAAACAGAGAAAAGAAATTTTGGAGGAAACAGCATGAAAAAACTCACCACCAGCCTTCTCGGCGCAACCCTGGCAGCCGGCGCAACGTTCAGCGCCCAGGCGGCGGACGTGGTCATCGGCGTGCCCAACTGGCCGTCGGTCAACGCCACCGCGCACGTGCTCAAGGTCGCCATCGAGGAAAACCTCGGGCTTGAAGTCGAGCTGCAGAACGGCACCAACCCGATCGTCTTCGAAGCCATGGACAAGGGCTCGATGCACGTCCACCCGGAGGTCTGGCTGCCCAACCAGCAGAACCTGCACGACACCTATGTGGGCGACAAGGGCACCGTGGCCAAGAACCCCAACGGGGTGCCCGCCTTCCAGGGCATGTGCGTGCCCAAGGCGATTGCCGAGAAGCACGACATCAAGTCCATCGAGGATCTCAGCGATCCGGACAAGGCGGCGATCTTCGACAGCGACGGCGACGGCCAGGGCGAGCTGTGGATCGGCGCGCCGGGCTGGGCCTCGACCAACGTGGAGAAGGTCCGCGCCAAATCCTACGGCTACGCCGAGGTGATGGAACTGACCGAATCCGACGAGACCCTCGCCTACGCCAATCTGGACAACGCGGTGAAGACCGGCAAGCCCTGGGTCGGCTTCTGCTACACGCCGCACTACGTGTTCGTGCTGCACGATCTGCAGGTGCTCGAAGAGCCGGCCTACGACGCCGCCGGCTGGAACGTGCTGCAGCCCACCGACGACCCGGCCTGGCTGGAAAAATCCTCCGCCGCGATGGCCTGGGACACCGCCTACCTGCACCTGCACTACGCCAAGTCGCTGGAGGAATCCCAGCCCCAGGTGGCCAATCTGCTGGCCAACATGAAGCTGGACACCGACACCGTTTCGGCGATGACCTACGCGCTGGTGATCGACAAGAAAGACCCGCTGGAATACGCCCGCAGCTGGGTCGCGGAGAACGAGGACCAGGTCCTCGGCTGGATGAGCGAATAATCGCCTGACCGGCATTCGCGAGGCGGCCATCGCCGGGCAGTCCCCTGCGCTGGCCGCCGTTTTTCTGTCAGCGCCGCGCGGCGCCCGCCGCGGGGCACAGATCATCGGGAGGTCCCGTGAGCGAGACCGTCGTCAAACTCTCCGGCGTGTGGAAAATCTTCGGCACCGCCGCCGATCAGGCCATGCAGGCCGTGCAATCCGAGGGCATCGGCAAGCCCGAAGTGCTGGAGCGCTTCTCCTGCGTGGTCGGCGTGCAGGACGCCAGCTTCGAGGTCGCGCGCGGCGAGATCTTCTGCATCATGGGCTTGTCCGGATCGGGCAAGTCCACCCTGGTGCGGCACATCAACCGGCTCATCGAGCCCACCGCGGGCAGCATCGAAATCCTCGGCCGCAACGTGGCCGCCATGTCCGATTCCGAACTGCGCGCGGTGCGCGCCCAGCAGATCGGCATGGTCTTCCAGCACATGGCGCTGATGCCGCACCGCTCGGTGCGCGACAACGTCGCCTATCCGCTGGAGATCCGCGGTGTGCCCAAATCCAAGCGCTGGGCGATCTCCGACCACGCCCTGCAACTGGTCGATCTGGTCGGCTACGAGGACCGCCTGCCGCGCGAGCTGTCCGGCGGCATGCAGCAGCGCGTCGGCATCGCCCGCGCGCTGGCTTCGGACCCCGAAATCCTGCTCATGGACGAACCCTTCTCGGCGCTCGATCCGCTGATCCGCCTGCAACTGCAGGACCAGTTCAAGACGCTGGTGGCGCAGCTGCAGAAGACCACCCTGTTCATCACCCACGATCTCGACGAGGCGATCCGCATCGGCCACCGCATCGCCATCATGAAGGACGGCGTGATCGTGCAGATCGGCACCCCGGAGGAGATCGTCATGAACCCGGCGGATGACTATGTGCGCGAGTTCGTGCAGGGCATCTCCAAGCTCAAGCTGGTCAAGGCGCACTCGATCATGCAGCCGCTGGACAGCTGCGCGGAGAACCTCGATGGCGCACTGCGCGCCGACGAGGGCGCGGATCTCGACCAGCTCATCGACCTGTCGGTGACCAGCGATCAGCCGGTGGTGATCACCGAGGCCGGCCGCGACGTCGGCGTGGTCACCAAGCCGGTGCTGCTGCGCGGCATCCAGGGGGGTAAGGAATGAGCGACCAAACCGTCATCGCGGCCTCGGATATCGAGGTCGATCGCGAGGCGCTGGACGCCTCGATCCACGAATTCGCCGGGCGCAACGGCGGCTACTACGCCGCGGCGTTCCACCGCATCCACGCCGCCACCGGCTGGCTGCCCAACACCTTCAACGTCACCGCCGCGCTGCTCGGCCCGGTGTGGGCGGCGATGCGCGGCGTGTGGGGCATGTTCTGGGGCTTTCTGATCCTGGAGATGATCGCCTGGGTGCAGATCGGCCGCGGCGCTTGGGGCAACCCCGGCGCCTCCTTCAGCGAGCGCGCCGCGCGGCAGAGCGAGCGCGGCGAGGATTTCCTCGCCCGCGCCGAGGCGGCGCGCGAAGCGGGCGAGGATCCGTCGCGCTTCGAAACCCTCGCCGACAACATGCGCCGCGCCGCCGAGGCCAGTGCGGAGAAGGCCGCCGCGGCCAACGCCGAGGCCTTCGACATCATGCTGATCGGCCTGCTGGTGATGGTGGTGATCAAGCTGCTGCAGGGTTTCTACGCCAATGCACTGTACGAGAAGCAGTACTCGCGCTGGCGCATCGAGCCGGCGCAGGTGGAATCCGGCCTGCGCCCGCACAACCTGGTGCTGGGCGTGGCGCTGACCTTGCTCATCGCGCCGTTGACCATCTACAACTTCACCGCCGCCACGCCCTGGGAGGTGCTCAGCAAGTTCCCCGCCGACAGGGATCACTACACCAGCGCAGCCAACTGGCTGGAGGGCAAGATCGACGCCGCGGCGGTGGCCGGGGGCGGCACCTTCGACAGCATCGTGGTCGGCGTGCGCTCGGTGCTCGACGCGCTCACCGTGGCGCTGATCGGCACCCCCTGGCCGGTGGTGATGCTGGTGATCTGCGTGGTCGCCTGGCGCTCCGCCGGGCCGCGGGTGGCGATCTTCACCGCCTCCGCGCTGGCCTACATCGCCTTTCTCGGCTACTGGGAAATCAGCATGGAGACGGTGGCGCTGGTCGGCGCCGCGGTGATCATCTGCGTGTCCATCGGCATCCCGCTGGGGATCTGGTTCGGCAAATCGCAGCGCGCCTATCGCGCCGCCGAGCCGGTGCTCGATCTGATGCAGACCCTGCCGGCCTTCGTCTACCTGATCCCGATCATCGCCTTCTTCGGCACCGGCAACCCGCCGGGCATTCTGGCGACGATCATCTTCGGCATGCCGCCGGTGATCCGCCTCACCGCGCTGGGCATGCGCGGCGTGCCGGAGAGCATCAAGGAAGCCGCCACCGCCTTCGGCGCCTCGCGCTGGCAGCTGCTGAAAGATGTCGAAATGCCGCTGGCGCTGCCCTCGATCATGGCCGGGGTCAACCAGACCATCCTCATGTGCCTGTCGATGGTGGTGATCATCTCGCTGATCGGCGGCGGCGGCCTGGGCAAGGTGATCCTCGAAGCCCTGCAGTACGCCGCCAAGGGGCCGGGGCTGCTCGGCGGCTTCGCCATCCTGTTCTGCGCCATGGTCATCGACCGCATCGTGCAGGGCGCCTTCAAGCGCGCCGATCAGAAGTAGCCCGACGTCGCCCGGCCGGGAAGTCGGGGCAAAGAGAAGCCCGCGCCGGATCGCTCCGGCGCGGGCTTTTTGCTGCCTGCCCGGTGGCTGCGGGCTATTCCGCCGGCCAGCCGCTGTAGGACTTCACTTCGAGGAATTCCTCGATGCCCCAGACCCCGCCCTCACGGCCGATGCCGGACATCTTGTAGCCGCCGAAGGGCATGCCCGGTGCCCGGTTGGCGCGATTGATCTGCACCATGCCGGCGCGCAGCCGGCGACCGACCCGGCGCGCGCGCTCGGCATCGCCGGTCTGCAGGTAGGCGGCCAGGCCGTAGGGCGTGTCGTTGGCCAGCTCGATGGCCTCCTCCTCGCTGTCGAAGGGGGTGATGGTCAGCACCGGGCCGAAGATCTCCTCCCGCCACAGGCTCATCCGCGGGCCCACGTCGGCGAACACCGTGGGCCGCGCGAACCAGCCGCGCTCGAAGCCCTCCGCCCGCCCCGGGCCACCCGCCACCAGCCGCGCGCCCTCGCCCATGCCGCGGTCGATCAGCCGCTGCACCTTGTCGAACTGGGCCTGCGAAACCAGCGGGCCGATGTGCCCGCCGGGCTCTGAGGGCAGGTCGACGCGGGTCTCATCGGCCACCTGCGCGGCGATCTCCACCGCCCGCTGGTAGACGCTGCGCTCGACCAGCATGCGGGTCGGCGCGTTGCACGACTGGCCGCTGTTGAGAAAGCAGAATGCGGCGCCGTAGCGCAGCGACTGCTCCAGCTCGCAGTCGGCGAAAATCAGGTTCGGCGACTTGCCGCCCAGCTCCAGCGAGACGCGCTTGATGCCCTCGGCGGCGGCCTGCGAGATGGCCACGCCGGCGCGCGTCGAGCCGGTGAAGGAGATCACGTCCACCTCCGGGTGGGCGACCAGCGCGCTGCCCACCCCGGCGCCGTCGCCGTTGACCAGATTGAACACCCCCGGCGGCAGCCCGGCCTCGTCGACGAACTCGGCGAACAGGCTGGCCGACAGCGGGGCGATCTCCGACGGCTTGAGGACCATCGTGCAGCCCGCCGCCAGCGCCGCGCCGACCTTCAGGCAGACCTGATTCATGGGCCAGTTCCACGGCGTGATCAGCGCCGCCACGCCGGCCGGTTCGCGGGCGATGTGCTGCTGCGGTGTGTCGGCGCGGAAGGGAGAGGCCAGCGGCAGCTCCTCCAGCGCGCCGACGAAGGCCTTGAGGTGGCCCAGCCCGGCCGCGGCCTGGGCCTTGCGCGCCAGATCGATGGGCGCGCCCATTTCGCGCGAGATGACCGCGGCCATCTCCTCGCTGCGCCGCTGGTAGACGGCGATCAGCCGCTGCAGGGCGTCGATGCGCTCGGCCTTGTCGCTGAGACCCCAGCCGGCAAAGGCATCGCGCGCCGAGTCCACGGCGTGATTGACATCCTCCGGGGTGGCCCAGGAGATGGTTTCGTAGGCTTCCTCGGTGGCCGGGTCGAACACCGGCTGCGGATAGGCCGCGGCCGGTCGGCGCCAGGCGCCGTGGATGTAACATTGTGTATTCACGGGGATTCGGGTGCTCCAAGTAGTTGGCGCAGGCGCTGCCACGCGCCCGCGGTGCCATCCAGTGTAGCGACCGCAGCGGCGACTGCATCCCGCGCCGCGGCATCCAGCCGGCGCTCGGCGAGGGCATCGAACTTGGCGCGGAACTGCGCCGCGTCGAGCATGCTGTCCGGGTCGCCACGCGCCGCGGTGGCGCCGCTGTCCAGCTCCTCGCCGCCGCGCAGGCGGATGCGCACCCGGGCCTGGCGCACCGCCGGGAACAGCGCGTCGAAGGCGGCGCCGCGGCGCATCTCCACACAGGCCATCAGGCGCAGGATGTCGGCGTCGGCGAACAGCGCCGCATCGCTCACCTCGGCCACCCCGACCCGCCCGCGCAGCAGCTGCGCGGCCAGCGGATAGGCGACGTTGTACTGCGCCTGCTCGGTATCGCGCGGCGGCTCCACGCTGAGCCGGCAGGCCTCCTCGAAGGTTTCCACCTCGATGGCCTCGATCTCGCGGTGGTCGATGGCGTGGCGCTGCATCAGCGCGGTGACCGCCTCCACCGGCGGCTGCGCCCAGCGGCACACCGGCTGCGGCTTGACGTACTGGCCCATGGTTTCCCAGTTGTCGCCGAGATCGCCCCAATAGTGTTGCAGATGGCGGTTTTCCAGCAGGATCACCGGCGCGCCGGTGAAGCCGGCGCGGGCCAGATAGGCGGCGCTGACCCCGGCCATCGCCCCCCAGCCGGAGCTGTCCTTGAGCATGCTCGGGTGCCAGGTGACCTTGAGCATCAGCGCCCGCGGGCCGTGGTATTCGGCGATCCCCAGGGCGTGGCGGAAGGTGTCGCGGTCCAGGCCCATCAAGCGCGCCCCCATGGCGGCGCAGACCAGCGACACCCAGGCGCCGGAGGAGTGGTACTGCGCCGCGGTGTCCGGCGATTCGTGCAACGCGCGGCCGAAGCGCGCGCCCAGCTCGTAGCCCACCAGCAGCGTGGCCAGCAGCTCGCGGCCGTCGTCGATGCCCAGATCGTCGGCATAGGCCAGCAGCGCGGCCAGCGCGCCGCAGCCGATGTGCCCCTTGACCAGCAGGTGGCCGTCGTGGGCGTCGATGCTGTCGATGCTCATGCCGGTGGCCAGCGCGGCGCCGGCGGGCGACACCTCGCGGCCATCGAAAGGCAGTCGCGCGCGGGCCGTGCCGGCGCCGAACTGCTCGGCGGCGAAGTCGCGGATGATCCCGCTCACCGGCGTATCCCTGCCGCAGGCGAGCACCCCGCAGAGATCCAGCAGCAGCAGCTTGACCCGCTCGCGCACCTCCTGCGGTGCATCCTCCCACTGCAATCCGGTGGTGAAGCGATAGACCTGATCGACGATGTCCTCGCCGCCGCTGAAGTCGAATTCCTGATAGCTCATGCCGTGCCCCTCTACGCGGTCAGTTGTCCGTCGCCGACTGTCTCTCCGGCGGCGGTACGGATTGGTTCATCACCGGCGCGCTCGCTCACAGAGCGCGGCACAGCCGGTTGGCGTCGAGCAGCGCGGCGTGGATGTTGCGCGCGGCCAGCGCGTCGCCGACGCGGAACAGCAGATAGTCTCCGCCCGGATTGGCGCCGTCCGGCTGCGGGCGCTGGGCGATCAGCGCCTCGTGGTCGATCTCGCCGAGGTTGCGCGAGCCCTCGCGCAGCGCGGCGAAGGGTTCGCCCAGCGGCAGGCTGCCCTTGTCCAGTACCACCGCATCGACGCGGCGCTCGACGCCGCTGCGGCTGAACTCGTTCCACAGGCTGGCGCGCAGCCGCTGGCCCTCGCGCTGCAGGCCCAGCAGGCGGTGGCCGCAGGTGAAGGCCACCCCGGCGCGGTAGAGGTTGCGCAGGTAGATCGGGTAGTTTTGCCCGCCCACATCGCGCCCGGGGTGGCGATCCGTGCTGACGAATTCGACTTGGCAGTCGCCGGCCAGATTCTCCGCCAGCGACAGCGCGGCGTGGCCGCCGACCTCATCGCAGATCAGCACCTCGCCGCGCAGTCGGGCCTGGCCGGCGAGCAGATCCCAGGCGCTGCTGAGCAGCTCCGAACCGCCCTGTGGCAGGCTATCGTCCGGCAGCCCGCCGCTGGCGTCGATGACCAGCTCCGGGCGCTGCGCCAGCACATCCGCGGCGCTGGCGTAGTGGTTCAGTTGCAGCTCGACGCCGAGCCGCTCGACCTCCGCCACCAGCCAGTCGGCGATGCCGATGATCGCCCCGCGCCAGCCGCCGCGCGCCGCCAGGCGCAGCTGCCCGCCGAGCTGTGTGGCGGCCTCGAACAGGGTCACCGGGTGGCCGCGCAGCGCCAGCACGCGGGCCGCCTCCAGCCCCGCCGGGCCGCCGCCGATGACCACCGCGCGGCGCGCCTGCGCGGCCGGCGGAATGGCCTCCGGCAGGGTTTGCTCGCGGCCGGTGGAGACGTTGTGCACACACAGCGCGTCGCGGCCGGAGTAGATGCGGTCGATGCAGTAGCCGGCGCCGACGCAGGGGCGAATCCGCGCCTCGTCGCCGCGCTGCAGCTTGTTCACCAGCTGCGGATCGGCCATCAGCGGGCGGGTCATGCCGGCCATGTCCAGACAGCCCTCGGCGATGGCCCAGTCGGCGGTGGCCGGATCCGACAGGCGCGCCGCCTGAAACACCGGCAGCCCGCTGGCCCGCTTCACCCGGCGCGCCAGTTCCACGTAGGGGGCGCTTTTGAAGGCCATGCCGGGGAAGGTGTCGGCGAGGCCGTGATCGCTGCCGCCGAAGGCGCCGTTGACGTTGAGGTAGTCGGCGACGCCGTGGCCGCCGAGCAGCGCGCCGATGGCCACCCCCTGCTCGGCGCTCAGGCCGCCCTCGTTGGATTCGTCCGCGGCGAAGCGCACGCCGATGATGAAATCCTCACCGCAGGATTCGCGGCAGGCTTCCAGCACCTGGAGCAGAAACCGCGCGCGATTTTCCAGCTCGCCGCCGTAGTCATCGCGGCGCCGGTTGCTCAGCGGGGAGAGAAACTGCCCGAGCAGGTGGGTGGTGGCGAGCACTTCCACGCCATCCAGCCGGCCGTCGCGGCAGCGCCGCGCGGCGCTGGCGAAATCGCCGACGATGCGCGCAATCTCTCGCGTCGACAGGGCGTAGGGCATCGAGCGGTGCGCCGGATCGCGCAGCGCCGACGGCCCCTTGGTGGGCAGCCAGTCGCCGGAATCCCAGCTGGTGCGCCGGCCCATGTGGGTGATCTGGCACATCAGCCCGCTGCCGTGGCGGTGGATTCTCGCGGCGAAGTCGCGCAGCACCGGCACCACCGCATCGCGGCCGAGATAGATCTGCCCGTAGATCGAGCCGCTGTCGCGGCTGACGTTGGAGGAGCCGCCGAAGATGCTCAGGCCGACGCCGCCGCGGGCCTTCTCTTCGTGGTAGGCCTGGTAGCGCTCGCCGGGCAGCCCGTGCTCCGCGTAGCCGGGGGCGTGGGCGGTGGACAGCACCCGGTTGCGCAGGCGTAGCCCCTTGATTTCGAATGGCGACAGCAGGCTGGCGTAGCGGCTCATAGGCGGGTCTCCGGCGCGCTGCGCCGGCCTCCACGGGGCGGGGGCAAATCGGCCGCGGGCGGCAGGCGGGGCGCATCGGGCCGCCGGCGGAGGGGATTAGATCTCATCATCGCCGATTTCCCGCGTGCGCCGCTCGACGTAGTCCGCCAGCGCTTCGCGGATCGCCGGGTCGATGGCCGGCGGCTGGTAGCCGTCGAGCATGGCCTTCCACTTGCGGTTGGCGCGCAGGTCGGTCTGCGGCGAGCCGTCGGCCTGCCAGAATTCGTAGGCGCGCCAGTCGGAGAGGATCGGCTGGTGGAAGGCGGTCTCGTAGCGCGGCATGGTGTGTTGCGCGCCGAGAAAGTGGCCGCCGGGGCCGACGTCGGCTATCGCCTGCATCACCTCTTCGGCATCGGAAAAATCGATCCGCGGGCGCAGCGCGCCCATCATGCCGATCATCTCCGAATCGAGAATGGTCTTCTCGAAACCGCAGGTCAGCCCGCCCTCCATCCAGCCGTGGGCGTGGTAGACCATATGCGCGCCGCACAGCTGCGCGGCCCACAGGGAAAACATGCTCTCGTAGGCCGCCTGGGCGTCCGGCGCCACCGAGGTCGAGCCCAGCCAGACGCGCTGCGGCAGCCGGTAGCGGCGGGCCATCTGGCCGTTGGCCAGGCTGCCGGTGACGCCCTCGGGCACGCCCAGCGCCGGGGCCCCGGAGCGCATATCCACCGGCGAGGTGAGCACGCCGTAAAAGCACGGCGCGCCGGCGCGCACCATCTGCAAGAAGGCGATCACGCCGATGCACTCGGCATTGCACTGGATGACGCTGCCGGAGAGGGTGATCGGCGACATGGCCCCGGCCAGCGCCACCGGCGAGATCACGTTCACCTGGCCGCATTCGGCGATCTCCATCGCCGCTTCGATCAGCGGCGCATCCACCACCAGCGGTGAGTTGACGTTGATGCTGGCGTGCAGCCGCGGCGCGCGGCGCACCTCCTCGTCATCCACGCCGTAGGCAATCGCCGCCATGGCCAGCGAATCGCGCACCCGGGTGCGGCCGATGGCGTAGATGCGGGTGATCTTGTCGGACAGGGTGTGCCAGTCGTAGGCGCTGAGCAGGTGGCGGGTATTGACCGGGGTGTTGATGGGTTCCACCGGGTGCCCGGAGTGGAAGGCCACGGTGGGCAGCATGTGGTTGATGCGCACCAGATCGCGAAAATCCTGCTGTGTCCCGGGG